>Ga0172382_10001744_pt1 | contig 38117 bp, 38 predicted proteins | sample Leawel138RmetaG_FD_122245 | JGI IMG/M metagenome (GOLD analysis project Ga0172382, IMG submission 122245) | Leachate microbial communities from a municipal landfill in Southern Ontario, Canada - Leachate well 138R metaG | ecosystem: Engineered > Solid waste > Landfill > Unclassified | place... | reverse complement strand
ATTTGAAGGATGGGGGAATCGATCCCCTCTTATAGGGAAGATTCTATTCAATTGATAAGGTCGGCTGGATTGCCCGTGCTGAGGCATTAAAAGATCGTTTCTATATTCGTGGTCACCGCTTTCTAACAAAGAAAACCTACATCATTGAAAAATCGTGGAATAATATGCCAGGTGTGTAACGACGAGAATATACTCGGAAACTCTCCTTGTGCCTGACGAAATCCCGGGCAACGCAACGGTCATGCGTTACGCCATCGGCGTTATGGTTGTCATCGCTGCACTGCGGTTAGGACGTGAGTTCTGGCGGCTTGTCGGCCATGCAAGAAAAGAAAGAGTAAAGAAAGCCTGGTTAGGTACCGCTTATCTTTAGCCCTTCCACGTACAGGGAGGGCGAGCCCACCGATCCGTAGAATGTAAGGTCGTTGCCTGTTTCTTTTATATTCTTGAAAACCTCGAAGACATTACCCGATATCATGACGCCCTGAAAAGGTATACGAACCCCGTTCTCGATGACGTAACCGAGACAGCCTACGGAAAAATCACCTGTAATGACATTTGCGGTGTGGGTTCCCATTAATTCCTCGATTATGACCCCCCTGCCCATGGCAGGCAGGATGTCCCGGGACCCCGGTTGCACATACATGCCGCGTGGCCCGCATTTTGGGGGGCTTTTCAGAGAGCTTCTCACGCTGTTCCCCGTTGAGCTTTTCCCGAGCTTTCGGCCGAAATAGGCATCATAGAGGAATGTCCTGAACACACCGTCTTCGACGATGATGTTGTCGCAAGATGGGACGCCCTCGCCGTCGAACATAAACGCATCTGCTCCGGCCATACCGGAATCGATTATTGTCAGAACATCTGCAAAGCAGCGCTCACCTTCTTTCCCTTTCAATTGCGTCTTGTCTTTGAACAGGCTCTCCCCGAGAAATGATTCGGATAGTATTCCCAGCAGGTCCGCAGCAGACCGGGGGGTAAAGATACCGTCATATGTGCCTGTCGGTATCTGCCGGGCGTTCAGCATCGATATGACCTTCCCGGCGATATCTGTTCCCATTTTTTTTGCGTCAACACCGCCCAGGTTATGTGCCCATCGCCAATCGTACCAGGAGACCTCGTCGCTACCCTCTCCCGCCACGGCCATGGCAGAACAAACAAAGAGGCTGCTGCGTCCTGTCGCGTCAAGGCCATACGAATTTCGGATCGAAGCCGTGACTTCCACCTCTTGAAATTCACAGTTCCTCACCGCCTTGATACGGCTATCGTACTTCCTGATCGCTTCTTCCATTTCCAAAAGGATGGAACGCTTTTCACCGTCAGGTAAGGCAAGCCCGGATTCATCCAATAGTTTCGCCGTCGGATAGTCGCTGTCGTTATAGGACCCTGTAAACACCATGTCCTCGTCTATCTCCATCGCTGGTATCAATGCCTGTGCATTCGCTATAAGCTTTCCGGCCGGGTCATTTCGGTCATACGCATAGCAGAACACCGGCCGTGATTCTTTGATAGCGCGCAGGGCGTAGCCCTCTTCCTCCTTGTACTCGGCCGAGCAGATCTCGCCATCTCTGGCCTCGATCTTATTCCCTTTCTCGTTGAGATAAAAAACCTCATACTGATCGAACGAACATGCAATTTTATCTATAATATCTTCCATTATTCCCTCACTGTAATAATACAAACATTATAAATACAACTGCGGGGCACTAGCAAGGTCAAAAGACCGGATTTATTGCGAGGGAAAAACTGAAAAGAAAACTTCGGATCCCGGTGTCAAGCACCTGGGTGACGATGGTGGGTTGCGCTCCGAAATATCTTTTTTCCCGTCAGCCCTTCGTCGTTAGCCGTTAGCCGCCCTACACTTCCCGTATCATGGCCGTCTCGTCGCATTCGGGAAACTTGGCGCACTTGATGCAATCCGACCATATCTTTTGAGGAAATACTTTTTTATCGCTTATGGTAAAGCCGCATTTCTGGAAAAATTCCACCTGGTACGTGAGCAGGAACAGCTTATGGATATCATAGAGCCGGGCCTCTTCCACACAGGCTTCGACGAGTGCCCTGCCCGCCCCTTTCATGCGCGCGAAATCGGCTACGCAGAGAGAGCGGACCTCGGCAAGGTTTTCCCAGCATATGTGCAGGGCACCGGTGCCGGCTATCTTATGATCCTCGATATAAACAAAATAATCCCTCAGGTTATCGTACAGTTCACCCAGCGATCTCGGGAGCATCTCGCCCCTGGATGCAGCGTCGTTTATCAACCGGTGAATTTTCTTGACATCCTCCACTCGTGCTTTTCTGATCATAATTGCAGCATCTCCCGCGCTCTCTTTAGTGTTATATCCGTTATCATGGCCCCACCCAGCATCCGTGCCAGTTCTTCAACGCGTTCTTCGGCGTTAAGTTCCCGTATGGCCGTCCGGGTGCGTCCGGAGGTTACTTTCTTTTCTACGACAAAATGCCTGTCACCATAGGCGGCTATCTGGGGGAGATGGGTAATACACAGGATCTGGTGCTTCACAGACAGGTCTTTAAGCCTCTTACCTACCATGTCGGCGATGCGCCCCCCGATCCCCGCGTCAACCTCATCGAAGATGAGGGCCTTTTCTTCCTCACCGCCGATCACCTTCTTGATCGCGAGCATTATCCGCGACAATTCACCGCCCGATGCGATCTTTCTGAGCGGCTTCAGGGGCTCGCCCGGGTTCGTAGAGATCAATAGTTCTATACTGTCCCGGCCGTCCCTGTCGATATACCCCTTGTCCTCGATCGATATCCGGAATTGCAGCCCGCTCATCGAAAGAAACCCCAATTCTTCGATGATGATCTTCTCGATGCGGGGTGAACTCTTCTTACGCTTGTTCGACAGTTGCATCGACATTTGTTCCGCGGCATCGGCCAACTCGGCCCGCGATCTTTCCAATGCGTCGATGTTATCCGTAATGCCCTTGAGATACACGAGCCTTTCACTAGCATTGCCGCGAAAAGATCGTATTTCGTCGAGCGTTTTACCGTACTTGTCTTTGAGCCTGAAGATCTCGGACAGGCGCTCCTCGACCTTCAACATTTCTTCTTCGTCAAAAACTATCGTTTTTTGAAATGCATGCATTTCGGAAAGAAGGTCCTCGACCTCGTACGATAGCGTATCCACTTTTCCCTTGAGTTCTTCTATGACCTCGATGGCGCCGAGTCCGCGCAGTGCGGCAGAGAAGCTTTTGAGCATCGAGTTCACCGAATTGTCAGACCCTTGAAGGCCCTCGGACACTTCTGCAAATACCCTGTTTATCTTCTCCGCGCTTTTCAGGACCTTCAGTCTCCCCTTAAGCAGTTCCTCTTCCGCATCGCCAATATTTTTTTCATCGATCTCATTTATCTGGAATTCAATAAGGGTTATTTCCCTGTCCTTACCTTCAGCCTGCCGTTTCACCGCGGCAAGGTCCGCGCTCACCCGCTTGAGTTCATCGACCTTTTCCGCAAGCTTCTGACTGTCTTCGTCGAGACCGAGGAGCTTATCGACGATTGCCGGATAGTTTTCCCTGTCAAGAAGATGCTGGAATTCATTCTGGCCGTAAACGCTTATCAAGCTGGAGCCAAGGCTTTCCATCTTTGCAAGCGTTATCGGTTCGTCGTTGAGAAATGCCCGGGACCTTCCCGTATTCCCAATGACCCGCTTCAAGATATATTCTTCATTGCCGCTCACGAAGTGGCCGGTCACTTCGGCCCGTGCTGTATCAGTCCTCACCGAATCCGGTGCCGATCTCGCGCTCATAAGAGTGGCGAGGGCGTTTATGACGATAGACTTGCCTGCCCCCGTCTCCCCCGTAATGACGTTGAAGCCCTCGCCGAACTCGATCTTCAGTTCATCAATAATAGCGAAGCCCTTGACGCCGAGGTAGGTCAACATCCTTTTACCGTTCCCCCCATTTCAACTTGGTCCGCAGGATCTCAAAGTACCCCCGGGATGAAGATTTTACAAGATGCACGAAATGGCTCGACTTTTTTACGGTGACCTCATCCGCATATTCAAGGGGGAACCCGACCTGCCCGTCGAGTGTCAGGATCACCTTTTCGTTCATGGATTTCAGGACCGCCCTTATCACAACCGATTCAGGCAGAATTATCGGACGATTTGTAAGGGTATGCGGACAGATCGGCGTGACGATAAGGTTGGCAAGGGTTGGATATATAAGCGGCCCCCCTGCGGCCATCGAATATCCGGTGGCACCCGTCGGGGTCGATACGATCAGCCCGTCGGCCTTGTATGTTGTCAGGTACTCTTCGTTGACATAGGTTTCAATATCGATGATACGGGCCAGTGCATCTTTCGTGATGACGGCGTCGTTCAAAATAGTGATGTCGAATATCGGATCACCGTCACGTACAACCCTGACATCCAGCATGCTTCGCTTCGATATGGTGAAATCATCCTTCAGCACTTTGTCCAGTGTCGTCGCGAATTCCTCGACGGATATCTCGGTCAGGAATCCCAGGCCTCCAAGGTTTACGCCGACAATGGGAACGTCCGACCCTTTTCCGTGGCGCGATACCGACAAAAGGGTGCCGTCTCCGCCGAGAACGACGATGACATCCGCCCCCTCGCCCACGTGCTCCCTCTCAAATTTATCGGCATATCCCATCCGGGATGCAGCCTCTTCTTCGAGCACGATCCGGTTGCCATCCCCAAAACGCCTGATTATCTCACCGGCAATTTCCAGCGCATCTTTCTTATCGTGCTTGCATACGACATGGACCGTTTTCATTGGATATACCTTTCCTTGAGATGTCCTGACACTTCGTTGAGCAGGCCGAAAGCCTTCTCAACTGTTTCTGTTCGGTCCGGGTTAAGCAGGTTGCATGTGGCGGGCGCAAGCATGCTGCCTGCCGCAATTTCCGTCATGTCCAGACCTCTTTTCGCAAGAGAACCCCATATTTTTTCCAGTCTGTCCGCCAGCGTGACGGTATTCTCCTTCCAAAATTCTTCCTGGTACGTGGGTACAATACCCCAGCTGACTACACCGCCGCTTTTAAGAAAATTGTTCACTTTGGCGTAGTTTACGAAAATATCACCAAATCCCCATGCATTCAATGAAATGATATCAATACCGAGAGAAAGGAGAAAATCCCAGTCAGGATTCCCGCACAGGTGAAGGCCGCGCGGGCCTTCGATGCCGTCATAGAACTGCAGCAATTCGTCCCGTGCCTTGATATGGTCATAACCGCTCATCGCGCTGAAGATAAATTCCAGGCCAGGGTCATCAATCCATACAAACGCACGCTCATTCTTCATGGCAAGCTCCCTATATTGCGCATTGACCCTTTTTTGGATGAACGAGAACGCAATTGAACGTATGTCATCATTATAAACTATCGGCAGGCCATTCTCATCTACAATTTTCAGGGTCAAGCTGACCGGACTTATTACCTGGCCGTGCACGGACCTGAAGGGGGACAGATCATGTTCCAGAAATTTGCCGTATACCCGGGAATAGTTTTCGGATAAGGCAAACCAGGAGCTGTCCTCTTCGTGGGAGAAAAAAACATCGAGCCCGTCGTAAAATAACCCGGTATCGATATATACCCGTTGTGTTGCCTCATCAAGGATAACCCCGGGGAAATGCTCCAGGGCCTGAACGTACATGTCTTCAAAAAAAGAAAGCCGGGGAAGCTGCGGCCAGAAGGGAATGTCCAGCGAAAAGGCCAGCGCGAGGGCATCTTCGGGATTCTCATGCGGAAGGATTCCCATCGCCGTCGTGGCAAGTCCGGCAACGAAGGGCAGTCTGTTTTCCATAGTAAACCTCTAACAAATGAAGGTGAGATATGTCAATTGGCAGGTAACCGCGATCACTTTAAAAAGACCTTGATTTTGGTAATGTCATTTTACGTGTGTTTTATTAATAATATCAATATGATATCAGTCGTACACGGCATAAAAAGGGTTGACAACAATAAATCGATTCGGTTATTTTAACCGGATGAAAAGAGGAAAGCCATTATATATTGCTCTCGTAACGCTGTTATTTATCGTGACCATCATGACCGCCGGGTTCTGTGCATCGGGTATGATACTCGATGAAAGGACAGAAAAAGACATAATTGTCGAGAAGACCATCTCATATCTGAAAGAACGTAAACTGGGTGTCCCTGAGGCCCGCATAAAGGTCATAGCAAATAGCGTGTATGAGGAATCGAAGAGGTACGATCTTGACTATCGTCTTGTCCTTGCCATTATGAAGGTTGAAAGCAACTTCAAGAACGAAGCCGTTTCAAATCGCGGAGCGCGAGGGTTGATGCAGATAAATCCCACGTCGGCGAAAGGGATCGCCCGACAGTCAGGTGTCGAGATCAAAGGTACAAAATGCCTGCATGAACCCGAAAAGAATATCAAGCTCGGGGTTAGCTACTTCTCAAGATTACAGGACATGTTCGAAAACGTCGTGTCAGCGCTTCACGCCTATAACGCCGGTCCTGGCAAGGTCCGCAAACCCGAGAACGAACAAAAGGCAAAAACAACCTCATTTACCCGCAGGGTTATGAGCGAATACCGCCAGCTATCGGAGATCCTTCCCGATCCGGAAGAGTAAAAAAACGGGGGTACCCTTTGGGTGTGCGGGATCTAAGGTTTTTCTTTTAGTTTTTTCCAGAAGGGTGAAAACAATAAACAGCTATAAAAAAGAACCTTGGATCCAGGCGTCAAGCGCCGGGATGACGGGGGTGGCAGTCGTTTATTATGCTATCAACCGTTAACCGTTTGCCGTCCTTAACCGTCCTTAAATATCTTCCCAGGGTTCAATATATTGTTAGGGTCAAAGAGCGTTTTTATCGATTTCATCGCCGTGATAACATCGGCCGAAAGCTCCAGGTCGAGATAGGCTGATTTTGCTATACCAATGCCGTGTTCGCCCGATAAAGTCCCACCGAGGCGAACGGTCTCGACAAAGATGTCCTTGACCGCCTCCTCAGCCTTGCGACGGTCTTCGGGGGTGTCCTTTATCATGATACTGACATGGAAATTGCCGTCGCCGGCATGTCCGAAGCTCAGTATGGGAATACCGTATTTTTTCTCGAGGCCCTCAATTATACGGATCAATGCGGGTATTTGCGAGCGGGGGACAACCACGTCCTCGGCTATCTTGACAGGATTCAGATTATACGTTGCCTGAGAAAGGACACGCCGGGCCTGCCACAACTTGTCCGCCTCGGCAGGGTCCCGTGTCACTTCACAGCGCATCACGTTCTGCTCTGTCAGGATCTTGCGTATTTTTTCAACCTGCGGTCCAACCGATTCTTCGTTACCGTCAACCTCTATGAGAAGAAGCCCACCTGTGTCGTCGGGCAGTCCCATAGGGGAGGCTTTTTCACTGCAGCGAACAGAGGCCCTGTCCATGAATTCTATCGTCGATGGTACTATCCTGGCAGCTATAATGGCTGATACCGCCCGTGCGGCGTCCTCAACCTCCTTGAAAAGCGCAAGGACGGTGGCCTTGGCTTCGGGAAGGGGAAGCAATTTTACGATGATCTTTGTAATGACCCCAAGGGTTCCTTCGCTTCCGACGAACAGACGCGTGAGGTCGTACCCGACGACCCCTTTCATCGTGCGCACGCCCGTGTTGAGGATCTCTCCTGTCGGCTTAACCACTTCCAGCCCAATAACATAATCCCGTGTAACACCATATTTCAACGAGTTAGGCCCGCCGGCACACTCGGCAACATTGCCCCCTAAGCTCGAATATTTGAACGATGCAGGATCGGGAGGATAAAAGAGGCCATGTTTGGCAGCTTCCTGCTGCAGGGTGAACGTCACAACCCCCGGTTCAACAACAGCTATTAAATTCTCCGCATCTATCTCGAGGATCCTGTTCATTCGCGTAAATACAAGAACCACCCCCTCCACCACCGGGGTGGAACCTCCTGTCAGTCCTGTGCCCGCCCCACGCGGGATAACGGGAAAGAGGTGTTTATTTGCGAGGTTGAGTATACCAGACACTTCCTGCGCGGACGATGGAAACACGATGAGGTCCGGCACTATTCCGTCAGTCCTTGCATCGTATGAATAGCACTTACGTTCCTCGAGCGAATCTATCACATTTTCTTTACCGACTATCTTTCTAATTTCGTCAACGATCCGGCTATCCACAATTGCCCTCACCTCAAAGCGATTTGCAGGTGATAATAACACACTATTATTTGCCAATCAATTATTTCACTTTCAAGGGTACACATCTTCATTCTATGTCAAAAACAGTCGTTTCTTCCGCCATTTCGCTTTGCCACCCTTCCTTCAAAAAAAGCACAGGTCCCTGGGAATGGATATTCAAGAAATGGAAGTAACCCGCGGTATCCGTCGACTTGACAAGCCTGTGTCCGGTGGGTTTTAATGGAGCGTCGGAAAGTTCTAAGGGCAAGGGATCAATGGAATCTGTGGTTATTATAGGTGCTGGTCCAGCCGGTCTGGCCGCAGGGTATGAACTTGTAAGGCAGCAGGTCCGGCCTTTGGTCCTCGAGAAGGGGCCGATGGTAGGAGGAATCGCGCGAACCGAAACCTACAAGGGGTATGCTTTCGACGTCGGCGGACACCGCTTTCTTACAAAGAACAAAGAGATCGAGCAGTTGTGGCAAGATACGCTTGGTGATGACCTCATAAAGGTAAACAGGTTGTCGCGCATCTACTACCGAAACCATTTTTTTAATTACCCTCTGACTGTATTCAACGCTCTCGCTAACCTCGGACTGAGCGAAAGTATATCGGTCCTGTTAAGTTATTTGAGATCATATTTAAGGCCATACCCCGAAGAGAACACCTTTGAGGAATGGGTAACCAATCGTTTCGGCGACCGCCTTTACCGAACCTTCTTCAAGACATATACCGAAAAAGTATGGGGAATACCCTGCAGCGAGATCATGGCCGAGTGGGCGGCCCAGCGTATTCGAGGGCTGTCCCTGGTTACCGCTGTCATGAATGCAATTACCGGTTTCAAAAAAGCAAAAACCCTTACCGACGAGTTTTACTACCCGGTGAAAGGGCCGGGAATGATGTGGGACCGCTTCCGCAGGGCGCTCGAAGCCGAGGGAGCTGCCGTGATGGTCAACGCGGAGGTGGTGCGCCTCAATCATGAGAACGGGCGCATCGAGGACCTGGAATATATTCAGAACGGAAAAAGAACTGTAATGACTGTTTCTCATGTAGTCTCGAGCATGCCGGTCTCCAGGATGATCGGTGCCTTGAGCCCGTCTCCGCCCGATACAGTGATGGAGTCGATCCGAGGCCTTAGACACAGGGCTTTGCTGGTGGTCGGCTTGATCGTAGACAGGCCGGACCTTTTCCCGGACCAGTGGATCTATATACACAATCCAAACACAAAAGTGGGCAGGGTTCAAAATTTTAAGAACTGGAGTGCCGCCCTGTCCTGCGATCCCCGTACAACTCATGTCGGGATGGAATATTTTTGCGATGAGGGGGACACGCTGTGGAATCTTCCGGATGATCGGTTAATTGAAATTGGCTCAAAGGACTTGTCCGGGCTTGGCTTCTGCTTAACTCACCAGGTTGTGGACGGTTTTGTAATACGCCAGCCGATGGCTTACCCGGTTTATGACGCAACCTACACCGGGTGTCTCAAGGTGATCAGGGATTACCTGGGCCAATTCCAAAACCTCTTCACGATCGGTAGGAACGGGACACACCGGTACAACAACATGGACCATTCCATGCTTTCCGGAATGCTCGCAGCCCGAAATATCGGGGGCGCACAACACAACCTGTGGGAAGTGAACGAGGAGGCATCGTACCTGGAAGGATAGAAGCGGATACAATTCGGCGGTGCGCTTGATCTTAGCCGCTGGTAGATCGACAAGGACCACAAAATGCATACGACCCCTGCTGTATCTATTATAGTTCCCGTCCATAATGGCGGAAACCGGTTTGCCCGTTGCCTGGAAAGCCTGGAAAAAACGAAGGACCATGCGCACGAGATCATAGTCGTTGCGGACGGTGATACCGACAATTCATGGCGGTTAGCCGAAACATCGGGTTGTCGCATTATTCGATTTCCCGAACCGGGAGGCCCCGCCCGGGCCCGGAATGCGGGTGCGGCGGAAGCGACGGGCGAGATACTCTTTTTCGTTGACGCAGACGTGACCGTACCCCCCGATGCAGTTCACCGTATCGCAGGTTTTTTCAACCGAGAGCCGGAGGTGTCCGCCGTCATAGGGTCCTATGACGACGCGCCGGCGGAAAACCATTTTCTCAGCCAGTACAGGAATCTTCTCCACCATTTTACACATCAGACCTCAAACCGGGAAGCGTCTACTTTTTGGGGTGCGTGCGGGGCTATCAAAAGGTCCGTATTTCACAAAATGGGCGGTTTCAACGAGTCATATTCCCGGCCGTGCATCGAAGATATAGAATTCGGCTATCGTCTGAAAAAGGCGGGTTTCAGGATAAACCTTTTCAAAGAGTTTCAGGTGAAGCACCTGAAACGCTGGGATGCCCTGTCCATGCTAAAGACAGACCTCCGGGACAGGGCAATTCCCTGGACCCTGCTTATACATGACACTAAAGGCTTTATCAATGACCTAAACATAACGAGATCGAGCCGGGCAAGCGTTATAGCCGCATATTCGCTCCTCGTCTCGATGGCGGGCGCAATACTGTTTACCCGGCTTTTGTATGTTTCGGCGTTTTCAGCGATCCTCCTTTTGGTTCTTAATCGCGGCCTCTACAGTTTTTTCCGGGAAAAAAGGGGCCTGTTCTTTGCAGCCAGGGCCATTCCCTGGCACTGGCTGTATTATCTTTACAGCGGACTGGGCTTCGTTATCGGTTCACTTATCTGGAAGTTCAACCGGTTCAGGCGGCATGAGAGGGGACAAAACGGGATGCGTTTCACCCTGGACCAATGAAAACAAAACAAAAGACCTTCTCTGTTATCATTCCTACATATGCACGCCCTATCATGTTAAAGTCCTGCCTGCGGTCCCTCGCCAGGATTGACTACCCGCGAGAAGACTTCGAGGTTGTGGTGGTAGACGATGGGAGCACCACGCCGCTCGACAGTATAGTCAATTCTTTTAGAGGCAGTCTGGACCTTGTTCTTTTAACTCAACCGAATCAAGGCCCTGCAACCGCGCGCAACAACGGGGCGATGAAAGCTAAGGGACGGTTTCTGGCATTCACGGACGACGACTGCGAGCCGGCTCCCGACTGGCTTCTATCGTTAGCCGGGCGGATGCACAAGGCGCCCGGGAACGCGGTCGGCGGACGCACGATAAACATTCTCACTGATAACATGTACGCGGCCGCGAGCCAGATGCTTGTAGACTATCTCTACCGTTACTACAACAAGGACCATAACCGGGCGGTGTTCTTCACTTCGAACAACCTGTGCCTCCCCGCGGACCTCTTCTGGTCAGTCGGAGGCTTCGATACGACCTTCCCGCTGCCGGCAGCCGAGGACAGGGAACTATGTGCGCGCTGGTTGCGCCAAGGCTACACTATGATCTATGCACCGGAGGTGCTGGTGCGCCATTCTCACCGGATGACATATGGAAGCTTCTGCAGGCAGCATTTCCGCTATGGCCGGGGAGCCTTCCACTTCCATCGCAGGCGTGCCGACGCTGAAAACGAGGCTACGGGAATTGAACCCTTGCGGTTCTATCTCGATCTTCTCTCTTATCCCTTTTCCCAGCCGGGTTTACTTCGGCCGCTTACACTCGCATCACTGCTCTTCGTCTCCCAAACGGCGAATGCGGCGGGGTTCTTTCTAGAGGCCCTGTCGGAAAAAAAAGTATACGGTAAACACAGGGGTGCATAGCTCTAATTTTGTCAAAGTGGATCCGAGCATGCGGAAGTATGAAAGGTTGGAATATTTTGACTAAAATGTCGGTCATCGTGATCACACCGGACAATTACGCGACGATCCGCCGGCTGATGAGATGCCTTGCCAGGCAGTCCATTAGCCGGCAACTCGAAATTGTTATCATCGCTGCCGCCGGTTTTTGCCTCGAAGATCCCGAAATTGCACATTCGTTCGGTTCCGTTCACATTGAAATCACTGCGGGAATAAGATCGTTCGCTGCCACACAGGCCCTTGGCGTACGCCTGGCAAAATCGCCTGTAGTGGCGTTCACGGAAGATCATAGCCTGCCCGATCCCCTGTGGGCCGAAAACCTGCTCCGTGCTCATGAGAAGGGGCATGCGGCAGTCGGACCTGCTGTTATCAACGGCAACCCCCGCAGCCTTGTCAGTTGCGCGAATTTTGCAATTGAGTACGGGCAGTGGGCCGATCCTTTGCCTGCCCAAACCGTACCTCACCTGCCGGGGCATAACAGTTCCTACAAACGGGACGTGTTGCTGCCATACGGAGACGAACTGCATGCGTGGCTTAGATCGGAGTCAACGCTCCACTGGGACCTAGTTTCAAAAGGCCACCGTTTATGGCTTGAATCTTCTGCGAAAACTGCCCATCACAATTTTTCGGACCTTTTTTCAACCGTGAGGCTCAGGTTCTGCTGCGGTAAGATTTTTGCCGGGTCACGTTCCCGCACGTGGCCTTACATGAAGCGCCTCCTCTGGTTCTCCGGTTCTCCCTTGATCCCTTTTGTCAGATTTTGTCGTGTGGTACGGTGCTTACGCCAGCCGGGGCACCCGGGAAACCTGTTGCCGGGAATGTTCCCTGCCATTTTACTTTTTTTAATTCTCGATGGAATGGGAGAGATGGCCGGATATTCTTCGGGCATTGGGAAGGCCGAAGAACGTATGACGGAAATGGAATTTCACCGTGAACGTTATATGAATCTCGACGATAGACTCTCTTTTTCCCTGGAATAACGAGAGAGCTGCCCTGTGATTGACCCGGTTACATCACCCCGGCCCCCTGAAACTCCCGGCCATGATGAATGGTCCGATCTCAAGGCGAAATCCTTCAGGGGGGGATTTTTTGTACTCGCCGCCCAGGCTCTTCAATTCTGCATCCAGATCACCTCCGTCACGGTCCTTGCACGATTGCTCACACCGGTGGATTACGGATTGTTTGGTATTGTCATGGCGATCATTGTAGCCCTCAACCTGGTAAAAGATATGGGCTTGCCTCTCGTGACAATTCAAAGGACCAGCATCACCCGGGCCCAGCTTAGCAACCTGTTCTGGATCAATTCAGGATTGGGCATAATCCTCTCCCTCGTTCTCGTAGCCGCCTCTCCGGCTATCGCCTCTTTCTATCGCGAGCCGCGGCTTATTTCAATGTTTGCAGCTATGTCCGTGTATTGTATTGCCGGGGGCGTTTCCGCACAACCGATTGCCATTATGAGGCGCAGCATGAGATTTAAAGCCGTGGCGCTCATCGAAATCATATCTTTTGCAAGCGGAGTAACCGTCGCGATCATAACGGCATTGTACGGTAGTGCATACTGGTCCCTCGTGTGTATGTACCTCACCATTGGAATAGTGGGGACATGCATTTATTTGCCGGCCTGCAAATGGCTCCCTTCCCTGCCCCGTTTTGGTTCCGGTACCTACCCCCTTCTCCGTTCCGGCTGGCATTTGATGATTACATCTTTCCTTTCTTATGCGACACGAAACGTGGACACGCTGCTGATCGGCTGGTGGCGCGGTCCCAAAGAACTCGGTTTCTATGAGAAGGCCTATAACTTGATGCTGCTGCCTACCATGCACATATCCCTTCCCATCTCCGGCGTCGCCTTGCCGGCATTGAGCAAGATGCAGGTCAACGAAGAAGTTCATCGCCGTCACTACGGAACAATTGTCCTTTTCACCGCCTCGCTGGGAATGGCACTGGTCGCTTTCTTGTTTGTCGAGGCTGACCGGATCATAAACCTTGTGCTTGGACCGCAATGGGCAGCGAGCGTCCCCTTGTTTCGCGCCCTTGCGCCCGCCGCATTTGTCGACACCTCTCTCGCCACTATGAACTGGGCACTTATATCTCTGGGCCGGGAAAGACGGCTCTACAGACTGACATTTGTCATGACGTTATGTACGGTCGCCGGTTTTGCCATCGGCCTTCCCTGGGGAGCGACCGGTGTTGCGGTCGCCTTCAGCGTCTGTCGCGTAGGGTTTTTTCTGCCGATACTGGTATACGTATGCCAGCATTCACAATTGATCGCTCGTGACGTATTACGTACTCTTATTCGACCGGTGACTGCGTCCGCGGGGGCCGCGGTCTTGCTTGCCGTAATTGCTGGAGCACTGCCTTTTAAAGGGCCTCTTATATGTAGACTAATATTCGACGGGCTGTTATTCTGTTGCTGTTTTTTGGGGCTGTGGGTCCTTCCTCCCGGGGGCACGAGGATGTTGAAACTGGTTGTTCAACTGCTCCGGAACAGGCGGCCGGCCGATGACCCATGATACTCGCAGTATCCAGGACCGGGCAGAATACTGCCTGTCACATCTCGACCATACATAGATGTTTACAGTCAAGGAGAACATTTTTCATTGAAGGAACATGAGAGGAGATCAGCACTGGCGCATTCCTTGAAATTGGCGTGGAACATCCTTTTACGAGGCCGGTACGATTTCGTCTACGACCGGATGTCGATCAGTTCCCGCAAGATGTCGATAAGGAAACGGATGAATATTTTAAAAGCCGGTACCAATCTCGTCTATCGAAAACTCACGCCCCCGAACATGCCGCTGCACATGCAGATGGAGCTGGTCAATTTCTGCAACCTCAGCTGCCCGGTGTGCCCCACGGGTTCGCGATTACTGGATAGAAAGCGTCAGATATTGGATACGGGCCTCTTTCAGCACGTGGTCGATCAGGTAGGGCCGTACCTTCTCACCGCATCCCTGTGGGGCTGGGGAGAGCCGCTGCTGCACCCGCACCTGGCGGAAATCTTGAGAATAATACGCAAATACCCGGTCGCCACGTTCCTTTCGACGAACGGCCAAAACCTGAATGACGATCGAGTGCTCAAGGCAATCATAGATGAGCCGCCGACGCATCTCATCGTTGCTGTTGACGGGATAACCGAAGAGACTAATGCCATGTACCGGGTCGGGGCAAAGCTGTCCCCTATTCTCGACGGTATCCGGCGCTTGAGTGCAATGAAAAAGCGAAAAGGCCTCGAGTTCCCGATATTGCAGATGCGGTTCATAGTGATGAAACACAACCAGCATGAACTGCCAGAGTTAAAAGACTTCGCCAAAAACCTCGGCTTTGATCTGCTTATCGCTCGGACTCTCAGCATTATCGATACAGAAGACTCCGATGCAACACACAGGGAATTTGTACCCGATCCTTCGGAGTTCAAAGCCTACGACTACACCGGTAATTCGCGCACACGTATGCACGATTACATATGCCAGCAGCCCTTCTGGTTTCCATCGTTATTTGCCGACGGGACCCTGGTTGCCTGCGAGCAGGACTACAATGCCCGGCATTCCCTGGGTAAGATCACACCGCAGACATCATTTACAGACCTGTGGTTTAGCCGTCAGGCTGCGCGAACAAGAAAAATGATCAGGGATGATCCGGAAAAAATCAATTTCTGTAGAAATTGCCCGTACAGAGACCGGCCAACCACTGATTGCAGTGTTCAAACACTTTTTATGCGCTCCGGTTTACCACACCCAACGATAGTCCAGGAAATCAATGCGCCATAGAGATCAAGGCATGAGGGGGTTTTTATGAACAACCAGCAGACAAAAGTCCGTTTAGGGATCGTCGGCTGCGGCAAGAGTGCAGAAGTCTATCAGATGCCGGGCCTCACGCAGGTTTCGGATATTGAAATTGCCGCAGCATCTGATATAGATGAAGGCAGGCTCATCTCATTTTCAAACCGCTACCAGATCAAGAAGCATTTCATTGATTATCATGAAATGTTAAAGAGGCATGATATACACGCGATTGCCGTACTCACCCCAACGCGATCTCATGCGGAAATAGCTTCAGAAGCCATGTCAGCTGGGAAGCATGTCTTTATTGACAAACCGCTCGCCCTGACGATCGAGGATTGTGAGAGACTGATCGGTCAGGCAGCTGGATCGCCGGGAAAGATAACAATGGTCGGTTTTAATCTGCGCTGGCACAGGCTGGTGTCGAGAGCGGTCAAACTTCTGCAAAGCGGGATTCCTGGCCATATCAAGGCCATCAGGAGCACTTATACTCACTGGCACCCTGGGGAAATAGCCCAGCCGTGGCACAGGAGGCGCGAGTTTGGGGGAGGTGTGCTCTTCAATGAGGTCGTGCACCATTTCGATCTATGGAGGCTGTTCCTCAAAAGTGAGGTCAGTGAGGTTTTCACAGCCAGTAATCCATCCGAATACTTTGAGGATGAAACCGGTTCCGTCACCGCGCGTTTTACGAATAACACGCTTGCCAGCGGCATATTTTCCTACCAGTCGAGCCCGAATAGCGAGGTCGAGATCCTCGGGGACAGGGCGCGGATCAGTCTGGCGCTTTATAAAACCGATGGCCTGAAAGTCTATTCAAACCGGGAATACCCGGGCGACATGAAAGTCAGGCTCCGTCATTTTATGTCCACAATAAGAGGGTTGCCGGAGACGATCGGCAGCATGAAAAATGGCAGTGATTTCGATCTTACCTATCGTCGTCAGTGGCAACACTTCGCCGACTCCATCCTGCGGGGTGCATCCCCCGCATGCACTCTTGATGACGGTAAACGCGCCGTACAGATCGCACTTGCGGCAATTAAGTCAGCCTCCTCCGGTAAACCCGTGACATTGAAGTAAAAAATTAATATATAAGAACCAGCCCGAATCACGCGATCAGGCGGGTATTTTTTCTCTTCTCCTTACGCCTCTCCTAGGAAATTCAGGGATGTTGTTTCCTTTCGACACACGATGTTCCTGACATCGCAAATATGAGAAAAGAAACAAAGGAAACAACATCCCTGCAAGATCGGCTTCTACCGCCCCTGTGCGATCACGGTGCCGAGGAGTGTGCCGACTACGATTCCGCCGAGAGCTGCGACCGCTACCTGACCGCCACGGTCGTGGTCGTGGCGTTCGACGTAAACGTTCCTCTGGTGATAATTATAATGAACCGGTACAGGATGTCGATAACGCGGTCCATGTTCGCGGACAACGACATACTGCGGCCGGTGATTGTCGCGCCGCCATGGATTGTCACAAAAACCCAATGACGGGATAAGGAACATAAAACCAAGCACTGCAACCATTGTGACCAGAACCAGCTTCTTCATAACATCCTCCTCAAACTTGTATTTACCTTATCCTGAAGCAAGCATCGTGCCAACAGATGATGACTGTCTATGTAACGGATATTTATGGCGATTTTGTTATGCCAGCCTGCGGGGCCCCTATCATCGATATCAAATATGTCGAGGTATAATGCCCGTTACGACATTTTCGTCGAAAAACTACCGCCTTTTCTATTTGATTTTTCGGATGTGTACAGGTTATTTTCAATGAAAATAATGGAGGCGCAATGAAGAAAATTTTAACGGCAGCGGTGTTGTTCTTTGCAGTTCTCTTTTTGATATGGAATGTTTACGCCGGGCCTGACGCCTTTACCGGAGCCGACAAGAACGGTGACAATTATATAACGAATGATGAATTCGATTCACATATCACGTCAAAGTTCAATGAATACGACAAGAATAAGGATGGGAAGATAAGCATCGATGAATTCGGGGCAAAGGGAGACCTTGAGGCTGTAAAAGAGTTCAAATTTATGGACAGGAACAGTGACGGCTTCGTCAATGCAGACGAATTCTACAGGGCTGCCCTTCAGAGACGGAATGAAATTGATTTTAACCGTGATGGAAAGATCAGCAAGGAAGAATACAATGCGAACAAGGCACTTCCCCTCCTGAAATTTTACTTTTGATCACCCCGGGAATAGAAAGGCACAAAATCTGTTGCGATATCTGTCCATATCAATTTGGTATTTAAGTTGATCGACCACTATAGTTAAGCCCTGGCAATTCTATGAACCCGAACGGAACACCCGGTCAAAAAAATATCTGGAGCGCACTTCGGGAACCATTTTTTAGAACGCTCTGGATGGCCAATGTGGCATCCCTCGTCGGTTCATGGATGCATGAGACGGCTTCTGCATGGCTCATGACATCCATGACCGTATCGCCATTCATGGTCGCCCTTCTCCAGACATCCATGACATTGCCGTTTTTTCTAATGGCCCTGCCCGCAGGCGCTCTTGCGGACATTATAGACCGCAGGAAAATTCTTCTCACCGCCCAGGCGATAATGCTCCTTGCAGCGGTTATACTGGGCCTATTTACCCTGACCGGGACCGTAACGCCTGTCATAATCCTCGTTCTTACTTTTACTCTTGCAATTGCGGCCGCGGTCAACGCCCCTACGTGGCAGTCGATAATCCCCGAACTCATATCGCGTGACCACCTGCAATCCGCCGTCACGCTCGGCTCGGTCGCATTCAATGTAGCCCGTGTTGTGGGCCCCGTGCTTGGCGGTCTCCTGCTTGCCCTGGCGGGACCCGCATCTGTGTTTTTCGCAAACGCACTATCGTTCACCGGCGTTATTTTTGCCCTGTTTCACTGGAAATACAGGCAACCCGAGCAGTCACTTCCTGCCGAACGCTTTATTGGGGCCATCCGGACGGGTGTCGGATACGTGAGAAATGTATCCCAGGTGAAGACCGTTCTCATGAGGATGGCGGTTTTCTCTTTCTTCGGTAGTTCGCTCTGGACGTTTTTGCCGATCATAGCGCGTGTGTGGCTTTCCTTAAGCCCCTCAGGATTTGGCCTTCTTATGTGCTTTTTCGGTACAGGCGGCCTTTTGGGGGCTGTACTGCTTCCCCGGGCCGGGCTGGTCCTCAGGCTAAAACCCCTTGCCAATTGCGCTACCCTGTTGTTTGCCGCCTCAATAGCCATATTGTCCTTTTCGAAGCTTTCCTGGCTGACCGCGATCGCACTCATCGTAGGGGGGGCTGCTTGGCTTGTGCTGATCTCGACATACAATACGGCAATTCTCTCTATTGTGCCGTCATGGGTGCGGGGACGCGTTATGTCGGTGTTTATGCTCGTTTTTTTCGGGCCTTTTGCCACAGGAAGTGCATTGTGGGGCTTTCTGGGTTCGTGGCTTGGTATCACCCCGACGCTTATCCTGACGTCGGTGTTCACAGGTCTCGGCATCATCGCAACATCCCAGATGTCCCTTTCGGAACGGCACGGCATCGACCTGACGCCATCCGAGCATTGGCCCCAATTTACGGGAGAAGTACAACCAGCCTTGCACGAAGGGCCCATCCTCGTTGTTGCCGAATATTCCATCGACCCGGCGCACCTCGATGAGTTCCTCAGGGCGGTTTCTGCATTACGAACTATCAGGATGCGGGACGGGGCTTTCCGGTGGAACCTCTTTAAGGAAGCCGGGGCCGGTCAGCGATTTATCGAGTCATTTCTTGTCGAGTCATGGGTTGATTACATGCGGCAGCAGGAACGGTTTACCGTATCTGACGGCGGTGTGGTCGATACAGTCCGGTCCTGTCAAAAAAACGGTGAACCCGTGATCGTGCGCCATTTCGTCGCACAACCCCTGAAGCGCCAAAAATAGACTAATCTTTGTAGTACTGGCTCTTGTAATGAATTATTGCATAGGGTGCGATCGCATCAACAAAACCGTCCTGTTCCTCCCAATCCATGACCCTGAAGGAACGCGCAAAGTAAACATTCTGTTCAAGCTGCTCCAACGTATCACAACCTATAACCGCTGTGGCGATGGGTTGTGACAGGGCGTACCGGAAAAAAGCCTCCATAGACGTATAAAAGGTAAGCTTTGACGTAAATCCACGGACATATATCTTCATGCCGATCACACCGATGTCTTTCTCGGCGGCGAGCGAAATTGTGTCCTCGAGAAAGCTGCTGCACGAAGCCTCGGCAGGATTGACAGGGACCTGCATCGTATCGAAGTCGAACCGTTCGAGACATTCCTTGATCACATGGGGGTCATCACGACCGCCGATCCCGATAAAGCGAACATATCCCTTCTGTTTCGCTTCGACAAATGCTTCCATGGCGCCCCCCGGGGCAAAAATTGCTTCCATGGCCTCTTCATCAGACACATCGTGGATCTGCCAGAGATCGAGATGGTCCGTTTTCATATTCTTTAAAGTCTCCTGAAGGTCGGCCAGGGCCCCTTCTTTTGTTCTGCTTCTTGATTTACTTGTCAGAAAGATGTCTTTTCTTCGCTCACGAAGCGCCTTTCCGTAGTATTCTTCGCTGCGATCATAGGAGCTGGCTGATTCACAGAAATTGATGCCAAGGTCTAAGGCCTTATTGATCAACACGTAGGTTTCTTTCTCTTTTCCCTGCCCCCTCAAAAGGCCTTCGCCCCCAAGCCCTATAATACTGGCATCGAAATTTGTTCTGCCAAGTTTTCTCTTTTCCAAGCCTTGAACCTTTCCCGTGCTATCTAAGTAAGATCAGGCTTAAAAATAGCTCCACCGGCTGCCCCGGTGACCATCGCGGCATAGCGTGCCATGTACCCTTCCTTTATTTTGGGTTCAGGCCTCTTCCACCCTTTCCTGCGCTTATCAAGTTCTGTCTTGCTCACCTTGAGATCTATCGTCTTCTTGACAAGGTCTATTACGATGACATCACCGTCTTTGACGAGAGCGATCGGGCCTCCTTCAGCCGCTTCGGGAGATACGTGTCCGATGCACAGACCACGCGTTCCGCCCGAGAAACGGCCGTCCGTGATCAAGGCGCATTCCGTGTCGAGGCCTCTGCCTGCCAGAATGCTCGTCGGCGTAAGCATTTCGCGCATTCCGGGACCGCCTTTGGGGCCTTCGTAGCGGATGATAACCGCTTCGCCTGATGATATTTTGCCACCCATGATCGCCTTCCCGGCTTCTTCTTCGCTTGCAAATACACGGGCCTTGCCTTCAAAATGCCAGATGCTTTCGCTAACTCCAATACGTTTCACGATGGATCCCTGAGGAGCGAGGCTCCCGGAAAGGACGGCGAGTCCGCCTTTCTCATGATAGGCGTTTTCAAGGGTGCGGATCACGTCGCGGTCCGCAGCCTCGACCGGCCTGAGAAGGTCGGACAACTTCCTGCCCGAGATGGTCATGCATGATCTCTTGATAAGGTTGCGGCGCGTCAGCTCCTTCATGATGGCATAAACCCCGCCGGCCTCGTTAAGGTCTTCCAGATGATGCGGACCGGCGGGACTCATGTTGCATATGTGCGGAACCTTTTCGGACATTGCATCGAAGAGGCTCAAAGGGAGATCGATACCGCCCTCATGTGCGATGGCCGGTAAATGAAGGGCTGTATTCGAGGATCCTCCGAACGCCATATCGACGGAAATTGCGTTCTTGAACGCATCGAGGGTCATGATATCTCTCGGTTTGAGGCCGCCTTGCACGGCATTCACTATTGCCATGCCCGTTTCCTTGGCAAGCCGTATCCGTGCAGCATGGACGGCCGGGATCGTCCCGTTCCCGGGAAGGGCTATCCCCAACGCTTCAGACAAACAATTCATTGAATTTGCCGTAAACATCCCGCTGCATGAACCGGCCCCGGGACATGCGCATTGTTCGAGCATCGCGAGTTCTTTTGTATCCATGAGCCCGCCGACGACCTTCCCTACGCCTTCGAAGACCGTGATGAGATCAACCGGTTTTCCCCTGAAACGCCCGGCCAGCATCGGCCCGCCGCTTACCATTATGCTCGGGATATCGAGACGCATCGCGGCCATCATCATCCCGGGGATTATCTTATCGCAATTCGGGATCAGGACCAGGCCATCGAAAGGATACGCCCTGGCCATAACCTCGACCGAGTCACATATTAATTCACGCGAACCCAGGGAATATTTCATCCCCTCATGATTCATCGCGATGCCGTCGCAAATGCCGATGGTCGAGAATTCCATTGGCGTTCCGCCAGCCATGCGAATGCCATCTTTGACGGCCTGGGCGATCTTGTCGAGATGGATATGTCCAGGAATAACTTCATTCTTGGCGCTGGCTATGCCGATGATGGGCCGCTCAAGTTCTTCCTTCAGATATCCCATGGCACCAAAAAGGCTCCTGTGCGGCGCCTTCTCGAGACCTTTCTTCATTTTGTCAGACCTCATGGGACCCTCCTTCCCAAAAAAATAAAAATGATACGCGTTTTCCAGCAGATCATGTCTTTGGAATCTACAAGATTATTACACCCCCCCCCACTTTTCAAGATAAATTACTGGTTTTCCCCGGTATAACGCACGTAGGGATTGTATAAGACAACGATACTGTACCCTGACTTTCGAGGTGTGTCACAATTGCCCGGCCTACTCGTCACCACAGGCTTAAGGAGGCTGTGTTCGCAATTCCCGTGATGCCTGAATGACGGCACCGGGGGAATGGCGACACAGTGCCCAAGCCGGGGATGCCGGCCGTGAGGGAATCTTAGACCCTGCACCCAAAGGATACCCATATCTGGATTTCGGTGGTTATACCGTGGGTCTTTTCCCCGTCGCGACATAGGTGAAATAGTCACTCAGGATCTTCCTATGGTCGAATGCAATCACCGGCGGCATTTCGTTTGGGCTAAAAATAGCCGCTTTTCGCGCATCATCGGCACCCTTTAAAACACCCCTCCCCTCGGCAATGAAAACAACCGAAGCGGTGTGGAAACGGGGGTCACGGTCAGGGTTTGAATATACGTGGAATTGTTCGATGAGCTTTACGTCAAGCGAAGTCTCTTCCTTTGCCTCCCGAATCGCCGCGGTTTCAACGGACTCGTCGACATCGACAAAACCGCCGGGTAGCGCCCAACCGGGTGGCGGGTTCTTGCGCTCGATAAGCACGATCCCGTTTTGAAATCGTATGATTATATCGACCGTCAGGAGCGGGGTTACGGGAAGACTTCGCATCTATACTCCTCCAATCAGTTATTTCGTATCGAACAAATGTTTACAAACAGCGTCCCATATGATAATCATCATCCATCTATGGGTTTCGATCTCGTCATTGACAGCCACTCCCACTGGGGCCCGTCGCTTTCGATGGGCATCACGGTATCGACGTCCGAATTGCTCAAGCAGCAAGAAGATGCCGGGATCGATTACGTTATTATCATACCCTTCCCTTCTACGGCAATCGAAAACAATTCCATCAATGTTCGTCTCCTCGATGAGTCGAACCGCATCGAAAGTTTTTTTCCATACCATTACATTCGGGAAAACTATGGCACTGACGGGTTCGATCCCCTGCCAGGATCCTATTTCGGAGGGAAATGGCACTGGATGCGCGGTATACAGGATTCTTCGTCCAATTACCGGGTACTCCATGATCCCGCGCTGCCCGGCCTGGTCGAAAAAATAGTCAGGACCGGAAAACCCGTGATATTTGAAGAAGACCTAGAATTCACGAAGATCTTCGTCGAGATGTTCCCGGACATGACGATCATAATTCCCCACCTGGGACTTCTTGGCGGATATCCTCTCGACTTCCTCAACACGTTTAAAAATAATGAGAACGTTTATTTCGACACGGCCCTTGGTTCGCGCGATATGATCCTCGAATTCGTGCGGACCATTGGTCCTGAACGTATATTGTTCGGCTCAGACGTCCCGTTTGGCACGATGAAGAGCGAACTCACAAAGATCGCCGGCTTATCCTTGAGTGACAAAGAAAAAAACCTTATTGTCTCGGGCAATGTTATTCGATTGGCGCGTCTGCCTCTGTGATAAGGCAATTGGCGCAATACCGGTAACGCCAAAATTTAAGATCGAGGGGACACTTCCGGGGGATAGGAATGGGTTTAGATAGATCTCCGGACACCGCCATCCGCAAGATCAATAGACGGGATTTTTTAAGGATCACGTCTCTTGCCGGAGGCGCCGTGGCACTTTGCAACATAGAGGACGTCTTCGCACTCTCGGCAAAGAGGATAACTATTGCAACAGGAGACATCGGAAGCGCCTCTTTTGCGATTGGCACAGGAATAGCGAAGACCCTTGCAAAATATTCGGGCGTGGAGACGGTCGCGGAGATCACGGCAGGCCTGGTCGATAACTGTGAACTCGTGGGCTCAAAAAGATCGGACCTCGGGCTGGTAACGGCAGATACGGCATATGATGCATTTCGAGGATCCGGCGTGTTTGAAGGCAATCCTATTCCGATACGCGTGCTCACAGTTCTGTATCCCACTTATGCACACGTGGTGACACTTGAAAACAAAGGAATATTCGGGATCAAGGACCTTGCAGGAAGGTCGGTGGCTATCGGCACCCCGGGCAGTGGGACCCATACCATAGCACTTCGTCTTTTTGAAGCTGCAGGAATTATTCCCGGCACTGATATCACCGTAATGAACATCGCATCATCGGAATTGCCCCGCGCTTTAAGAAACGGCAAGATCGACGCGTACGTCTTGTCCAGCGGGGTTCCGGCCGAATCTCTTTGCGATCTCGCCAGCACCCCCGGCCCTACGATGTTCCTTGTAAGCCACGACACTCTCATCCCGCTGATGAAAGCAAACCACGGGCCTGTCTATTACACGTCGGCCATTTCCCGGGATATCTACCCCGGCATGAAAGAAGATGCCATCGTTTGTGCCGTCGCAAATGTGATCATCTGCCACAGGGATATGGATACCCGTTCAGCGTATGATACACTCAAAACCATATTCGGTCATCTCAAAGAAATATATCCAGTGCATAACGAGGCGCGGCAGATCAGCCTCGAGCTCGGGGCCTCTTTGAATTCAATACCGTACCATCCCGGCGCGCAGAAATTTTTTCAGGAAAAAGGCTACGCCGCTCCGGCGTGACATTGTAGACCGTAAGTCGTAAGAGGTCAGAAAACGCCCTCCACGGTCATCCCGGCAAGCCGGCATGACGACGGATAGACAGGACGTTTTTGTGCTTGCGACTTAAGGCCTGAACAAAAAAACCGGCTAACGAATTAGCCGGTTTTTTTGTTCAATTGCTATAAGATCACGCTGATTTTTCCATGGCTATGATAGCGGCCCCGAGCGAACCGACTATCTGCGGTTCAACATGTATCTTGAGGTGCGTACCGAGTGCTGCTTCAAGGGCTTTTACGACGCCAATATTCTTGGCGACCCCACCTGCCATGACAACATCGTTCTGAATACCGCCGAGCCTATTAATCAGCCCCATGGTCCTGTCGGCGATTGCCTTGTGGATACCGTAGAGAATATCTTCAAGCTCTTCGCCTTCACTAACCAGGGAGATCACTTCCGACTCGGCAAAAACGGTACATATACTGCTGATCGTTAATTCCTTCTTGTGTTTCAACGACAGATCGCCGATCCTGTCGAGCTCTACGTTCAGCGCCTTTGCCATGACCTCGATGAACCTGCCGGTCCCAGCAGCGCATTTATCGTTCATTTCAAACTCAACAACACGGCCCTTTTCGTCGATCCTGACGACCTTTGTATCCTGGCCACCGATATCGATGATCGTTCTGGCCTGCGGGAAAAGATGATTGACGCCCCGCGCGATACAGGTAATTTCGGTTACCGCCTGTTTTGCAAACGTTGCGCGTTTTCTTCCACAACCGGTTGCTACAATATAGGCAACATCTGAAGGGCTTTTGCCTGGATAGGCAAGCACTTGTTCAAGTGCCATTTCCGCCGTTTTCTTGGAATCCGCACCTGTTTGAAGGATCGTATAACCCACTATTCCTGAGTCCTTATCGAGAAGTAGAGCTTCAGTTGTAATCGAACCAATATCTATCCCGGCAACTAACATAAGCTTCTCCCCCTTTTCATCAAACTATTCAAGTGTTGCAATAACTGCATCTGCTTCGACTTCCTGGCCAGCCTCGACATTGATCGATTTGATCGTCCCGGCTGCGGGTGACACGATCGGCATTTCCATCTTCATTGCTTCGAGGATTGCAACCTGATCGTCCTCCCCTACCTTGTCGCCGACCTTAACGTCGACTTTTATGATCTTTCCAACCATTGGGCATGTGATTTCTGTGGCCATATTTCCTCCTTACAAGATTGACTGATAAGATTTTATTTCCTGTACCCGAGCGCAAACTGGGCAATAATCATCTTCTGTACGTTTGAAGTACCCTCGACTATCTGATAGGACTTGGCATCCCTGAGGTATCTCTCGACAGGGTACTCTGAAGAGAAACCGTAGGAACCGAAGATCTTCACTGCTTCAGATGCGCAGAAGTTCGCTGATTCGCCGGCATAGTATTTCGCCATCGAGGTCTCGAGGGTGTTGTTCATACCCTGGTCTTTCTGCCATGCCGCCCTGAGGACGAGAAGTTTCGCGGCTTCGTGCTCTACGGACATACGGCCGATCTGTTCCTGGACCATCTGGAACTGGCCGATCGGCTGACCGAACTGCTCTCTTTCATTTGCATAGCGGCATGCTTCTTCGATACAGCTTTCTGCCACACCGACTGCCCTTGCTGCCGAGCTCAAGCGGGTGAAGTTGAGCATCGTCATACAGATGTTGAAGCCCTGGCCGAGCTTGCCGACAAGTGCGCTTTTCGGTATCTTTGCTTCTTCGAAGAAGATCTCGCCTGTCGGTGCGCAGTGGAGGCCGAGTTTCGTGGTGATGGCCCTCTGGACGACGCCCGGGGTGTTGAAATCGATGAAGAACGCTGACATGCCTTTGTGTTTCGCTGCCTTGTCGGTCATTGCATAGACAACGCCGCAGCCGCAGTACGGCACGCCGGAGATCCATGTCTTTGAACCGTTGAGGATAAAACCGTCGTCGACTTCCACAGCGGTCGTCTTCATGCTGGCGACGTCCGAACCGGAGTTCGGCTCCGTGATGGCGAAGCATCCGCCGTTCGTACCTGCGATGAGACCGGGAAGGAACTGTTCTTTGAGCTCTTCGCTACCGAACTTAAGGAGAACATTCTGAGGACCGTTCATCTGAAGGTTGAAGGGAAGGCCCCATGACGGGCTGATACGTGCAACTTCCATTGCCATCAGGGTGGCGGCGAAGTTGCCTTCCTCGAGTCCCAGGCCGCCGAATTTCTCGGGAGCCAAACAGGCGAACATACCCTGATCACCCATCTTCTTCATAATTTCCGGACGGTACTTATGCTCCTTTTCATCTTCTTCCATAGTGGGCTTAATGTTCTTTACGGCAAAATCATAAGCCATCTTACGCATTGATTCGAGTTCATCGGAAATCTTGAAATCCATACCTTACTCTCCTTTCTTTTCGGTATTTTTATGCAGTATTGTGAAACAATTAGCAAACCTATCTTAGCAAAAGCGCTTTTGGCCTGTCAAGCTAATTCTGATAAATATTCTAAGCGTTTACCAATGATTTAAGGTGGTTAACCGATCTGGGGCCCAAGCATCCCTACGGCCCGGAATTTCCTCTTGAAAACGGCCCGGAATCATTGCATAAGTGCTTATTATTTTATATAATTTATTTGGTCTGTATGGCAAGAAGAAAACAATGATCATCGACACGACAGGATTGGTTGACCGGGAATTGTATGTCGCCGGCATGGCATGGTCCCCGACGTACCTTGTGAACACAGGCACACCCCTGCTCTTTGAAGCCGGTTTTTACCCGATCGCACCCGTATATGTAAAAGACATAAAAAAGGTCATTGGCCACCGCCAGCCATCCTACCTGTTTTTAACGCATGTTCATTACGATCATTGCGGTGCGGCATCGTATTTCCGGCGAAGCTTTCCCGGTATAAGGATCTGTACGTCAAGCAGGGCCGCAGAGATACTCGAGCGGCCGAACGCCATCGAACTCATGACATCCCTGAGCCGGAATTTCGAGCATATCGCTGAAAATTTAACGGGAATAGACAGGAATGATATTTTACACACGGATTTTGAGCCTTTTACACCCGACATCACATTTGAAAGAGAAGAAGTTTTCGAAGCCGACCCTTCCCTTCATGTGCAGGTGCTGGTCACACCGGGCCATACCCGGGATATGCTGAGCTTTTACATACCCGAACGAAAAATACTTATCGCGACCGAATCGGCAGGCTGCCGGAGCCAGACCGGGGAGATCATTACGGAGTTCCTGGTTGATTTCGACGCGTATATCCGGTCCCTGCAGAGGCTGTCCCGGCTCGATTGCGACATTGTCTGCCAGGGACATCATTTTGTATACACGGGGGACGATGTAAAACGCTTCTTCGACACTTCCCTCAGTTCAGCGCTGGCCTTTCGGGACCACGTCACGAAACTCCTTGAAGAGGAGCATGACAACGTGGAAAAGGTCGTGAAAAGGATAAAGAACGAGGAGTATGATCCGAACCCCGGGCCGAAACAGCCCGAGGCGGCATATCTTCTTAACCTCAAGACCCGGGTCAGTCATCTTGCCGGGTTATCCCGGGCCCGGAAAAATTAGGTCGCATCTGCCGCTGCTGAAAACCTCGGGCCCGTCGTTGCACTCGGCATGATACCCCTCAATAATATTGGCTTTAGGGACGAAAACAGTTGACACGTTATGCATAATAATAGTTAGATATATTGCCATGTGAATTTTTTAATTTTTCAAAAAAACCAAATCTAATAGGAGGGGCTGTATGGATATAAAAACGATCGGAGTTTTGGGCGCTGGCGTTATGGGTAACGGTATTGCTCAGGTAGCCTCAATGGCCGGGTACAATGTCATTCTGAGAGATATCGAAGACAGGTTCGTCGAAGGCGGTATCAAAAATATCGATAAGTTCCTCGCAAAGACGGTTGAAAAGGGGAAAATGTCCGCTGATGACAAAGCCGCCATCATGGGCAGGATCAAAGGCACGACCGATATGGGCGCCATGAAGGACGCCGACTTCGTCGTCGAAGTTGTTGTCGAAATAATGGATATCAAGAAGAAAGTTTTCGCAGAACTCGATGAGATCACGAAACCCGACGTCATTCTTTCTTCGAACACGTCATCCATGTCGCTCACAGAAATGGCGACGGCGACAAAGAGGCCGGACAAGGTTGTCGGCATGCACTTCTTCAACCCGGTTCCCCTCATGAAACTCGTCGAGGTTATCCGCGCTGTCCAGACAAGCGACGCAACCGTTGCGACAACGATCGACCTTACCCGGAAATTCGGGAAAGAGCCCGTCGAAGTGAAAGTCGATATCCCCGGCTTCCTCGTAAACAGGCTGATGGTCCCCCACTTCATCGAAGCCATCAAACTCTATGAGCAGGGCATCGCATCCAAGGAAGATATCGACAAGGCAGCAAAACTCGGCCTCAACTACCCGATGGGCCCGTTCGAACTGATGGATCTCACCGGCCTCGACATCAACCTTCACGTGCAGCAGTACTTCTATGACAACCTGCCGAAAGAGCTGAAATGGGATCCCCCGCTGGCGCTCAAGAACCTCGTGAAATCAAGCCAGCTCGGCCGCAAGAATGGCAAAGGCTGGTACGACTATTCCAAATAAGATACGGGAAAGGAGGGCTCCTCATGGCCTATGAAACTATCATAGTCGAGAAGGAAGCACCGGTCGGGATCATAAAGCTGAACAGACCTCCAGTGAACCCGTTGAGTGTCCAGTCGTACTATGACCTCTACGATGCCATCGTAGATTTCGAAAAAGACGATTCCATTGGCGCCATTATCATTACAGGAAATGGTGATAAGGCCTTCGGTGCCGGTCTCGATGTAAAGGACGTTATGGGAAAATCCGGGGTCGAGACACTCGATTTCCTCTGGACAGCACCGAGAAAAACATTCGATAAATTAACCTCCATCTCCAAACCGACCATAGCGGCCGTCTTCGGCCTCGCGCTCGGTGGCGGGTGTGAAGTAGCAATTTGTTGTGACCTCCGGATAGCCTCCGAGGACGCGGTCTTCGGGGTACCGGAAATTAACCTGGGGATCATGCCGGGCTCAGGCGCGACCCAGCGCCTCCCGAGGCTGGTAGGTCTGCCCAAGGCGAAAGAGATGCTCTTCTTCGGCGATACGGTAAATGCCGAAGAGGCTTACCGTGTGGGCCTTGTCAACAAGGTCGTGCCGAAAGACAAATTGATGGAAGAAGCAAAGAAATGGGCGAGCAAGCTTGCGGCAAGACCGAAAGCTGCCCTTGCATTGATCAAAAAATGTGTCGATACCGGTATGGACACAGATATTGCCACAGGATTGACCCTCGAGATGGATTCTTTCTCTATCGCATTCACGTCGGAGGACGGGCGCGAGGGTATAAATGCCTTCGTAGAAAAGAGAAAACCGGTTTTTAAGGGTAAGTAGAAGGACCAACCGATATAAGGAGGAATTTATGGCAAGAAATGCAGTAATATTGGCCGGTGGCCAATCCAAATGGGGTGTCCGAGAGGCCCACATTGTCGACCTGTTCCAGGAAGCAGCGAAAGCCTGTCTCGACGACGTCCCCAACCTCAAACCGAAGGATATTGACGGTCTGATCGTTGCCACGTCATACGCCGGAAGGTGTTCATTCCAAGTCAATACCGCTCCCGTCATCGCCGAGAGATGCGGCCTGAAACCGACGTCCATCTGTACACGCTGTGACACACTGTGCGCAGGCGGCTCCACCGCTATCATCCTTGCGAAGGGCCTCGTGGAATCAGGCTGTGCCGACATCGTCATGGCATGCGGCGGTGAGAAGCTTTACACACCGCAGAAATGGGAAGTTTTCTACAGTGAACTCGCGTCAGTCGACCACGACTGGGACGGCGTCCACGGCATGGGCCTTCCGCCTCCATTTTTCTCACTGACCGCCCAGGAACACATGATGCATTACGGCACAAAGAAAGAAGACCTCGCAGCGGTATCGGTAGCCAACTACAACTACGCTGCAACGAACCCGGTCGCCCAGATGCAGAAGACCCTCACACTCGAAGAAGCAATGTCAGCCCCGGTCGTCGTTCCCCCGCTGACACTGTACGATTGCTGCCCGATCACCGACGGCGCCGCGGCGTGCATCATCACGACCGACGAGATTGCGAAGAGATTTTCCGACAGGCCGCTCGTTTACATCAGGGGTACGGCACAGACATGCTTGAACAGCGTTTCAGCGAACTTCCCGGGCGTGCACCTTGCAGATTGGGCGCACACCAGAATCGCGGCTGCGAAGGCATATGAAAGGGCAAAAGTGACTGCAAATGACATTAAGGTTGCCCAGACACATGACTGCTTCTCGATTTCGGAAGTTATCGAAGTTGAGGAACTCGGATTCTGCAAGAAAGGTGAAGGCGGAGAGTTCTGCCGCTCCAAACAGATAGAGATCGGCGGAAAGGTTCCCGTAAACACAGACGGCGGATTGCTGGCAGTTGGCCATCCCTTCGGCGCAACGGGCGTCAGGCAGGGTACTGAGATCATGAAGCAGCTTCAGGGAAGAGCACGTCACCAGGTCAAAGGTGCGGACATCGGCCTGACCCACAATCTCAGCGGGGCAAATGCCGAGCATACCATCCTGGTCTATGGTTTAAGCCCAGTTAAATAAGGAGGAAGAAATATGGCCGTTTTGGGAATCCCGATACTTGAAGACCTTTACCCATCAACGATGGATATGTGGCCTCTCCAGGCTAAAGAGTTCAACAGATCCTTCCAGTTCTATGAAAACCTGAAACAGGGAAGGCTCACGACCACGAAATGCAAGGCCTGCGGGCACGTTGCATACCCGCCCAGGGTTGTCTGCCCGGAATGCTATTCCGAGGACCTCGAATATACCGACCTTCCGACAAAGGGAAAAGTCATTGTATTTTCCGAAGAGGTCAAAGGTGTACCCCTGGGATTTGAATCACCGCTCATCCACGCAGTTATCGACCTCGGAGTAGACCCTGCACGCAGGGTTCTCACGAGGATCATAAACTGCGCCGCCGGACAGCTCCAGAGGGGCGACGAAGTGCAGCTCGCAGTTTTCCCGGTACCCGCAATGCCAATCGATAAAGGCAAACAGGGAACTATAATGTTTGATAGAGTATTCTTCGCCTTTGAACCGGTGAAGAAGTAAAGAAATTGATCAATAAAAAAGGGCCGGAGCGATCCGGCCCTTTTTTATTGATCAGGCTAACGGAAGGAAATATTCAGAAGCATAGGGCGGATCTCACCCTTTCGCCTTGGGCCTTTATCTTTTACCGTTACCCGCTTACCGCTCCCATATTTTGTTTCCTGATTTTTCAAAATAGTGTACAATCATCTTCGACATGCTCCGGAAAATCCTTGTCTCGGCCCTGTTTATCCTCTTCTTGTTTCCTGTAATCGATGTCTCTGCCAAAGATTATGTTGTAAGAAAGATAATCAACGGCAATACAGTTCAACTGGAATCCGGGGAGATCATCAAATATATCGGGGCGGACGTACCCGACATGAACAAGAAGGAAGGTCCGGAGTTTTACGCCAGGCAGGCCGTGAATTATAATAAGAAGCTCGTATTCATGAAAAAGGTCAGGCTCGAGTTTGATGCAAAGCGGAAAGACGAGAACGGGAATATGCTCGCATATGTATTCGTCAAAAAGACCTTTGTCAATGCCGAACTGATAAGGAATGGTTGTGCACGAGCCGAGGTCACGCCTCCGAACCTGAAATACAAGGGTGTCCTCCTAGATGCACAGAAAAAGGCGATGGCGGACGATAAAGGGATATGGGCCGAGAAAAAACAAGACTCCGAAAAATATTATGTCGGAAACAAGCGGACCTCCGCGTTCCACAGGCCATCATGCAAGGGAGTGGAAAAGATTCCCGACAAAGGCAGGATCGTCTTTCATAACAGAAGCGATGCGATAAAGATAGGATACGTACCGTGCAAAACATGCAAACCGTAAGCGAGGAATATCTCCGTTACTGGGGCCTTGAACACCACCCGTTCCTGCTCGCCCCCGATGGTCACATGATGTGTGTCACGGGCCAGTATTTCGAATGCTACGAGCGCCTGAAATATGCGATCATGACAAACAAGGGCGGGGTTCTTATTGCATCCGAAGATGCAGGCCTCGGTAAGACGACCATGCTCTTGAAATTGATCGAAGACATGACCGACCAACACGGAAATAATTTCCGGTATGCATACATCGATCACCCTACCCTGACCGCGGAACAGATGATCGGGCAGATAACGGAAATGATAAGCGGTCTGACACAATTCAATAACAAGCTCGAGAATTTGGCCACACTGAAGAGCGCGCTCATTGCCGGGAAAATGGAAGGGGGACGGAACATCATTGTCATCGACGAAGGACAGATGCTCTGTGAAGCCCGCCCCGTATTGCAGGAATTAAGGGCCCTAATCAATTTGACCCATAACGGGGAGTATCTGCACACTTTTATCCTGTCGGGCCAGAAAGCGCTCTGGGACACCCTTCAGGAAATGCCCGAATTCTGGCAAAGACTGCCGGTGCGCTATTATTTCACGCCGTTGCGCTTCGAAGAGACACGCGAACTGGTCCGTTATCGTCTTAACAAGGCCGGCCTCAATGTGGACCGCGAAATATTTTCTAATGACGCGATCGAGATCATCCACAAATATTCACAGGGGCTGCCCCGAACCATCATAGCTGTTTCCGATCTAGCCCTTCTCAACGGTTATAATGACAAGGCGCGAAAAGTGGGATTCAAGGAAGTTACCAAGGCAATCCATTCGATGAGCGGCAGGGGCGAGACAATGCCCTATGTCATATCGGAGAAAAACGGGGAAACCAGGAAACCCTCTCCAAGGGTTGTCGAAACAGATTCAACAATGCGGAATGGTTTTTCTCCCATCGAATCTGCACCCCGCAACCCGGACAGGAAGGTATTCGACGCAGCACAGTTCCTTAAACCCGTGATCGTAATTCTTCTTATAATCACTTTTATCTTTATAGGAGCGGTAGGCTATCGGATGTTCTCATCCCCAAAAGATCCCCCGAGCACCATCATAATAAAGGAAGTAGAGAAACCCGAAGCCCCCGGGAAGCCTACCGTCGAAAATCCTCCGGTGCAAAGCACGGAAGAGCCCGGTAGGGAAGGTCAGGCATCGGCAACCGCTCCGGTCGATACCGGTCCGCAGAAAGATGTGATAGATTCGTTCAGGGAAGAAGTGAAGAAAAGACGTGAATCAAACCGTTATGCGGTTGTCACCGTAGAAGCCGCAAATGTCCGGAGTGGACCTGATATTGAGTCATCACGGATCCTGACAATAGTCCGTGGCGAAAGGTTGCCCATTATCGGTGAAAAAAGCGACGACGACGGTATGAAATGGTACAAGGTCAATCTTTACGGAGACCGGACCGGATGGATAGCGTCGATCGTCGCGGACCAGACGAACAGATAACTTCCATGTTCTGGGTTCTCATCCGCGCATGACGCGTTTGTCACCCTTGCGGATCGTCAGCTTTATCTGGTCAAGGTATTCCAGAAGAGGGATCAAGAATTTTCGCGATAGGTTGAGTTCGGCCTTGAAGTCAGACGGGCCCATTTCCTGGTGCTGTTTGAGGAAATCAATTGCCTTGCGCTTGAGTTCTTCGATCATCTCCGGATGAAAATACATGTCCTGAGCAACCTTGATAACCCCACCGCGGAATGCGAGCCGATCGAGAATTTCCCGTGCGTTTTTTTCACTGATACCAACAGCTACGGAAATGTCCTTCAACCCCGGCGGTGTAAACGCCGACGCAAGAAGCAGGTCAACGATCCGTTTTTCAACTTCGTTATTTTGATTTTCCCTGGCATGAGCCTTTGAGGAGACCCGGTCCTTTTCGAGGACTATACCCCCGTCTGAAGCACATTCATCAAGGGCCGCCTGAAATATCTGAACGTCCGTTGCCGGAAGACGCATCCGCAATTCCTCTTTGGATATGCCGACCTTTAAAGGATTAGCCTTATGGTATTCATTGACAAAGGCCGATATCTTGTCTTTATAATCCTTCCAAAAATTATTGTGGATATATGTCCTACCGATAAGCTTCACGCTGGAATTTTTTATCAGGCTTTCGCCTGTCTTTTCCGTAAACTCGAGGTCTTTCCCTATCATTATTGAAAGGGCCTGCTGCTTTACGCCCCGGTAGGAGCCCTTCTTTATGTGATAGGCCGTTTTATCGATATCGGTCCCGGTATTTAAGGTCTTGTATGTTTCGGAAAGCGTTTCGCTCTTTCTTTTATGCCGTGTAGGCATGATATCGAGGACCGATCCGCCGCCCACAGTCTGTATGGCGTAAGAGCCACGCAGGATGAACCGGTCGCCCGGAAGGACAACGATGGGCTTGCTGAAAACAAATTGCACGAATTGTTCCTGGCCGGGCTCGATCTGGTCTGCATCAAGCAGGACCAACCGGGCCTCTTCCTGTGTTGTGGCTATATGAAAACGAAGGATGCTGTCGTGCCGGATCGGTTTTATGGGAAGCTTCAGGAGTTTAAGCGAGGCATCGATACGTGATGTCAGCAGCAATGTATCAGACCGCGCTATCATGCTCCCTCGCTCGACATCCAGCCTGTCGAGACCCTGCAGGTTAAGGGCGATCCTCTGTCCTGCCACAGCTTCCTTAACGTCGTCATGGTATGCCTGTATGCTGCGTACGCGGGCCTTTTTTTCGAAGGGAAAAAGCTCGACCTCTTCACCTACCTTGAGCGAGCCCGATATACACGTTCCCGTGACGATGGTACCAAGCCCTTTCAATGTAAAAACCCTGTCCACCGGCAGGCGGAATATGCCTTCGCGGGACCTTTCTTCCACTGTATCCGCGATAGCGTGCAGCAATGCCTTTAAGGTATCGAGATTTTCTCCTGTCGCCGCTGAAACCGCAACAATAGGAGAGCCTTCAAGGACCCGACCTTTAAGAAAATCCCTGATATCCTCTTCGACAAGCTCAACCATGTCATTGTCGACGAGGTCTTTCTTTGTGATGACGACTACGCCTTTCGTGAGGCCCAACATCTCGCATATATCGAGATGCTCCCGGGTCTGGGGCATCACGCCTTCATCAGCCGCGACCACGAGAAGCACCGTATCGATACCCCATGCTCCGGCCACCATATGGCGAACGAATTTTTCATGACCCGGCACATCTACGATCCCCACAAGAAGATCATCATCGAGGTGCCAGTGGGCAAACCCTAATTCTGTGGTTATCCCTCTTTCTTTCTCTTCCTTCAGACGATCGCAGTCGATCCCGGTCAGTGCCCTGATGAGCGTAGTCTTGCCGTGGTCGATATGCCCCGCAGTGCCGATAACGATTCGTTTCATGCGTGGGTACAATATAGCATAAAATACCGTAAATCGTAAGGCGTAAGACGTAAGGCGTAAAAACAAAAAAGAGGATGGGTTTTCTTCGGCAGGTCTATAACAAAGTTAAACATAATTAATTCCGGATGTTAAAAGCGGTTAACGCCTTGCACCTTACACTCTAACGTCTTACGGTTTCCCATTGACTTCCCTTCCCCGTATATGATTAATAAGATGCATGGAAAAGATCAAGACGATATACAGCCCTGCCTTCCTTACGGATTACCCTACCGTCGATTGCGAAAATCCGGACAGGGTTGAGTTTATTCACTCGAAGATCAAAGATATAGCTGACTTTATCGAGCCTGAACCGTGCACCTTATCGGACCTCGCGTTGTGCCATAGCGAAGATCTCATAAAAACTGTCGCACGCACCAAAGAGATCTTTGACACCGCTGTCCTTGCCGCCGGTGGAGCAATGATGGCAGCAGAGATAGCGCTAAGAGAGCCCTCATTCGCCCTTATCAGGCCACCGGGACATCATGCCGGACATAATTTCAACGGGGGTTTTTGTTTTTTCAATAACATGGCAATTGCCGTAAAGAACCTCCTCACGCACGATACTATCGAAAGTGCCCTGATAGTAGATATCGACCTCCATTATGGTAACGGCACGTACGATATCGTGAAATCCGATCCCCGGATTACGTTCAGAAACATCGATGCACGGACCCGCGAGGCGTTTTTCAAAGACCTCGAACAGGCGCTGTCCGATGCCGCAAGCTTCGGTATCCTGGGTTGTTCGGTCGGCTTCGATACGTATGTCCGGGACTGGGGCGGTCTCTTATATGGAGAAGATTACCACAGGGTCGGCACCATGCTCATGTCGGCCAATCAACGCCTCTTCTGCCTCCTGGAAGGCGGATATTATGTGCCGGACCTCGGCGCTAATGCCAGTTTCCTCCTCCAGGGCATATTGAAGGCCTGTTCGTAGCCTCAAGTCCGTGCTTTTGCAGCGGGCACATATCTCGGAACCGAACAAAATTATACAATCGCCCACACAGGAATAGCTCTTTGTATACTGCTATTCCTTGTGCCGGTCCGTTTCCGGTATGATCTTGACCGTCTATCTGTAATTACGCTTCTCATCGCTTTTTTTCTGACCGGAATTTTCAGGTTTCGTTCGTTGTCCCCGAAGGGTCCCTTCCCGTTCCCGACGACACCGCGGACAGGTACGCCGGGACCATTGTCGAATTTTCTCAAATTACAAAGGTCATTAAACTCGAGTCGCCCGCATCCTTGAACGGGACAAGGGCTATTATCCATTGGGAGGAGCGTGCCGCTATCGACGATAAGATCAACTGGGGTTACATATACCCAGTTGTACGGCCGAGCCTGCCCGAGGCGATCATTTATCTGATCACCGCTGTCTCGATCTTATTTATCAAAAATAAAATTGTCAGGTTTGCCCTTTTCGCAGTCATTTTGCCCGTTGGCCTTGTCACGACAGGCATTCCCTGTCACAACCGCTTCGCCAACAAGTAGCTGTGCATCAATTATATCGATGTGGGCCCGGGCTATGCCATGCTGATCGAAGCGCCTCATGCCATAAGGCTTCTCGTAGACGGAGGTGGTTTTTATGGAAGCAACTTCGACACAGGCCGGTCCGTGATAGGGCCATTTCTTCTTGCAAAAAAGATAGTCACCCTGGATTACGTCATAAATACCCACCCGCACCAGGATCATCTGGTCGGCCTCCAGCATGTTCTGCAGTATTTTAAAATGTGGAATTTCGCGTCCGGACCGGGCGGCCTCGAACCCGGCGAGATCCGGAACACTTTAAATGCCCGCAAAGTACCGGCATCCACAGTGCAAGCGGGAGACGCATTGTATATCGGCGGTACTGATGTACGGATCCTCGTATCCATCTTTCTAGTCCTGATCGAATACAAACAACTCCTCGCTCGTTTTGCGCATCACGAACGGTGACCTGAGCTTCCTTCTGACGGGAGATGCAGGGGAGGATATCGAGAGGTCCATTATAATGCGCGGTATCGATGTGCGATCATCCGT
>Ga0172382_10001743_pt1 | contig 38135 bp, 20 predicted proteins | sample Leawel138RmetaG_FD_122245 | JGI IMG/M metagenome (GOLD analysis project Ga0172382, IMG submission 122245) | Leachate microbial communities from a municipal landfill in Southern Ontario, Canada - Leachate well 138R metaG | ecosystem: Engineered > Solid waste > Landfill > Unclassified | place... | reverse complement strand
TGGAAAAGCAGGTGGTGTTAATGTGCTACTTTTATTTCTCGGTTTGAGAGTTTAGCATTTGGCATTCATACCATCAAATTCCTGAACTCAAGGCTGTTTCTAAACTACTGGATGCGCTTACGCGCATGCGGCAACGGGGACGTTCCCGCCCCAGCCACCACACGTGAAACTTACATGCGGCATTCTTTTTTTGGTAATTTTTGTGCCATAGGAAACATGCTTGATTCCCCTCAATTTATCTTTACCCACCATAGTTGAAATTGAGCCGTAAGGAAGCAGTGGAAAAACAGCACAAAAAAAGAGGAGCTGCAAGCGCAACTCCTCTGATTTTTATCTAAGCTCCAAGTCTCAAATATAAAGCCCTTAGACCTCAGATCTTTGCTTTTCGTGTTTAGCTCTTCGCTAATCTATTCCATCAGCATCATCTTGCGGGTCTTTGTGTAGTCTCCGGCTTTGAGACGATAGAAATAGATTCCGCTGCTGAGCTTGTTTCCTCTATCATCTTTAGCGGTGAATACAACGTTGTATCTACCGGAAGCTTGCTGATCATTTACCAGTGTTCTCACCAGTTGACCTTTGAGGTTAAAGATATCCAGACGAACCTTGGCGGGGTCTTTAATATCATAACTGATGGTGGTTTCAGGATTGAATGGATTGGGATAGTTTGCACTTAGTGCTGTAACCTTGATCTCCACCACGTCCTCATTACTTGTGGGGGTCATGATGAAGTTCAGAGTAGTGTTTTCGTCCGGCATGACGGTCACATTTTCTTGGGTGATGCTGTCAAATTCGTCATGACTTGCCGTCACAGAATAGTTCCCTGCGGGCAATGTGATGTTATAGAATCCGGTTGCCGTGGCTGTCGTGCTATAATCTCCTGCGCTTACAGTTGCGCCTGCGATCGCTTGATTGTTGTCGCTTCTGCGCACGAAGCCGGAGATGGTGCCATTGATGATTTCTTTGGTGAGTGAATTTGAGAACACGGGCAGAGATACCACATCAGCGGTATAAATTGCCCGGATAGCCCAAGCATATTCACCTGTTGTTAGCGCGCTCCAACCAAGATCAATAAAGCCGGTCTCGGTGAGGGTTTCGTCGGTGAGCAGGGTCCAACTGTTTTCGTTTCCTTCCTGTCCGCTTCTGAGTCTCCAAACCTTATAGCCGGTAATAGCTCTGCTATGGTTTTCGGGAGCTTTTTCTCTTAGGGTGATATTGGTTTGTTCAATGGATTCACCGCGGAGGGTAGTTTCACTATTGCTGGCAGAGAGCGTGACTCCTTTTGTTCCGAAGACACTGAGCTGTTCACTGCGCACAAAGTTGCCGATATAGACGTTGTCGATGAACCAGTTATACCACAAACCAAACGCTTCAATGCCGTCATCAGCGTGCCAAGCGAGTTTGATCAATTGACCGCCAAATTGGCTGAGATCGATGGTGATTGGTGCGTCATAGTTGTTCAATCCGGCAGGCTGAGCTGCGCCGTCCCAGAGGATTTGCCAGCTTACTCCACCGTTGTTTGAAACTTTGACATAGTAGTGGTCTCCTCCGTCAGAGCCCATCTCAAGATAGGTGTCAAATCTCAGATATGCGTCGGGTGGGCAAGAGAAGCTGGGGCTAAAGAGCCATTCGTCTTGGTGGGCTTCTGTCCAGGCCACACCTGCTTGTTTCATGCCGTCAGTTGGGCTGATGCCATCAACGGTGCCAAAACTACACCATGTGGGGCTGATGCCATACATATTTGGGATGCCGTTGTTGGTGATGGTCTGAGACCAGTCTGTGGGCGGGAATGTAGCCGATTCAAAGCTTTCGGTGATCTCGACAGCATCGGGATCGGGAGCGTTCCAGCTTATGTTCACAGAGATAAGGTTTTGGCTGATCTCTGCTTCCACCTGAGTGGGGGCAAAGGCGAGCTCATTCATGGTGATCGTGCCCATGTTGTAATTGCTGTCACCAACCTCGATAGTGCCGGTCTGAGCGGAATATCCGGCTGCAGTAAGGTTATAATCATAGCTATGTCCAATATATACGTCGGAATCTATGATGAATTCACCTGCGGCATTGGATGTTGCTAAGTAGTTTGCATATCCGGCGAGGCTGAGGCTTGCACCTTCTATTCCCATGCCGGTATCGCTGGCGATGATTGTTCCAAGCACCGAGACTTTGGGTATTTCCAATAGGGTTATATCCATTTGAGTGGTGACGCCATCTTCAATGGTGATTTCTTCCGTCTGCGTAAGATAGCCATAACGTGAGGCACTGACTTGATAATCAAATGGCAATAGGTTGTTTATGTGGAACATGCCGTTTGCATCGGTGGTGCTGGAGAAGCGTTGAGCAACGTTGATTGATGCTCCGGAAATCGGTGCACCATTTATCCCGCGGACAATGCCTTCAATGTGTCCCACACCGCCGGGTCTGACCTCAAAGGTGATCTTTGGATGTTGACCACTAAGGGTTCCGCCGGTCATCGATGCGGGATTGAAGGAGCCGTAATCACTGGATATGTTTCTGCTACGCGTGAGTCCAATGCTCTGACATTTGAAGAAGTCGGATGAGCTGTAATTGTCGGTGTCCATTGGTCTTTGAACCATCATAACCAAGTTTGCATTATCCAAAAACATGAACTCTTCAGGGAAGGGAATGTCAATGGTGTTGATTCCTGAAGGGAAATCAACGTTTCCATTGAAGACGAGAGTCATATCGTTGGAGGAAATCCAGCCGAGGCTGAGATCATTGAGCGTGGTGCTGCCCAACCAGATTTTGATGGCTTTGTTGCTGAGATCGGAGGAGAAGTTGTTATATAGCTTGATTCCTGTGATCATCCCTACAAAGTCGTTCATCTCATCATTGCTAAAGATGGTCTGGAATAAGGAGGTCTTGCTATTGAAATCCAATGGGAGACGAGCGTTTTGAGAGCCGCTGCCTATATTTATGTCTTCCACGCCATTTCCGCTGAGAGCGATGCTATTGACATCACGGCTGATCTGGGTGTCTGTAGCTTTGCCGAGGGTAGGGCTATTGCTGCCGGTGATGAGATAGCGGTTGTTTTGATCGTCGGTAATTGTGAAAGTGGCTGAGACTTCGCCCAATTCCGAGGGTGTAAAGACGAGAGGTAGATTCAGGGTTTGATCTGTGCGCAAGGTGATGGGAAGGTTTGGCTGGGTGAGCATAAAGTCTTCGCTTCCGCTGTGGACGATGGATTGAATGACGAGTTCGCCGCCGCCCTTATTGGTGATCGTGAAGTTCTTGCGCTTGTTTCCGCCAAGCGTGACGTTGCCGAAGTTCCACACTGTTTCGTTGAGGGTAAATTCCGGTATTCCCACTACAACGAAGTCTTGAATAGTCTGTTGGTCTTCTGTGATCAAGATGGTGTGGCTCACGCTGGTATAACCGTTTTTGCTTGCCGTGACTGTCCTGTTTCCAACGGGAATAAAGGGGAAAGAATATGTCCCGTTTTGGTCTGTGGTAGTATAAAATAGGGTTTCTTCCACTTTGATGTGCATATTAGGAACGGGTTGACCGTTTTCTGTCACTGTTCCTGTGAGGCTGCCCATATCGTCTGTCATCATAAAGAAACGTGTGTTCGATCTCTTTAGACTCGTGGTTCCCGCAACACCCTCTTCTGCTATAGTAGTATCGCTTTGAAAGCGAAGCGAACTATTGAAGGTGGTGGTGCTATAATAGGTCATGGCGTTAAAGGAGAAGATGCCTGGCATTAAGTCTGTTACGATATCCACAACAACGTTGTTTTCGCCGTTCCATACAAAGGGTTGATCGAAAACATGGACGTTCCAGCCATTCTCGGGCATGTAGTTATCATGTTGATATACTTCGGTATAGACACCTGGTTCAAAGGCCGCGGCCAATGAGTTCAAGTGGGTGTGTTTCATTCTGATACGATAGTTTGGCATGGGTGAGCATAAGCTCATGTCTTGCACGTTGAAGGCAAGTGCAGCAATGATTCCGTTTTCACCACCTAAGGCAGTTATTTCAGAGGCAGTGTAAAGGTATTGTTGACGGAATGATTTGTAGAAAGTGCCATAGGGGGTAGGGTCTGAAATCTCGGTGTTTGCCGTGGTGTCTGAACCAAATTGCAGTGCTATCAATCCTTCTTCGATCACGCTGATGATGATGGAAGGTGTATAGTCGTTTGAGTCGTTAGTGTCTCCCGGCAAGATTACGAGTCCACGAATGGAGATAACCCCTATTTCGGTGGGAGTCCAGCTAAGAGTGACTTCAACTTCTTCATCCACAGCAATTGCAGGGCCTGTTACAGAGGCAAGCTCTGTGTTGTCTTGCAAGAGCTTAACTGTATAGCTTCCTGCTGCTTTGGATAGTGTTCCTGTGTTCTTGATGGTTACGGTATAGCTAACCTCAGAGTTCACGTTTGGAGTGGGGTTTCCGCTTACTTGCAAGGCAGAGAGTTCGTTGGGCTCCAAGCGAACAGTATTTGAGAGTCTGGGATTTGAAAGAACTTCGTTTGTATAGACCGTCTTTACTGCCCATTTATAGAAGCCATCAGGCTGGCTCAGCCAAGCTGTGTCTGAATAGTTAGTATCGGTAACGGTCGTGGGTGTGATCAGCTCCCAAGAGTTTTCGTTGAGTTCTTCTCCAGAATGCAAACGCCAAACTTTGTATCCGACTATGCCGCGAGAGGCTTCTGAATTGTCGCCACTTGCAGGGCGAGCAAAGCGAACCTCACGAGAGCTGAGGCTTGCACTGCTTTCTGCTTGCTTTGCAGCTTCGATCTCAGAAAGGCCGGCATAAGGGGTGGGAAGGCTGAGATCGCTCACTTCGGGCAAACTGAATTGTCTGGTTGTGCCGATCTCAAAATCGTCTATATACCAGCCGGCGTAGTTTACGACGGGACTGGCAAACATTTCAAAGCGAACTGTCACTTCATCCATGCCGTCGTAGGCAGAAAGATCAACGATGCGTTCTCTCCACTGTGTGTTTGCATAGTCCCAAGAAGGACCCCAAGCGGAATTGCCATTAACTGTTATCTGACAGAAGTCATTACCGCCAAAGACGTTTTCCCAGCTCATAAAACGAAGCACTGTATTTGAAAGACCTGATAAGTCGAAGGTTTTGCTCAAAAAGCTGTATCCGTCTGTGTTGTTATAGTTGGTATGGATCTTGGTGCCCCACATACCGGTTCCGGAATATGCTGTGGGCGGGGGAGCGACCAAGGCGCCTTCATAGTTATAGACAAAGTTTGCCACGTTATAGCTATTTGAATATTCCCAATCGCCTACACCCCCGAAGCTTGAGCTGGCTATCCAGCCTGCATCGTCATATTCAAAGTCATAATAGACTGCGCCAACGCCGTCGCTGGGAGGGCTCCAAACGAGGTTTACACTGGTCTCATTTTCGTCTATCTCGGCTAAGACATATCCGGGAATCATGGTGACTTCATTCAGGATGATGGTGCCCATATCATAATCAATATAGCTAATATTTATGTTTCCTGTCTTCAACTGATAACCATCTTTTGTGATGCTATAGTTGTAACTATTTCCGGTGAGCACGACCATGCTAAATTGACCCTGCGCGTCTGTAGTATCGCTAAATGTTTGCGATCCGCTGAGCGTTATTACGGCGTTTTCAAGCCCCAGGGTGATATCTTCGTTGCCGACAATAGTTCCGCTGACGGTGACGTTTGTGGCGGTCTGCATGCTGAAGTTTTGCACGCTTTGAACACCGTTGTTGATAGTTACGGGATGCGTCACATCTTCATAGCCCAATTTGTGAGCGGTAACTTGATAGTCTCCGGCATGCACCAAGGGGAAGGTGTAGATTCCGTCTGATCCGGTGTGTGTTACCCATTGGGTGTCGGCAATAGAGACCTGAACATCCTGTAAGGGTTGTCCGGCGGAGCTAACAGTTCCAGTGAGCGAGCCGATCTCTTCCACATCCATATAGAAGCGCATATTGCTTCTATTTGCGGATACTGTTCCGGTGGCATATCCGGCAGCATTAGTGGTGTTGTGTTGATAGCGCACGCAGCTATTGAAAGTCGTTGTGCTATAATAAACGGAAGCATTGCCACCGTTTGCAGGAGCCAAACCCGTCACGACATCCACGATGAGATTTGAGACGCCATCCCAATAAAATGGTTCAGAGAAAGAATGAACGTTCCAACCGTTGACGGGGATGAAGTTATCCTCCATGAAAACTTGAGTATAGTCGCCGGTTTCAAATGCAGCTACCAAAACTACTTGGTTTGTGTGTTTGAGTCTGATGCGATAGTTTGGCATGGCACCACATGAACCTATATCCAACACATTAAAAGCGATGGAGTTGATTTCTCCTTCTGCAGCTCCTTGTGCAATCAGTTCTTCGGCTTTGACGAGGAATTGTGAGCGGAAGTTCTTATAAGTGGTGCCATAAGGTGTGGGCACTCCTGTGAGAGCGTTTGCATTGGAACCTTCTCCAATCTGAGCCACAAAGGTTCCTGCCGGCATCACTTCCACATCTTTGAGCGGGGTTTGGTTGTTTGCCGGATATACGTCGCCCTGCATTTCTACCACGCCATAGATCTGTTGATCACCGAGTTCAGTGGGAATCCAGCTCAGTGTGATATCTAAGGTTTCCAGATTGCCTATTGGGAGCCCGGCTACAGTGGAAAGCACGTTGTTATCACTATCCATGAGTTTCACGGTGTAGTTTGAAATGGTGTTTGGACAAGAGCTGAGCACACGCACCACGTAGTTTGTAGGAGAGTTAAGGTTTGGCGTGCTGGGTCCTGACAGTGAGATTGCGGACATATCGTTGATGTCTGCTTGGTTAATAAAAAGACGCATATTACTACGGTTTTTATTACGTGTTCCGGTGGGAGTATTTTCTGCGTTTGCCGTATTGTTTTGAGCTCTGATAGAGCAATAAAAGTCAGGATTGTTATGTTTTGATGAAGCGTTTTTCCCTTGCACACCTGAAAGATCGGTCAGCAAGTCAACGATGATGTTTGATGTCCCATCCCAGTAGAAGGGAATGGCAAATTCATGGATGTTCCAACCGACGGTGGGCATAAAACTTGCCGTCTGAAAGACTTGAATATAGTCTCCACCTTCAAAGGATGTAGTAAATTCTTCTGACTCAGTGGTTTTGAGGCGGATGCGATAATTGTTCATGGGAGTGCAGTCATTAAGCGTAGAAACGTCGAAAGCAATAGCACTCAGGTTTCCGGCCTCGCCTCCGCTATCGAGAATCTCATTGGCTCTCACCAAATACTGTTGTCGAAAACTCTGAAACTGCGTTCCGTAGGGCGCAGGAACTCCTGTGGAAGCGTTGTTTGTAGTTCCTTCACCTATCTGCAAAGAAAGCAGTTCGGAATCAAGCACGTTCAGTGTCATGGGGAGAGTGTTGTTGTTCAGCGTCACTTCATCCGCGGTCATTTCCACGCGACCGTAAACCTGTATGCTTCCGGTTTGAGTGGGTGTCCATGGGATAACTATCTCCTCTGTTTGGAGGCGATTAAGCGGAACTCCCGGCACTAATGCCAAGACTCCACCATCTACTTGCATGAGCTTGACGGTGTAGTTGCTTACGGGATTAAGACTGTTGTTTACAACACGGACAGTATAGTCTGTTGCGTTATTAACATTAGGAAATCCATTTCCAAAAAGGTGAAGAGCTGCCATATCGTTGTTAACATTTGTATCTAAATAGAAGCGCATGTTTGAGCGTGCGGTTCCCAAAGTTCCGGTGGCATATCCATCCGAGATGGCACTATCGCTTTGATGGCGAAGAGCTAATTGTGAGCTTGTTTCTGTGTAATATACCGAGGCATTATTTCCTGTGTTGGATACCTGATCTGTCACAATCTCCACAAGCAGGTTTGAACTGCCGTCCCAATAAAAGGGAATCTGGAAAGTGTGATCATTCCAACCGCTTACGGGAGAATAAGTCGGGGATTGGAATACTTGGATATAATCTCCCACTTCAAAGGTCGTGGTCAATACTGTTTGATCCGTGTGTTTCAATTTGATGCGAAAGTTTGACATTGCGCCACAGGCGTTTACGTTACCTACATTAAAAGCCATTCCGCCAATGATGCCTGCTGAGGCATTTGCGCTTAAAAGCTCGTCAGCTTTGACAAGGAAATGTTGACGGAAGTTCTTGTTGCTGGTACCATAGGGGGTAGGAACTCCGTTGTTTGCGTTGCTTGTTGTTCCATTGCCTATATCTACAGTAGTTTGGGCAAATATGCTACTACATAGACTGAATATGAGCACGAGCAGCAGACTTTGCATTAGTGTACGTTGCATTGCTTTTCATTCTCCTTTTTGGTTGATAGAATTGAGCTGTTTCTTTGGTAGTGATAGTGTTGGTGAAAAACAAAAAATAATACACCTGAGCGGATTCGTTTATAATTACATGTTAAGTTGAAGATAAAATATGATGAAATGTTTGCGCATCCCGTGAAATCGCTCGATTAAGTCAAGAGTTTTTTGAGGTTTTCAACAATTATTTTTGAGGAAAAACTATGAACAATATTCAGATGATAAGGGCTTAATAATTATGGTTGGCAAACTTATTCTATGCAGAAAACAGTGTTTCGTTCTTGTGAAAATTGTTCTATCAACGGCAAAGTTTTGTTATTGTAAACGTCCTCATTTTTACAAATATTCAAGCTCAAACCACGGTAATCTCTCATCATTTTTAGAACAGGTGTAAATCTGGTTGGAAGTGCCTATCAGAACAAATCCTCATACACGCTAATCGCATCGCCAAGCAAAATAATTCTTGAGTCAATAACAAAAATCTTTAAATAGCATATTATTTTACTGGGATTTGCAGGCAAGTTGATTTATATTATGAACGGGTGACAGTCAATCTGTCTTTCCCACACGTTATTTAATCTTATAATAAGGAGTTAAACAATGAACGCACGCGAGATTCGTAATGGTATCATGCTCTTAGGCGCACAGGATTGGAACCGTCGCCTCTTTGATTCACTCATCCCTTTGCCGGATGGAACCAGCTATAATTCATATCTTATTCCCGGAACAGAAAAGGTGGCTCTCATCGATACGGTTGACCCGCCGCTCGAAGAAATTCTCATGGCGCAGCTTGAAAAAGTGCCCAAGATCGACTATGTGATTTCACTGCACTCAGAGCAGGATCACTCCGGAACCCTTCCCAAAGTTCTTAATAAATACCCCAATGCAAGGCTGATCTGCTCTCCCAAGGCTAAGGATATGCTGCTCAATCACCTGGACGTCACCGAAGACAGGATTCAGACCGTGGATGATGGAGAAGTCATCGATCTCGGCGGGCGCACTTTACGCTTTGTTCACATCCCTTGGGTGCACTGGCCGGAGACCATGGCGGCCTATCTTGAGGAAGACAAGATTCTCTTCCCTTGCGACTTTTTGGGCTCGCATATCGCCACCACAAAGATGTATGCCGGTGATAGACCTGAAGTCATGGAAGCTGCAAAACGCTATTTTGGCGAGATTATGATGCCCTTCAGAACCCAGATCAGAGGCAATCTCGAGAAGATCCGCAAGCTGGATTTCGACCTCGTTTGCCCCAGCCACGGTCCGCTCTGGGATAAACCGGAGCTCATCATTTCTGCATACGAAGATTGGGTCGCAGAAGAGACCAAAAACCTCGTGGTGATTCCTTATATTTCCATGCATGGAAGCACGCAGATCATCGTGGACTATCTCACTGCAGAGCTTGCCGATCGCGGAGTGCATGTGCAGCTCTTTGATCTTGCCGTCACCGATATCGGCGATCTGGCAATGGCACTTGTGGATGCAAGAACCATCGTGGTGGGTACCCCGACCGTGCACGTGGGGCCGCATCCCTTCGTGCTCAACGCCGTCAACCTTGCAAACGCTATTCGCCCCAAAGTCCAATATGCCGCAATTGTCGGCTCCTATGGCTGGGCAACCCGCGCGGTCGATATCATCGCCGGAGCAATCCCCAATCTCAAGGTGGAAGTCTTGGGTGCCGTAATGGCGAAAGGACTCCCCAAAGAAGAAGACTACCAGAAGCTTAGCGAATTGGCAGACGCCATCGCTGAAAAACATAAATAATCCATAGTGTACGAAGAAGCCGCCCTCGATTTTGAAGGCGGCTTTTTTGCTTTTATCTTTCATTTTTTGGGGGTGATTTTCATGCCTTCCCCATGTCTTCCTTATATGGTTCTGGTGATGATATGGTCATGATGTGGTCATGGGCATGAGCATATCATAAGCAGAGGATGAGCTGAATCCAATAGGTAAGATACGGCAGAGCAATATGTTATGAGGGCGTGTTGAGTTTTGCTTGGAATGTTTACACCCATAAATTGATGAACAATTCAGAAAACAGGGCTTATCTAATTGATAATCTTGTCTTTATAGTTTGTCGGAGTTAGCGGCAAGACACTTGTCAAAAAAGGCTTGCCGCTATTTCCATTCAGCTCAATAATTCTCTCAAATCAAGCAAAGTGCTCAGCGAAATCCTCATCCGGTTCGATATCAACAAAGCGTCTTTCATCTTCGAAGCCAAACTTGAGTTTGAGGTTTTGATAGGGCAAAAAGCCTTGTGCGATCTCAGGCCATTCTATGAGCGTGATGCCGGTTTCTATCATATCCAAGAGCCCCAAATCGAGCAGTTCGTCCTCGCTTGTGAGGCGATAGAGATCGAGGTGATATAAGGGAAATCTGCCGCAATGATATTCTTTGAAGATCACGAAGCTGGGGCTATCTATTTCGTCGCCAATGCCCAAAAATGCGCCTAATGCCTTGGCAAAGAAGGTCTTGCCGCTGCCGAGTTCTCCAAAGAGAGATAGCACGGAGCCGCGCTGTAAGAGGGGGCCGATGAAGTAAGCGAGATCTATTGTATCTTGCTCTGTGTCTAAATATATTCTTTTATTCATGATTATAATCTCCTGTGAGTGTGTTTAGTTTGAGGACAAAATAAGTCCCAAAAGCTGCAAAACCGCGTATGTGCCGCTTCGGCTGCTTCTGGGACTTCTTAGCTTTCAGTCCTAAAGATAAAGATAGTTCGTTTTAAGAGTTTGGCAAGTGGGAATTAACTCATATTCGGAGATTTATAAGCGTTTTTTTGGATAAAGCACGATATTTGCGCGGTGCGGTGCCTCGCCTTCTTTCAAGACACGATTGAGGCGGTCAAAGAGTTTGCTGCGATTTTGCCTCGACATAGGCGGCACTTCAATGTCAAAAAGCACGCTGCTGAGCTCCTCATCGTCTGCATCCCAAACCTTTGCTAAAAGACGCACGCTGAGCTCTTTCTTGCTCTTGTTTTCGATGGTGTAGCTGATCTGGATGTGCTGTGTGCCCCACTCATCGAAGTTCAAGTCTGTGATCTCGATATTCTTGGCGAGATTGCTATGCTCTCTTTTTTGCAGCCAAAAGCCGAAGGCAATTGCCAGCAGAACGAGGAGCAAGACGCTGCCCTTAAGCTTATATTTGCGAGGCCATTCCATGCGGTCAAATCTTGGCATTATTTACCTCTAATAAAAGAATTGCCAAGCCGCAAATGCGCGGTGGCTGAGCTCATCATTCTTCTTCATTTCATGTCCGATGAGAAACCTGTGATGCGCCATAATCGGGATATAGATGCTATTTTGGAGGGTGATTTCATCGGTGACTACGCCGTCAAACCAGTGCGCCTCAGCCGTTTGAATCTGGCCGGCAAAGATGTCGTGATAGTTATCCTTCCACGAGCTTCCATCGCTGCCGCTTCTGGAGAGCGAAAGCCGGCAAGTCCAATCCGCATATTTCTTGATCGGGACATTGGCTTGGAGCGTGAGATCGACAATATTCGAGCCTTTGGGATAGCCCAGGCCTTTGCCATCGTGGGAATACATTGTGTGATTCATGTAGTGTGCGTAGGTGTAAGGACGTACGGCGCTTAGCTCCACGGCAAAATCAGCGAAGGAAGTCGGCAATTCGAGCCCGCCTTGCAGCGCATATTTATTGCCCCACCAGGAGCTAAATATCTTGCCATAGCTAAATTCATCGACGGCGATCTGGAAATAGAGTAGCATGTCCAAAGGCAATCTCTGATTGAAACCGCCATAGAGCATCATGTTGTCCCGGTCTTTGAGATTATGTTCCGTTGCGCGCCAGAACGCATTGGGCAAGAGATAGTTGACATCCATGCCTCGATCGCCATAGATCACGCTTTCGCCCAAGAAAAGCTCGGTGTTTTTCCCTGCCTGCCAATTCAGTTGATGCAGAGAAATGAACTTATCGGGATAGGCTTTGTCGTCATAAAAGTGCGATCCCGTGAGGGCTTTGACGCTATCTGCCATGATGGAGCCATGCATGAGCGCAAAGCTGAAATCACCCAGCTTAAACTCGCCGAGAAGATAGCCATAATCGTTTGTGCTGTCGTTTAGGATGATGCTTCCGCTGAGTGAATTGCCCACGCGGAAGGTGTTGCGCCCAATTGCAAGCTTTGTCTTTTCAGCCACATAGGCAAATTCTCCGCGCATGTTATCCGTGGTGATGGTTCGATCCTCGGTCGTGTTCCAGCTATTTAGGAGGAGGTGTGTGCGGGCAAGATCAGGATCACCGTAGAAACGTCCGCTATACCAATCTGTGTGCAACTGAAGCTTTTTCAGGGCGATGGCATTGATCTCCCATCCTTTATAGAGGAAGCCATAACTGTCATCCTCATGGATATTTGACTCGTATCCGGCATAGATATTAAAGTCTGCAACAAGATCGGGATGGCGATATGAAAACAGTGCGCGACGGGGCGAACCGATGTCAAAGGCTTCCACAAAACTCTCGCCAAATTCCTTGAAAGAAGGAAAGCGGTGAACGAATCCATCTTCTGCAGGAACATAGGCATAGGGCTGATTTAGTGCCGATTTGTGTAAGAGGCTCTCGGCAAATCGGTTCTTCACTCTGTTGTCAAAGATGGAATCAAAGTCCGAGGCAGAAAGGCTTTGTGCTATTGTCAAAAGGAGCAAAAGCACGGCTAAAGCGGGAAAGCGGAGATTATTCTTCGTCCTCATATCCACCTAAATAGTGCAGGCGTTTGATGGCTTGCTCCACCTCATATCGGCTGATTTTAAGCTCGCGCGCAATCTCTTTGTTTGTCCAACCATCGGTTAAAAGCTTGTTTACCATCTTTGTGACTGTGGCGGCGTCTAAATCGCATACTCTTTGTCGAACGCCATGCTTTGCGCCCTTCTTTGCAGCTTTGAGGCGCAGGAGCAAGAACATGATGAAGATAAGTAGGATAGCTACAAGGATGATCGCGGCCACCACGATGATATTCAGTTTTTCCCAGAGCGATTCTCGGTCGTCAATCATCTCGGAAATATCGTCGCGCTTGAGTATTCTTTGCAGTTCGCTATCGATATATTCGTCATCGTCCTCGGGGAGCTGATAGTCTATCGCCGGATCGGGCTTGAGGTCTAATATCTCATCCTCATCCTCTTCTATGATGGGCTCCTTGGGAATATCTACTTTCTTGGGGTCGATTTCACTTAATAGCTCTTGTGCGCGTGAATAAAACTGGCTGGACGAGGGAATCATTTCCAGCTTTTCGACGGCGCGATCGCTTCCTCTTTTGATCAGGACTTCTCCCCATGCTAAGAGTATGTCGTAGTGATTCTTATAGTCGATATAGAGTTCGTGATAGATCTTGTCAGCACGAGCAATACGCCCGCGATCGGTGTGGAATCGGGCAAGTGCGAGCCTCTCCTCTTTAGTGTTCGCAGTCTTGTAAAAGTCCACCACGAGGGCTTTTGTATCTGTGAGTGCCATGCTTTCAAAGCTGAGATTGTCATGCGTTCTAACAAATATCCCGCTCGATTGAGCCTCGATGGCATCAAAGAAGCTTCGGCTGAGATTCACCGAGGGGACAATTCCGTCAAATCCGTCAATCCCGATATAAAAACCGCCGGCTCTCTTCTGAACCTGAAAGTCGGTGTTTGCGTCCATCTGAAGGGCAAGACGACAGGCTATAACCGGTTCTCCGAGCGCGCGTATGCTTCGGATGGACACGGCGTTCAAGAGACTGCACAAAATCATGAGCAGCACGATTAGAATCCGCTTCATTTATACCTCCTGCAAAGGTGTTAAAAAAGGGTTAGGGGTGTATCAATTATTCTTAGCTGTTATCCTCTGGGCTTATGATCGCTGTCGTATCCAGAGCAATTTGCAGTTCTTCATTTGTCGGGACAACGAGTATGGTGACAGGTGAATAGGGCTTGGAGATGATTCCGGGGTTTCCGCCCACTTCACGGTTCTTTTCTTGATTAATATGTATGCCGAGATTCTCCAATCTGTGGCAGATACGCTCTCTCATTTTGATGGCGTTTTGGCCAATGCCGCCGGTGAAGACAATTCCATCCACCTTGATGAGGTTTGCGGCATAGGCGCCGATGCTTTTACGAATGCGATAGGCATAGGCATCAAGTGCTTGTATGGCGTTTTCACAGCCATTATCAGCAGCAGCTTCGATGTCGCGCAGGTCGCTGGAAGTTCCCGAAAGCCCGAGTAATCCACTCTTTTTATTGAGAATTTCCTGCAGTTGCTGTGCGGTATATCCTCTTTCTTGGAGGTAGAAGATGATGGAAGGATCGAGGTCTCCGCTGCGAGTGCCCATCATGAGCCCTTCCAGCGGGGTAAAGCCCATCGAGGTATCCACAGACTTCCCGCCTTGGATAGCCGTGATGGATGCGCCGTTCCCGAGGTGACAGGTGATGAGGTTTGTGTTTTCAGCACTGCGTTTCATGAGTTCTAAGGCAATCCCTGCCACATAGCGATGACTGGTGCCATGGAAGCCATAACGGCGGATGCGATAGCGATCATAAAACTCACGTGGGATGCCATATAGATATGCGCTGGGTGGAAGAGTTTGGTGGAACGAAGTGTCAAATACTGCAACTTGTGGCACGCCCGGAAAAGCCAAGGCAGATTCACGGATGCCGGTGAGGTTGGCAGGATTATGTAGTGGCGCAAGTTCGATATTCTTTTCAATGGCGTCAATCACATTGTCATCGATGAGCACGGAGGCAGAATACTGTTCTCCGCCATGCACCACACGGTGTCCTATGCCATCGATCTCTTTGACCGATTCGATGACAGGCGCCTTGGGGTCCATGAGAAACTTTGTCATCAATTCAAAGGCGACTGTGTGATTAGGTATCTCAGTTGTTTCCGAGATTTTGTTGCACCCTACTTGTTGGGTGATGATTCCATCCGAGAGGCCAATACGTTCAATGAGTCCCTTACCGGCGCTTATTCTTTCCGGCATGTTATAGACTTCATACTTAAGCGAGCTGCTACCGCAGTTTACGACGAGGATTTTCATTCAAATCTTCCTTTGTATTCTTTATTTATATTATATTTCATACAGATACACCAGAGTGCAGGAGAGTTTCACCCCTCGGCAACATTGTTTTTAGAATGCGGTTATATGGCAAGCAATTTTTGAGCAAAAAAAATGGGTAAGCTAAGTTACCCATTTTTTAAGGACTGTTTAAACTAATGTTAAGTTAAACTTATTCCTGAATTTCTTCTACAGGAGCTTCGGCGTCTTCGCCCTCAACAATTTCTTCGTCGAGTTCGACTTCTTCTTCGATCTCCTCTACTTCTTCAACTTCTTCTACTTTCGGTTTGCATGCGCTGATGGCAAGCGTTCCAAAGAGAAACATTGCGAGCATTGCAATAAGCATGAATTTTTTCATTGATTCCTCCATAAGTTTGACCCCTTTACGGGGGCACTTACGTTTTTGTTTTTTTGTTTAATTGGCACAAATAAAAAACTGGCCATGCGATTAACTTTGAAAGCTGTTTCTGAAAGATGCAACTTTCACACAGTCCTTATGCACGACTATATACTTCTTATTTCGGTGACAGATTATTAACTGTGAGATTCTTGGCAAGTAATATTTTTACATTGCCAATTCTATTCCGAGATGAATCATGCCTAAATTAAAGTTACTCAACGATTTATCTCTTATGCCTAAAGCGTATTCTATGCTGAGCATTCCCAAGCGAGTTGATTGTTTGATTCCCAAACCAAAACCTGCTAAATCATATTTCTTGGAATTACTCGGCTTCAAAATCATTGCATAATCTGCTAAAATATAGAGCATTGTTTCACTGCTTGCAAGATAGCGAATTTCGTTTTGAAACAGCGCCAAACTCGACGCCAAGAACTCATTTTCTCGATATCCGCGCAGACTGTTATAGCCTCCCAAGCCCCAAAGATCATATTCCTGAGCCTCTTTGATGCTCGTTGAGAGATATTTCCCTTTGATATAATGAACGAAGCCACCGCCCAAGCCGGTATATTTTCCCGCCACCGCCTCATTTTTGTGATAGAAACCTTGCTTTCCTTTATATAAGGAATACTTCCCATCAAGCTGAATGCCGGAGACGGGCGCCCAAGTCCCACGCGTATTTTGAAAAGACCAGAACGCAGAAGCCCAGAGCTCTGAACTCTTTGGCAGATCAATCTCCGTATTGCCGGCAAAGACACTCTGCGCACCGAGTCCCAGTCCGATTTTGTGCTGAAGTGAGCTAAAATATATATCCGCAGCGGTTTGATTCTTGATCCAAGTGCTATCTTGCATCTCCCGCGAAATCAAGAAATCCCCTTGCAGCGGAATGAGCCCATAGCCGGATTCATGATAACTCAGCTTCAGAGTGCTCAGCTTTGACGCCGTCTTTCGCCAATTCAGCTCGATCTGTCTATCCGTTCCCCAGAGATTGAGAAAGCGGATATTCACCATCCCCGTCAACTCCCGTTTGCCGCTTTTTTCACTGAGCCCCAAGACCCCTTCCAGAAAGCTCATCTTGCCCTCTTTGATGAAGATGCCCAAGTTTTCCTCATCCAACGGCACGATATTACATTCATTAATATATGTCTTTTTAAGGAGGTTTTCTTCTGCCTGCCTCAGCGTGTTTTGATTGAGAGTTTCAGCACTTAGGAGTCCCGAGCTTTTGAGCAATGCCCCCTCGCGACTGATCTTATTCCCGCTGAAATGATAGTTCTTGATATTTAAAGGCTTACCTTCATCGACATTGATGTAAGCGACGAGTTTTTCCGACACAACCAAGCTATCCAAGCTGACCTCAGCAAAGAGATGCCCGCGTTTTTCATAGATACTCAGGATGTTTTCAAAGAGCAAAGGGAGGCCGTCGATTGAGACAGAAGTCTCCTCACCAAGCCGCAGATATTCCCGCAGCTTACTCTCACTGAGATAGCGCAAGCCGTCAAACGAGAGTTCCATCTCAGAGCCGGACAAGATTCTCGTGATCTCATAAGCCAGCTCAAGGCTATCATCATCAATAGGAACGAGTTGCGGACGCGGGATATCAACGAAATATTCCCCTTTTTTGTGGAAATATTCATAGAGATTAGCGCTATATTCGTCTATTTTTTCGGGATCATATTCCTCGCCAAAGACCACCCCGCTCTGTGCAATAAGCTCAGTTTCCTCGATGGGAAAATTTGCCTGAAAAGAAAGAGAAGTAATTGAAATAGAAAGTGCTGTGCCGATGACAGAGATCAAAAAACACAGCGCAAGCCATTTTTTCATGAGGGATAAATCTCAGATCAATCGCGATCTGCCTTCAATACGGCGAGGAAAGCTTCCTGAGGAACGGTGACATTACCGATTTCCTTCATCCGCTTTTTGCCTTCTTTTTGTTTATCGAGCAGCTTGCGTTTGCGACTCACGTCACCGCCATAACACTTTGCCAAGACGTCTTTTCGCATCGCATTGATGGTGCTGCGAGCGATGATCTTTGCGCCGATGGAAGCCTGCAAAGCGATCTTGAACATGTGGCGTGGGATAACTTCAGAGAGGGTTTTCGTGACCGCTTTACCCCAGTTGTGCGCCTTATCGTGGTGACAGATAAAGCTCATCGCATCAACCTTTTCGCCATTAATGAGGATATCCACTTTCACCACGTTTGAAACCCTGTGATCCAAAAAGGAATAATCCAAGGAAGCATAGCCGCGACTCACGGTTTTGAGCTTATCATAAAAGTCGAAGATGATTTCAATTAGCGGCATTTCATAATGCAAAGCCACTCGTTTTTCATCTATATATTGAATGTTTTTTTGGATTCCGCGCCGCTCTTGGGCGAGCTTCATGATGTTCCCGATATATTCAGTAGGAACGATGATCTCGGTGTCCATGAAGGGCTCTTCGATGAATTCGATATGAGCCGGATCGGGAAAGTCTATGGGATTGTGAACTTCCACCACCTTTCCGCCGGAGAGCCCGATGCGAAAGCGCACACTGGGCGTGGTGGCAACGATGGGGATATCATATTCGCGCAGAAGGCGTTCTTTCACGATTTCGAGGTGGAGCATGCCCAAAAACCCACAACGGAAGCCATATCCGAGTGCGGCAGAGCTTTCTTTTTCATAGACCAGTGAAGCGTCGTTGAGTTTGAGCTTGGCGATTGCCTCCACGAGGTCTTCATAATCCTCGCCGTTGATGGGGAAAATCCCGCTATAGACCATAGGTTTGGGCTCCAAGAAACCGGGTAAAGCACTCTCACAGCCGCCTTTGGCATAGGTGACGGTATCGCCCACGCGCGCGTCTGCGACTTCCTTAATATTGGCGATGATATACCCCGCCTCACCGGTATTGAGTTCTTGTTGCGGCTCAAATTTGAGTCCCAAATAACCTATTTCTTCGATATCATACTCACGACTTGTGCTAAAAAGCTTGATCCTATCGCCTTTTTTGAGCTTTCCGCTAAAGATTCTCACCATGATCACCACTCCGCGATACATGTCGAAAAAGGAATCGAAGATGAGGGCTTGGGTGGGAGCATTCACCTCGCCCTTGGGTGATGGAAGCTGGCGGATGATCCGATTGAGGAGGTCATCCACGCCCTCACCGGTCTTGGCGCTGATCTTGGCGATCTCACTCTCATCGCTGCCCAAGATTTCCACAATCTCGTGGGTGGCATATTCTATATCTGCTTTAGGCAGGTCGATCTTGTTAATCGTCGGCAAGATTTCTAAGTTATTATCAAGTGCCATATAGAGATTGCTCATGGTCTGCGCTTCCACGCCCTGCGATGCGTCCACGAGCAAAACTGCGCCCTCGCAAGAAGCTAAAGCGCGGGACACTTCATAGGAGAAGTCCACGTGTCCGGGGGTGTCGATCAGATTGAGGATATATGTTTGACCTTCATATTGATGGGTCATGCGCACGGCGCGGGATTTTATGGTTATGCCTTTTTCGCGCTCCAGCTCCATGTTATCCAAGAGCTGTGCGTGTTCAACCCCGGCTTCCACCATGTTTGTCGCTTCCAAAAAGCGGTCTGCAAGAGTGGATTTACCATGGTCGATATGCGCGATAATGCAGAAGTTTCGAATGTATTTTTGCTCCATCTTTTGTCCTTATGTTGGATTGTAAACGTTACCGTTTACGCTATTTATACACAGCGTCTTATAAAGCTATAAGACAGCTAATGTTGACATGATTTATTTTGGGCTCTATCTGTCAAGCATTTGCTGAGTTTTTTAAGCCCAAATATTCTTTTTTTCTATGATTTCTATCTTTCTTTCTGAAAAATGAAGCCAAGTCACGCCTTCCCTATTGATTACAGCTTAGCGTGCGCTCATGATATGCTCATGGTGATGACCACATCATGACCATATCATGACCAGAACCCAGTAAGGAAGCTGTCCGAAAAGCGCAGAAAAAGGGTGGATTTTGGCTGGCAGAAAAATCATTTTCATGAATAAACTATTGATATGGAACAAAACTTGTATCAGATGGAATATAGCTTATCTTAACTCTTATGAGGTTAAATGTTATATGATAGAAATCAGTGATTCTGCCGAAGCTTTGCTCTTTGACAAGGCGAACTACTTTGAAAAGAAAGAGCGATATCCGCGTTTGGTGATAACCGAGCGAAGCTGTCGTGGTGCAATGTTCCGTTTGTTTTTCATGCCAAAAGAGGCAGGCGATGAGGCATTTGACGCCGGCAGAAAAAAGATTTATGTTGCGCCAAATGTGGTCTCAGAATTTGATGGTTTCACGATAAGTTTAGAGCGTTTCTTTTTCGCAAGGCGTTTTCTGATCTCGCCAAAGAGACAAAGCTATGCCTGCGATTGCGACGCGAAGTGTAATAATAATAAATAAGATATAAAAAAGGATGCTTCTATGAGAAAGCAAGTTCTGTTTGTTCTGATGGCGATGCTTTTCGGTCTGCTTTTTGCAGCGCCGCACAGCTATTTGCCCATGCAAGTGACTCAGCCGGATGGCTCGGAGATATCAATCTATGCTTCCGGAGATGAATTTCATAATTGGCTTCATGACCAAGATAATTATACAATCGTTCGCGATGATGAGGGTTGGTATGTCTATGCCCGTCAAGATGGGGAAGGTGTTGCGCCCACTTCTTTCCGCGCAGGAACGGGTCTTGCCCAGCGCAGTGCTCTGACTCCCGGCATCAATCTTTCACGTAGATTGGTGGAAGAAAAATATGAAAGACTCAGCCAGATGCGGGATTATTCCAATGCGCGCGCACCGCATATCGGGGCGATAAACAACCTCGTGGTCTTTATCAAGTTTTCGGATAGTCCGGATTTCACACGTCCCTTAAGCTATTATGGCAATATGTTTAACGATAATGCAGAGGGTGCAAATTCCATGCGCAACTATTTTGATGCGGCGTCCTATGGACTGCTCGACGTGGAATCCTATTTCTATCCCATCCCAAATGGCGATGTGATCGTGTCTTATGTGGATTCCCATCCGCGTTCATACTATCAGCCGCAATCCACTTCAAACCCTAATGGATATAATGAAAATAGCTATTGGGAGCGCACCGAGCGCGAGCATACCCTCTTGGCGAATGCATGCGCTTATGTGGCAAATCAGATTCCATCTTCGTTGAATATTGATGGTGATAACGATGGCTATGTGGATAACGTTTGCTTCATCATCCAAGGAGCTACCGATGGCTGGGCGGAGCTGCTCTGGCCGCATCGTTGGGTGCTCTATGACAGCACTGCATATATCAACGGCGCAAGGGTTTGGGACTTCAATTTCCAATTGGAAAACTCGCTGGATTCCAGCGGTGCAAGCGTGCTTTCGCATGAGATGTTCCACTCACTGGGTGCGCCTGACCTCTATCGTTATGAAGACACAACCATCAGCCCGATCGGCTCTTGGGACCTTATGTCCGGCAATGCTAATCCGCCGCAACACATGAGCGCGTGGATGAAATATAAATATGGTCAGTGGATAGAAATCCCGCCGACTATCACGCAATCGGGAACATATAGCATCTATCCTGTTGCAACGCATGGTCATGACAACGCTTTTCGCATAGCTTCTTGGAAAAGTGGAGAGTATTATGTCATCGAATATCGCCGGGCTCACGGCATCTATGATGGAAATATCCCCGGACAAGGACTCTTGGTCTATCGCCTCTTGCCGAATGTGGGTGGAAATGCCGATGGCCCGCCGGATGAACTCTATATCTACCGTCCCGGTGGAGTGGATAACTATACCAATGGTAATCTTTCAGGTGCTGCTTTTTCACCTACCAACAATAGAAAGAAAATGAACGAAGCTACTACACCTTCGGGATTTAGCTCAACGGGAACACCGGGTGGACTCAAGATATTTAATATCTCTCACAACGATGATGGGGTCACCTTCGACGTCCATATCTCGGATATCAAGCTGGTCTCGCCGGATGGAGATGAAAATTGGTTTAGCGGAACGAATAAGACCATTCAGTGGAAGACGAAAAACATCGGCGGAACGGTGAATATCGAATATACAACAGATGCCGGAAATAGTTGGAGCACAATCGCTTCCGGCGTCACCAATAACGGGAGCTATACTTGGACAAACATCCCCATGCTCTTCAGCGATCAAGCAAAAATCCGCGTGACGCTGAATTCAAACGGGCATTGGGATACCTCAACCGATTTCTTCCAGATCATCGGTGAATTAGCGGTTCCTGAGACAATTTATCCCGCCAATGCCTCGATTGCCGTGGAAACGAATCCTACTTTTGAGTGGGAGGCCGTGCCGGGAGCAGGCGGGTATAAATTGCAACTCTCGCTTGAAGAAGATTTTAGTGAGCTTGTGCTTGAGCTAAATGAACATCCGCGTGCATATTATGAGGCTTCCAGGCTCTTGCCTTATACCCAATATTTCTGGAAAGTGGCAAGCATCAATGAGATGGGTAGCAGCGATTTTTCTGCTGTGCAAAGCTTTACTACCGGGGATATTACGGAGAATCCAGACACGCCGGCACTCATTGCACCGGCGCATATGGCAACGAACCAGCCTTTGGATACTTTGCTTCAGTGGCAAGAGGCAGATTTGGCAGAGACCTACTATCTGCAACTCTCAAATAATGCATACTTTACGGATCCTATTCTGGAGCTTGGCGAGATCACGCAGACAAACTATAGACTCAGCAATCTTCAGCCGAATAGAAACTATTATTGGCGTATTGGGGCGGTGAATGGCTATGGTAGCAGCGGCTTTTCGCTTGCGCGACGCTTTGGCACGGGAAATTGGATTTCCAACGAGGATGAATCTGCTCCGGCTCTGGAAAATAAGCTTTTCCCGAACTATCCGAATCCTTTCAATCCGACAACCACCATCAGTTTTTCCCTCAAGGAAATGGATGAAGAGATCACACTCGCCATCTATAATACACGTGGTCAGAAGATCAAAACGCTGTATCATGACCTGCCGAATTCAGCGATTATGAGCCTAAATTGGAACGGAAAAGACGAGTCGGGCAATAGCGTAAGCAGCGGAATCTATCTCTATCGCTTGCGCAGTGCAAGTTTTAGTGACACCCGCAAGATGTTATTAAGCAAATAGATAGCAATAAGCAGAAAGAAAAGTTAGCAGTCTCACACAAAGATTGCTAACTTTTTCTTTGCCTTTCTTTACTTCTCGCTTATACTCTGTTATAGATACAAAAAAATATAATGGAGGATACGATGAGAATCATACCTTATCGCAGACAAAACGACCTTAGACCGCTGGGCACTATGCTCAGTTTGTTTGACGACTTCTTCAATACAAATATCGAAGAAGAAGAATCTCGGGATAACTTCCGGGCCATGGCAATGGATATTTATGAACAGGACAAAGAATTTGTAATCAAAGCAAATCTCCCCGGATATAAAAAAGAAAATGTGAAGATCTCCGTGAATGAAAACCAGCTCCATATCGAAGCGAGCTGCGAGGAGACTAAAGAAGAAAACCAAGCAACCATGTATCGCTGTGAAAGATATAGCGGTAGCTATAGACGTAATCTCGTACTTCCTGAAAATGCCGATGTGGAAAACATCTCCGCTAAAATGGAAGATGGTGTATTGTCACTAAATATCCCAAAGAAAGAACCCACTCCTAAAAAAGAAATCACAATCGGCTGAATATCCTATAATTAGGATCAGGGAATTGTCCGCCTCTCACCATCCCGAGGGGCGGTTTTTTGGCATCATAACGGGCATCTTAGCAGTCGATGTCTTGGAGTGCCAAAATATCCTTGACGGATTTGTAAGTCACGAATATCTTGCAGTATAAAGAGGAGGTAGCTCATGAATATGCAAAGATTAACGATAAAAAGTCAGGAGCTCGTCGAAGGGGCACAACGCCTCGCATCGGAGAGCTCAAATCAAGAAATTACGGTGCTGCACCTGCTTAAGGCTATGCTCTTGCAGGAGGAGTCGCTGATTCATCCCATCATGGCAAAACTCGAGATAGATGAAGCGGCACTGAGTGCAGACATAGATAAAGCTTTGGCAAAACAGCCGGTTGTGCGCGGGGCACAGCTCTATATCGCACAGGAATTGCTCGCGCTGTTGCAAGATTCCGAGAAAGAGGCGGATAAGCTCGGCGATGAATATATCAGCGGGGAGCACATCCTTTTGGCATTAGTCGAAGGCAAAAGCGAGGCGGCTAAGCTGCTCAAAAATCATGGCTTTGCCGGTGATCTCTTGCTCAAAGCATTGCAGGAACTGCGCGGAAATCAGAGGATCACAGACCAAAATCCCGAGGCAAAGTTTCAGGCATTAGAAAAATATACGCGTAACCTCACGCGCTTGGCTTCTCGAGAGAAGTTAGACCCCGTCATCGGCAGAGATGAGGAGATTCGGCGCAGCATGCAGATACTCTCGCGCAGACGGAAGAATAATCCAATCCTCATCGGAGACCCGGGGGTGGGTAAGACGGCGATCGCCGAGGGTTTGGCACGCAGGATCGTGGCGCGAGATGTTCCCGAAAACCTTTTGGGTAAAGACCTTTTAGAGTTGGATATGGCGGCACTCATCGCCGGAGCGAAGTTCCGCGGTGAATTTGAAGAGCGTCTCAAAGCCGTGCTTTCCGAAGTGGAAAAGAGCGAGGGGCAAGTCATTCTCTTCATCGATGAAATCCACACCGTGGTGGGTGCAGGCGCTGCGGAAGGCTCGATGGACGCATCAAATATGCTCAAACCTGCGCTGGCACGTGGCACCCTGCATTGCATCGGCGCAACCACCATCGATGAATATCGCAAATATATAGAGAAAGATGCGGCGCTTGAACGCAGGTTTCAACCTATCTTGGTGGAGGAGCCTTCGCTGGAAGATACCGTTTCCATCCTGCGCGGGATCAAAGAGAAATATGAGGTGCATCATGGCGTGCAGATCACGGATACTGCGCTGATCGCTGCCACCACGCTTTCAGATCGCTACATCTCAGATAGATTCTTGCCTGATAAGGCGATAGACCTCGTGGATGAAGCTTGTTCTCGCCTGCGTTTAGAGATTGATTCTATGCCTTCAGAATTGGATGAGATACAGCGTCGTTTGCGTCAAATAGAGATCGAAAAGCTCTCGCTTTCCAAGGAGAGTGATAGCGGTTCTAAGGCGCGTTTGGAAGCTCTAAATCGTGAGATGGCAGAGCTTTCTGAAGAACAAAAAGTCTTGCGTTTGCGTTGGGAAAAAGAGAAGACGGAGATTGAAAGCATTCGCAAGCTCAAAGAAGAGATTGAAGCACTGAGAACCGAGGCGGAGAAAACCGAGCGTGATGGGGACTATGCGCGCACGGCTGAGATCCGCTATGGGCTTTTGGCGCAGAAAGAAGCGGAGCTTGGTAGCCTGTCTCAATCCAAGAAAGAAGGCGAGCCTAATCTGCTCAAAGAACAGGTGGATGAAGAGCTTATCGCCGAGGTCGTATCCAAATGGACCGGCATCCCTGTTTCTAAATTGGCTCAAAGTGAGATGAGCAAACTCTTGGGCTTGGAGGAGGTTCTCGCACAGCGGGTGATCGGTCAAAAGGCAGGTATCGTTGCGCTCTCGGATGCCATCAGGCGCAGTCGTAGCGGGCTCTCGGATGAAAATCGCCCTATCGGCTCCTTCATTTTTTTGGGTCCCACCGGAGTGGGGAAGACCGAGCTTGCCAAGAGCCTTGCTCACTATCTCTTTGATAGCGAAAAGGCACTGCTCAGGCTGGATATGAGTGAATTCATGGAGAAACACTCGGTGGCTCGTCTCATCGGTGCGCCTCCGGGATATGTGGGCTATGAAGAAGGCGGTTATCTCACGGAAGCCATTCGTAGAAGACCATATAGCGTTGTGCTTTTTGACGAAATCGAGAAGGCGCATGCGGATGTTTTCAATGTGCTCCTTCAGATCTTGGATGAAGGCAGGCTCACCGATGGTAAGGGGCGCACGGTGGATTTTAAACACAGCGTGATTATCCTCACGTCAAACATCGGCAGTCATCAGATCTATGAGCATCAAGGCGAGGTGAAAGAACTTCAGCCCGTTTTGATGGACATCCTGCGTCAGCATTTCAGGCCGGAGTTTCTTAACCGTTTGGATGATATCATCATCTTCCATCGCTTGGATAAAGATCAGATCCGCCAGATTGTTGAACTGCAGCTTAAGATACTACAAAATCGTCTGGTACAAAGGGATATCAATATATCTTTCACGAGTGCACTCACGGACTATATCGCCGACAAAGGTTTTGATCCGCAATATGGTGCAAGGCCGCTGAAACGAGCCATCCAAAGCGAGATTGAAAACCCACTTGCAAAGGTGCTCTTGGGTGATGGCAAAGTTCAAGAAAATGAGCTGATAGCTGACTTTGAAGAAGGCTCAAAGTCGGTTGTTTTTCGCAGTTGCAAAGAATAATTAAAAATCTTTCTTGACAGATTTATTGGTAGTGCCATAATAGGCTTCGAAGCGTGGAGTATTCGATTCAATGTGAAACAATACTCCATATTTCGATGATTTTTCGGTCTTTGAAAATAGTTTAGCCTGCTTTCCCGAAAGATGGCGGCATGCCGGCATGATCGGGATGGCATAAACATAGAGGCACTGCAAGTTCATGTCGAACTTGCAACTATATAGAACAGACACCTGAAAATTAAATTAAAACCTAAAAGGAGAAACGCAGTGAAGAAAAACTTGCTTTTCGTGTTACTCGTGATACTTAGTCTTAGTTTCATGGGTAGCCTCTTTGCTCAAGTTCCTGTAACTATCGGAGAGGGCACAAGTGTAAACGGCACTACCGGTTCACCAGCCCCTTACGGAACTTGGTACAAAGCTTTCCGTCAGCAATATTTGGTTCTTGCAACTGAATTCAATAATGCCGGCGGCGGTCCTGGAGAAATCACTTCTGTTGCTTTTCAAGTTGATGATCTTAATGGCACTACGCCCATGACGAACTTCAGAGTTCGCATGAAGCATACCAGCCAGACAAACCTCAGCTCAGCTTTTGAAGCAGGCGACTACCAAGTGCTTTTTCAAGCAGATACTTTTATTCCTGAAGTTGGGTTGAACACCCATGTATTCAGCCAACCCTTTATTTGGGACGGAGCTTCTAACATCTTAATTGAAACTGTTACTGATGTATGTGCTGGTAGCTATGCATACAACCCTTCCAGCCCTTACACAGCGACTACATTTAATAGTAGCCTTCGTTTCCAGAGCGATAGTGCAAACGGAGATACCGCCACAACCGGTACCACTCTTGCCAATCGTACAAACATGGTTTTCATGATGGAACAGCTTGACATGCAGGACTTGGTTGCAATGAGTGTCACCGGTCCTAATTCACCTAGTTTGAATTCGGACGCAACCTACACTGTAAGAATCAAGAGCCTCTGTCCCGCTCCCGTATCAAACTATACGGTCACACTTTTTAAGGCTCCCGACACAGTTATCGCAACCCAAGCTGGTGTTTCGATTGCTCCCATGGAAGAGCTCGATTTTGAACTCACATGGACTCCCACCGAAGAAGGAGCTTTCCAGCTTTTCGGTAATGTTTCGATGACAGGTGACGAAAACCCTGCAAACGATAACACGCCGATGTTTAACGTTACAGTTATGCCCGAAGGCCTCGTAGAGATTGCTGTCGGTGATGGCACACTCGCAAACACCACAACCGGCCCTCCCACGCCTTATGGCACCTATTGGCAGAACTTCCGCGAACATTATCTGGTCAAAGCCAGTGAACTCAACAACGCCGGCGGCGGTCCCGGAGAGATTTACGCCCTTTCTTTTGAAGTGGCAAACCTCAATAGCGTTTCTGCAATGCCCAACTATCGCATTCGCATGAAACACACCACACAACAAGAGCTTACAACAACTTTTGAAGTTGGCGACTATACTCAGGTATTCCAATCCGACAGCTTCATGCCTATCAACGGCTGGAACCTCCATCCTTTCTCAGTGCCTTTTGATTGGGACGGAGCATCCAATATCCTCGTAGAGGTTGTTTGTGATTTTGTTGGTGGCTACACACAAAACGCTTCCGTTTATTATACCGGCATGAACTTTGCCAGCAGCTTACGCTATCAGAGCGACTCAGTTCCTGCTGATACGAACCCCACCGGAACTCTTTCCAATAACAGAAGCAACATGGTTTTCAACATGCAGCAGCTCGATATGCAAGACATGGTTGGACTGAGCATTGTTGGTCCCACCACACCGAACGTCAACAGCACTATCGGCTATACTGTCAGAGTTAAAAACATCTCGCCGAACACAGTTACAAACTACAGCGTTAAGCTCATGGAAGCACCCAATACCGAAATTGCCAGCTTGCCCGGCACGGCTATTGGTCCCATGGAAGAGCTTGACTTTGTATTGAACTGGACTCCTACCGTAGTTGGTGAAACCCAGCTTTTCGGTAGAGTTGTGATGCCTAACGACGAAAACCCTGCAAACGACAACACCCCGATGCTCACCGTTAACGTGATGACTGAAGGCTTGCTCGTTGTGGAACTTGGCACCGGCACCGGCGTCAATGGTAATACCGGCTCCCCTGCTCCTTATGGAACATGGTATAAAGCTTTCCGCGAGCAATTCCTCTTCACCGCTGACGAGCTTTTTGCAGCCGGCGCAGCTCCCGGTCTTTTGAATGGTGTTGCTTTCAACGTGTCTTCACTTGACGAATGCACACCTATGACAAACTACCGCATCCGCGTGAAAGATACCGATCAAACCGCTCTTAGCTCCGCTTTTGAAGCAGGTGACTATGAAGAAGTTTTCCAAGCAGATAGCTTCATGCCCGTTGAAGGCTGGAACTTACATGCATTCACGACTCCTTATATGTGGGATGGTGCATCCAACCTCTTGATCGATATCGTCACAGACCCGATCGCTGGTTCTTATGCACGTAACGCTCTCACATATATGACGAACACCGGATTCAACAGCAGCTTGCGCTTCAACAGCGATACTGCCAGCGGAACAACCGGAACAACCGGTACCGCATCCATGAACAGAACTAATGCTCGTTTCTTCCTCGACATCATGGATATGGGTTCCATTAGCGGTAATATCACCAGCGCAGGTGCACCTCTTGCAGACGTCACCGTCGTGATTGAGAACTCCGCATTTAACACTATTACCAGTGCAGACGGAAGCTATTCCTTCCCCTTTGCTCCGACTGGCGCACAGACCGTCACAGCCTCCAAACATGGCTATGCTGACGTGAGTCACAACGTCACCGTCGTAGTAGATGAGAACACAGTTCAAAACTTCGTGATGACTCAGCTTCCTCAAGTTAGCGTCACCGGCAGAATCGTTGGTAGCGACAACCCCACGGTTGGTCTTGGTGATGGAACTTTCAGCCTTAGCGGCTACGAGCCCTACAGCGTTGAAACCGATGCAAGCGGAAACTTCACGATTCCGAACGTGTATGCAAACCATGTTTATAACTATAATGCAACTGCCCTCGGTTATGCCGTTACAGTCGGCACCCTTGATGTTGGCACAAGCAATATCAACATGGGCGATATCATCGTAAACGAAGTCGCATATCCTCCTCACAGTGTTGTAGCAAACGAAGCTGCAGACTTCCAGAGCGTGGCTCTTACCTGGGAATCTCCTGTTCCCGGCGGCGCCAGCTTTGAAGACGACTTTGAGTCTTATGACGACTTTGCCACAGTATTTGGTGATTGGGTGACACACGACTTAGATGGCTCAACTACCTACGGTTTCAGCGGAGTCAGCTTCCCCGGAAGCGGGTCTGAGATGAGCTTCATCATCTTCAACCCCACCGCAACCACACCTCCGATTGATTATGAAGCACACAGCGGCGACAAGTTTGCAGCTTGCTTTGCTTCTACAAGTGCAGTAAATAACGACTGGATGATCAGTCCGCAAGTACTCGGCGGCGGCGAAGTGACTTTCTGGGCAAAGACCTATATGGACTATGGCCTCGAGCGCTTCAAAGTTGGAGTATCCACAACCGGAACAGAAGTTGCAGACTTCACCATCATCACCGGTCCGAACTATATCACAGCTCCGCTCGACTGGACTGAATTCACCTTTGACCTCTCTGACTATGCCGGTCAGCAGATCTACGTTGGAATCAACTGTGTATCTGACGACTGCTTCATCTTCTGGGTAGATGACTTCTACGCCGGCCCCAGCCGCGCAGCACAGCGTCTCACCACTGCAAAAGATGCAGCAATGGAAGTAAGCAATGTCAGCAGCCACAGAGGTGTTCAGATTCCTCGCGCTATCGTTGAAGCCACCCCTGCAAACATCGTTAGCAAGCCCCTCAGACAGCAAGAACGCGTCATGACCGGCTTTAATGTCTATCGCCTGCTTGCAGCCGATCAGAACAACGAAGCTCAGTGGACTGCCCTTACCCCTGGCGCAATCAGCGCTACTGCATTCCAAGACAGCGGCTGGGGAACTTTGCCGGATGGATATTACAGATGGGCTGTCAAAGCCGAATACACCGGTGGAGCACTCTCAATGCCCGCATTCTCTAACACCTTGCACAGACTCACTGAAGTCGGAACCCTCGCTGGTTACGTTCGCAACCTGGCTGGCGAAGCCATTGCAGGCGCAACAGTAAGCAGCGGTGAATACAGTGCTACAACAAACGGCCAAGGCGCATATTCAATGATGTTGCCTGCCGGCACTCACACCGTTATTGCAAGCCATCCGAGCTATGCAGCAAGCAGCCAAAGTGGCATCATCGTTGTCACCGGACAAATCACGAACCTGGATTTCGCTCTCGAGCTGACCAGCATCGTGTTCTTCGACGACTTCGAAAGCTATGACAACTTTGCTGTTAACTTTGCACCTTGGACATTCCACGACATCGATGGTTCAACGACCTATCCCTTTAGCGGAATCACCTTCCCCGGAAGCGGAACTGCTATGAGCTATATCATCTTCAACCCGAGTGCAACCTCTCCAGTGTTGGATTTTGACGCACATAGCGGCGACAAGATGGCAGCTTGCTTTGCCTCTACCTCCGCTGTCAACAACGACTGGATGATCACGCCTCAGGTTCCCGGTGGCGGAACACTCTCCTTCTGGGCACGCACCTACATGGACTACGGTCTTGAGCGTCTCAAAGTTGGTGTATCTACAACCGGTACCGAAGTTGCAGACTTCACATTCATCCAAGGTGGAAATTATCTCCAGGTTCCGCTTGATTGGACAGAATATGTCATGGATCTCGGTGCTTATGCAGGTGATATGATTCACATTGCATTTAACTGCGTATCCGACGACTGTTTCATCCTCTTTGTTGAGGACGTCCAAGTCGAAGCAGCACCTTCAAATGAAGACAACACTGCACCAGTCTTGGTCACCGAACTCAGAAGCAACTATCCTAACCCCTTCAACCCTGAAACCACAATCAACTTCAGCGTGAAGGAAAACGGACCTGTCAGCGTCAGCGTTTATAACGTCAAAGGCCAGCTTGTTCGCAATCTCGTCAACGACGTCAGAAGCGCCGGCAACCACAGCGTTGTTTGGAACGGTAAAGACAACAATGGCAGAGACGTATCCAGTGGTGTTTACTACTACAAGATGAACGCCGGTAAATACAGCTCTACCAAGAAAATGGTACTCATGAAATAATCTGTAGCTTAATTTAATAAGCTATAAGATAAATAGTGGGCTGCGTCCAAAAGGATGCAGCCCTTTTTCGTGGCATAATTTTCCTTGCTTTTTTGCGAATTTCACACTCGTTTTCCACTGCTTCCTTAGAGGGTTCTGGTCATGATATGGTCATGATGTGGTCATCACCATGAGCATATCATGAGCGCACGCTAAGCAGTAATCAATAGGGAAGCAGTGGTTTAGCCGCACTTTAAAAAGTGAAAAGTAAGAAGCCAAGAAAACCGGTGTAAAAAGGCTTAAATATGCCTCAGATTTGAGGAATACAAAAGAAAAATACAGCGTAAATATCAAAACTAAAAAAGAATGTTTGACAGCAAAGCGGCATTTATTTAGAATGACTTATAGAGGTATAGATGAGTTTTAATAGTATCAAAATTAGATATATCGTGCTAATCATGGCTTTTTTTTGCCTGAGCTTCGGTGTATCTTGGGCAAAGTATGAGATTTTGAACCCGGCTGAACTTGAGGCGATCGACCAAATGCTCGCCTCGGAAGGCTTTGGGCTGGAACATCTATCGTTTTACAGGGATTGGGATCCTTCCACGAAAGCTAAAAGCCCGTGGGTGATGAGGCTTCTAAACGAAGGGGCGAACGCCTTGGATCAGGTTTCTGATCTCAGAAAAATCATGGCGGAAGGGGATAAAAGCGCGATTCTTTCGCACTTGATGTATATCGCCTGGGACGAGGACATTCCTTTTACCAGTCGCGAAAACATCCGTTTTAATAGTTCCAAAGCCCTGTTTCGCTTTGCCGAAAAATGCATGGATAATATCGCCGAGTTATGGGATAGTTCCTTTGCAAAGCTCAGTGCCGAGCAAAGGGATAAGCTGCTGGCGATGTTGATCTTAACTCTCGTCGAAAGCGAAGATGCAGAGCAATATCAGTCCCTCTTTGAACGCTATGCGCTGCAGGAGCCGGAGACTTTTGAAATGGAAGAGCTGGTTGATCTCATCGAGATGGTGGATTTCGGGAAAATGGGGAAAGCCATCTGCGAGGCGAATCAACTGCATAAGATACTTGAACACAATAGATTTGAAAATAAGAAGATAAAGTATTATAAGAGCCGGCACGGACTGATGATTTATGGGAGCGTGGGTAATGACGTATATCGCAATTTGCCGCGCAAATATCAGAATATTCCGGTTTGTATGCTCATAGAACCCGCCGGTAATGAGGTCTATGAGATGAGTCTCTTTGCCAATAAAGCGGCACCGCTCCTCTTTTTCCTCGATTTTGAGGGAGATGATTTCTATCACAACAGCGATCCCTTTTTCAGCGGATTGGGCGGGATATTCATCGGAGCAGACTTGGCTGGTGATGATGTCTATGCTCTGCACGATCTGAGTTTTGCCGCCGTTTTAGGCGCCTCTATCTTCGAAGATAGGAAGGGGGACGATTGCTATCAGAGCGGGGTCTTCTCTCAGGGTGCTGCGCTTTTGGGAATCTCGGCGCTGATTGACAAAGAGGGGAACGATTCCTATCGTGCGCATGCCATGGCTCAGGCTTTTGGCGGATGTCTTGCTGCGGGGCTTTTGGCGGACTATCAGGGCTCGGATAGCTATTATTTGGGCGGGAGATATTTTCATGCACCGCTCATGCCGCTGGACTATCGAACCATGGGACAAGGTATGGGATTTGGGATGCGTCCTCATCTCGGGGGCGGGCTGGGCTTGCTCTATGATAAGGATGGCAGCGACAAATATATGGGCGGAGTCTATGCTCAGGGCGTGGGATATTGGTTCGCCGCCGGGATGCTCATCGATGAAGGCGGAAACGATGTCTATAACGCAGTTTACTATCCGCAAGGCTCAGGGATTCACATGGCTTGCGGAGTGCTTTATGATCACAGCGGGGACGATGCATATTACAGCCGCAATGGACCCGGACAAGGTGCGGGGCATGATTGGAGCTTTGGCATCTTGGTAGATGCGGGCGGGAACGACGCCTATTCCATTCATGGCGGCAATGGCTTGGGACTCTCCAATTCTTTGGGAATCTTCGTAGATAGAGAAGGCAATGACCGCTATGAGCGAGACGAGAGTCAAAACTATGGCAGTGCGAATTTTAGCCGCAATACGGGCGGCATAGGCATCTTCCTCGATGGAGGCGGTGAAGACCTCTATCCACAAGGTGAGATGGCAAATAACAACACTTGGCTCAAGGGCACTTATGGCTTTGGTATGGATGCTGAACTCTATGAAAAGCCGGAGGCAGAAGAGCAGGCACCGGTGTATGAGCAAGACGCTGCGCCTGAGGCAGATGCTCCCATCGCAGAGGTCTTTGCAGCTGCATCCGAATGGGAAGTGGGTTCAGCGATTCAGCGCGTGAGAGAAGCGCGACGCATCATGAAAGAAAGAGCCGATGAGGCTACAGAGTATATTCTTGAAAACAAGCTGGCAAATAATTCCGGCTTGGAATATCGCGCTCTGCAGAGTTTGGCTGAACATAGTGCGGATTTTAGGGATAGATTGCTCGAGCGTAGCACTGATGCCGATTCGCTGGTGGCAAAGACGGCTATCTCGCTCTTGGCGGGCGAGGAAGACGAGCGACTCATCCCCATCCTCAGCGATTACATTGAAAAAGGGCAATATCTGCCCAACTGCATTTCATCGCTGGGAATATTTGATTCCCCGGAAAGTTTAGAACTTTTAACATCGTATCCAAACCCCGAGAACGAGCGGCTCAGGTTTCTCAAAGTCCGCTCCATCAGCATGCACAAGAGTGCCGCCGCAAAAGAGGCTCTAAAGAGCTTTGAGGATGATGCGTCATTCCTGATACAGGCACTTTTGCGAAAGATAAAAAAGGACGATAAATGATTTTACAAAAACAAGTATTTGAAGAATATCTCAAAGAGAAAAGACCGGAGAACGCCGATGTTCTCATGGGTCAATTTGAACACTATCACAAGCTTTTGGTGAGCCACAATAAAAATGTTAATCTAATTTCGCGTAAAATGCCGCCGGATAACTATTGGGTCAATCATTTTCTTGACAGCTTGTCGGCAATGGAATGTTTGGACTTAGCAGGAAAGACGGTGCTGGATTTTGGCACGGGCGGTGGATTGCCGGGTATCCCGATCAAGCTCATGGTTCCCGAAGTCGAGATGGTTCTCTTGGATAGCATCAATAAAAAGACTAAGGCAATCAGTGAGATGGTGGAAGCGTTGAAGCTGCCCAAAACGAGCGTAGAATGCGCCCGTTTGGAAGATTATGCCTATGTGGCACGCCGCCCCAGCTTCGACTATATTCTTTGCCGTGCAGTCGCTTTAGAGGAGCGCTATCACTCGCCGCTGAGACGATTGCTCAAGCCTTCGGGCAAACTGATCATGTATAAATCTCGTAATCTCGACGATCTCAACGGGATACGATATGAAGAGATATATAAAACTAAGGACGAAATCTTAGGCGAGCGCAGGTTGATTTCTGTGGCTCAAAGGGACTTAATGATTCGATAGTATTTTAAGGAAATAAAAAAGCAATATGGCAAAAGTAATTACGATTGTAAACCAAAAAGGTGGAGTGGGGAAGACCACGACGAGCGTGAACCTCGCAGCAGCATTAGCCGTTCTGGAAAAGAAAACACTGCTGATCGACTTTGATCCGCAAGGCAATGCGAGCAGCGGAGTAGGAATCGATAAGGAAAAGGTGGAATTGCAGTCCTATGACGCTCTCATCGGGAGAGTGCCGATGACGGATTGCATCTTGCCTACGGATACCAAAAACCTCTTTTGCGTTCCGGGAAACATCGATCTCACGGGTGCGGAAATAGAATTGGTGCATGAATTTGCCCGTGAGCACAAGCTCAAAGAAGCGTTTCAGCCCATTCTAAATGATTGGGACTATATCCTCATAGATTGCCCGCCTTCCTTGGGACTGCTCACGGTGAATGCGATGACGGCTTCCACGGATGTGATAGTGCCCATTCAGTGTGAATACTATGCGCTGGAAGGGGTTAGCCAATTGCTTACAACGATCCGACTCATCCAAAAGAACCTCAATCCCGGGCTGGGGATCATGGGCATCTTGCTCACAATGTATGACAAGCGCGTCAATCTCTCCATGCAAGTCGCCAAAGAGGTTCATCGTTATTTCAAAGAAAAAGTATTTCGTAGCGTTATTCCGCGAAACATTAAACTCACTGAAGCACCGAGCTTTGGCAAGCCTATCTTTCTCTATGATATTCGCTCGCCGGGTGCGCTCAGCTATCTGAATCTTGCCAATGAAGTGGTGGAACGCTCTGTATAAAGAGGAAATGTTATGAATGAAAAACTTGGTCGCGGACTCTCTGCTCTCATCCCGGATACCGTTGGTGAAAGCACGCCAAATCAGGCGGGGCTAAGCACCCTGCCCATTGCGCGGATAAAATCAAATCGCTATCAGCCGCGTAAGCATTTCGACGTTGAAAAGCTGCGCGAACTCTCGCAATCCATCCTTGAAAACGGCATTATTCAGCCGCTCATAGTCACCAAAAGCGATGGTAGCGACTATGAACTCATCGCCGGAGAAAGACGCCTGGAAGCCGCAAAACTCGCGGGTTTGGACAGCGTTCCGGTGGTGATCCGTTCGGTCTCGCAAAAAGAACAATTGCAGATGGCGATCATCGAAAACGTGCAAAGAGAAGACCTCGATCCGATTGAGGAAGCACTTGCCTATCAAACTATGTCTGAAGACTTTGAGCTCACCCATGCACAGATTGCGCAGATCATCGGGAAAGATCGAGCCACCATCAGCAACAGCCTGAGATTGCTCAAATTGCCGGAGGGCGTGATAGAGATGATCGCTGCAAATCAGTTGAGTGCGGGGCACGGACGCGCTATCCTCATGGCAAAAGAGGAATTGCAATTGGCTTTTGCACAGCATATCCTGAAATTTCAACTCAATGTGCGTCAAGCCGAGGCCAAAGCCAAAGACTTTAGCCTGCAAGAAAATAGGGCGGCAGAGAAACATAATTCGGATAACAGCCGCTTCCTCGAGCAGGAATTTAGAAAGGTCTTTAACCTGCGTGTGAAAGTTCAGGAAAACCGCGGCAAAGGGAAGATCACATTGGAATATAATAACCCCTATGAATTTGAACAAATAATTGAAACATTAGAGAAAATGAGGTAAAAATGAAGAACATTCTTGTAACTGGTGGTGCGGGCTTTATCGGCGCAAACTATATCCATTTTATGTTTAATGACCCAAATTTTGAAGGAAAGATTCTCAATCTCGATGCGCTCACTTATGCGGGGAATCTGCAATCACTCAGTGATATCGAAGAGCGCTTTGGCGGAAAGCGCTATTTCTTTGAGCACGCCTCTATCTGTGATAAGGAGAGAGTGCATAAGATCATCATGGATTTTAAGCCGGATACGATCGTGAACTTTGCCGCAGAATCGCACGTGGATAGATCGATCGATGGGCCGCTGGAATTTATCGAGACAAACGTGACGGGAACAGCCGTGATGCTCATCGCCGCAATGGACTATTATAAAAGCCTCTCGGATGAAGAAAAGAAAGCATTCCGCTTTCATCATGTTTCCACGGACGAGGTCTATGGCTCGCTGGGTGATACAGGGCTTTTCTTAGAGACCACGCCCTACGATCCTTCCTCACCATATTCGGCGTCGAAAGCGGCGAGTGATCACCTGCTGAGAGCTTGGCACAGAACCTTTGGACTGCCTATCACTATCTCCAACTGCTCCAATAACTACGGCGGCTATCAGTTCCCGGAAAAGCTGATCCCGCTCATGGTGCTGAACTGCTTGGAACACAAGCCTCTTCCCGTGTATGGCGAGGGGCTGAACGTGCGCGATTGGCTCTACGTGACGGATCACTGTGAAGCTATCAACACCATCATCAAAAAAGGCAGAATAGGCGAGACCTATAACATCGGCGGACATAACGAGATCAAGAACATCGATATCGTTCACATAATCTGCGAGATCTTAGACGAGATGGAGCCTTCCAAACAGGTGAAAAGCTATAAGGAACTGATTACCTTTGTTCAGGATAGACCCGGGCACGATATGCGCTATGCCATTGATGCAAGTAAGATCGAAAACGAACTGGGCTGGGTTCCCAAAGAGACCTTTCCCACCGGTATCCGCAAGACGATTGCTTGGTATCTGGAAAATAGACAGTGGTGGAAAAATATCCAAGATAAGAGCTATCAACAGGAGCGTTTGGGCTTGATTAAGTAAGCCTTAATTGCTATTGAAAGTGATATATGCCGGCTTCCTTGGCGGAGCCGGTTTTTGGTATGTATATAATATTTTCTATGCTGATTTGAATAGTAGAACACGGATTTCACGGATTAGCTGTGCTGCGCTTAGTGAATTGGAGCGCAAGCGTCCCTGTTGCCGCATGCGCTCCAGCGCATTCGGTAGCTTAGAAACAGCCTTGAGTTCATGATTTTGATGGCATGGATGCCAAATTCTAAACTCTCAAACCGAGAAATAAAAGTAGCACATTAACAGCACTTGCTTTTCCATTCACAGATTGAAAGCTCTGTTTTCATTGGCAACGAGGACGCTTCCAAAACCGCCAACATCATCCGACTTTCTGGATTCGCTTCGCTCACGTTTGATTGGATGTGCTTCGCACATTTTTAACGGGTTCATGGGCAACAAGATGTTACCCGCCCAAGAGCGGAAGCTGACGCTCGTTAACCAAGAAAACGCAATTTTCTATTCTCTATCTATATGGGTATTTTAACGTATCCGTTGCCGTGATAAACAATTTCAAGCCAAAAACTCATAAAAATATGCAAAATAATTGTCATTC
>Ga0172382_10001742_pt1 | contig 38141 bp, 31 predicted proteins | sample Leawel138RmetaG_FD_122245 | JGI IMG/M metagenome (GOLD analysis project Ga0172382, IMG submission 122245) | Leachate microbial communities from a municipal landfill in Southern Ontario, Canada - Leachate well 138R metaG | ecosystem: Engineered > Solid waste > Landfill > Unclassified | place... | reverse complement strand
TTTATAGGTTCCGTCTTGTTCTACTCTACAGTAAACCATTCCTGAAGCTCCGATTTGCGGACGTTTTACCCAATCAATCAAAGCATCAATTTCTTTACGAGTATAAGCCGCTCCTCCCGGAACTGCAATTCCCACAACCAATTCAGCTGAATTGAATACTCCAAAATCTTTGTGTTGAGCAACTGAATTCAGTTCTCCGAATTCCATTCCGAAACGGATATCCGGTTTGTCGTTACCGTATTTACGCATCGCTTCATCAAAGGTCATTCTTGGGAATTTCTGTACTTCTAATCCGTGAATTTCTTTTAATAAATGTCTTGTCAGGCCTTCGAACGTATCTAAAATATCTTCTTGTTCTACAAAAGCCATTTCACAGTCAATCTGAGTAAACTCCGGCTGACGGTCAGCTCTTAAATCTTCGTCTCTAAAACATTTTACGATTTGGAAGTATTTATCCATTCCTCCAACCATAAGTAGCTGTTTGAAAGTTTGAGGTGATTGTGGAAGAGCATAAAACTGCCCCGGATTCATACGACTTGGCACCACGAAATCTCTAGCTCCTTCAGGCGTTGATTTAATTAAATAGGGTGTTTCAACTTCGCAAAATCCTTGAATTGACAAGTAATTACGTACTTCTTGAGCAACTTTATGCCTAAAAAGTAAACTGTTTTTTACCGGATTACGACGAATATCCAAATAGCGATATTTCATTCGGATATCTTCTCCACCATCTGTATTATCTTCGATAGTGAACGGAGGCACAACAGATTCATTCAAAATGGTTAATTCCGAAACCAAAATTTCGATATCTCCGGTAACCATATTCGGATTTTTTGAAGCTCTTTCGATAACAGTTCCTTTGGCTTGAATTACGAATTCTCTACCTAGGGTTTTCGCTTTTTCGATTACTTCGTTACTTGTTCTGTCTGCATCAAAAATAAGCTGAGTGAGTCCGTAACGATCACGTAAATCCACCCAAATCATGAATCCTTTATCGCGAGTTTTTTGAACCCAACCCGATAGTGTTACCTCTTGACCAATATTTGAGCTATTGAGCTCTCCACAAGTATGACTTCTATACATTTTTAGATTAAATTTTTGAAGGTGCAAATGTAATTTTTTAAACACAGATTTATACAACTTTCTTGTTTAAATAAGTGTTTTTCTGACCAAATAACGAAAGTTTCTATTTTCCGTTGAAAACAGCTTTTCGTTTTTCTAAGAACGCTGTTGTTCCTTCTTTGAAATCTTCGGTTGCGAAACATTCTCCGAACAGTCGGATTTCAGTTTCAAATCCGTTTACTCCATCTTTATAGTTTGCATTTATGGCTTGGATGGCTTTTCCGATGGCAACCGGAGAATTTCTCATAATTTTTGAGGCTATAGATTTGGCGAAATCCAATAATTCTGTTTGAGAAGTTACATGGTTTACAAGTCCGTAGTTTAGAGCAGTTTGTGCGTCAATCATTCCAGCAGTCATTACAAGTTCCATTGCTCTTCCTTTTCCGATAAGTTGAGCCAAACGCTGAGTTCCTCCATAACCGGGAATTACTCCGAGTGAGGTTTCGGGAAGTCCCATTTTGGCATTATCAGAAGCTATTCTGAAATGAGCAGACATTGCCAACTCTAATCCTCCTCCGAGTGCAAATCCGTTTACACAGGCTATGACAGGAGTTTTTAGGTTTTGAACAAAATCAAATAACAGTTCTTGTCCTTTTTGAGCCAGTTCGGCTCCTTGAGAAGCAGAGAAGTTTGCAAACTCCGAAATATCTGCTCCGGCCACAAAAGCTTTTTCTCCGCTTCCGGTAATGATAATTACACGAACTTCATCTGAAGCCTCTGCTTGTGCAAAGGCATCGTGTAGCTCTTGAATGGTTTCTTTATTTAGGGCATTCAACTTATCCGGACGATTGATGGTAATGATTTCTAATCCGTTTTCTCTTTGAGTTAGAATATTGTTCATATTTTTTTGTTTAAAGTTTCAGGCTATTGACACAAAATCTTACTGCTTATACCTCTGATAAAGAGGGAATTTCACATAAAAGGTAGTTCCTTTTCCTATTTCAGAATCAAACCAGATGATGCCTTTGTAACTCTCGATAATATTTTTGATTATTCCGAGTCCGAGCCCCATTCCGCTTGTTTTGGTTGTAAATTTCGGTTCAAAAATACGATTTTTATTTTCTATAGAGATACCTTGTCCGTTGTCTTTGACCGAAATCAGAATATCATCATACTGTTTTTTGATGCTCACAATTACTTTCGGATTCGGATTATTCTCGTCTATGGACTGAATTGCATTTTTAACCAAATTAGTAATCACTCGAATCAGTTGCGTTCTGTCCATTAGTGTAAGAATTTCTTTTTCTTTGGAGTGAAATTCGATATAACTTTCGTTAAAAATATCCAAAGCCAAATTCACAGCATCAACAACATTGAGGGTTTCGTTTTGTTGGGCAGGCATTGAGGCAAAGTTGGAAAAAGCAGAAGCCACCGAGCTCATTGTGTCAATTTGTTGAATGAGTGTTTGCGAATAATCGTTTAGTTTTTGTTTGATATTCGGGTCGCTTGGGTCAAATTTTCGTTGAAAACTCTGAACGGTGAGTCGCATAGGGGTAAGCGGATTTTTGATTTCGTGAGCCACCTGTTTTGCCATTTCTCTCCAAGCCTCCTCTCTTTGACTTTGAGCCAATTGGTTGGCACTTTCTTCGAGTTTATCCACCATTTCGTTATAAGCATTAATCACTAAACTCAACTCGCGGCTTGCCTCTTGAACTTCAATTTTTTCGTTTTTCTGATTCAGGTTAGTTTCAGTGATTTTGTTTGAAATTTTCTGTAGATTTTTGGTAATATAATTCGATAGAAAATAAGCTAAAACAATGGCAATGAATAGCATTATTCCATAAACCTGAACAAGTCTTATCAAAAAGCTCTTCAGTTCTTCGTCATAAAATCCTTCGTCTTTGATATGAGGCAAACACACAATTCCTAACGGCTTAAATTTCAAGTCTTTAAGATATGTATAAGACGAACGAAGTTTTTCTTCTTCAATGGTTTTAATTTCGATATATCTTTTGTCAGACGAACCTCTGATGGCTTTAAGAATAAAGGGTTGAATGGGAGGCGTGGGAGTATCAACCGAAAATTGTCCTCTTGAAGAGCGAATATAGTTTCCGTCTAAATCATAAATGATGATTTCGAGGTTGTGAATATTAGAAAGTTCGTGAATTTTATCTTTAAAAATAGCAGACAGATTTTCGGCTGTTAAAGGATAAGTGGTGGTTTTCAACACGTAATTGATGTGTTCGTGAATCGAATGTTCCTTTTTTTCGAGTCGGTCTTCGTGGTATTCGCGAGCCTGTTCTTGAAACTGATACATCGTAATAAGCACAATAAGGGCAGAAGCAATAAGCGTCAGGAGAATCATCGATAAAAAGATTCTCGTTCGGAAAGATAAACGCTTGATTTTGAATTTTTGTTTCAAGTTTTAGGTTTTTAGAAGTCGTGGAATTAGCTTAGCTATTGAATATAAACCGCAAACTAACTACTATCCGCAACTACTTTTCACGAATTCGTTTGTATAATTTAATGCCCAACATCAACAGAATTGCCAATCCAAATAATCCGACAACTCCAAAAATCCAATTGAATGAACTCTTCAGAACCACCAAAAATATTACCGAAAACAAAATCAGTGTAGCTACTTCGTTCCAGATTCTGAAAAATTGAGAAGAATATTTGGTGATGTTTTGTTGTAATTGCTTATAAATTTGATGCGATTTTAATTGGTATATCCACAAAAGAACTACAAACAAAAGTTTAACATGCATCCAACCCGTTTTTAGCAAAATCGGATTCAATATCAATAAAATTATGGCAAAAACCGTGGCTAAAATAGCAGAAGGCCAAGTGATGATATTCCACAAACGGCCTTGCATCAGTTGGTACTGCTTGATTAAAATACTCTGTTCGGGTTCGGGTTTTGCTTTGGCTTCGGTATGATACACAAACAGGCGAACCATATAGAAAAGTCCTGCAAACCAAGTAACGACAAAAATTATGTGTAATGCTTTTATGTAAAGATACATTTTTTGAATGTTGAGTTTTAAATGTTGAGTTTTTAAGCTTTTCGCAAGAGATTAAGCAAGTTTGTGTCTGTTGATTTTTTTTACTTGCAATACCTTCCGTTATTTTCAACACAAAGCTAACAAAAAATATATTAGGCTTTTGAATCGTAAAGATTTTAAGCACTAAAGAATTTTTTTCCTGACTTTATCCTATCGGTAAAACCCGTGCTAAGACTTGCAAAAGTCGATATTTTTTTATAATATTTGTTGCCATTAACACAAAATACTATGAATCTCAAAAATCATATCGAGTGGAACGAATGGTTGATACAATACCTCCTACAACAAGGGATTGAAATGTTTGACTGGAAAGCAGCCGACGAAGCAGAAAAAGAAAGAATAAGCAAAATGACGTTCGAAGAACAAGAAGAAGAACTCGAAAGGGCGGTTCGAGAGTTAGAAGCTTTGTATGGTGTTGATGACGATGATTATGAGGGTTTTAGTAATTTTGAGGATGATGATTTTGATTTTGAAGAAGATTAGAATAATTGAATGTCTCCAAAGAAGACTTTACTCCTTTTTAAACTGAGGTAATGGCTGACACAAACTTTTGTTTACTACTTTTTCTCTCATTTGCTTTTTCTTGTTGAAGTGTCTGGAAATGTTTTGTACAAGTTCTGTAAAATTGTCATGTGTTATTCCCTCCTCATCTTTCCATTGATAATAAAACGGTTTTATTGAGCGACAATTTGGGTGTTCAAATATGGTATTAAGCATGGTTCTATCAGAAATCCCACAAGAATGCCCCATAATTATGACTTGGAATTTCCCAAGTTCTATAAAGTCTAGAAGATTTTTATAATTTGAATTTTGAAGATAGCCAAATGATTTGAAGTTACGTAGAAATTCATTTTCATCAAGATTTTCAATCATTTTATAATCTTCATCCATCTCATCTCCGAAACCAAAATTAATTTTATTGTTTTTATCTCCGATTTTCCCATGAATTTGAATTTGGTTATATAAATCGTGACGATAACAATTAATATATTCATTTATTAATCTTGTATAATTAAAATTCAAGAAGATTGTCTTGTTTCCTAACTCTCCATTTATAATTTTTTCTTCAATATTGTAATAATACAAATCTTTTAAAAGTTCATTTTCCTTTAATAACAATTCATGATCTTCTTTAGGAAACTCTTCTAAATAATTATTCAGGGCCTGTCCTTTCTTATATTCTACAACATCAAATAATGTAATAATCTCTTCTTTTATTAGATTTTTACTAATACATGGTTCTATCTTTTCTTTTAAATACTGTTCAAACAAATCTTTTATTTGTTCAAATTCAGAATTAAGTTTTAAAACTTGTTCTCGAATTCTACTATTAAAACTATCATCAGATTCTTTTGGTTCTCTTTCAGTTTTTACAATCTTCTTTAATTGATAATAATACTCTCTTTCAATATCAACCCAATTTTCAATTCCATTTTTTAATGTGATTGTTTTAAAAAACTCATTATTAAACCTAAATAAATCAACAGTTCTATATCCTGACACCTTTATCATATCTTTGTACCTATCTACCTCTAGATTTGGTATGTATGCAGATTCTAACAACTCGGTCATAAAACTATAATAGTTTGTGATTTTCTCATTATTTAATGGTTTCATCTTTCGTTGAGGATTTAAATAAATTAAATCATCACGTGTTTTCAACTCCAAGTTTTTCCAAAAATCATTAATAAAATCAGAATATTTAGTTTTCAACCCATGAGCTAAATCAAAACCATTTCCAATAATAAAAAGTCGATTCATATAATTAATTTTTAACAAATATATAAATTAACAACTCTCATAGTTACAATAAAACACTTCCAATAAATAAAAAACCCCACAAGCAAAGCCTACGGGGTCTTATAAAACTTATAACTGGAAACCGTTAACTGTAAACTACCTACTCAAATACATTTTTCTTCTAGCATACAATTCGTAGAATGCATCGTCTTTCAGGCTGTCGATAAACAAAATACTTTCTCCGGTTGATTTCATTTCCGGCCCTAGTTTTTTGTTTACTCCAGGAAATTTGTTGAACGAGAACACCGGTTGTTTGATGGCATATCCTTTTAGTTGCGGGTTGAAATTAAAATCAGTTACTTTTTTCTCTCCCAACATCACTTTAGTAGCATAGTTCACATACGGTTCTCCGTAAGCTTTAGCAATAAACGGAACAGTTCTCGAAGCTCTTGGGTTGGCCTCGATGATATAAACCGTATCATCTTTTACAGCAAACTGAATATTGATAAGACCAACTGTTTTTAGAGCTAAGGCAATTTTTTTGGTATGATCTTTAATTTGTTGCATTACAAATTCACCTAAATTAAATGGCGGAAGTGTAGCATTACTGTCTCCCGAGTGGATGCCGCATGGTTCGATGTGTTCCATAATTCCGATAATGTACACATTTTCTCCATCACAAATCGCATCGGCTTCAGCCTCAACTGCTCCATCTAAATAATGGTCTAAAAGCAATTTGTTATTCGGAATCTGACGTAACAAATCGATTACGTGTTCTTCTAATTCTTGTTTGTTGATAACTATTTTCATTCCTTGTCCACCCAGTACATAAGACGGACGAACAAGTAGCGGGAAGTCTAACTCATCAGCCAATTTCGAAGCTTGGTCTGCTGTTTCTGCCACTCCGAATTTCGGGAATGGAATATTCAACTCTTCTAAAAGTGTTGAAAAACGACCTCTATCCTCGGCCAAATCCAGTGCATCAAAGCTCGTTCCGATGATTTTAATTCCGTATTTATCGAGCTTTTCAGCTAATTTCAAAGCGGTTTGTCCTCCTAACTGCACGATAACACCTTCTGGTTTTTCGTGCTGAATAATATCGTAGATATGTTCCCAGAAAACAGGCTCAAAATACAATTTATCAGCCGTATCAAAATCTGTAGAAACCGTTTCAGGATTACAGTTAATCATGATGGTTTCATAACCACATTCTTTAGCAGCCAACACTCCATGTACACACGAATAATCGAATTCGATTCCTTGGCCAATGCGGTTTGGACCTGAACCTAAAACCACAATCTTCTTCTTGTCTGTGACTACACTTTCGTTAGATACATAGCGTGTTCCGTCTGGTTTTTCGATTTCTGCTTCAAAAGTAGAATAGTAATACGGAGTTTGTGCGATAAATTCCGCAGCACAAGTATCGACTAATTTGTAGACTCTTTTGATGTTTAATTCGTCGCGTTTGTTGTGTACCTGACTCTCTAAACAGTTCAGCATATGAGCGATTTGACGATCTCCGTAGCCTTTTTGCTTTGCCTCTAAAAGCAATTCTTTCGGAAGTGTATCAATGGTGTATTTTGAAATTTCTTTTTCAAGCAAATACAATTCTTCGTATTGCTTCAAGAACCACATATCAATTTTAGTGATTTCGTGAATGCGCGAAAGTGGAATTCCCATAGCAATGGCATCATAAATCACAAAAACTCTGTCCCAACTTGCGTTGGCTAACTTATCGAGGATTTGTTCGTAATTCTTGTAGCCTTTTCCATCTGCTCCCAATCCGTTTCTTTTGATTTCAAGAGATTGTGTGGCTTTGTGAAGTGCTTCTTGGAACGAGCGACCAATTCCCATCACCTCTCCTACTGATTTCATCTGCAATCCAAGCGTTCTGTCGGCTCCTTCAAATTTATCAAAGTTCCAACGAGGGATTTTTACAATCACATAATCCAATGTCGGTTCAAAAAGTGCCGAAGTTGATTTAGTGATTTGGTTTTGTAATTCGTCAAGCGTATATCCTAACGCTAATTTAGTTGCAATTTTAGCAATCGGATATCCTGTTGCTTTTGAGGCTAGAGCAGAAGAGCGAGACACACGAGGATTGATTTCAATGGCCACAATATCTTCTTTTTCGTCTGGCGAAACCGCAAATTGTACATTACAACCTCCAGCAAAATTTCCGATACTTCGCATCATCAAAATTGCCATATCACGCATTTTCTGGAAAGTTCTGTCAGAAAGTGTCATAGCCGGAGCAACCGTAATACTATCTCCTGTATGGATTCCCATCGGGTCCATATTTTCGATAGAACAGATAATCACAACGTTGTCGTTTTTATCTCTCAAAAGTTCTAATTCGTATTCTTTCCAACCCAAAAGCGCTTTATCAATAAGCACTTCGTGAATGGGTGAAGCCTCTAATCCCCTTGTTAGAAGTTCATCAAAATCTTCTTTTTTGTGTACGAAAGCCGCTCCGGTTCCTCCCAAAGTAAACGAAGGACGAATCACTAGCGGAAACCCGAATTCTTGAGCGATTTCTTTTCCTTTCAAGAACGAAGTGGCTGTTTTAGCAGGCGCTACCGGAATATCGATTTGAGCTAATAATTGTTTGAATTGCTCTCTGTCTTCAGTCACGTTAATAGCGTTGACATCAACACCTATGAGCTTTACGTTATAATCTTGCCAAATTCCTTTTTCGTCTGCCTCCAAACACAAGTTAAGAGCGGTTTGACCTCCCATAGTAGGTAACACCGCATCAATGTTTGGGTGAGCTTCAAGGATTTCGATAATAGATTTTGTAGTCAGTGGTTTTAAGTAGATATGATCAGCCATCGAAGGGTCTGTCATAATCGTAGCCGGATTCGAATTGATAAGGGTTACTTCAATTCCTTCTTCTCGAAGCGAACGAGCAGATTGTGATCCTGAATAATCAAATTCGCAGGCTTGACCAATAACGATAGGACCTGAACCTATAATTAAAACCGATTTAATTGAGTTGTCTTTTGGCATTATGTAGTTAGTTGTTTATTGTGTTTAATCGTGAGTTTGTGTAAGCGTTTAACCAAAAAGGTTTATTTTCTTTATTTTGAAAACGACAAGGTACAAAAAAAGGCGTTACTAAAAAAAGTAACACCTTTATGTATGATTAAAAAACCATTATTTTTTGTGTCTTGGTTCAGAAGAAACAGTCAGTTTATGTCTGCCTTTAGCACGACGACGAGCAAGGACTTTTCTACCATTTGCAGTAGCCATTCTATCCATAAACCCGTGTTTATTTCTTCTTTTTCTTTTCGATGGTTGAAACGTTCTTTTGCTCATTGCTCTGTATCTTTAAAATCTTTGTAATAGTATTCAATAAATCCGCTTCTGAAAAGCTGGGTGCAAATGTATTACATTCTTTTTGTTTGTGCAAATGTTTTTTTATTTTTTTCCTTAGCGAAAAACAGGTAAATACGTGCTTTGCTTTTTGCTCAACAAAAATAATTACTTTTGTCAAAACCTAAAAAAATTATGTCTGTAAAAATTGATACTTCTTGGAAAACAGTATTAGAAAACCAGTTCAGTTCTCCGTATTTTGCTTCTCTTATCGAATTCGTAAAACAACAATACGCCACTCAGACTTGTTATCCGAAAGGAAATCAGATTTTTGCAGCTTTTGACCGATGTAAATTCGATAAAATAAAAGTAGTCATCTTGGGGCAAGACCCTTATCACGGAGCAGGACAAGCCAACGGATTGTGTTTTTCGGTAAATGACGGAATTGCTTTTCCGCCTTCGCTTATCAATATTTTCAAAGAAATTCAGAGCGATTTAGAAAAACCTTTTCCGAAAAGCGGAAATTTAGAGCGATGGGCAGACCAAGGCGTACTTTTATTAAATGCCACTTTAACTGTAGAACAATCAAAACCCGGAAGTCATCAAAATCAAGGTTGGGAAACTTTTACGGATGCGGTTATCAAAGCCGTATCAGACCACAAAGAAAATGTCGTTTTCTTGCTTTGGGGCGGATTTGCCAAAAGCAAAACTTCACTAATTGATAAAAATAAACATCATATCTTAACCTCCGGACATCCATCTCCGATGAGTGCCAACAGAGGCTATTGGTTCGGAAACAAACATTTTAGTAAAACTAATGAATTTCTAAAATCAAAAGGATTAAAAGAAATTGATTGGTAACAATATTTCCCGACATTGCGAGTTACTTATATATTTGCCTTTGTAAACTGAATATTTTTGCTGATGAAAAACACCTTACCACTCTTATTTCTACTATTCGGAATTACTTTTTTGAATGCTCAAAATATTACCATTAAAGGAAAACTTGCTGATGCTGAAACGGGTTTGGGTGTTGAAGCAGCAACAGTTTATTTGAATCGTACTCAAGATTCTACACTTGTTGATTATACGATTTCGGACAAAAGCGGAAACTTTTTGCTCAACGTCCGAAAAACGGACAAACCGACCCAACTGAAAATTTCGCATATTATTTACGAGGTTTACAACAAAGATTTCCAGAGCATTTCCGATGATATTGAATTGGGAGAAATCAAGCTCAACCTGCAATCAACCTTAATAGATTCGGTTGTGGTAAATAGAGAAGCTCCTCCGATACGAATTAAAAACGACACGCTGGAATTCAACGCTTCATCATTCAAAGTTCGCCCTGATGCCAATGTAGAAACACTGCTGAAACAGCTTCCGGGAGTTGAAGTCGCCTCGGACGGAAGTATTACGGTCAATGGAAAATCGGTTACGCAAATCCTGGTAAACGGAAAACCTTTTTTTGACCGGGACGGAAAAATCGCTTTGCAAAATCTCCCTGCCGAAATCATCAACAAAGTTCAGGTTAGCGACAAAAAAACCAAAGAACAAGAAATTTCGGGAGAAGCCGCTACTACTGATGATGTAAGCATCAACCTGACTATTGATGAAGATAAAAACAAAGGTTATTTCGGACGAATTATGGCTGGATACGGAACCGACAAACGGTATGAAAGTAGCGGATTGGTTAATTATTTTAAAGGAGATTTAAGAGTAAGTGTTCTGGCTTCGTCTAACAACATCAACGCTTCGGGCTTTTCGATGGACGAGGTTTTTGACAATATGAACAGTGTACGCAACGTAAGCAGAAGCAGTACAGGCGGATTGTCTGTAAACGGCATTAATTTCGGAGGAATGGACAAAGGAATCACACAATCGGACATACTCGGATTTAACTATGCTGATAATTGGTTTGAGAAAACAGAAGTAAGCGGAAGTTATTTTTATTCGGATTCTTCTAACGAAAACCACAACAAAACCCGAAGAGTAAACCTTATGCCCGATAATTTGTTTACTACCGAATCAGAAACTACATCAAAAAGAGACCAATCGAATCATAATTTTAATTTTGAATTCGAAATAAAGATAGATTCTACCTCAACGCTTTGGATTGCTCCAGCCCTAACTAAAACCAACAGTAAAGCCCGAACCACATCTTTTGAAAATTCGATTGATGAGTTTGATGATTTGCTCAACGAGAGTTTTAACGATGATTTTTCGGAAAATGAAAATCTTTCGTTTAGCAACCGGCTTTATTATTTCAAAAAATTAAAGCAAAAAGGCAGAAGTATAGGTATTAATTTTCAAAACAATAATCGAGATTCTCAAACCAATAGCCTTACAAAATCGGAAACCTACTTTTATCAATCTCCGCAAGCAGACGACATCAGAAATCAAAACAGAAATCAGGAAGGGAAGACTGATAATTATAGTCTGAGGTTAGAGTACAAAGAACCCCTGACCGATTCGTTAAGTGTGCGGTTTATGGCTACTTACAAAATAGATAAATCATCAGACATTAACCAAACCTATGATTTTGATTCGAGCTCACAAGCCTATACTGATTTTAACGATTTACTTTCTAATTCGATTTGGTCTGAAATTCGAAATTTGAATCCAATTTTCAGGTTTGAACTACGCAAAAGCAAATACGATTTAACTTTGGAAACAGGTTCAAATATCATAAACATGGATAATTCGTCTTTGTATATAGGCAATTATACCGATTTAAGAAAAAACTACGTTACGCCTTCTTATAGTGGAAGTTTACGATATAAAATCACTAAATCCAAGTCGGTTTCGCTATGGTACAATTACAATGAAGACCTCCCAAGTGCCGTTCAGCTCCTTCCTGTAGAAAACTTGGCAAACCCACTCAATACTACCGTCGGAAATCCTGATTTAGATTTGAACAAAAACCATGCGTTGTCTTTAGGTTTTAATAATTATGATTATGCCAGCCAAAGTGGTTTTAATCTTTGGCTCAACTCAGGTTACTACAACAGCAGGGTAACTTCTGTTACTACTTTTGACCAAGACAAAAAACGTACTACCACTTATACCAACATAGAAGACACGTACAATTTTTCGTTGAGTTTGAACTGGAATAAATCCTACAAAACCGAAAACGGACACAAATACGGAATTTCGCTTGGAATGTGGAATCGATACAACTTTAATAAAGGCTTTATCAATTCAGAATTATTTGAAGCCAACCAATTGGGGTTTTATCCAAGAGTTGAGTTGAGCTACGAATACGGAGAGCACCTGACCATTTATCCGAGCTATCGCTTTAGCTACAATCAGACCAATTATAAAAATTACCAGATTGACAAATCGTCGAATTTCACTCACAGAGTTGGGCTGGAAGCGACAACCTTTTATCCTGAAAACTGGGTTTTCGGGAATGATTTCGGATATAGCTACAATTCGAATATAGCAGACGAATTCCGCAAAGATTTTTTTACTTGGAATATGAGTTTGGCTTATAGTTTTTGGAACAAAAAAATGACCGCAAAAGTCAAAGTTTACGACTTGTTGAATCAAAACACCAGCAACTCCAGACAAATTTCGGATATCGCCATCATTGATACCGAAGATATTATTTTGCAACGATATCTGATGTTTTCACTTTCGTATAAATTAGAAAATTTTGGAGGAAAATCTGAAGAAAATTCACGAAACCGAAGAGGCAGAAGAGGTGGTGGATTCAGAATGATACGCATGTAGAGACTTAGGGTCAAACGCATTAAATTCCGAATTCTAAATCAAAATTTCTTACATTTGCCTTTCAATTAAAAACAATGCGAAAAGTAGTTTTATTGCTTTTGATTTTCACGGTTCCTGTTTTGGTTTTTTCTCAAATTAGACGACCAAAAGGAAACATAAATCCCAACGGAGGTGTTATGCTGAATGACAGTCTAAACAGATCCCAATTTGGAGAAGCCTCAACATCGAACATTACTCCAAAAGCTCCTATAGATTGGTACAAAACAATATCCATAAACAACGACACAATTGTTATGGACACCGCTCTTACCATCAAAAAAGAATATCGATTTAATTACCTCCGAAGAGACCTTTTCGGACTTTTGCCTTTGCCCAATGAAGGACAACCTTACAATCTTCTTGACTTCCGACTCGCAAAGTTTAATCCGTATCCCGAAATGGGATTTAAAGGAAAACACTTTGCTTATATAGAAATTGACGATATTAACTACTACCACGTACCTACTCCGATGACCGATTTGCATTATAAATCGGTTATGGAACAAGGACAGATGCTCGATGCGTTTATTGCGGTAAATACCTCTGAAAAACTTAATTTTTCGATAGCTTATAAAGGAATTCGCTCCATAGGAAAATATATCAATACACTTTCGAGTAACGGAAATTTCCGATTGACAACCAGTTACAAATCAGACGGAAATCGCTACGTTGGAAATTACCACATTACTGCACAAGATTTTGAAAATCAGGAAAACGGAGGAATCGTCAATATCGAAAATTTTGAAAGTGGAGAAGAACTCTACACCGAACGAACAAGACTTGAGGTTCATTTCAAAGATGCTACTTCGCTCCTAAAAGGAAACCGATTTTTTACAGACCATTCATACCGAATAAACAAAGAAAAAGGACAAAATAACCTTGCTGTTTCGCATCGATTTTTCTACGAAAACAAAGAATACGAATTTACTCAAAAAACCCCAAGCCAAAGATTAGGCAATACGTATATTTTGTCCGACATACGTGATTTTACACAATACAACCAGCTATATAACCGACTCGGAGCGGTTTATCAGAACGAAACCTTAGGCGATTTTATGTTCTTTTTAGATGATTTAAGGTATAATTACTACTACAACCGAGTAACTCTAAATCAGAACGATGTAGTTGTTCCAAACAAATTATCTGAATCTCTCAATACTTTCGGAGGGCAATATATCTACTACAAAAACAGGTGGAAAGGTGTGTTTTTATATTCCCGCTCACTCGGAGATGAAAACCTTTCTAACCTTGATGTATCAGCACGGTTTGCCGTAAACGAAGAAAACACAATTCGATTCATATATCAGAATATCAACAGATTGCCCAACCTGAATTATAACCTGTACCAAAGTAATTACATCGAATATAATTGGGCAAATAATTTTAAAAATCAAAAGATTAATAATTTAGAAGTTGAGGCAAATTTGAAATGGTTCGACGCTTCGATGCGAGTTTCTAACCTTAATGATTACTTATATTTTTCGAATGATGCAACTACAGACGACCGACTTATTACCACTCCGAAACAATACGACAAATCCATCAGTTATTTAGGAGTTAAACTCTCTAAAGAGTTTCGTGTCGGAAAGTTTGCTCTTGACAATACGGTGCTGTATCAGCAGGTGGTTCAAGATGATGATATTCTGAACGTACCTCAATTTGTAACCCGAAATACGCTTTATTTTTCAGACCATTTCTTTAAAAAAGCAATGTTTGTGCAAACCGGGTTCTCGGTAAATTACTTCACAGAATATTATGCTAATAATTACAACGGAGTAATCGGAGAATTTTATGTGCAAGACCAACGAAAAATCGGGAATTTTCCTGTGATTGATTTTTTTATAAATGCTAAAGTATCTACCGCTCAAATTTATCTGAAAGCAGAACACTTTAATTCGAGTTTTACCGGATATAACTTCTATGCAACTCCTAATCAGCCGTATAGAGATTTTATAATACGGTTCGGAATACTTTGGAATTTCTTTTCGTAGCTTTACTCGTTGTGCAGCTTTGGCTAATTCCGATTAAACCTTAATTCAAGCTATACTTCATTCCTACAAAAAAAGTCTGAGGTCTTGACGGACCGTAAATATAATTGGCATCTCTGAGAGCCCCTTTGTCAAAGTCTCTTTGATAGGCATTAAACATATTCTGAACTCCTGTGTAAACCTGAATACAGTTGTCTTTGATGTCAAAGTCATAAGCTATTTTGATGTTATTTTCAACAAAATCTCTTACGTTTTTGATAATGGTGCGTTCGGTATTGGGGTCAATCAGATGTGCAACGTTCATTTTTCCGGTATAAACTCCCGAAAGTGATAGAGTAAGACTTTCTATCGGGTTGTAGTTAAAAGTGTAATATCCGTAGAAATCGGGGGTGCGGAGCATTTTTTTGGTAGTGATAACCTCTTCTGTATCTTCGGATTCCCAGATGATTTCATTATCGGTATATTTTGCTGTTTGAAATGTCGCTCCTAACTGAAAGTTTACCTTTTTAGAAACTGCAAAACTCGATTCCAAATTAAGTCCTGTTACAGATGCTCCACCTCCGTTTCTTTTGGTAGTAACAGCAATTCCGCTTGGTAATTCAGTAGGATTTGAAGTTACAAAAGCATCATTGAGTTTGGTGTGAAATCCTTCCAGAACGATGTTTGATTGCACACTTCCGATGTCCTTAGTAAAGTTTAAAGAAGCGTTAAAACTGTTTGAGCGCTCGGTTTTCAGGTCTGGATCTAATCGGGTAAACATCGCTGCTCCTCCGACTGTCTCGATATGCAAATCTTCATCAAAGGCTTGTGGAGCACGATAACCTTGCGAGAATGAAGCACGAGCTTTCAGGTAATCTGTAATGGAATACATCGCTGTCAGTCTTGGAACAAAAACATTCAGGTTTTTTTTATCTTCAAACGACTCGACATCTAAATCATAAGTTCCGTTGATATTTACATTATCGAATCTTGCCCCAACCAAAAACGTCATTTTATCGGTAGGTTTAATTTCGAGTTGTGAATAAATTCCGAGTGTTCTGACCTCTTGGTCAATAAGTCGGTTGTAACCCGACATTCTGTCCTCTACATCATTTGTTTGATACTCCGAACCCGACAACAAAAGGAGTTTTTTGTTGAATTCATACGAATATTGCAATCCTCCCACTACGGATAAATCTTTGGAATTTCCGTAAGCATTGATGGCTAAAATATCTTCGGGAGTAAGTATGTCTCCTTCCTGCAAGATTCTTCCTCCACCTCCGTAATAGCTTTCTCTTTTGGCTGTTTGGGCAGAAGTATAAACCGAGAATTTGTGTTTGTAATCGGCTGAATATTTTTCGAAAGATAGTCCTCCTCCCAATATCTTATGGTCTAATTGTTCGGTTATATCGGTTTGATGAGCGGGCAAGTGAAAATTATTACCTCCTCTACGAAACTCACTGATGTTAAAAACATTGAGTTTTAGTTTACTCAAATCCGAAGTATTCCAAAAAGCATCAAACCCGAAAGTTGTATTTTGTAGTTTTGTCATTTCCGAAAATCCATCTTCATTGGCATCCCAAGGTTTTCGATCTCGATTATAGGCATAAAAACTCATTCCTTTGTCAAAATCTTTGCTTACAATACTTCCATTCAGATTTACTGTTCTATCGGGTAAGTCATAATTGATAAACGAATAATTTGTCCCAATTTCAAAAGTGTTTTCGATAGGGTCTTTGGTAATAATGTTGATGGTTCCTGCAATGGCAGAACCTCCGTAAAGAGCAGAACCTCCACCTCGGGTAACTTCCACTCGGTCAATCATCGAAGCGGGAATCATATCCAATCCGTACACTCCGACAAGAGCCGAAAAAATCGGGCGACTGTTGATTAGTATTTGCGAATACGGACCTTCGAGCCCATTCATTCTTACTTGGGTAAAACCGCAATTCTGGCAGTTGGTTTCTAAACGCAAGCCCGGGCTGAAATTCAGACCTTCGGACAAACTCAAAGATTGTGTGGTTTCAAATGATTTACTGCTGATACGACTTACAATTACCGGAGAGCGGTACTGCGGAACTTCGCTTCGTGTTCCGGTAATTACAATTTCTTCGATGTTTAATAAATCTTCGTGGATTTCAAAATTGATTTCTAAAGTTTGATTTTCTTTAATAACAATTTTTTCTGTAAGGGTTCTGTATCCGATAAACGAAATAGAGATAGTATTTTTTCCGACAGGAATATTTTTTAATTCGTAATTTCCGTTAGAATCAGTTTTGGTATAAATAGGTTTTCCAACAATTGAAATGCTAACTTCTGCCATATCCTTATTTGCTGAAATTACTTTTCCTTTCAGATTTCCCGATTGAGATAAAGAACAGACAGAAAACAATAACGAGATTACGAGTAATACATTTTTCATTATTAAATTAATAATTTTATTAGCTACGCGAAAATATAAATTTAGTTTAGGCTAAAAAAGTATTTTCATTTCTTTTAAAAAATTTTAACTTGAGCAAGTGTTTGTTTGAACGCAACGTATTGATTTTACAAGACTTATTATTTGTCCACAAACCTCACAGGTTTTAAAAATCTGTGGGGTTTTGAGATTGGATTTGTAGCAGACAATTTATAAAAGCAAAAACCTCCGCAGTATTTACGAAGGTTTAAAAAGTAAGTATAAACAGATTATTCTCTGTTTAAAGCCTGTTGGATTTCAGAATCTAACAAATCGGAAAAACGTATTCCTTTGTGAGCAACTTGTTGAGGGAAAATACTTTGTGGAGACAGTCCAGGGTTGGTATTGATTTCAATAAAATACGGCACATTATTCATAATGATAAAATCAACTCTGGAAAAACCTGTCATATTCAGAGCATCGTATATTTTGATGGCAGTTTGGTCTATTTTATCTTGAATTTCTCGGGTAATATCTGCAGGAGTAATCTCTTTCGATTCTCCTGAATATTTGGATTCGTAATCAAAAAAATCGTTTTGAGGAATGATTTCCGTATGTCCTAAAACAGTTGTTTTTCCGTTCAGTTTTACCACTCCAACCGAAATTTCTCTTCCATCTAAAAACGATTCTATCAGAATTTGGTCATCTACTTCAAAAGCGGTTTTAAGAGCTTTGTCAAACTCTTCTTCTTGGTTTACTTTCGAGACTCCTAAACTACTTCCCGAACGGTTGGCTTTTACAAACAAAGGCAATCCTAACTCTTTGATGATTTTACTTTTATCTAAAACATCACTTTTTGAAGCATAAACCGATTGGGCTTTCGGCACTCCGAATTTTGCCAAAACCGACAGCGTATCTCTTTTGTTAAAGGTAAGGGCAGACTGATAAAAATCGCACCCTGTAAACGGAATTCCGATAAGTTTCCAGTACGCCTGAAGCAATCCGTCTTCTCCGGGAGTTCCGTGAATGATATTGACAATCACATCAAAAGTGATTTTTTGTTCGTTTTTTTCGGCTGAAAAGTCGCCTCTGCTCACCGGATATTTTTTTTGATTTTCTATCAAAAACCAGCCTTCGCTCAGAATATGAACTTCGAATACTTCGTATTTGTTTCTGTCTAAATTACTAAGAATAAGTTGTCCGCTTTTCAGGGAAATTCCACATTCTCCGGAATAACCTCCCATTACAACTGCTACTTTCATTTGTGCTCGTTTAGCTTATACAAAGGTGCAGTTTTTTTCAGAATTTTCAATACTTCAAACTTGTTTTCTTATCTCATTCCTCTTTTCTGTAGCCTTCGTAATAATATGATTGCTCGATTCCTTTAAAAATAATTTCTCTGTTATCTATTTTACCTGTAAGGTTTTGACCTATGAGGGTGCGTATTTCCAAGTCATTTACCGGGCTTCTTTCCATAGCTTGCAAATAAAGTGTTTTATCTATAAATTGCCAATTTACCAATTTTTTCAACCTTGATTTCAGAATCATATCGAGCCAGATGCGCATTGCTCTTCCGTTTCCTTCCATAAAAGGATGTGCAATATTCATTTCGACATATTTAGTTATGATTTCTTCAAAAGAATTTTCAGGCATTTGTTCGATTTTTACTAAAATCTCGTTCAGATACAAAGTATTTGCAAATCTGAACCCTCCTTTTGAAATGTTTTTAGTTCGGATTTCTCCAGCAAAATCATATAAATCCTCAAAAAGATAGTTGTGAATTTGTTGTAAACCTTTGGTTGTTCCGATTTCGGTTCGGGTATTGCCGAAGGCGGGATTTTTAGCACCGAACTTCAATAGAAATACCAATGTTCAAATATAGCAAAAAAGTTCAAAAGGATTTCTTCAGCCCCGCTTTTGGCAATACCTTGTTATAGGCTGCCCCAGTTCTGTCGTTTATTTTTAGTAGTCAAAATTATTTTCAATTGTTACTTATAGTCTTTGATTTATAGTCAACATATTATCACTTTTGCAACGTGGATATAAAACTAAAAATAGGTCAGCGAATAAAAGAATTGAGAGAAAAAGCCGAGATGTCTCAAAAGGACTTGGCTTATACTGCTGATTTGGACAGAAGTTATATCGCAAGTATTGAAAATGGACAGCGTAATGTTTCTATTGTCAATATTGAAAAGATTACCAATGCGTTAAATGTAACGCTCAAAGAATTTTTTAATAATAATGAGTTTGAAAAACATACAAAAAGCGATAGATAATTTTAAAGAGTTAATAGAAACTTCAATAATTGAGAACGGTGCAAAAGGAAAAGAAGCTATGATTAGGTCTTCTCGTCCGATTCTAAATATTCACGAAGCTGTAAAAGTTGAGTTGGTTGAAGCTGGAATTAATGAAGATTTAATTTTTCCACCATTAAACAGCCGAACTCCCGAATTAAAACTTGCAGGTTCTCGTAAACAGAAAAATCAAGATGTTTGTGTTGTTTCAAACCTTGATAAAGCAGAAGAAATTTTAGAAGAAGGATTGTTGCAAGATGTTGTGGACGAATATGGCGAAAAGTTTACAGAAAGAACAATTTCTATAAATATCAGAAGCCAAATAAGCAGTATTCAGAAAAACTTTGACACGCTTTATGAAAGAACAACTTCGGAAGCCATTAATCTTCACGACCGTTGTCCAAAGATGGTTTTAGGCGAAGTTTATATGATAGCCGTTCCTGAATATGATGATAAAGAAGTCAAAAACAATAAAATTGTTTTCAAAAAGCCTAATCAGGCAACAGTCTTGAAATACATAAAATCATTTCAAGCAATCAATAATAGAAAAGGAACGGAAAAGAACTTCTACAAATACGAAAAAGTTTGTTTGCTTATCGTTGATTTTAGTCAAAGTCCTGCCAAAATTTATAATACAAGTGATGAGTTGAAAGAAGCAGGATTGATTCCTGAAAATTCACCAATTGATATTAGTGAACTTTCTTGGAATAAATTTGTATCGGATTTATTGGAAACCTATAATGAAAGATTTAACTGATATATTGGATAGTTTTTTCATCTCCATTTTTCCTGAATTTGAAATTTAAGGGATTCCAATCTTGAATATCAGGACAATTTAATGAATTACTAAAAAACAGTATTTCTTGGCCAAGTCTGGCATTGTAAGCAGTATGTTTGAATGAATATTCTTTTTTGTGGAATGATAAATAAAGCTCTTTGATTTCGGGAACATTATCATAAGATACAATCCAACGAATATCGCGGATTTCTTTTATTTTGTTACTTACAAGTTCGTGGTCATTGTTCTTGTAGTGATTCATATATAGAGAACTTCCTTTTAGGAAATAGGGCGGGTCAAAATAAAAAATTGTATCAGAATTTTCAGATTCAGATTGTATTTTATCAATTAATTTTATGGCATCTTTTTTATATAGACGTATAAATTTTTTCTTCTTTGCTATAGCTTTAATTCTCTCTATAATTTCTTGTTTATTAAATCTACAATCTAAAAGGTAATCTCCGTCTTGTTTCAAGCCTCCTATAACGCCTGCACTTATAATTCCAGAACGATTAGTACGATTTAGAAAGAGTGTTGAAAAACCTAATTCAAGCAAATCTGCTTTTTCTTTATTCTTTTGAACCTCTTTTTGTTTTCTCCATTCTTCAATACTTAAATCTGTATTTTCTATTAATTCACAAATCTGTTTAGACTTATGCAAAACTGAGTGCCAAAAGGCATAGATAGACCTATCTTTGTCATTAATTGTAATTCTTTTGACAAATCCCTCCATTAGTAAAAAAAGAGCAACAGATGCTCCTCCTGCATACGGTTCAACATAATGTCCTTTGATGTTATTGTCGATACAAATCTTTGCAATAAATGCAGCAAGTTTGTTTTTCCCTCCTGGGTATCTTAATGGTGAATAAAAAATCATATTATTCTTCTTATTCTTCTCGATTTATATTGTTACTTAATATATCGAAAAGCGGTTCTAAATGTTTCCAAGCAGTTTTATTTTGACTTAAATCAACAGTAAACTCAAAATTATGAACAGCTAAATCCAATCCGTCTTTAATTCTGTCAATATAATGTTTCAAGGATTTTAATTGATTAGTGTCCAAATGATTATCCAATTCATTATTTTTTACGTAATCAAGCATAGTTTTCAATGAAGCATTTGAATAGTCTTTTTTAGAGTTAAACCGCAAAATATTCATTATTTGCTCTTTATCTATATCATCTTCTATGTTATGAGTGTTTTTTACATATTGAATTACTGAGCTAACTTTTCTTTTGTTATCTTCTAAAGCCTTTTCATTTGTTTTTTCTGAAAGATTATCAAATAATTGATTTGTTTTTAAATAAAAATATAGACCTTGTTCAAGATAAGTTCTTAACAAAACAGCAAATGAATAAACTTTGTCAACAGGTAAATTTTTCAATTCCTGAAACAAGCCATCTAATTTCTCGTTATCAAAAATTATTTCTTTATCTCCCTGAATTATACGATTATCAAATATTATTTTTCGTTTTTTACTTTTTCTTCTTGGTGTAATCTGGCTTTTCTTTTCTTCTAAAGATGATTTTTGTGCAGAAGTTTTACTTTCTGTTGTTGTTTCTTCTGTGGAAACAGAAAAATCAAAATTTGGATTCTTTTTAAGGTTATCAACAAAACTTTTCTTATCATCTTCTTTATTGAAATCTCTTGAGAATCGTTCAGCATCAATTAAAATTTTGAAAACTTCTAATATTCTTTTTTCAAATTCTTCTTGGGGTAAATTAATTAAAAGCTCTCCGTTCTCGTTGTTAAAGTCAATCCCCAAAAAGATTCTTGCATCTTCGTAAGTATAAAACCTTTCTAAATTTGTAAAGTCAAAATTGGCAATATCAATATTAAGACCTTCTTCTTTTTCTAAAATTTCTTTACCTTCAAAAAACAAATTGTAAGCCTTTAAAGGTTTTAGTATTCTTGCTCGGCTTTCGTTTAAAACATCGCAAATATCATCAATAGACAAGCCGTCTTCATAATACATTTCAGCCACAAACGCGTATTGATTTCCTGTTTTCCATCTTTGTAGAGTTGCTCCGTTATGTCTTTCGTATATAATTGGATTTGCCAATAGACGATTAGGTGCTATATAGCATCTCAATTTTTTATCAACAGGGAAATTATTTTTGAGTATATTCTGTAATAATGTGTTTGCTTTCGCAGTTGATAAATACTTCTTCGGGTCTTGTAAAAGTTTCAAAGCGGCAGTTCGTCTATTGCCTTCAAGTACGACTTTCTTGTTGCCTTCAATACAAATAATAGGTTCTTCTCCTACAAAATATCCTTCTTCACTTATTTTCTTGGCCAACTCATACACTCTTTCGTTCTGAATTAGAAACTTCATTATTTGAGTTTGATTAAGATTTTCTCCTCTGTATTTAATCCGAGGATTGTTTACATCAAGATGCAATGAACTTAACGTGTATTCAAAAGTTTCCCAAGAAGAATAATCAATATACATTGGTTAGATAATTACGTTAATATTTTTATTTTCTGGTATCTGTATTGATAACTGATATTTTTCAATCAAAAAATTGTCAATTTCTTCTTTATCGTTTAGAGAGCGAAGCAAGTCAATTTCACTTTCCGAAAATTCGGGAATGGTAAATTTCTCAATGAAATTTTTCTGGTAGCAAGGATAACCGCCTTCAATAGCAACACTAGTTTTGCTAACGTAATAGTGCATTACGATTGAATTGAAAATTTTTTGAACTACGTCAATATTTTCAATTTTTGAAATGGGGTTTATGCTTTCTGCAAATAAAGTTTCGGTTTCTTGTTCTCTGAAATATGTGCCGTAACCGTTTGTAAAATAGGATTCTTCTTCATTTATTAATAAAAATCTCGGTGTTTGGCTGAAAGTCGGATTTAAAATTTTCTTTCCTGTTTTTGCTAAACCTTGCGTTCTTCCCCAAACAAAAAACGGCTCAAATTTCACCTTGCCTTTATCTCTTGCTAAAAGTGTTTCTTTTTCAGAAAGTAAATATTCGTAACATTTCGGGAAACGCTTTTTAAATTCCGTTTCGGGAATTGGTGTTGCTGTTTTTCCTTTTATGGTGTAAGGACAAATAATTCTTCTTGTATTTTGCTCGGCTTCTTCCTGTGTTTTGAAATCTGAAATTTTGTAAACAGGTTTAGTTATTTCTTTTTCGATTTCAAAAGTTCCTTTATCGGTCGTTTTGATAAAATAACCGTTTCTCTCATTGCTTCCGTCAATAAAAAACACATCATCTTTTAATGTGGCAATGCCTACACAAATGTCAAACAATTTGCTGATTTGCGTTCCGATTGTTTCAATTGTTTTAATGTTTTTTTGTTCGTCAGTTTTCAGCAAACGCCATTTTTTTACGTTCAAGTCTTTCAGATAATTTGGCGAACCGTTTGCTATTGGTAAAAAGTCTTGTGGTGTGTAGCCGTTTTTAAGTCTGTCAAACGTAATAGCTTCATTTTCCTGTTTGTTGAGAAAGGTCAAAGCTGTGTAAGTTTGAGCATCAAACACTTTTTTATGCGTAAAGTCAATAATGCGTGAAACACATTTTTTCTGTTGAAAAAATCTACGCATTGCTTCGCCTGCAAGCGAAGTAAAATAATTGTTTGGTGTAATGAAACCTAACCTTCCTGTCGGTTTCAGTAATTTATAGCCTAATTCAAAAAAAGCAAAATAAAGATTGAACGTTCCGCCTTCAACAGTTGTCCAATTCTTTACTAAATACTCCCTGTTTTCATCAGAAAGGTCTTGAAATTTCACATAAGGCGGATTGCCAACAACTGTGTCAAACTGCAAATTCCATTCAGCTTTTAAACTGTCTTGGTTGAATAAGTTGAAGTCTGTTTCTTCTAAAATCTCATTGTGCTGTAAAGCATAAATTGTCAGCAAAAGTTTGGTGCGATGAATGTTATACGCAAGAATGTCCGAACCGTAAATATTTTCTTTTATGATTGATTTTATAGACTTTCCAAAAGTATTTTTATAGTAATCTGTCAAGCCAATTAAAAATGCTCCACAACCGCAACTTGGGTCAAGATTTTTGTCGGTTGGCTGTGGTTTAACTTCGTTAATGATAAAGTCAATAATATAGTCGGGCGTAAAAAATGCACCATTTAGTTTTCTGTCCGTTTGTGGAATAATAAGCTCTAAATGATTTTCAAGGTCTTTTATTGTTTCAATTTCCAAAGCAGAAACTCCAAAAAACAAATCGGTGTCCTGTTCAAAACCTTTGAAGTATTCTGTCAATATTGGACTTTTGGTAAAGTCAAGTTTTTTATTATTCAGATATTGACAAACCAAATGCTTTTCAAGATTTGTGAGGTCTTGATTAGAAATAAGGTCGTTCAATATCGCTTTCTTTACCATTTTTAATTGTTGACTATAAGCAACAAAGTTAGTGAAAGTTTTTGTATGGGCAAATAGTTTTTGGAAAATGTTTTGAACGGTCAAAAAAATGTCGGGCGGTGGGTGGGCTTGGATTATTACGTTGATTGTTGCACGGTCGCTCTGTAGGGGTTGCCTATAACTATTTTCGAAATATCATTCGTTTCAAACAAACGAAATGCGTTTTCCAAACTCTTTTTATCTATATTTTTCATTTCAGATTTCAAAATATGTCATTTAGTGTACGATTCTTTGTTTGGGTAATGTGAAAAGTTCTTTTGATAAATTACTGCTTTTTTAGTCTTATAATGTAGCCTCAAACTTACAAAAATTCGGGAAACTTCTGAAATCAAAAATCGTTAATCATCAATCAAAAATCGTTAATCTTAAAATCATTATGTTCCAAAGAAAATCATCGGCTTTTTATCTACCGGATTTTCAAAAATTGTACACGGAAAATTATATACGTCAGTTATGATTTCTTTGGTAAAAATATTTAACGGAACATCATTCGCTACAACTCTTCCGCCTTTCATCAAAAAAACTTCGTCAGAAAATCGAGCTGTCAGGTTCAAATCGTGTAAGACCAAAATAGCTGTGTTTCCTTTTTGAGTGAATTTTTTAATATTTTCTAATATTTTATATTGATGATAAATATCCAGATTGTTTAGCGGTTCGTCCAAAAAAATAAGTTTGTTTTGAATCTCGTTATCTAATTGTGCTAAAACCCGAGCCAAATGAACTCTTTGTTTTTCTCCTCCCGAAAGTGTGTTGTAATCTCTGTCTTTCAGATGAAAAACATCGGTTTGTTTCATTGCATTTTCAACAGCTTTTAGATCTTCTTCGGTTGGATTATTCTCAAAATACGGATAACGTCCCATAAGGGTTACATCACCAACTAAAAGCGGAATATCTGAATTGTATTGCTGGGAGAATTTTGCTTTGTGAAGTGATAATTCACCTGTATGCCATTCTTTGAAAGTTTTTTCTTTGAAAAGAATAGTATTAAACTTTTCGAATTCATTCGACAAAACACTCAAAAGTGTGGATTTACCTGCTCCGTTCGGACCAACAATTGTAATCATCTTTCCGTTTTGGGCAGAAAAATCAATTTCACTTAAGATTTTAAAATCCTTATGAGTGTATGATATGTTTTGTCCTTTTAGCATTTTTTTGTTTCAAGTTTAAGGTTTCTAGTTTCAAGTTCTGAAATCTGAAATCGTTAATCATCAATCTTAAATCTAAAGAGATTTTTTCTGTTTTAATAGAATGGCTATAAAAATTGGTGCTCCCATAAATGCTGTTAGAATTCCGATTGGGATTTCTGACGGAGCTACAATTGTTCTGCTAATTGTATCGGCTCCCAAGAGTAAAATACTTCCTAAAACAGCTGATAAAGGCAAAATGATATAATAATTTGATTTAAAAATAAGTCTTAAAATATAAGGAATGATAAGTCCGACAAATCCGATGGTTCCTGAAAAAGCTACGGAGGTTCCTACTAATAGAGCCGTAAAAAGCACAATTTGCTTTTTGGTTTTTTCGACCGGAATTCCCAAATGCATAGCATCTCGTTCTCCGAGCATCATTGCGTTGAGCGTCTTTCCTTTTCCAATCAAAAAATAATAAGCAATTAGGATAACAAGCAATAAAATTCCGTTTTTTGTCCAACTGGCTCCTCCGAGGCTACCCAGATTCCAAAAAGTCAAATCTCTTAATTGTTCTTCTTTTGAAATGTAAATTAACAATCCCATCACAGCAAAACCCAAAGCTGTAATAGCTACTCCCGAAAGCAGCATCATTATAACATTGGTTTTTCCGTTTGAGGTAGAAATTTTATAAACCAAACTCATTGTAATAAATGAGCCGATAAAAGCTGCAATACTCAAAAACGAAAAGTGCATAGCTTCGGGAATATACGGCTTGATGTAAACTCCAAGAACAATAGCAACAGCTGCAAAAAGCGAAGCTCCTGCTGTGATTCCGATAAGGTCGGGTGTGGCAAGTGGATTTTTGAACATTCCTTGTAGGCAAGTTCCAGAAACGGCTAATGCACTTCCGATAAGAATTGCCATTATAATTCGTGAGAACCTAATATTCAAAAAGACATATTGGTCGGTTTGTGAAACAGCGGAATTTTCTACAAAAAAACTCGAAATAATTTCCGAAAACGAACTGTTAAACTCGTAAACTCCCATATACAAAGACACTATTGCCAATACGATAAGCAAGACGAAGCTCACAACGAAATATAAAGGAAGTTTGTTTTGCATTTTTAGGATTTAGGAATTGGGATTTAGGATTTAGTAATTTTCAAATACTAAATCCAAAATTCTAAATTTATTTTGAAATTAATTGATTTAATTCTTTAGCAGCTTGTCCTACTCTTGGTCCGAAACCGGAAAGTAAAGCTCCGTCCATAGCTATGATTCGGTTGTTTTTTCCTGCATTGGTTTGTTCGATTCCTTGAATTTTTAAAACTCCGTCAATCCCTCCTAAACTTTCTAATCCTTTCTCAAACATTAGTATGTAATCTGGATTTGATTGAATCAAGGCTTCTGGAGTCAATGGTTTGAAATCTTCGAAATCGCTAACTGCATTTTCTCCTCCTGCAATGGTAATTATTTTTTCCATAGGAGTATTTTTTCCGGCTACCATAAGCGTTCCGGCTCCTCTGGCATAAATAAACAGCACTTTTGGTTTGGCTTCAAATTGAGTAAGCCCTGCAAAATCAGTGTCTATTTTTTCGATAAGTGAAGTATAATCGGTGTCTCCAACAGCAGTCGCTATATCTTGAATGAATTGTTTAGTGCCTTCGATAGATTGCTCTTGGTGAATGGTTTTTACTTCAATGTTCGCCTCTTTAAGTTTAGCAATCAGTTCCGGATTTAAATCTTTATCCGATGCCAAAACTAGAGTAGGGTTGAGGGTTATTACGTTTTCTAGAGAAATAGATCGAACATGACCTAAATCTTGTGCTGTTTCTTTAATGTTTTTTGGATAAGTGCTTGTTACATCCACGCCTACAATGTTGTCTTCTTGTCCTAAAGAAGCCAGAATCTCGGTTATCGCACTACTCAAAGAGATAATTCTGTGTTCAACGACTTCTGATGTTTCGACTGTTTTATTTTTTCCTTTACAAGAAAGGAGTTGAGTACTTACCAAAGCCAATAAGAAGATGTTTTTTAGCGTTTGCATATATCTATTTTTAATAAATCTAAATAAGTGCAAAAATATTGTTTTTTTATCTTACTTACAAATTGTATCACAATGAAAAATAAAAAAAGACTAACTCCAATTAAGAGTTAGTCTTGCGTGTAAAGTTATTTAATTGGTTATTTTTTTATTTTATTCCTTTGAATATTGTACCTTAATAACTCCCAAATTGTGATAAGAATTGTCAGGATATTCTAATGTAAATGTTGTTTCTGATTGTTGGATGATTTTTCTAGGAACAGATTCCCCAGGAATAGTTATTGTTGTTTCTGTCCAACTACCTGTTTTAACGATTTCAATACACTCAAAGCTACTTTCATCATCATCAAGAGTTTCAGTTAGTTTAGCTACTGCTGGTGCTGAAATAGTTAAATAATCAGGAACTCCGCAAATTCTGTACCAAGAACCTGGAAGATATAGAGGATACTCATTTCCTCCTTCAGTATAATAAAGCATTAGAGCTTTCCAAGTACCAATCATGGCAGAAGTTTCCCCTGGAGTATTATCAGTATTCCCGTTGTTACTGCTATCATCACTTTCACAAGAGTAGAACATAGCTGTTGCAAGTGCAAAAAGCACCATAAATAAGTTTTTCTTTGTCATAAGTTGTAAGATTTAAATTAATAACGCAACAAACCTAATAAATAATTATACAATATACAAAAAAAGGTGTTTTTAATTGATTTTAAAGGGCTTTTACTTCTTTCATTGTATAGAAGGTTGTGTTTTGCCATGACTCAATTGTATTTAATTTTTTCATGAACTGATATTTTTTTGGAAAGGTTTGAGTTTTTTAATTTCCAATCTGTTCAGAGTATTTTTTTAGTATTTGTAAATTGTTTATTTTCAATAAACTTAATATAAGCGTAAAAGTATTGTTTTTAGACCTATTCTCAAAAGTATTTTCTCATAAAATATTACAAATACAATTCTGTCTGCTTCGGCATAAATTTTTCGAAAGATTTAATTTGTACAGGCAAGATTCAGGAATTTAATGTATTTTTGAAGGTTTTAAAATCCAAGATGAAAAACTTTGTATATATATTTCTGTCTTTTTTTGTCTTGACTGCCCAAGGTCAGGAAATCGCTTTGATAAAATACTCGGGAGGTGGAGATTGGTATGCAAACCCTACCTCTTTGCCTAATTTGATTGTGTTTTGCAATGCCAATACGGGAACGAAAATAAATCCGAAGCCTATAACTTTAGAGCTTTCGAGTTCAGCTCTTTTTTTATATCCTTTTGTTCATATTACCGGGCACGGAAATATTGTGTTTAGTGATTCTGAGGTTCAAAATTTAAGAAAATATCTTTTAGGAGGAGGCTTTCTGCATATTGATGACAATTATGGAATGGACGAATACATCAGACGAGAAATGAAACGGGTTTTCCCCGAAATGAATTTTATCGAGATAAGCAAAGATCATACTATTTTTAAAGAGCCTTACTCTTTTCCTAACGGACTCCCTAAAATTCACGAACACGACAACAAACCTCCACAGGCTTTCGGACTTTTTAAAGACGGAAGATTGATTTGCCTATATACTTACGAAACCGATTTGGGAGACGGTTGGGAAGATGCAGAAGTACACAACAATCCGAAAGAGGTTCGTGAAAAAGCACTAAGAATGGGTGCAAATATCATCAATTATGTGTTCAGGTATTGAAAAGGCGAATTACAACTAATTTTTAGCTCAAAAAAGTGTTGTTTTTTGTCACATTGTCTTTTAGATTTCATATACTGTTAGCACTCCACTATCTTTCTCTGCAAGAAAAACTCACTTGTCAAGCTGAACTTGTTTAACTTAGTTCAGTTCGCAAGCTCGTGTCAGCTTTTATGTTATTTTTTAGATTCCGAACCAAGTTCGGAATGACACAGTTTGTCTTTTTTTCCACTTTCAATTTTCAATTTTCAATTTTCAATTTTTCACTATCTTATGTGTACTCACACTACCTCCCTGCATTTTAAACAATTGCTTATTTTTCATGGTCTTTATGTTAAGGTTTAAGATAGTAGTCTTCCGAGGTATTATCAGCCCGAAAAAATAAACTCAGAAAAGTTTTGCTATTTAGTATCAAATAGTTACTTTTGCACCCTTATTTATAACAAATTAAATTTTTACTTATGAATCATTACGAAACTGTTTTCATTTTGAATCCCGTTTTATCTGAAACTCAGGTAAAGGAAACAGTAAGCAAATTTGAAGATTTTCTTACTTCGAGAGGAGCTAAAATGATAGCCAAAGAAGATTGGGGGCTAAAAAAATTAGCTTACGAAATCCAACACAAAAAAAGTGGTTTTTATCACTTATTTGAATTCCAAGTAGCAGGAGATATTATCGCTGCTTTTGAAACCGAATTTAAACGTGACGAAAGAATTATGCGTTTTTTAACCGTAAAACTCGACAAACACGCAATTTCGTGGGCTGAAAGAAGAAGAGAAAAACTTAAATCAAAAGCTAACTAATTATGGCAAATTTAGAACAATCTGCAAAAGGAAAAAGAGACGGAGATATCAGATATCTTACTCCACTTAACATCGATACAAACAAGCAAAAAAAATACTGTCGTTTCAAAAAATCAGGTATCAAATACATCGACTACAAAGATGCTGATTACCTTCTGAAATTTGTTAACGAACAAGGAAAAATCCTTCCAAGACGCTTGACAGGAACTTCTTTGAAATACCAAAGAAAAGTATCAGTAGCTGTTAAAAGAGCACGTCACTTGGCACTTATGCCTTATGTGGCTGACTTATTAAAATAATCAAATTAAAAATTGACGTTGTTGGTTTCTGATTTTTCAGAACCTAACTTCAAATAAAAAAGGACAACAACATGGAAATCATTTTAAAACAAGACGTAGTAAATTTAGGGTTTAAAGACGATGTGGTTAACGTAAAGCCGGGTTACGGACGTAACTATCTTATCCCTCAAGGAATGGCAGTTTTGGCTACACCCTCTGCCAAAAAAGTTTTAGCCGAAAACCTGAAACAAAGAGCTTTTAAAGAACAAAAAATTGTTGAAGATGCCAAGAAAATAGCAGAAGCTCTCAAAACTGTTGAAATCAAAATCACAGCCAAGACAGGAGGAGAAAAACTTTTTGGTTCTGTAACCAATATCGACATTGTTGAGGCGTTGGCTAAAGCCGGACACGAAATCGATCGAAAATTTGTTACTTCAGGAACTGTAAAAAGAACCGGTAAATATACTGCATCAGTACGTCTTCACAGAGATGTAATTGTAGAATTACCTTACGAAATTATTGCAGAACAATAAGTAGTAATAAAGAGTTTTTCATAAACTTTTGAATTTTAGAGTTAAACTACGAAAAACCTCCTGTAATTAGGAGGTTTTTTTACATTATATTCAACTATGAAATACACCCGACTAACCAAAGAGCAGTTTGAGGAATTACACAGGGAGTTTGCTGAATTTTTAGCCGTACAAGGAATTGACAAAATAAAATGGGAACAACTCAAGACCGAAGAGCCTGAAATTGTCGAACAACATCTCGATATTTTTTCCGATATAATTTGGGAAAGTGCTTTAGACAAATCCGAATTTTTGGAGCATTTCTCTAAAAATCATATTTTTCTGTTTCGATTTACCGAAAATAAGGCTGAATCTGTTGTGATTTACTGTGCCAATCCGAATATAGATTTGCTGACTCAAGAAGGACTTGTATGGCTCTCAGAAAATATTTCGTCTGACCAAATTGAAATTAAACAAGGACATAAATCATTTGAAGATAAAAATTCTGTTATTTTCACACTTATCCGACAAGGAGCTTTAATCACTAACGGAAATCTTTACAAACAAATAAAAATCGCTTTGGGCATATAAGAAACAACACTCTTAAAAAGCCACTAAACATCTATTTTGGAAACCACTGCGTTTTCGGTTTTTTCAAAAAGCTCTTCAAACGAGTAGTCACTTACTTTCAAAGGTTTGTGAATCGTGAAAATCAGACGGTTTCCGAGCCCCATCGGAAAACCTCCCCATTTTACCATTTTCCACGAATTGTTAATCGTAATCGGGAGCAGATAAGCCGAAGGAGCATTTTTGTACAACATTTTTAATCCGTTTTCAGAAAACCTCTTGGGAACTCCTCTCCTACTTCGTGTTCCTTCGGGAAATATTACTGCCGAACGGTTGTGTTTTTCGATGTATTTTGCTATTTTTTTGATTTCGGAAAGTGCCTGTCTCGGATCTTTTCGGTCAATCAGTACCGAACCTCCGTTTCTTAAATTATACGAAACACTCGGAATTCCTTTTCCCAATTCTTTTTTACTGATAAATTTTGGATGAATCTTCCTCAAAAACCATATAATCGGAGGAATGTCGTACATACTCTGGTGATTGGTAACAATAATAACAGGGACACCCTTCGGAACTAAGTTTCTGTTTTCGATTTTATATGTTGTGCCTAAAATGTGTGTAAACCGAATCAGGCATAAATTCATATAATCTACACTTTTCTTATGTACCTGATAGCCAAAAACATTCAGGCAAATCCATTGAATTGGGTGAAATACACAAAGTAACAGTCCGAAACACAGATAGTAAACTAAAGTAAGAGGGTATGAAAGAATTTTTTGCATTAAATCTTTAGAAAAAACTATATAATCTCTGAGACCCTAAGCGTGTTTACCATTCCTTTTTCGTGAACAGGCATAGCGGCTAAATTGATAACCATATCTCCTTTTTCTACATAACCCGCCTCTTGAGCCATTTTGTTTACATCTACTACCGTATCGTCAGTACTTACTAATTTGTTGTAATAAATGGCATTTACTCCCCAGAGCAAACTCATTTGAGTGAGTATTCTCTTATTCGAAGTAAAAACCAAAATATGCGATTGTGGTCTCCAAGCAGAAATCTGGAATGCGGTATATCCGCTGTTTGTCAGGGTGCAAATGGCTGTAGCGTGAATTTCGTTTGCCATGTGGGCTGCGTGATAACAAATCAGCTTGGTAATATATCGTTTGGTTCTGGTTTGTGGAATATTTTTAGGAACCTGAATAATAGGTGAATCTTCGACTGCCGAAATAATCAGTGCCATTTTTTCGATTACCTGAACCGGATAATTTCCTACCGAGGTTTCTCCCGAAAGCATCACAGCATCGGCTCCGTCCATAACCGAATTTGCGACATCGTTTACCTCTGCTCGGGTCGGAGTAAGGCTGGTAATCATGGTCTCCATCATTTGGGTAGCAATAATTACCGGAATTCTGGCTGCTTTGGCACGATTTACAAGTTTTTTTTGAATAAGCGGTACTTCGTGAGCCGGAATTTCAACTCCCAGATCTCCTCTGGCAACCATAATTCCATCGCAAAAAGCAATAATTTTATCTATATTTTCTACTGCTTCGGGTTTTTCTATCTTAGCAATAATGGGAATTTTATAGTCTGAATTTTCACTTATCAAATCTTGTAATTCTTCGAGATCTTTCGGAGTTCTTACAAACGAAAGTGCTATCCAATCTACCTGACTCTGAATAGCAAACAAAGCGTCTTTTTTGTCTTTTTCGGTAAGAGCAGGAAGCGAAACATTTGTATTGGGCAGGTTTACTCCTTTTTTAGAACGCAAAGGTCCTCCTTGAATTACTGTTGCTTTGACTTCGGTATTGTAATCGGTTTCTAATACTTCAAAAATTAATTTTCCGTCATCAAGCAAAATACGTTCTCCCTTTTTTACATCTTTCGGAAAAGATTTATAGTTCATATAAACCTTTTGTGCTGTTCCGTCTATATGTTCTGCTGTAGTAAAAGTTATGACATCTCCTTGGTTTACCACTACGTCTTCTTTCATTATTCCGACCCTGAGTTTTGGTCCTTGAAGGTCTGCCAAAATAGCGGTATTGTATCCGTATTTATCGTTAAGGCTTCTGATGATGTCTATTTTCGATTTTACATCGTCATAATCTGCGTGAGAAAAATTAATTCGGAAAACATTTACTCCTGCCTTTATCATTTTGTGAATAACATCTCTGGTACTACAAGCAGGGCCTAATGTGGCTACTATTTTCGTCTTTTTGTTGTTGGGCATTTTATTCAAAATATTAAATTATTTTTTGATTTTATTTTTTTTGCATCTATCCAAAAAGCTGCAGTTACTTTTTCTATTCTTTTAATCCGAGTCAAAATATCCTGAATTTGATTAGGTTCAAATTGCGAATCTTCTATTTTTAGCAAAAAATCAACATTTTTTAATTCGGACAACAAATGTAGTTTTCGTCCAAAATTTTCTAACAAAGAAGTTTTGTTGCTTTGACTTTCTATCCATTTTTGGTTCTGAACCAAGGACCAATATAAGTGCTGTTTTTCGTCCTCGTACCCGTAAACGGAAAACCCGACATCTTTGTTTTCCGCATCCGATAAAACGACATCTTCTTTGAGCCTTGAAAGCGATAAATTCAAAGTTTGATTTACCAAAAAAGCAAGTCGATAATCTTCAACAGCTGTATTTATGGCTATCAAATCGTAATCAACTTCACTAAAATCGTCAATATCAAGTTTATGGACTTTCACCTTTGTCATACTAAAAACTTAAGGTAAAGGTAAGCAAAAAAACAGGAGTATATGTTCAGGGAAACAAAATTAAGAATTTGTTTACAGTTCTTGAACTAAGAGCCACGCTTCGGAATTTATACTTCGGACTTTTTTCAGATTTTCTCGAGCTTCTTCATAAGTTGTGTAACTTCCGAAGAGCACAGGGTATAATCCGTATTTGTTTTTATCTAATTTTCGGGATTTGTAACCTTGTTCGATCAAATCTTGGTAAGCCTTATCTGCATTGGCTTCTTCTCTGAAAGCTCCTGCCACAATGTGATAATTTAACTTTTCTTCTTTTATAACAAGAGTTACAGGAGCTATTTTTGCACTTTCAATTACAAAAGTGGCTTCCTGAATTTTTTTCTCAACTTCTTGCTGAACTTCCTGTTCAACCAACAAGGTATTCTTAGTTATTTCCTTTCCGTAGTAATCATCGGCAAAAAAGCCCAACCCAAGTATTATAGCGGCTGCAACTCCATATTTGACAAGTGTGTATGTTTTCTTTTTTCTATCAATTGGAACCACAACAGGCTCTTTGATGTCTTCCTGAAAAACAACCTCTTCTTTTGATGCGTCTTCAACAGTTTCCTGAATATAATTTCTTCTGATAATAGGAGAGACAACGGGAGACAACCCGAAAGATTCGGGTAAATAGTTTGAATTTTCAGCAGCAGTAAACACCAAATTGTTTTCCAAATTCAATCGAAGTTCTCCAATATTTTTAAGTATTAGAATTTCTTTACTCTCTAAAACTTTTCTCCAAAGAGAAACCTCTTGCTGAATCAATTCAACAGCTTGGCTATAAGGAATTCCGGCATTTTGCGAAATATGATGAACCAAAAGCCCGTCATTCTTTTTTAATAAGGCATTAAACGAAATAACCTTTTTGGGAGGATAAAATGTATAGGTGTTGGGTTGGAGTTTTGACGGTCGAGTTTCCGTCAAAAACGAACCAAATTCAGGAACAGTTACACATTGGTATCTGTACAAAAGCTGTGCTATATACTTTTCTAATTTCATTGATGCAAAAATACACAATCGGAGTATGTAAATAAAATTTTAGACTTTAAAGTTTTTAACAACTGTTGAAAAAAACAATTTTCTTATATATTCTTTTATTAGCGAATAAATTTGCATAATTTTACGCACTAATTCTTAAAATTACAATAATATGAAAAAATTTACATTACTAATAGCTGTTCTGCTTGTCTCTTGTTTTAGTTTTGGGCAAGGTTCAGAAAATTTTGACAATGCTACAAGCCTTCCGACTGGTACTACTTATGGTGACGGATTGTTTGTAGGTAATGACGGAATTACTTGGCATTACGTACACTCTCAAGCAGTAGGTAGCTATCCAATTAATGGAAACGGGATTCTATTAAGGAGATCTAACGAACCCAGTAGTTTGAGTGCTACTATACAAGGAGGGATTGGGAGTTTCTCACTTGATACCCGAAAAGGTTATTCCAGCAACACTCAAAGAAAATTAGAACTGGTCATTAACGGAGATGTAGTCGAACAATTTGAACCTGATTTCCCTTCCGGGGAAAGTGATATGGTAATTCCTTTCGTAGTAGAAGATATCAATATTTCAGGAGAAGTTACTCTTGAGTTGCGTATGTATGGTGCTGCCGGAAACCAACATATTGTATTAGACAATATTTCGTGGACAGGATATACCTCTGGCACAGGAGATTTGCCTTATTCATGTAATCAGATTACACCGGGAACTCTCGAAGACGGATTGTATCTGGGGGGAGATGATAATCAGTTGTTGGCTATTGATATTCCTGTTTATGAAGGAACAACATTTGAGATTGAAAGCATAAAAATTAATACGGTGGATGCAGCTACGTATTTCAATATTCTTATTCACGAAGATAATTCAGGAGTTCCGGGTGCTGTCGTTTCTACATTTAATGCAGTTCCGATAACAGGATCTACCATTGTTGGAAATAATTTTGGTTATGATTTTTACCAATATACTCTTGATATTTCCGGAGAAAATCTCGTCTTAAACGCACCAACTGGAGATACTCGATATTGGATGCAGGTTCAATCAGATGCTTTGGCATGGGAATCTGTTGCGGGTGTTGCAGTAGGACTCAGCGGAGCCTATGCAAATGATGATTCCTTAGGAGTATGGACCATAGGCGGTGGAGATTATGTTTATGAATTGATAGGAGAATGTACCGGAGAAATACCAATTACTTATTGTAACGGTTCTGCTTCGGATTGTGATTACGATTCAATTACTAACGTAACCTTTGCAGGAATAAACAACACAACAGGCTGTACCGCAGGCACAAATGATTACACCAATTTAATAGCAACAGTTGCTCAGGGAGAAACACATCAAATTTCTGTTGCTATAGAAGCCGATTCAGACGAATACATTCATGTATTTATTGATTGGAATCAAAACGGGGTTCTTGACGATACAGGAGAATCTTATTTAGTAGCAAGTGGTGTTTCGGTATCACAGTCTTATACTTTGAATATTGTTGTTCCGATTGATGCAGCTCTCGGAGAGACTCGTATGAGAGTCTTTTTAGGGTGGGATGAACCAATGCTTCTTCCTTGTGATTCTATAATGTATGGAGAAGTTGAAGATTATACCGTAAATGTTACTTCTGCTGCTGCTTGTCTGCCTCCTTCAGCTTTATCTCACACACAACTGAGTATGAATTCTGTAGAGCTTTCTTGGACAGGTACAGGTTCATTGTTTAATCTTGAATGGGGAACACAAGGGTTTACACCCGGAACAGGTACTCTGGTCACTGACCTTACAACCGCTTCGTATCAACTAACTGGCATTACAACAGATACTATTTATGAATTTTATGTTCTTCAGGATTGCGGAACAGACGGAGAAAGCAATTGGACAGGACCTTACAGCTTTAGTGTAGGATATTGTGAGGCAGGAGCAAATTATGAGGACGATGAAAAAATAGCTAATGTTACTTTCGTAGATATTAATAACAACTCTACTTCTTTGGCAGGATACGAAAACTTTACTTCGGTAAGTACAGACGTTGCTCAGGGAGAAACTTATACTTTTTCTACCACCTTATCTAATTATTATGAGAGTGATGAAATGATGGTGTGGATAGATTATAACCAAGATGGAGACTTTGATGACTTGGGAGAATTAGTGCTTACATTAATATTTTCTTCTGCTTCGGATTTCGGTAATATTACTATTCCTGCTGACGCTACCTTAGGAACAACACGTATGAGGGTACGTTTACATTATAGTGATTACGAAGGAAACACAACTCCTTGTGGAAATTCCGAATATGGTCAGGTAGAAGATTATACGATAAACATAATCGACCCTTGTACTGCGGGTTCTGTTATTCCTTTATTTAATCAAGTAGCTACTGTTTGTGCAGGACAATCTTTATCTGCTCTTCCGACAACTTCTACTAATGGAATTACAGGAACTTGGTTACCGGCTCTTGATAATACACAAACAACAATTTATACATTTACTCCGGATTCAGGGCAGTGTGCTACCACAGCCTCAATGACTATTACCGTAATTCCAAATGAAGTGCCAGATTTTGACCCGATTGCTGATATTTGCGAAGGAGAATTTTTAGCAGAATTA
>Ga0172382_10001741_pt1 | contig 38144 bp, 42 predicted proteins | sample Leawel138RmetaG_FD_122245 | JGI IMG/M metagenome (GOLD analysis project Ga0172382, IMG submission 122245) | Leachate microbial communities from a municipal landfill in Southern Ontario, Canada - Leachate well 138R metaG | ecosystem: Engineered > Solid waste > Landfill > Unclassified | place... | reverse complement strand
TGGGCCATCAGGCGCAACCTTGCGAACAGGGCCAGCGGATGGCCGGACAGCGGCAATGTGCAGGGAAAGGTCAGATTGGCCTGATAAATGTCTCCGGCGGCGATATAGCGCCGGATACGTGCAACCATCCTGGCATGGGCAGCCTCCGGGACCAGCGGCTCTGGCCGGCCAATGCGCACCGGGCGCGCCCACGTCTCCAATAACTCGGTGACGGCATCGGCAGATAGCCATTGCGGCGGTCCGAAGCGCCCGAACCACAGGGACGGGTCCGCGCCGAGGCCCGCCAGGCGTGGCTCCAGGGCGTGGCCGGCAGCATAGCCAATGCCCCCCGCGAGCCATTCGCCGCGGCGCACCGCCGCACGCATTGCCGTCAGCGCCGGTTGCACCTCGTCCATCGAATCGGCGCGGATAATGCCAGTGGTTTCGGCAAACAGTCGCGCTCCGCCGGTTGCGGTGTCATGGAGCAGGGCAAAGGGCAGTGTCGGGTCCATCGGCGCGATCTGCCGGGGTTGCCGGTAAAATGCCAGCGCAGCCATGCATAAAGACTTAAAGAAACTTGCAACTGCTCCCTGTCGCGGATATTGAACCGGCAATCCCTTTCCAACCAGGCGGAGTATGCCCGTGGCCACCCAAATCGAAACCCCGACCGGCGACTACAGCGTCGCGGACCTGTCGCTCGCGGCCTGGGGCCGTAAGGAACTGGCGATTGCCGAAACGGAAATGCCTGGCCTGATGGCGCTGCGCGAGGAATATGGCGCGGCCAAACCACTTGCGGGCGCGCGCATCGCCGGATGTCTGCATATGACCATCCAGACCGGCGTGCTGATCGAAACGCTGACGGCGCTGGGTGCGGAAGTCCGCTGGTCCTCCTGCAATATTTTCTCCACCCAGGATCATGCCGCCGCCGCCATCGCCGCCGCCGGTGTGCCGGTGTTCGCGCACAAGGGCGAAACGCTGCGCGATTACTGGCGCTTCGTCGACGCCATTTTCCAATGGGATGGCGAGCCCTGCAACATGATCCTCGATGATGGTGGCGACGCCACCTTCTACATCATCCGTGGCGCGGAATTCGAATCCGGCACGCCGCTGCCCGAGCCGCAAAACGCCGAGGAAGTGGAATTCTTCCGCATGATCCGCGAGCGCGCCGCCGCGACGCCCGGCTTCTTCACACGTACGCGCGACGCGATTCGCGGCGTGTCCGAAGAAACCACCACCGGCGTGCATCGCCTGTACGAACTGGCGAAGGCGGGCGGCCTGCCGTTCCCGGCGATCAATGTGAATGATTCGGTCACCAAGTCGAAGTTCGACAATCTTTACGGCTGCAAGGAATCGCTGGTTGACGGCATCCGCCGTGCAACGGACGTGATGCTGGCTGGCAAGGTCGCCGTTGTTGCCGGCTTTGGCGATGTCGGCAAGGGTTCCGCCGCATCGCTGCGCAACGGCGGCGCACGGGTGCTCGTCACCGAAATCGATCCGATCTGTGCGCTGCAGGCGGCGATGGAAGGCTATCAGGTCGTGACCATGGAAGAAGCCGCGCCCCAGGCCGACATCTTCGTGACGGCGACAGGCAATGCCGACGTTATTACGCTGGAACATATGCGGGCGATGAAAGACCGCGCCATCGTCTGCAACATCGGTCACTTCGATGCCGAAATCCAGATCGGGGCGCTCGAAAATTATGTTTGGGAAGAAGTGAAGCCACAAGTCGATGAAGTGGTCTTCCCCGATGGCAAGCGCCTGATCGTGCTGGCGAAAGGCCGGCTGGTCAATCTCGGTTGCGCCACCGGCCACCCGAGCTTCGTGATGTCCGCTTCCTTCACCAACCAGGTACTGGCGCAGATCGAATTGTGGGGCAATGCCGCCGCCTATGAGCGGAAAGTGTATGTGTTGCCCAAACATCTCGATGAAAAAGTCGCGGCGCTGCACCTGGCGAAACTGGGCGTGAAACTGACGCAACTGACCGACAGGCAGGCCGCCTATATCGGTGTGCCGGCGACGGGGCCGTTCAAGCCGGATCATTATCGCTATTAAGACGACGCTGGCGGTGGCTGGCTACGGTCATTTGGACCCCGCCGACATGCCGGCGCTCGGGCGGGCTCTGGCTGAACGGCTGCAACCAGGCGATGTGATCGCGCTTTCCGGTGATCTGGGCGCGGGCAAGACGACTCTTGCCCGCGCTATCCTCGCAGGGCTGGGGCATGAAGGCGAGGTGCCCAGTCCAACCTTCACGCTGGTGCAGACCTACGAGGATCTGCGGTTGCCGGTCGCGCATGTCGATCTCTACCGGCTCGATCTGCCGGAAGAGGCCGATGCGCTGGCGCTGGATGATTTTCTGGTCGATGGCGTATTGCTGGTGGAGTGGCCGGAACGTCTGGGCAGAAAAATCTGGCCGGAACGGCTGTGGTTGCGGCTGGACGGCGCAGGTGGGACTGACCGCCGCTTGACTTGGGACTGTCCGCGCGCTTGGGAAGGGCGATGGCCGCCAGCCCTGTAACTTCACCGGATAGCTCTCCCCTGGCCGAAATGCGCCCGCGCCCTCAGGCGGCGGGTTTTCTGGCTGCAAGCGGATGGGGCGATGCTCTTGTGTCGCCGCTGGCGGGCGACGCCAGTTTCCGCCGCTATTTCCGCGTCGGCGATGGCGTACGCCAGGCGGTGCTGATGGATGCGCCGCCGGAGCATGAGGATGTGCGGCCCTTTGCCGCCATGTCCGGCTGGCTGCGGGATGCGGGCTTTGCCGCGCCCGAGATTTTCGCGCGGGACGATAAACAGGGCTTTCTGCTGATCGAGGATTTTGGCGACCGTCTTCTCGGACCGGAGCTCGCCGCGGGCCACGCCGACGAAACAGCAAGCTATACCGCCGCCATCGAGCTTCTGGCGGAACTGCATCGCGCCGCACCTCCCGCCTTTCTTGCCCCCTATGATCGCGCGCAGCTGCTGCGCGAAGTGGCGCTGTTCCCGCAGTGGTACGCGAAAGCAGTGGGCGTCGAGGTGGATGATGCGCGGTTCAATGCCGCCTGGGATGCAGTGTTGACGCCGGTGCTGGCGGAAACGCTTGCGCGTCCGGTAGTGACGCTGCGCGATTACCATGTCGAAAATCTGCTGCTGCTCGATCGTCCCGGCGTGCAGTCTCTGGGTCTGCTGGATTTTCAGGACGCGCTGGCGGGCCATCCGGGCTATGATCTGGTATCGCTGTTGCAGGATGCCCGACGCGATGTGCCGCCGGCGCTGGAACGGGCGATGTTCCACCATTTCACTGCATGCGCGGATATCGATCCTGGAACGCTGCGCGCCGCCTATGAAGTTCTCGGGGCGCAGCGCAATGTGAAGATCCTCGGTATTTTCGTGCGGTTGCGGGATCGCGATGGCCGGAAAGGCTATGTCGAGCGGTTGCCGCGCGTCTGGGGCTATCTGGAGCGCAATTTCGCCCATCCGGCGCTCCAACCGGTGAAACAATGGTTCGATCAACATATTCCGCAAGCGGAAAGGGCTGCCCGGTGGAAATAAGATGTCTGTAGATGTTTCGCCGACGGCGATGATTCTCGCCGCCGGGCTGGGCCGGCGGATGCGCCCGTACACCGTCACACGCCCGAAACCGCTGGTGGAAGTGGGGGGCAGGGCGCTGATCGATCGCGCCATTGCCACGCTGCTGGCTGGCGGCGTGCGTCAGGCGGTGGTGAATGTGCATTATATGGCCGACCGCCTCGAAGCGCATCTGGCGGCGCGCGCATCGCGCATGAAGATCCGCATTTCCGACGAACGCGAACAGTTGCTGGAAACCGGCGGCGGCATCGCGAAGGCTTTACCCCTGATCGACACCGACCCGTTTCTGGCGATCAATTCCGATAATATCTGGATCGATGGGCCGGTGGGCGCGGTCGAATTGCTGAAACAGCATTGGGATGCGGAGCGCATGGACGCGCTGTTGCTGCTTGTCCCGCACGCGCATGCCCATTGCCATCCCGGGCCGGGCGATTTCCATATGGATACCGCAGGCCGGCTGAGTCGCCGCCGTCCGGGCCGGGTTGCGCCGTTCGTCTATACCGGTCTGCAAATGCTGTCCCGTCGGCTGTTCGACGGAGTGGAGCCCGCGCCTTTTTCGATGAACCGGCTGTGGGACCGCGCCGGGGCCGAAGGGCGGGTGTTCGGCGTCGTGCACCAGGGCCTGTGGTTCGATGTCGGCACGGCGGAATCGGTGCGCGAGACGGAAAAGCTGCTGGGCCGGCTCTGACCGCGTCATGCCGACAATTTTCTCCATCGCGTCCGACCGGGTTTTTGCCGATGACCTTGCCGCCGGGCTGCTGGCGGCGACGCCTGACCCGCTGGAGTTGGCGCGCAGCCTGATCCTGCTGCCCAATCGCCGCAGTGTAAGGGCCGTGACCGAAGCTTTTGTGCGCCGCGCCGATGGCCGGGCGCTGTTGTTGCCGCGCATGGCTCCCATCGCCGATGTGGAAGGCGATGCCGATGCGATCCTGTATGGCGACGCGGCGGAAGACAGCGCGCCCGCCATGCCGCCGCTGGCGCGGCAACTGGCGCTGGCGCGGCTTCTGGGCGCATCGGGCACGCGCCGCCCGGCGGAAGCGCTGGCGCTGGCGGCGCAACTTGCCGCCGCCCTTGACACTTTAACGCTGGAAGGCTGCCGCGCCACAGATGTGGAAGCCATCGATCCGGGCGGTGAATTGCAGCAGCACTGGCTGAAGAATCGCGAGCTGCTGGCCGTGGTGATGCGGCACTGGCCGGACATTATTACGATGCGCGGGCAGGGCGACCCGACGGCGCGTCGCGTCGCTACACTTCACGGGCTTGCCCGTCGCTGGCAGCAAAGCCCGCCGCCTTTTGCGATTACGGTTGCCGGCATCGTCAATGCGCCGCCGCCAGTGGCGCAATTGCTTTCGGTGGCGGCGCGCCTGCCGCAGGGACAATTGGTGCTGCCGGGGTTCGATACAGAAACTCCCCCGGTGCAATGGCAGGCGATCATGGGTGGCGATGATGGTCCGCCACTGGAAACACATCCGCAATTCGCGTTGGCGCATCTGTTGCACCGGATGGGCGTGAACCCTGCCGAGGTGCGCCCGTGGCCGCATCGCGCCGCCGGTCTTGCCGGTAGCCCGCCCGCCCGCAGCCGCCTGTTGATGCGGGCGATGGCGCCGCCCGCGATGGCCGCCAGCCTGATGGGCGGCGCGCCGGACCCGCAGGATTTGCAGGGCCTGGCCCTGTTGACGGCGCGCACCCCGGCCGAAGAGGCGCTGGCCATCGCCATCGCCATGCGTCAGGTGGTGGGGCGGCCGGGCGCTACCGCCGCGCTGGTGACGCCGGACCGGGGACTGGCACGGCGTGTGCGCGTGCAACTGGGGCGCTTCGGCATCGAGATTGATGACAGCGCAGGCGAGCCGCTGTCGCTGACGGCGCCGGGTACGCTGCTGCTGGCGCTGGCCCATGCGATGGCGGAAAATTTTGCACCGGTCGCACTGCTGACGGTGCTGAAACACCCGCTGGCGCGAGCAGGCGAAGCGCGGCTGCCCTGGCTCGATCTTGTGCGGGCGCTGGATCGGCTGGCGCTGCGGGGATTGCGCCCGCCGCCCGGCCTGGATGGCGTCGCTCGCCGGCTCGTCTGGTTGCAAACAGAAGGTGGCCGGCGCGACGCGCGGCTATCGCGTGCTGCATTGTCCGAACTGGCGGAAATTGCAGGCTGGTGGCGGGATGAAGTGACGCCGCTGTTGAAGCCGCTGGAACGGCGGACGTGGACTGGAGACGCGCTGTACGAAAATTTGCGCGCCGTGGCGGAGAGCCTTACAGGTCCGGAATTGTGGGCGGGCGACGCAGGCCGCGCGCTGGCCGGGCTCGTCGATAGCCTGGGGGATGCGGAAAAAGACCTGGCCGGTATCACGCTTGAGTCGGATGACGTACCGGGTTTTATGGGCGGTCTGCTGGCCACGGTGACAGTGCGCCCGGTATGGCGACGGCATCCGCAACTGGCTATCTGGGGGCCGCTGGAGGCGCGGCTGCAAAGCGCAGACGTAATGATCCTGGGCGGTCTGAATGAAGGCGTCTGGCCGGATACACCTGCACCCGATCCCTTCCTTGCGCCTGCAATCCGCAAGGCGCTGGGCCTGCCCGGCCTGCAACGCCGTATAGGCCTGATGGCGCATGATTTTATCAGTGCAGCGGGCGCGCGGGAGGTATTGCTGACCCGGTCCGAACGCGAAGGTACGGCGCCCTCGGTGCCGTCCCGCTTCTGGCAGCGCTTGCAGGCCGTCGCTGGCGACGTGACGGAAGCGGGCGGCGATCTATTGCCGGCGGCGCATGTGCTGTTGACGGCGGCGCGCGAACTGGACCGGCCGGAACGCGACATACGCATCCGGCGGCCCGAACCCTGCCCGCCGCGGGCGTTGCGCCCCACGGAATTGAGCGTGACGGAAGTCGGCACACTGAAAGCCGACCCCTTCACCATTTATGCCCGCAAGGTGATGCGCCTCGACCCGCTCGATCCGCTCGATGCGGAACCCACGGGTGGCGATCGCGGTACGGTCGTACACCATATTCTGGAACGCTGGCTGAAGGAGCCGGCGGTGCGCGCCGCCGGTATTCCGGCGCTGGTCCGCGCCGAACTCCAGGCCTTTGCCGAACAGCCGGAACTCGCGGCGCTGTGGCAACGGCGGGTGGAGCGCATGGTGGCGTTTGTGGTGGAGCAACTGCAGGCGGATGCGGCTTGCTTCACGCCGCTGCGGATGGAGGCCCGCGCGCGGATGGAGGTGGATGGCGTCTGGCTGATCGGGCGCGCCGACCGCATCGACCGGGGCGACAAGGGTTATCGCATCGTCGACTATAAAACCGGCGCGCTGCCACAGGTCGGCAAGGTAAGGGACCTTTGGGATACGCAGCTTTCCCTGCTGGCGTGGCTGATCGAAAGTGGTGCGTGCGCGGAAGTTCCTGCCGGACCGGTGGCGGCGCTGGAATATTGGAAATTGTCGGGGGGGGCGGAGCCAGGCCAGGTGCGCCCGATGCTGGGCAAGTCAACGACGGAAGAAGTCGCCGGGCATCGCCGGGCAGCGGAAACGGAGTTCCGCGCACTCATCGGCAAATATTGCACCGGCGAACAGCCATTCACCGCAAAAATCCATCCCGTCCATGGTCGGGTTTCCCGCGATTATGACCAGCTCGCCCGGCTGGCGGAGTGGCTGGGCCGATGAGTGCGGTTATGGTCCATCCGCGCACCAGGGCGCAATTGCGCGCATCCGATCCGGCGGCGCATGTGTGGGTTTCGGCGTCGGCAGGCACCGGCAAGACCCAGGTGCTGACGGACCGCATGCTGCGGCTGATGCTGGCCGGCAGTCAGCCTGACCGCATCCTCGCGCTCACCTTCACCCGCGCCGCCGCCGCCGAAATGCAAATCCGTCTGACGCGCCGGCTGGGCGAATGGATGGGCGCGGACGAAGCGCGGCTGGTGGCCGAATTGCAGGCGCTGGGAATCAATCCGGAGGCCGCCATGCTGGCGCGGGCACGAAGCCTGTTCACCCTGGCGCTGGAGGTGCCAGGCGGCCTGAAAGTGCAGACGCTGCACGGGTTTGCACAAGGGTTGCTGGCGGCCTTCCCGGTAGAGGCGGGATTGCCGCCGGGTTTCGTCGCGCTGGATGAGCGCGCAGCGCAACAGCTTCAGGCGCGTGCGCTGTCCGAACTCGTAGCCGAAGCCGTGCGGGCGAACGACAGCGATTTTCTTGACGATCTCGCCGAGTTGGCGGTGGCCCGTGGCGAAAATGGCGTGCGCCGGGCGTTGCAGATCATGCTGGGCTATACCGAAGGACTGGCGGCCTTTTCGATGCCCGGTACGGTGGACCCGGCGCTGCGGCGTTACCTGAAGCTGAAGCGCCCGACCGCCGAAGCTGCGGTGGAGGAAGTTCTGGCGCCCGGCATTTTCGACGATTCGCGGTTGCGGGCATTTGCCGATGGCATGGAGTTCTGGGGCGCGGCTACCGGTCTTGCCAACGCCGCCGCCGCACGCGCCTGGCTGGCGGGAGACGCGGCGGCGCGGCGCATTGGTCTTGGCGATCTCCGCAAGCTGGTGCTGACGCAAAAGGATGAGCCGCAGAAATGCGGGCATGCGGTGAAGAAAACCCCGGAACTGCGCGCGATTATCGACGATCTGGCGGCGGACGTTCTGGCGGTGGAGGCGCTGGCGGCGCGCTATGTGCTGGCCGATCATGCGGCACGGCATTTGCGTGTCGGTATGCGCTATGTGGCGCATTATGCGCGGCTGAAACGCGCCGAAGTCGCTATTGATTATGACGACATGATCGCCATTGCGGGGCGGTTGCTCGGCGAACCGGGTATGCCGGACTGGGTGGGCTGGAAGCTGGATCAGCGTTTCGATCATCTGCTGGTGGACGAAGCGCAGGATACCAACGCCCGCCAATGGGCGATCCTGCGCAAGGTATCGGACGAATATTTCGCAGGCGCTGGCACGCGGGAGAAGCGCAGCCTGTTCGTCGTCGGTGATTACAAACAGGCGATTTACGGCTTCCAGGGCACGGACCCGCGCCTGTTCGAATCCGAACGCGAAAGTGTCGCCGTCCGTGCGGAAACGTCAGGTCGCCCGCTTGATCTGGTGCCGCTCGACCGGTCTTTTCGCTCTGGCCCCGCCGTTCTGGAACTGGTGGATGCGGTGCTGAAAAATCTCGGCCATGCAGCTTTGGGTATGCGGGAAGAACTGACGCCGCATGTGGCCAACCGGGCGGAAGCCGCCAGCGAGGTGGTCATCTGGCCCTTGCTGGTGGCGGGCGCGGAGGATGATCCGGAAGATGGCAACGGTGAGGAGCCGAACCAGGAGGAGGCCGAGCGCCAGATGGCGGCCACATTGGCAAGCCAGGTGCGGGCGTGGCTGACGGTAGGTCATTCTGAACGGCTGTGGCTGGCGGCGCAGGGGCGGTGGGCGCACGCCGGCGACATATTGATCCTGTTGCGTAAACGCTCGAAACTGATGACCGGGCTGGTTGCCGCCTTGCATCAAGCGGATGTGCCGGTGGCGGGCGTCGACCGGTTGCTGCTGACCGAACCCTATGCCGTGCTCGACCTGATGGCATTGATGCGGTTCGCGGTGCAGCCGGAAGACGATCTTAATCTGGCGCAGTTGCTGGTGTCTCCCTTCCTCGGCTGGAAGCATGAAGAAGTGCGCGCCATCTCGCGGGACCGTCCGCGCAGTCTGTGGGAAGCGCTGGGTGCGGCCGGGGCGACGGACCCCCGCGCCGAGGCCGCCCGGGACTGGCTGGGCCGCGTGCTGGCGATGGCGGATTATGCGACGCCCTATGTGTTTCTCGATACGATATTATCGGGTGAACTGGCGGGTCGGCGGTTGTTGCTGGCGCGGCTTGGGCAGGATGCACAACAGGCAATTGACGAACTCTTATGCCAGGCGGTGGCCTATGAAGCGCGGCATCTGCTGTCGCTGGAAGCATTTCTGGCATGGTTGTCAGCGGATGGCAGCGAGGTGAAGCGCGACCCGGATGCCGCCGCCGGCGAGGTGCGGCTGATGACCATCCATGGCGCGAAGGGGCTGGAAGCGCCGGTGGTGGTGCTGGCGGATGCGGCCCACGGGGCCCGCCCCCGGCAGGACCGGTTTGTTCCGGTGAAGCTGTTGGGCCAGGATGCGGAGATCCCGCTATTTTTTCCGTCGGCCAAATCGCTGTCCGGCCCCCCGAGGCAAATCCTCGACAATCGCCGGTTGGCCGAGGAAGAAGAGGCTTTGCGGCTGCTGTATGTCGGGCTGACGCGCGCCGTGGATCACTTATTCATTGGCGGCGCGGTGTCGCCGAAAGTTGCGGATAAATTGCAGGAAGAGGATCATCCGTCGCGCTGGTGGGGTGTGGCGCGTCAGGCGATGGCCGGAATGGATGACGTCGAAACGCTGGATACGCCGCTGTGGCCGGGGGAGACGCTGCGTGTCCGGCGCGGGAACTGGCAACAACAACCAGACGCAGACATCGTCCCTGCCGACGCTACGCTGCGGCACCATGAGGGGCTGGTGCTGACGAAAGCGCCACCGCCGACTCGCCCGACCCGTCCGTTGACACCCTCGGCGATGGAAGATGGCCCCGCCACCGGGCCGGCGGCGGCAGACCAGCGGGCACGGCTGGAGCGCGGGCGCTGGATGCATGGCCTGTTTCAGTATCTGCCCGATGTTGATCCGGCAAAGCGCGCCGACGTTGCACGGCGCTGGCTGCGGGCGCACGGCGCTGGAGATGAGGTGGACGGCATCCTGAAGACGGTGCTGGCGGTCCTTGATTTGCCGGAACTCGCGAATCTGTTCGGACCGGATGCGCTGGCCGAAGCGCCGATCGCCGGCCTGGTGGGCGATGCGGTAATTGCGGGGACGGTGGACCGTCTGCTGGTGACGCCGGAATATTTATTGCTGGTGGATTTCAAGACCGGGCTGTCGGTGCCGGCCAGTGCGGAGACGGTTGCTCCGGCCTATCTGCGGCAGATGGCAGCCTATCGAGCCGTGTTGGCGCTCGCATTTCCGGGGCGCCGGATCGATACGATGCTGCTGTTCACGCATGGTCCGAAACTGCTGGCGTTGCCGGATGCGCTGCTGGACGCATTTGCACCTGAGACTTGATTGCGGCGCTGGCCGGGTTATTTCAGAGTTTTGAAGGAGATCAAGATGGCGACGGTGAAGGTCAGCGATTCCTCGTTCGAGGCGGACGTTCTGCAAAATGACAAGCCGGTTCTGGTGGATTTCTGGGCCGAATGGTGCGGCCCATGCCGGATGATCGGCCCCGCGCTGGAAGAAATCTCCGACGAACTGGGCGACAAGCTGGTGATCGCCAAGGTGAACATCGACGATGACCCGGAATGGGCCGGCAAGTTCAACGTGCGGTCCATTCCAATGATGATCCTGTTCAAGGACGGCGAGCAGGTGGCGTCCAAGCTGGGCGCGGAACCGAAATCCTCGCTGAAGCGATGGATCGAAGAGTCGCTCTGATTATTCCTGTTCCAGCCATTCCCGGCCGACGATCAGCCGGTCGGGGTGGATCTGGATGGCCGCCGGGATCACCGGCAACATGAGCGCCGGCGCATCGGGCCGTTCGACGGTGATAAGGTCCGATGCGCCGTGATTGTCGACGGATTCGACCCGACCGATCCTTTTTCCATCTTCGGTGAGAACGGGCAGATCGATCAGGTCATGCCAATAATATTCGCCCTCGCCGAGCGGTGGCAGGGCCGAGCGCGGCACGGTCAACACCTGTCCGCGTAACGCTTCGGCAGCATTGCGATCAGTGACTTCCGCGAAGCGCGCAACCGGCCCCGATGACCCTTCGCGTACACCGCGCAAGGTCAGGGTTCGCCCGCCAGCATCGAAACTTTTGTGCGAGGTGAAACTGTCCAGCGATTCCGCGAACAGCTTCAGGCGCACTTCGCCGCGTACGCCATGCGCGCCAGCCACCGCCGCCAGGGTTACTGGCCGGTCGGGGCTGGCTGACATGGTCAGGCTTCCGTCGATTCTTCGACCGGGGTGTCGCTGGCCGCTTCCTCAGCGGGGGCGGCAGTGGCGGCAGCAGCAGCTTCTTCGGCTTCGGCCAGTTTCGCGGCGCGGGCTTCGGCGCGTTCTTTCGCCTTGTCGCCCGGTTCGGCCTTATTCGGGTTGTGCTTCGCAGTGCGGCTTATCAGGCCGGCGGCATCCAGAAAACGCGCCACGCGGTCTGACGGTTGTGCGCCGACCGTCAGCCAATGCTTCGCGCGCTCGGTATCCAGCGTCACGCGGGCCTCGGAATCGCGCGGCAGTAACGGATTATAGGTGCCCAGCTTTTCGATGAAGCGGCCATCGCGCGGTGCGCGACTGTCCGCTACCACAATACGATAAACCGGCCGCTTTTTGGCGCCACCACGCGCCAGACGGATCGACAATGCCATAACTGCTTTCCTCTTTAAAAATCTGATAGTTAAACTAGCTTTTCCGCCCGAACAGACCTTTGGGCAAACCGCCCGGAAGGCCGCCGGGGAACCCTTGTGGTATGCCGGGCATATCCGTGGGCATGCCGCCCTTGCCGCCGCCAAACATGCCGGCCAGCGCACCAAGACCGCCCATTTTCTTCAGCCGCTTCATCGCTGTCGCCATATCAGCGTGCATTTTCAGCAGCTTGTTCACTTCCTGCACGGTGGTGCCGGAGCCTTTCGCCACCCGGATCTTGCGCCTGGCGTTCATCAGTTCCGGCTTCTGACGTTCCTTTGGCGTCATCGACAGGATGATGGCTTCCATGCGGGCCACCGATTTGTCGTTGACCTTGCCTTTGGCCATGGCTTCTTCGGCCTTCGCCATACCCGGCAACATTTTGGCCAGCGCGCCCAGGCCGCCCATTTTCTGCATCTGGCGGAACTGCAGACGCATATCTTCCAGATCGAATTTGCCCTTGGCGAGCTTTGCCGCCATTTTCTCGGCATCGTCTGCGTCGATGGTTTCGGCGGCTCGCTCCACCAGCGACACGACATCGCCCATGCCGAGGATGCGACCGGCGGCGCGTTCGGGGTGGAAGGGCTCCAGCGCGTCGATCTTTTCGCCGGTGCCGATGAATTTGATCGGCTTGCCTGTCACATGCCGCATCGACAGCGCAGCGCCACCGCGCGCGTCGCCGTCCATCCGCGTCATCACCACGCCGGTAAGGGCTACTTCACGGCTGAAGCTTTCGGCGACGTTCACCGCATCCTGGCCGGTCAGTGCATCGACGACGAGCAGGGTTTCCGCCGGATCGGCGACGCCTGCCACCGCCTTCATCTCGGCCATCAGCGCCTGATCGACGTGCAGGCGACCGGCGGTGTCGAGCATGACGATATCGAAACCTTGCAGCTTCGACGCCTGCAATGCGCGCCTTGCGATATCGACGGGCTGCTGCCCGGCAATGATCGGCAGGGTGGCGACGCCGATCTGCCCGCCCAGCACCTGCAATTGTTCCTGCGCCGCCGGGCGATTGACGTCGAGCGACGCCATCATCACCTTCTTGCCGCGCTTTTCCTTCAGCAGTTTGGCGAGCTTGGCCGTCGTTGTGGTCTTGCCCGAGCCTTGCAGGCCGACCATCATGATAACGGCCGGTGGCGTGACATTCAGTTCGAGATCGGCGGCTTCGGTGCCGAGCGTTTCGATCAGGGCATCGTTGACGATCTTGACGACCTGCTGGCCGGGCGTCACCGATTTCAATACTTCGGAGCCAACAGCGCGGTCGGTTACCCGCTCAACAAAATCCTTGACGACCGGCAGGGCGACATCGGCTTCGAGCAGCGCGATCCGCACCTCGCGCATCGCTGCCCGCACCTCGAGTTCGTTGAGCGCGCCACGACCGCGCAGCTTGTCGAATACGCCGGTAAGGCGTTCGGACAGGCTTTCGAACATCAGGCGGCGATCCCGCGCATGAAAAACTCCAACAGCTATCGCGCCGGCGGGCGAACCCTCGCTGACCGGCGTGCATCCATGGACGCGCGAATTGATTCGTGCGTGTTAAGGGGGGGACTTGTGCGGCCAGGGAGCGCAAAAGTCAATGGCTGGCGAGGCGCCCGTGTCTGTGCGAGGGCTGTGACACCAGAGGAGAGTTTATGCCTGCACCCCTGATTTTTGACCAGTTGCGCCAGGGGGATCAATTTGCTCTTGGCGCATATCGGATGACACGCGACGAAGTCATTGCCTTTGCCGCGCAATATGATCCCCAGCCCTTTCACCTGGACGATGAAGCCGGTGCGGCCAATCCGGTATTCGGGCGTCTGTCCGCCAGCGGCTGGCACACGGTGATGGTGATGTACCGGTTGATGGACAAATACTGGAAAGAGCGGGGTTTGCGTAATCTCGCTGGTGCGGGCGTCGATGCGGTTCGCTGGCTGGCGCCTGTCTATCCCGATGATCTTCTGACGGGGACCGTCGAGGTGATCATGGCGCGGCCATCCGCATCCCGCGCGGACGCCGGTATCATGACCGCAAAGGTCGTGCTGCATAACCAGCACGACCGGAAGGTGGCGACCATGCAGGTCACCGCGCTGTTCGAGCGAGATTAAACGCGGTCAGGCCATTCCGAGCGCTTCGAGATAGGTCTGCAGCAGGGCTTCTTCTTCCATCCGCTCATTCTGTTTCATCTGCCGCAGACGCAAAACCTTGCGCACGGTCTTTCCATCGAACCCCTGCATTTTCAGTTCGGCCATGACGCCCTTGATGTCTTCGGCAATGCCCTTTTTTTCTTCTTCCAGCCGTTCCAGCCGCTCGACATATTGTTTCAGTTCCGCCGAGGACACAGACCCTGCAGGGGTATAATTTTCCGGGGCCGACGCCATGATGATTTGACCTTTCCGAATGATTCGTAACCGGGGGAAAGGGCCGATAGCTAGGGGAGGGGACGCTTCAGCGCAATGGCCGACACCGGCGCACCAAAATCGCGCGCATAAAAGAAAGGGCGGGTGCAGCACCCGCCCTTGTCCATGTCAACTGGCTGTGCCGGCTTCCGGCTCGGCGGCCTTTTTGCGCCGCCTTGCCTTCGGGGCCGCCGGGATGATTTCGAAGGCGGGCTTGTCGTCCTTCACATGCACCCGCACTTCGCCGCCATTCACGAGTTCGCCGAACAGCAGTTCGTCGGCCAGCGGGCGTTTGATGCTTTCCTGGATCAGGCGACCCAGCGGACGCGCGCCATAGAGACGGTCGTAGCCGCGGGCGATGAGCCAGCTTTTCGCTTCGTCCGACAGCGAGATATGCACGTCGCGTTCGGCAAGTTGCAGTTCCAGTTCCAGAATGAACTTGTCGATCACGAGGCTGACGATCGCCGGCGGCAGATAGTCGAACGGCACAATCGCATCCAACCGGTTGCGGAACTCCGGCGTGAACATGCGCTTGATCGCTTCCTCGTCCTCGCCGACCCGCTGGACATCACCAAAACCGATGCCCTCGCGCGCCATATCGGCGGCACCCGCGTTGGTGGTCATGATCAGGATGACATTGCGGAAATCGACCGTCTTGCCATGATGGTCGGTCAGCTTGCCATTATCCATTACCTGCAACAGGATGTTGAACAGATCCGGGTGCGCCTTTTCGATTTCATCGAGCAAAAGCACCGAGTGCGGATTCTGATCGACCGCGTCGGTCAGCAAGCCGCCCTGATCGAAGCCGACATAGCCCGGCGGCGCGCCGATCAGCCGCGACACCGAATGGCGCTCCATATATTCGGACATATCGAACCGGGTCAGCGGGATGCCGAGCAGGCTGGCAAGCTGTTTGGCCACTTCGGTTTTGCCGACGCCCGTTGGGCCGGAAAACAGATAATTGCCGATGGGCTTGTCCGGTTCCCGGAGCCCTGCGCGGGACAATTTGATGGCCGATACCAGCAGATCGATCGCCTTGTCCTGCCCGAAAACGACACGTTTCAGATCGGCATCCAGAGTCGCCAGCAATTGCTTGTCGTCGGTGGAGACGGACTTCGGCGGGATGCGCGCCATGGTGGCGACCACCGCTTCAATGTCCTTCACGCCGATCACCCGTTTGCGCTTCGCTTCCGGAAGCAGCATTTGCGCCGACCCGGATTCATCGATCACGTCGATCGCCTTGTCGGGCAATTTCCTATCGTTGATGTAGCGCGCGGACAATTCCACGGCGGTACGGATAGCGTCCGGCGTGTAGCGCACATGGTGATGCTCTTCGAACGCCGGTTTCAGGCCCGTCAATATCTTGATCGTATCCTCGACCGTCGGCTCGTTCACATCGATCTTCTGGAACCGGCGCAGCAACGCCCGGTCCTTCTCGAAATGGTTGCGAAACTCCTTGTAGGTGGTGGAGCCGATGCAGCGGATGGACCCGCTGGAGAGCGCCGGTTTCAGCAAATTGGATGCGTCCATCGCGCCGCCCGACGTTGCGCCCGCCCCGATTACCGTGTGAATTTCATCGATGAACAGTACCGCATGCGGAGTTTTTTCGAGTTCGGTAACGACATTTTTCAGCCGTTCTTCGAAATCGCCGCGATAGCGCGTGCCGGCGAGCAGCGCGCCCATGTCGAGCGCGAAGATGACCGCCGGTTTCAGCACGTCGGGAACGTCACCTTCAACGATCTTGCGCGCCAGACCTTCGGCAATCGCCGTCTTGCCGACGCCGGGATCGCCCACATACAGCGGGTTGTTCTTCGAACGGCGGCACAAAATCTGGATCGTGCGGTCCACTTCGGAGGAACGTCCGATCAGCGGGTCGATCTTGCCGGCCTGCGCCTTTTCATTGAGGTTCACGGTGAACTGTTTCAGCGCCGAAGCGGGCGCTTTCTGCTGGCGTTCGCCGCGCTGCTTGTCCTCGTTGCGCGGGTCCGGCTGCTCTTCCGCGCCTTTCGGGCTTTTCGGCTCGCTCATGCCCCCCGCCTTGGCGATGCCGTGGCTGATATAGGAAACCGCGTCCAGCCGGGTCATATCCTGTTGTTGCAGGAAATAGACGGCATGGCTTTCGCGTTCGGAAAACAGCGCCACCAGCACATTTGCGCCGGTGACGTCTTCCCGCCCCGAACTTTGCACATGCAGGATGGCGCGTTGCACCACGCGCTGGAAGCCGGCGGTGGGGGAGGGATCGACGGAACTGTCAGCCTTCAGGCTGCCCAGTTCGGTGTCGAGATAGCGTGTGACCTGTCCTGACAACTCTTCGAGATCGACACCGCAGGCCTTCATCACGACGCTGGCGTGGGTGTCGCTGATGAGGGCCAGCAACAGATGTTCGAGGGTTGCATATTCGTGACGCCGCCGGCTGGCTTCCGCCAGCGCGTTGTGGAGGGTCGTTTCCAGGTCACGCGAGAATGAGGGCATCGGGACCTTCCTTGCCTGGCCGGCAGATGCCGACCCTTGATGGTTGACCGGCGAAACCCGGCCTTTCTGCCATCTAATGTCACAAGGGTTGGGGCAAAGTGCAAGGGGGTCGGATGCGCGACCGCTGTTTAATGCGGTGAAACCGGTTCTTTCCGGTGTTTATGCGGCCTGTTGTGCGCGCTATCCCGGCGGGCGGTTTCCCGCCCGCCGGGTTATGTCAACGTCCGGAAGTCGCCCGGTTGCCGCCGCCGCTACGCTGCGCGCCGCCGGCAAAACGCCCCTGGCCGGGCTTGCCGCCGAAGCGGTTTTGCGGCGGCGGACCGCCCGCGCCCCGGCTGGCGTGGCCGCGCGGACGCTGCCCGGCATTTTCACCGGCGCCGCTCCGCTTTTCACCAAAGGGCCGCGCCGCATCGCGGTGACGGCCTACTTCGCCCCGGCGCGCGCGCTCAGGCCGTTCGCCACGCGTATCGGCCACCGGTTTGGGCAGTTTTTCAGCCTCGGCAACGAAATTCGTCGGCAAGGGAACGGGCGCAACCTTTTGCCGGGTGAGCTTTTCAATATCCTTCAGATAGGCTTTTTCATCGGGAGCACAAAAGGATACGGCCACGCCATCGCGACCGGCGCGCGCCGTGCGGCCAATGCGGTGGACATATTGTTCCGGCACATTGGGCAGCTCGAAGTTGATCACATGGCTGACAGAATCGATATCGATTCCGCGCGCGGCGATGTCGGTTGCCACCAGCACGCCGATGTCACCATCGCGAAAGGCCGCCAGCGCGCGTTCGCGTTGCGGCTGGCTCTTGTTGCCATGAATCGCCGCCGACGGAATGCCCGCGCCAGCCAGATGACGCACGACGCGATCCGCGCCATGCTTGGTGCGGGTAAACACCAGAGCCTTGGCGAACTCCGGCTGACGCAGCGTCATGGTCAGCAACGCCTGTTTTTCAGCCTGATTCAAAAATGTAACGAACTGCTCGACCCGTTCCGCCGTGGTGGAAACCGGTGCAACCGCCACCTGAACCGGATCGGTCAGGAAGCGTCCCGCGAGTTCGGCGATGGTTTTCGGCATGGTGGCCGAGAAAAACAGGCTTTGGCGACGGCGCGGTAACAGGCCGGCAATACGCTTCAGCGAATGGATGAAGCCCAGATCGAGCATCTGGTCGGCCTCGTCCAGCACCAGCACTTCCACCGTATCCAGCAGCAGCGCGCGACGGTCGATCAGGTCGAGCAGGCGACCGGGCGTCGCCACCAGCACATCGACGCCAGACGCCAGTTGCTTTTCCTGGCGGGGAATCGGCACGCCGCCGAAGACCGTCATCACTGTCAGCTTCTGGTAACGGGCGTAAGAGCGGAAGCTGTCGGCGATTTGTGTCGCCAGTTCGCGAGTGGGGGCGAGCACCAGCACGCGCGTGGCGCATTTGCGGCGCGGCGCGGGATTTTCGGCCAAACGGTTGAGAATGGGCAGCGCGAAGGCCGCGGTTTTGCCCGTACCGGTCTGGGCGATGCCCAACAAGTCATGTCCGGCAAGGGCTGGTGGGATGGCTTGGGCCTGGATAGGGGTGGGGGAGGTATAGCCTTCGTCGGCAAGCGCGCGCAGCAGCGGCTCGGCCAGGCCAAGGTCGTTAAAAGTGGTCATATCATCTTTCAAAAGCATAAACCCCGCCATCGGGCGAGGAGGCCGGAACACCCGCGTGGCCGGGGCATTCCCAAATTATGCAGCGGTAAACCAAGGTTGATACGACCGGCCCGAAGGCTTCCGAATCATGCACGCGCCTTGCGAAAGGCACCCTCGCACTCCCCGCTGTTCGGGGCGGAAGCCATCGCTGCGCCGCAGCATATGCCATGTATGAGTCAGATTTGCAAGGAAAACCCGCCGCACATAAACGCGCGGCGGGATATGGATTTGCTTTCCGCTCAGTTCACCGGCGTTTGCGCCGGGCCGGCGGCTGGCTGCATTGTCCGCTTGTGGTGCATACGACGGTCGATATTCTTGCGCTGATGGTTGGCGCGCTCGGCGAAGATTTTGCGATCTTCGGGCGACAATTTTTGCAGCGCCGCGATCATCCGTTCCTGATGATTGGCATGGCGGAGATCGACCAGTTGCCTCTCATCCCGCATGGCCGCCCGCAACGCGCCGACATCCAGCTTCGGTGCGCCGACGATCGTGGCGATCTTTTCCCGCACGGCGCGGAGCTTTTCGCGGTCCACATCCTGACGTTTGGCGCGCATGGTTTCGCCCATGATCTTGCGGCCTTCTTCGGACATGCGTGGTCCGCGATCCTTGTGGGAATGCTGCCTGTTCGCCGCTTGACCGGCGCTATCCTGAGGCGTTGCCGGCGCGGGCGTGGCGGTTTGCGCCATCACGGGGGCCGCCAGCAGGCCTGCTGCAAGTATCGCTACGAGTTTGCGCTGTGTCATATGTATAATTCCTCTTCCATGGTCGGGGTGTAGAGCAGCGCGAAACTGTCCACTGTCTCGTCGCTGTCTGTCCCGTTCTCTTCCGCTTCTATGAAAGACACCTCTTGCTTCATGCCCGTTTTCGGGTCTGTTCCGGGCATTACCAGCATGGCCACGGCGACCGATGCGGCAATGCCAACGCCAAATACCAGCTTGCGCCAGCCATGACGTGCATGCGTCCGGGTCTCGGGCATTGCAGTCTCGGCCAGCTTTTCGGTCCTCGCGATGATTCGGCCAATCGCCGCGTCATCGCCAAAATCCGTTTTTGCCCAGGCTTCAACTGCTGCCTCAAACTCGCTTTCACTATAATCTTTACGCATCATCATCTCTCTACCCCCCGCAATTCTTCGAGTTTGTCGCGCAGCGCCGCGCGCCCGCGCAACAATAAACCTTCCACAGCCTTTTCCGTACTGCCAAGTGCGTCCGCAATTTCCGCCATGGACAGCCCGTCGCCATGGAACAGCGTCAGCGCCGCGCGCTGCCGATGCGGCAGGCTGGCCGCCGCTGCCTGCACAAGTGCGGCGATACCGTTGCTATGGGCGGCATCCTCCGGGCCCGCAGCGGGATCGGCCACCTCAGCGGCGAGTTCCAGCGGCTGCACCGGCTTCAGACGGCGCCGAGCGTCGAGCGCGCAATTCATCAACATCCGCCGCCACCATCCGGGAAAACTGCCGCGTTCGGCATCAAACCTTCCGGCTTCCCGCCACAGGCGGGCAAAAGCATCCTGCACGGCGTCTTCGGCCAGCGCATGATCACCGAGCACGCGAATGGCCACCGCCAGCGCCGGCCTTGCCAACCGGCGCACAAGCTCGCCAAAAGCGGCGCTATCGCCATCGCGCGCCAGAAACAACAATTCCACGTCGGATCCGGGCGATCCGAACGACGGAGCAATTCCAGCGATATGATTCATCGCATACACATGGGGAATACGAAAAGACGGGGCAACTTCCCCCGCCCGGAAACAGGTCTTTTAACCGGAAACCATGAAAAGGGCTTGGCAAGCGCGCCGGAGCCAATTATAGCCGCGCATTCTTCCTCGGTAGCTCAGCGGTAGAGCATCCGACTGTTAATCGGACGGTCGCAGGTTCGAATCCTGCCCGGGGAGCCAGATATCTTTTTGGCCGGATTGCCACCGTTGTTCGCATTTGTGCGGGCAACGATGGCAATCGTTTAATCAAACTATCAGACAGTGGATGGATAATGGCGATCGCCGCATCCCGCATTTCGGCAGCCCGAAATCGGCCAGGGCGGGTCCGCGCTACATTATTCCAGTGATTTCAGGAAGGCGATCAGACTGGCGATCTGATCCGGCTCGAAGTGGAATGGCGGCATGGCCGGATGACCCGTCACAATACCTTCGGCCAGGGCTTCTTCGAGGTTTTCTACCGGGTAGCGCGTGTGAAGATCCCGCAAGGGTGGCGCGCCCGGATGCGGGCTTGGGCTCGCGTCGGCGTTGTCGATGGAATGACATTGGGCGCAATGGGTCCTGGCGATTGTCAAACCGCGTTCGACATCCGGTGCCGTCTGCGCTGCAACGGATGAGCCGATGAAAAGGCACAGGCCCACCGCTACGCCCAACCGACCCGCTTTCATGATGCGATCTCCTGCTCTTGCTGTGATGAGGCTTACTCTTGTGAACAACCCCGTCGCAATGGCGGCATCAGTTGCGGTTCGAGCCGTGCTCACCCCAATCGGCTCCTGCGTGTCTTGACAGATATATAAATGTATATACAATGCATATATCTTTTTTGTATGAGCGCGCCATGACAGAGAAATCCGATAAGGTGAAACGCAACAAGAAAGATAGTCAGTTGCTGATCCGTATCAGCAGCGCAGAGCGCGAGCAGTTTCTGCAATTATGCGAACAACTGGATACCAGCGCCGCGCGTGAAATCAGGCAGTTCATCCGGGGGTTCATTAACCAGAACACGCCGGCCGAAAGCCCTACGAACAAGGAGACAATATATGTCGAAGACAGCCAAAACAGCCGCGGATAAAAAAGTGATCTCCCTCAAGCAGGAGATCAGGAAGCGCGAAGCCAAGGTTGACAAGCACGAGAAGAAGATCAGGGCTCTTAAGAAAGCGGCGAAGAAGGCTGCGTAAGCTGTGAGCGAGAGGCCGCCATTTGGCGGCCTCTTCTTTCTGGAAAACCCCCGGCTGTCAATTTATGGGTCCGGGGGCCGTATTCTCGTTCAAACCGTGTCTGAATACGGAGGTACGGCAGTGCGCTGCAGCAATGTCGTGAAACTGTAACCGACGGCTGTTAACTGGTCTGGACAAGTGCATCGGATGGCTGTGCCCTGCGGTCCGTCCTTCCCGCACCGGTAAATGGAGCGCGTTATGAGTATCGGGGGCCGAGCTGTTTTTTTGCTCGCTGTTATCATGTTTGCAGTCACAGGCTGGGTCGGCGATTCGGTTGCCCGATCCAACAACGACACGACGCAGCGCGCACGCCATGTGATCGTCATTGGCGTCGACGGCCTTAGCCCGGACGGTATTCGAAACGCCGAAACTCCCAACATCGACGAATTGATGGCGAAGGGGGCTTGGAGCATGAATGCGCGGGGCGTACTGCCCACCTCCAGCAGCGCCAACTGGGCGTCGATGCTTGCCGGCGCCGGACCTGAACAACATGGCGTGACCAGCAACGACTGGCGTGTCGGTGAATTCAACTTCCCTACTTCCGTTACCGGCTCGGGCAATTTTTTCCCGTCGATCTTTCAGGTGCTCGCCGATCAGTTTCCCGATCTGGAAACGGGGTCGGTTTATAACTGGGACGGTTTCGCGAATCTTTATGATCGCCGCTTCGTGAAATATGACGTCCATGGCAAGACGGAGGAAGAAACCGCAACACTGGCTGCAAGCTACATCAAGGCGAAGCGACCGGCATTTCTGTTCGTCCATCTCGATAACGTCGATCATGTCGGGCATGCTCATGGGCACGGGACCGCGCATTATTATGCAGCGGTAGCCAAAGCCGATGCGTCAATCGGTACGATCCGGCGGGCTGTTGTGGATGCCGGAATCGCCGGTGAGACGGTGATTATCGTTACCTCTGACCATGGCGGGGTTGGCAAGGGACATGGCGGCGCAACATTAGCTGAACTGGAAATTCCGTGGGTCGCGTCCGGCAAGGGAGTAAAGCCCGGCTATCGCCTGGATCTTCCGATCAACACCTTCGACACGCCCGCGACCGCCTTGTGGCTGCTTGGCGCGGAAATCCCCTATGCGTGGCTGGGCCGCCCGGTCAGGCCGATCCTGACCGGCGAACCGGTACCGGCGCAAGCTTATCGGACCAGCAGTTTTTACGCCTCGCCGGTGATCGAGCCGGAGGGCGATGGCAATGCCCCGTCGGGCGGCCTTTTCCTGAAACAGCCGGTGCAAATGACCATCCGGAACCCTGACGCAACCGGCGAAATCCGTTATACGCTGGACAGCACCATCCCCACCAACGAATCTCCGCTGTATGAAGGTCCGGTGCAGATCACCCGCAGCACCATCGTGCGCGCCACGCTGTTCGTCGATGGCCAGCCTGTCAGCATCCCCGCAACCGGCTATTTCCGTATCCTCGATCAGGACCCGGATGCGCGCGGCCTGCGGTACAGCGCCTATCTGCTGCCCGAAGGGCCGGTGCGGCTGCCCGATTTTTCGCGGCTGAAGCCTGCCGCCTCGGGCAGGGCATATGAGGTCAGCATCGATGACCTGAAACTGCCGCGCGAGCATGCCATCGGCGTGGTTTTTGAAGGCTGGCTGGAGGTTGCCACTGGCGGCAATTATGAATTCTCGCTGGCGTCGGACGATGGCAGCAAGCTGTACATTGGCGGCAAGACCGTAGTCGACAATGACGGTGATCATGGCGTGATCACGGCCTCCGGAAGCATTGACCTCAAGCCCGGGCGGCACCCCATCCGGGTGGAATATTTCAACGGCGGCGGCGGCTCCTGGCTTGGCGCATGGTTCAAGGGGCCGGGTATCCCGCGCCAGTTCATCGATCCGAATATGCTGAGCCCCCAATAGGGAAGTATCGCTGGCAGACGAAATCGCGCGGTCGATCCGCGCGGTGACGTATCCGGCAAGGTGCGCCCCCGCACGTGAAACAGACTTCCGCCAGCGTCTTCGCCGGTCATTGGACTCGCTCTATAGTCAGGCATAGCCGGACGCGGCCTCTGGGGAAAGAGGATTCGAACCTCCGGCCCCTGCCTCCCGAAGACAGCTACTATATCGTAACTCTTTGTAAAATATGCACATTCTAGTCAAAAAGTGCTGGAACATGTGAAGAACAAGAGCCAGTTTTGCGGGTTTTTCACCGGAGATACACCGGACCAATTATTGGCGGGATCTGGCTCCCCTCCTGACCGGCACAAAAAAACCGCTGGAAGGGGTGCAACCCTTCACAGCGGTCATGGTCATAGCCGTGGAGCTATTGAGGTCGTTTACGGCACCGCCGAATCTCGCGCAAGCCTGTTACCTGCGGGAGGTGTCGTATGAGCACGACGCTGCCCATCAGGGTCTTCCAGCCGGTGTGCGAAAAACGGATCTGCTGGCGCTGATCGAGAATCTCGGCAAGCATGGACTGGGCGTATCCAGCGCGGCGGCGCGATTGCTCCGGCATTATGTCTGGCGGTCGCGCGATGCGGATTATCAGCCGGGCCGGATCTGCGCCGTTTGGGATCGGGTAAGCCACAGCGCGGAGCAACTCGACCTCAGCACGCGCTCGATCAACGAAGCCGAACGTGAACTGGAGAGCCACGGACTGATCCGGCGCACGACGGGCAACAATGGGGCGCGAGTGGGACAACGGGCTGGCGAGGTGATCCGTTGGGCCGCAGGCGTCAATCTCGCCCCGTTGATTGCGCGCTATTCCGCGCTGAAGGTAGCGTGGGAAGCGCGCTGTCTGCACCAGCAGGCTGGCGCATGATCCTGTTCCGGCACGGTGACCGCACAATATTCGCCTTCGGTTTTCGTCAAGAACACACAGGCGAATATATTGAAGGCCGATCTGGCGCTGCTGCACGATGCTGCAGCCGTGGCGCTGCAATGGAGCAGCGAAGAACTTGACCGGTTGGCAGGGTCCGGAACGTTGGTGGAGATTGAAGATGGAAACGACTACGAAGGGTAATGGCTATCACAGTGAGATCGCAGCCGCGATCCATGAGATGATAAATGACGCACATGATGCAGGGGTTGTATCCCGCGCGACGCTGCGCACCTTCGATGGGAAGTGCCTTGCTCCAACGCCAATGCTGGCAGGCGATGAAATCCGCGCCATTCGTGAACGCGAGCATGTTTCGCAACCGATGTTCGCGGCCTATCTCAATGTGTCGCGCAACCTGGTGTCGGATTGGGAACGTGGCGTGAAGCGTCCGGGCGGGCCTGCCCTGCGGTTGCTTTCGATCATTCAGCGCAAAGGGCTACAGGCGGTAGCGTGACAACACCTCGCGCAGAGGTTCAAGCGTTGAGTAACGACCGAGATTGGGGACAGTCCGGAATGTCTTCTTACGAGAGCGAGAGAACGATAAGCGGCCTTTCGTCCATCCAAAGTGGTGGATTTGCTTTGGGAGCAGAGGGTCGCAGGTTCGAATCCTGTCTCCCCGACCATTAATGCACTGAAAATTCAACGTTATTTCCGTGCGAAATTATCCGACAGCCGGTGGAAATTGCTTAGGTAACATTCCAGGTACCATTTTCGCAGTTCCAGCGGTGCCGTATCGACGGGCCGCTCGATTCCCCCATACTGGCGAAAGTGATGGCGGCATCGATCTCGGATAATTTGGTGAGTGGCTACCGGGGGAGCGTTGCATGTCGTCACGCGGATGCATTCGCGCGACAGGAGGCGGGCGCTCCCCCGGTTTCAGGCCGGCCATCGGCCCTGAGGAGGTCCCGCCCCCGCAATCGGTCGCCAGCTTCGCGGATTTCCCGCGTACCGGCAAAATAGAATGGCTACCGGGGGAGCGTCAGATGCCCTCGCGCGAAGATTTCCCGAAATTCGCGCGACAGGAGGCGGGTCACTCCCCCGGTTTCAGGCCGGCCATCGGCCCCGAAAGTCCCCCGCCTCCCTGATTTTTTAAGCGCCAGCGTTCAGATACGAACCGCGCCAGCCGATGACGCCGCAACCAAAGTCCAGAACCACCCGCCAATCGGTCCCCAGCGTGTCCCAGCCGTCGCGCATTTCGATTTGCGGCCCGCGCTGCCCGTTCAGATAGGCATATTCCAGCACCGGGAATTGCGCAGGATCGGCGAACAGTCGCCACGCATTGCCAGGCAAGCGCGGATCTACCAGCACTTCCAAACGGCCCGCGAACGGGTTCACTTCGCTAACAGCGGTCGGGCTCAAGGCGGTGGCGATAGATAGGTCACGTCCGCGCACCAGACATGGCTGGGACGGTTGATTTCCAGATCGCGCAGCAACCAGGGATAAATACGGTGTTCCGGGTGCGGGGCGCTCGTGCGCGGCCGTTGGTAAATCGGCGTCAGGCCCATCTTCGCCATCAACCGCCGCACCCGACGACGACCCACTGCACGGCCAAGGCGCCGCAAATGCCGCGCCATCTGCCGGCTGCCATACCATGGGCAATCCATAAACACGGTGTCGATCCCGGCCATCAGCGCCAGCGTCTCGTCCGTTTAGCTTCGCTGGCCTTTCGGTGCCGATGGTCGCATCCCGCGCCTGGCCCAGCGTCGGGTGATTCCATTCTTTTGGCCGACCCGCGCTTCGTTCTGCCACCAAAGCTCTATGCGGGTGCCGCACGGGAGCGCCTTGCGGATCGCCGCCACGCGGGCGGAGAAGTTTTTTTAAACACCGGGATGGCGCCCCCATCCTGCACGTGGTGGCACGGCCGTGCCGAAAGCTTGCGATAGCCCGTGGCGCGCAACTCCCGGCTCAGCGTCTGCTTGCTGATCGACACGCTGAACTCGTCCCAGACCCATTGTGCAAGATCGACCAGCCGCCATCACACAGCACTATGAGATGCCGGATTGGGCCGCTCTCGACGATATCCGCCAAGCCCCGGCGCTGCGCGTCGTCAAGCCGCGGCACGCCACTGGGCGGCCCAACGATCAGCCCATCAAGGCCGGCGGCATTGAACCGCAAACCCAGTCCCGGACGGTCTGCAGCCCGACGCCGCCAACTCGAGCCGCATCACTCCGCGTGCGCCCTCGTAAATCACCGCCAGGGCCAGCCGCCGACGAACCTGGTTCCCATCCCGGCTCGTTCGCGCCAGCTCTCGAACGTCGACCGCTTCATAGTCTTTCCGAACCTCTAGGGCCGCCGCCATCGCCAACCTCCATCAGTTCGCGATCCTTTGAATCAGACGCCAGCGCGATTGGGAATCCCTCATGAGGCAGGAATCAAGGGATCTGATATTAGCCGACGCGTGCGCCGCGAACCCGGGCTTCCCGCAAGAGCGGGATTTCGCCGTCAATCCGAACGCGAAGGAGATCTGCTCGCTTGCCAACCGCGATTTCGCCGCGGTCATCGAGCCCAGTCGCGCGCGCCGGGTTTGACGTGACGAGGCTCACGGCACGGGACAGCGTCCATCCGTGGGGCTCGCGTGTCATTGCAATCGCGCTCTCCAGAAGGCTGCGCGGCACATAGTCTGAGGCAAAGGCATCGAGCAGGCCGGAATCGGCAAGATCGGCCGCGCGGACATTGCCTGAGTAGGACTGGCCGCGCATCAGGTTGGGACCGCCCATGACGATCGTCATTCCGCGGTCGCGCGAACGCTGCGCCGCTTCGATCGTGACCGGAAACTCGGCAATCGTCGAACCGAGATCGGCGGCCTCATCGATGTGCTCGACACATTCATCATCGTGAGTCGCAAGCGGCTTGCTCTTTTCCTTGGCAAGCTCGGCAACGAAGACTCGGTTTGGCCTCCCGTTGCGGGCTTGGCGCTCACGATGCGCATCGAGCCGCGCCGAGCACTCTTCCTCGCTCAAGCCAGTGGCCTGCCAATTCGCCAGGTGGCGTGAGACGTTCCGATATTGGCGTTGTCCCGGTGTGTGGTCCATCATCGAGAAAAGCGAAGTTGCCGCAAATTGGCTGAGTTCGGGCAAATCCTCCTGCAAGTAATCCGACGTTGTTTCACAGCGCCAGTGAATGCGGTGGTCGGCCTTGAGAAGGCCGGACTCACTCGCGCCTTGCAGGTTCTCAACGAGTAGCGCAACCCGGTCGCGGCGGCGCGACGGTGATGCCCTGAACGAGCCGATGCTGAGCGAGTTGAAAATAGTCGTGATACCGACAGCTATTTCGTAGCTGTCGTGGATCACCGCAGCGGAGCGAGGATTCCAGTCGATATTGGGGCGCGGGTAGAAATGCTTCTCCAGGTTGTCGGTGTGCAGGTCGACAATGCCCGGCATCAGGACGTCGCCATCCCAATCCTCGCCCACGTTGCTTTGCCCGCGGTCGATCGCTGCGATTTCGCCGTTGCGGACAAGCAGTGACCCGATGAAATCCTCACTCGAAGTCACGATACGCGCGTTTTTGATATTCAGTTCCAAGGGGAGACTCCTATTGGGAAGAGCGGATTTCGGTGATGACCTTATCGAACTCGACGACGACACGCGTGTCGGAGCGCGATTCTCCGAGCTCGAGAGGGCGGCCGTCGACATCGACGTTGACATATTTCTGAATGATCAGCGGAACATAGGACGGGAGGCGAAGCAGCCGCGATTCCTGCGGCGTGGCGAGCCGCGTTGAAATCTCCGTCCGTTTCCGCAAGAAATCACTAATCCCGTGATCGTAGAGAGTTTGCGTGATGGAGGAACATTTCTTGTAGAGGTTGGTAAAGAGCGGCACGCGTTCGTGGCTGAACAGATGCTGGCTTATCGCGGTCGGATCGCCATCGATGAAACGCCGGCGTTCAAGGAAGACAATCTGGGCGCCGATCTTGATGTCGAGCGCGCGCGCGGTTCCGCTGTCGGCCCGGCGGGTTTCGAGCTTGATCGTCTCGACGCGCGGAATGCCTCCACGGCGTAGCACGCTTTCAGAGAATCGCGGTCGTTGCTTCAGGCGCACGCGCCCGGACGGACGTTTCACGTAACTGCCGCGCCCTTGCGTCGATTCTATTAAGCCTTTCTCCTGCAAATAGCTGAGCGCGCGCCGGACAGTGTGCCGGTTCACCATAAATTGGCGCGACAACTGTTGTTCCGTTGGAAGCTTGTCTCCCGGGATCATCTCGTTCTCTGCAATGCGTGTTTCGATATATGAAGATATTTCTTGCCAAAGAAACGATGAGTTCGAGGACGTAGTCATATTATCTCTCGCTGCTTACTGGCATATAGACAAGTTTTTCGCCTTTAATGAAACAGTAACACTTAATCTGTTGAACTCTGTCTCGGCGGGTACTACTAAAGGCCACGCAACAATTCAATATCTCTGATGAGAGACGGTTAGATTATGAACACGACTGGTTCGGATGTAGATAAATCCGGCTTCCCGGATGGCCGTCGCCACTGGATGTCGGTGCTCGCCAAGGCCGAGCCCGAGGAGCTCCTGAGGGCGTGGGAGGCGATTCCGGCAAAGCCGGAATTCTCCCCGCTACGCCCCGTCGAGACTGGGCTTGTTCTCGTGCGCGGCCGGATGGGCGGGACGGGCGACGCCTTCAACCTTGGTGAGATGACGGTGACGCGCGCCGCGGTGCGCATCGCGAGCGGCGAGGTTGGGATGAGTTATGTCGCTGGGCGAGACCGGCGCCACGCAGAGATCGCCGCAGTGGTCGACGCAATGATGCAATCGCCCCGCTATCACGAGGAAATCAAGGTAGAGGTGGTCGACACGCTCGACGAGGCGCGCCGCATCCGCAAGGACGAGCTGGCGCGCAAGGCTGCCGCGACGAAAGTCGATTTCTTTACAATGGTTCGCTGAATCGAGGTCGACAATGTCCGCTGTCATGGATTCACACACAATGCTGCCGGGGTTTTCCGATCCCGGGCGCGATTCCCAGAAGCTCTTTCGTATCCTGATGGACGCGATTGCACGGCCGGGCGTTATTGCGGACGTGCCGCATGGTCCCGATGCGCCTGGCAAATTGTCGTCCGCCGCAGCCGCGATTGCGCTTTCGCTTTTTGATTTTGAAACGCGCGTCTGGCTCGATGACGCTGTCGGTACGGACACGCTTGCAGGATGGTTGCGCTTCCATTGCGGCTGCCCGTTAACGACCAACCCGGCCGAGGCGCATTTTGCCATTGTCGCCGACATCGCGTCCGCGCCGCCGCTCTCGGCGTTCATGCAAGGCGAGCCCCGCTATCCCGACCAGAGCACGACGATTATCTTCGACCTGCCTGCGCTCTCCGGCGGAATCGCGGTCGAGCTTGATGGCCCGGGCATCCGCACGCCCATCACCATCGCGCCTGTGGGTCCAACTGCCGAGTTCTGGGCCTCGGCGCAGGACAACCACGAGCAGTTCCAGTGCGGGGTAGACATGATCTTCACCTCCGGCGCCCGGCTCCTCGGGCTGCCACGCTCGTCGAACATCACTCTGAAGGAGGGCTGAGAAATGGCCTATGTAGCTGTCAAGGGCGGCGAGACCGCCATTGCCAACGCCCATCGCTGGCTCGCCGAGGAACGTCGCGGGGATCCTGCGGTTCCCGAGATCGACGTCACCCAGATTCGTGAGCAGCTCTCGCTCGCGATCGATCGGGTGATGTGCGAGGGTTCCTGCTATGATCGCGACCTCGCGGCGCTTGCCATCAAACAGGCGCGCGGCGACATCCAGGAAGCGGTGTTCATGATCCGCGCCTACCGCACCACGCTGCCGCGTTTCGGCGCCTCAGAGCCGCTCGACACGATCCAGATGCGCGCGGCGCGCCGCATCTCCGCCGCGTTCAAGGACATCCCGGGCGGCCAGGTGCTAGGTCCGACGTTCGATTATACCCACCGCCTGCTCGATTTTACGCTTGCCGCCAATGGCGAAGCCGACATCCCGCCCGCGCTGAAGTCCGAAGAGCCCCAGGAATATCCAATGCCGAACATCGCCTCGGTGTTCGCACATGAGGACCTGCTCGAAGTCGATGTGCCGACCCCCGACGCTCCCGAGCCGTATGACCTCACGCGTCAGCCGATGCGGTTCCCTGCGGGCCGGGACCAGCGCCTTCAGGCGCTCGCCCGCGGTGACGAGGGCTTTCTTCTCGGCCTTGCCTATTCGGGCATGCGCGGCTGGGGCAACACGCACCCCCTGTGCGGTGAAATTCGCTACGGCGAAGTCGATGTTGAGTTCGTGCCCGAGGAACTCGGTTTCCCGATCGAGATCGGCGAAATCCTTCTTACAGAGTGCGTCATGATTACCGGCGGAAAGGGCGGTGCCAACAAGGCGCCGCAATATGGCCGCGGCTACGGCCTCGTCTTCGGCCACTGCGAGCGCAAGTCGATGAGCATGTCGATGGTCGATATCGCGCTGAAGGCGGCCGATGCCGGCGAGGCGGCCAATGCGCCCGTGAAGGACGAGGAGTTCGTGCTTTATCACAGCGACAACGTCGAGGCGTCGGGCTTCGTGCAGCACCTCAAGCTGCCGCACTATGTCGATTTCCAGGCAGGCCTGCTGACGATCCGCCAGCTGAGGGCCGAATTTTTCGAACGCCAACGCGCAAATGGCGAGGCGACCGAGCCGGCCGCAATCGGAGAACTCGTATCATGACCGTTACGGCACAACAGTCGAACCAGCCGACGCAGCAGTACAATTACGCCTATCTAGACGAGCAGACCAAGCGGATGATCCGCCGTGCGATCCTGAAGGCGCTCGCCATTCCTGGCTATCAGGTTCCCTTTGGCTCGCGCGAGATGCCGGTTCCCTATGGCTGGGGAACCGGGGGCATTCAGGTCACCGCAGCGATCATCGGCCCTGATGATGTGTTCAAATGCATCGACCAGGGTGCCGATGATACGACCAATGCTGTCTCGATCCGCCAATTCTTCGCCAAGGTTGCCGATGTCGCGACGACCGAGGCGACAAGCGAGGCAACGATCGTCCAGTCGCGCCACCGTATCCCGGAAAAGACGCTGAAACAGGGCCAGATCCTCGTTCTTCAGGTTCCCCAGCCGGAACCGCTGCGCGGCCTCGAGGCACGCGAGACCGAAACGCGGGCGATGCACGCCTATGAGGAATATGGCGTCAAATATGTCTCGCTTTACCAGAGCATCGCGGCGCATGGCCGCATCACCACTGGTGCAGGCTACCCGGCAATGGTCAACCAGCGTTATCTCATGACGCCATCGCCGATCCCGAAATTCGACAATCCCAAGATCAACCAGAGCGACGCGATTATGCTGTTCGGCGCCGGCCGCGAGAAGCGGATCTACGCCGTGCCGCCGCATACGGACGTGCGCAGCCTCGACTTCGAGGACTACCCCTTCGAGATCCAAAGCTGGGAAGAGATCTGCGCGCTGTGCGGCTCGGAAGATTCCTATCTCGACGAGGTCGTGCTGGACGATGAGGGCAACCGGATGTTCGTGTGCTCCGACACCCATCATTGCTCGGTCCGCCGCGACGCCGGTCACGCCGGCCCGCTTGCCGGCCACGCATTGGCCACCGCACAGGAGGCGGCAGAATGAACGCGCTTGCCCAACAAAACGCGCTTGCCCAACAAGTTGCACCCGCACCGCTGCTCAGCGTCACCGGTCTTTCCAAAAGGTTTGGAAATGTCGCCGCGTGCAGCGACGTAAGCTTCGACCTTTATCCGGGGGAAGTGCTCGGCATCGTCGGCGAAAGTGGCTCGGGCAAGACCACCTTGCTCAACTGCATTTCGGGCCGCATGGCACCTGACGCGGGCGAGGTCGCCTTTGCCACGCGCCGCTTCGGCCTTTCCGACATCTATTCGCTTTCCGAGCCTGATCGCCGGCGGATGCAACGCGAGGAATGGGGTTTCGTCCACCAGAACGCCCGCGACGGCCTGCGCATGCGCGCAACGGCGAGCGCCAATGTCGCCGAACCACTGATGAACATGGGCGGGCGTCACTATGGCAAGATGCGGGCCGAAACCGAGAAGTGGTTCAACCGCGTCGAGCTCGATCCCTCGCGTCTTGACGGCCAGCCGCGCCTCTTCTCGGGGGGCATGCAGCAGCGTGTCCAGATCGCCCGCAACCTGATCCACCGACCGCGCCTCGTATTCATGGACGAACCCACGGGCGGCCTCGACGTATCGGTCCAGGCGCGCCTCCTCGACCTTATGCGCGAACTGGTCCGCGACCTTAATCTCGCGGTCGTGCTCGTCACTCACGATATGGCAGTTGCCCGCCTGATGGCCGACCGGCTGCTCGTAATGAAGCAGGGAAAGGTCGTCGAAACCGGTCTCACCGACCAAGTGCTTGACGACCCGCAGCAGCCCTACACCCAGCTTCTCGTTTCGTCCGTGCTCCAGATCTGAAGGCTTGACCATGTCGACTCAAAGCCAGCCGCTCATCATCATCGAGGAACTCGGCAAGACGTTCACGCTCCACAATGGCGGCGGCGCGACCATTCCGGTTTTCGGAAATCTTACCCTTCAGATCGAGGCGCGGGAATGCGTTGTCCTTGCCGGGCCGTCAGGTATTGGCAAGTCCACCTTGCTGCGGTCGATCTACGGCAACTATTTGCCAAGCGTTGGCGCGGTGAAGGTCCTGCACCACGGCGTCTATGTCGACATCTCCACAGCGCCCCCATACAAGCTGCTCGAAGTTCGCCGCCGGACGATGGGCTATGTGAGCCAGTTCCTGCGCGTCATTCCGCGCATCTCGACCCTGCAACTCGTCGCCGAGCCGCTTCTCGACAATGGCGTGGCGCTCGATGAGGCCTATGCCCGCGCCGAGGCGGTTCTCACATCGCTGCAACTGCCCCGGGCGCACTGGGACCTGCCGCCTGCCACCTTCTCAGGCGGCGAGCAGCAGCGCGTGAACATCGCGCGCAGTTTCATCCGCAACTACCCGATTCTCCTCCTCGACGAGCCAACTGCCTCGCTCGACGCGGAGAACCGGGCGATCGTCGTCGGACTCATCCGTGACGCCCTTGCGGCGGGCGCGGCGATGATCGGCATTTTTCATGACGACGAGGTTCGCGAAGCTGTCGCGACGAGGCAGCTTCCGGTAGCGCAGTTCAAACTGGCCGCTTAAATCTTGAGACCGGTCATGAGCGCACGCTACGCTATTTATTATGCTCCGCCTGAAGAGAGCGGCTTGTGGCAGCGGGCGAACGCCTGGCTCGGCCGCGATCCCGATGAGCTTTCTTGAGCCTGGAAGGCCGCGCATTCCGTCGTAGTCAGCGGAGTAGATGACGGAGAGATTTTCGCGGCGCGAACGAACCAACCCGCATGGCCCAGGATGGTCAAATGCGTGAACAGGGTGTTGGGCAGCACCCCGATCTCTCGCGCGATTCCGCCCGCCGGCAGGGCGTCCACCCCGCCCGCACCAACAGGCGGAAGACGGGCAGCGCCGGTGCCCTTGGGCAAGCGCGGACAGCGCTTCGACGGCTTCGGGCAATAAGTAGTATCAGCAGCAAGCTGCCTTGGAACCGCAACAGGCGCTGGACGCCGGTTCGGGCAACACTTCGTCTTCGCCGTAGGACGTAGCTTCGCCGTGCGTGAAGAAGGTTTCCCAACGAACGCCCGCCGTATCCGTCACCCAACTTTTGTCGGAATTAGCATAGCAACACGTCGTCGCCTCTTGGTCGAACGTCGTATTGCCCGCCGCCTTCAGGCGCGTAGCAAGCGCCGCTAGTTCGTCGGGGGCGTCAACTTGAATACCCACATGGTCAATGCCGGTCGCCCGTGCCCGCGACGATATGGCAAGGTTCACGCGCGGGTCGTCCAGCATCCATTTCGCGTAATCGTCCTTCACCACGACTGGCGGTGCATCGAACAATGTGCTGTAGAACGTGACGGCCTGTTCAATGTCAGGCACGCTAACGTGCATGTGCAACCGCTTCATTCCGCAATCTCCATCGTTCGATAATTCGATTATCGCCGAAATGTCTATTCGACAAGGGGATTTCAGATGTAATGCCTACCCCTGCCCAAGCGGACGGAACATTAAACGAAGTAGATTTTAACGCTGATTCATTGAACTTTACATCGCATACTGACGATTGGGCGTCCCAACATGAAGGTGACGCAATATCAGGTCAACGCATAAAATGTCCCGACGTTCGGGTGATCGAACGGCTTGACAAGTTTAGCGCAACGGTACGAGGCAGTCAACTCGAACCTAACGCGGACCAAAACCTCCCTTCCCGTTAAAGAAGTGGGCGCTCAAGATCGCCAATGTCGGCCTCAACTCACGCTGCTGAAAATGCCCTGAACGTACCTTTTGGAGCGTTGTCAGGAGCTGATCCCTCGACGAGGACGGCAGCTCCGCCCCAGCGACAGGCATGTTCGAGGGCCTGCTCCATAGGTGCGCCGGCTATAAGCGCGTCGAGCAAGCCGGCAGCGAATATATCCCCCGCACCGGTGGTGTCGCGAGCCTCGCGGCGCGGTACAGGGGCAGAGATCCGTCGATCGGGGCCATGGGCGACTGCCCCATTCGCGCCGTGAGTGACGACGACCCACGTGAGCTGCGGACCGAGCTGTGCGCGCGCAATCTCATAAGGGCTTGCGGCGACTTCCGGCGTAAGGTCGTCGGCGGATGCAACAACGACGTCCGCCTCGCCGTCAAAATGGGGTGCCGGCCAGTGGAGCAGGACAGGACCGCGAACAACGGCGGCCCACTCAGCTGCACCGTCATATGCTGTGCGAATGAAGAGTCCGCACGGATGGAAGTCACCGTCGCTAGAAGGGAGGGCGATCGACGGCCGGGGAGTTTCTTCGTCCCGCAACAAACCATCGATCCCGATGATTGTTCGCTCGCCAGCGGGGTCGATCAAGATCAGTGTTCTCGAACTCGTGCCAGGACGCGTGGTCGTGAGCGAAAGGTCCAGGCCTGCTGCCTCGGCGAGGCGGCTCGCCTGGACCCCGTCGGCATCATTGGCGAGGATCGCTGCGACCACCACCTGATGCCCGGCGGCGTGGAGCGCACAGCCAGCGTTGGCGCCGCCGCCGCCAAGGCGCCCTTCAAGCGATCCGGATTTTGATCGGCCGTACGCTCGCCCACCCGAGTACAATGGGCGGTTGAGCCAGATCGGCCGATCAAGCGCGACCGCGCCAATAACAAGAATTCGCGCCATCTGTCAGCCAGCCTCCTGCATCCGCGTCGCATTGAGACGACATGCCGCGCTCATCGCCCGCAATCAGGCGATCGGCTGTCCAAAGGCGATACTGTATTTGTCGATCACCTGTACCGCGAATTCACGGCACCCATAGGACTGGTCGCACAACGCATAGTCAATCGTCGCGCCTCGCGCCGTGAGTTCAGCGTAAAGACCCTCGACGTCGGATACCCAGAAATACGCGTCCCACACATCGGTGACGGCGCTGTGGGGAACGACATATGTGGGATCAGATACCTGTTTCAGCATTACTGACACGCCGTCGCGACGCAGGATTACGAAGCTCGGCGGCTCGCCGTAAAAGCGTTCATAGGTAAAGCCAAGCTTGTCACGCCACTCGTTCGCAGCCGAGAGAACATCGCGGACGAGTAGCACGGCGGCTGAACCGGTGAACTGCGTCTTCGGCATCATTTTTCCTCTCTTTGGCGGATTGGCGGGCGTATCCGGATTCTCACATAGATCCGCGAGCGGCCAGTTGCACTGCTACGGCTTCGAAAATTGCTGCAACCTCTAGCGCCATCGGTTCGCCGAAAGTCCTGTTCACAACACCTGCGCCTGCAAGCATCTTAACCCTGGTCGTAAATGTGCAGCAAAAGCGTGACACGGCGTAGAGCGCGACCTTCGTGCGCTGGTGCACCAAGAATCGCCAAAAAAACCAACGAAAGCAGTATGGGCGAGCCTGATTCGAGCGCATCGCGATAGCGATCAAAGTTGGCGCGGCCGCACCAAGCCCCATTCCCGACCGGGCAATCCCAGTGAACGCCAATAATCCATGCCTACCCATGCGCTCCTTGCTCTTCCCGTCAGAGCAGCTCTCAGGCAAGTATAGCCCTGATCATCGCGTCGACACCTTCGGCAACCGTGCCATCGTTGCGGATCTCGAAGATATTGTCACCGCTCAACGAGAATTGCCGTGCGCGGGCAAGCCGCGCCGTGATATCCGCTTCGTTCTCGCGCCCACGCGCGGCCAGCCTCTCGGCGAGTATCGCTTCATCGGCGGTCACTAAAATCACCCTAAGCTGCGGAAAGACCGCAAGCGCATTATCCAATGCGCCGCGCGAGCCATTGGCGACCACCCGCCGGCCCGACGACATTACGTCCCTGATCGTCGAAGGAATGCCGTAGCACAGGCCATTCGCGCACCAGTTCAGGGCATAGAAACCGTCGCGTTTCCGGGCCGCGAAGACATCGGGCTCCACAGCGATATGCGCTTCGCCGCCTGCATCGGCGGGACGGGTGATCTCGCGCTGCGCAAAATAAACCTCCTCATTGCCCGCAAGCGCCGCGCGGGCGCCATCGAGAAGTGTGTCCTTGCCGGCACCCGACGCTCCGAGCACCAGGATCAGGAGACCGCATGGAGACCAATGCAATGCTCGTTCTGGCTGCATCAGGCAGCACGCAGCGACATTACGACCTCATTGGGCTGCCCATTCGATATATCGCGCGAACCATAGATCGCATCGATCATGCTCGGCGTCAGCTCAGTGGGCGCCCCGTCCATGATGACGCTGCCCTTCGCCATCGCGACAACGCGCGTGCAGTAGCGTCGCGCAAGTTCAAGGCTGTGAAGGTTAATGAGAACGGGAATGCCGCGCTCGCGGCAAATCGTGCTGAGCGCTTCCATCACAACCTGGGAGTTTACCGGATCGAGTGAGGCGACTGGCTCGTCGGCGAGAATGACCGAAGGCTCCTGCAGCATTGCGCGCGCAATCGCCACACGCTGCTGCTGCCCGCCCGACAGAGTCCCGGTGCGTTGCAGAGCGGCATGCGCCATGTCGAGCTTGTCGAGTTCGATGATCGCGCGCGCGCGATCCTTTTCGGGGAAGAATTTGATCAGCGAGGAGGCCATCGGGCGCTCGGCGAGCGCACCGACGAGAACGTTGGTGATCACGTCGAGGCGCGGCGACAGGTTGAACTGCTGAAAGATCATCGCGCAGCTGCGGCGCCAGGAACGCAAGGTGCGGCCCTTGAGTTCGCGGATCGCCTGCCCCTTGTAGCTGATCTCGCCGTCGCAGGGTTCCTCGAGGCGGTTGATGAGCCTCAGCAAGGTTGATTTGCCCGCACCCGATCGGCCGATGATGCCAATGAATTCACCGGCGCCACACGTGAAGGAGACATTGTTCACGGCTGCGATAGTGCCGAAGTGCTTTGTGAGACCGTTGATTACAAGCAAGAGTACCACCTTATCTGGAAAAAGACAAAATACACTGCTTCAGTTGACCTTAAGTGGCCATCAAGCAAGGTGCGCACGTATCTTCGCTGAAATGCTATCAAGAAAGGCCACGGATATCATGAAAAGAAGAATAATGAATAAAGCTTCGTCATAGGCAAATACTCGCATTCGTTCTTCCAGTTCGTATCCGATACCGCCCGCTGCGACGATACCCAGGACTCCGGCATTACGAAAATTGCCTTCGAGGCAGTAGAGACTCTGGCTGGTCCAGATCGGTGCGATCTGCGGCAACAGGCCATAGCGCACGACCATCAACGGTGGGGCGCCGGCGGCGCGAACCCCCTCGACAGGAGCGCGGTCACAGTTTTCGAGCGATTCGGCGAATTGCTTGGCGAGATTGGGTATGTCGGCGAGCGCGAGCGCGAGGACGCCGCCAAAGGGGCCTAGCGCCGATCGACATTCAGGATTCCCAAGAGGCTTGATTGCTGATTTACAGGTTTTCGCGATTGAGCGGAGGCTATGGTGGGCGTGAAGCGGTACGAGTTGAGCGAGGCGCAATGGAC
>Ga0172382_10001740_pt1 | contig 38192 bp, 25 predicted proteins | sample Leawel138RmetaG_FD_122245 | JGI IMG/M metagenome (GOLD analysis project Ga0172382, IMG submission 122245) | Leachate microbial communities from a municipal landfill in Southern Ontario, Canada - Leachate well 138R metaG | ecosystem: Engineered > Solid waste > Landfill > Unclassified | place... | reverse complement strand
GCGTGGAAGATATATTGGAAGAGATTGTGGGCGAAATCCACGATGAATTTGACCGTGAAGAAGCTCCGGAGATAATAGCCAATTCCGAAATCAATTTCACCCTCAGCGGCAGCTATAATATCAGGCAATTCAACCATCAATTTTCCACCGATATAGACCCCGATGAATATGACAATATGGCAGAATATCTATTGGCACATTTCAACCATGTGCCCCATACCGGGGAGAGCCTGGTTTTGGAAGGCAGGCTGCAATTGACCGTTTTGGATAGCGATGAAAAGAGCATCAAACGGGTGGAAGTGCAGGTTTTGGCAAAAGATGAACAGCAGACATAGGCTGATTCTGACTGTGGCGATGCTGCTGCTCTGTGGCAGCTTGAGCGCTCTGAGGCTGGAATATACAGTGAAGGCATTGGGGCTGAGCGTGGCTTCCCTCACCATAGATAAAAGCCCATCCAGCGTGAGGGTGAAGACCCGCTCCCTTATCTCAAACGCCATCTTTCCCTCCATCGATAATGTGTATGATGTGAGCTTTGATGGCAGCTATCTGCCGCAACGCTATCAGCGCAGCGTGAATCAAGGCAAATTGAAGGCAGAGATCTCCACCCGCTACAACCATCAGGGCAAAACCGCCAGCCAAACGCATAGCGACCCCAAGGAATCAAGGCAATATGCAATTGGCAGCCACACCCGGGATTTCTTTTCCCTGGCAGCCATGCTGAGCGATGGCAAGGCAGGAGCCGGCACCTATCAATTGGATGCCAATGGCTCTTTGTGGCAAACCAAGGTGAAGGGTTTGGGCTCCAAAAAGATAAAGACCCGTGCCGGCAGCTTTCAGGCTGAGGGATATCAAATGAGCTTTGGCAGTGATACCCATCAAAAACCGCCTTATGTGGATATGATTACCCACAATCTCTTTCACAAAGACAGCCGGGTGGAATTGTGGGTGGATGGCAAGGGCAAGATAGTAAAAGCCAGCATCAAAAAGGGATTGAGAGCCAGCCATTGGGAGCTGGAGAGCATCACACCATGAAGCCGGCAAAATCCGCTCGTGTACCTATGCTGCTGACCATTATTTGGTGGGTGGCAATCTGGGTGGTATCCTCCCTGCCCGCTGATGAATTGCCCACAGTGGACGAAGTGGGAGTGGATAAGCTGGCACACGTGGGAGTGTATTTTGTCCTGGGCATACTGCTTGATACATGGCTGCGCCGCAAGGGGCTTACCCTCAAACAGCGTCTGGGAATCTTTGCATTGGCTGTGATCAGCGCCTTTGCCGATGAATATCACCAACACTTCATCCCCGGCAGGTCCGTATCCATCTGGGATTTTGTAGCCAATGCCAGCGGTTTGGTTTTGGCTTGGTTGTGGAGATTTATCCGTCATGATAAGAGTAAAAGACCTCAGCATTGAGCTTTCTGGCAAGCCGATATTGCACAATATCGATTTCAGCTTGGAAGATGGCGAAAACCTCATTATCCTTGGGCGCAGCGGCAGTGGCAAAACGGTGTTGAGCAAGACCTTGATGGGCTTTTACCCTCCCTCCTCCGGAAGCGTGATGATAGACGATTGGGATGTATATGCCAGCATGGATTCCAAGGCGGCTGCCCCCAAAAAGCAATTTGCCATCGTGTTTCAAAACTCTGCCTTGCTGGATTCCCTGAGTGTGTTCCAAAATGTGGCTTTGCCCCTTTATACCCGGCGTGAAAAGGATAGTGCCAAACTGCGGCAAAAGGTGGAAAACGCCCTCTCTGAAGTGGGGCTGTTGGATGCCATGGAAAAGTATCCCAGTGAACTGAGCGGAGGCATGCGCAAGAGGGTGGGCATTGCCCGTGCTTTGGTGTATGGTCCTGATTACATCGTGTTCGACGAGCCTATTTCCGGTTTGGACCCCATCACTGCAGACGAGGTGTTGTTTTATATCAATCATATCATCAGTGGCAAGACCGCTACCGCCATCACCATCACTCACGAGGTGCGCAATCTGGAAAGAGTGGGTGACGTGGTGCTCTTTCTGGAATCCGGCAAGGCACTGTTTTATGGAGCTTTGGAAGAGCTTTTTGCCCAATCCCATCCCCTGATCCAAAAGTTCTTGGGTTCAAAATGACTAAGACCGAAAGAAACCCTCTGATGATGTTGGCTTTTCTCACTGCCATCGCCAGCAGCGTGCATATAGTGGAAAGCATTATTTCCAGGGGGTTGCCATTGCCTTTTTTGCGGCTGGGGCTCTCCAACGTAGTGGTTCTTTATTTGATAATGGAAAATAAGTTTTGGCAGGCGGTGCTGTTGAATATCACAAAGTCTTTATTGGGTGCCATCGCCACCTTCACGCTGCTCACACCCGGCACCGTGCTCTCCTTGGGGGCAGGCTTTACCGCCATTCTTGTCATGCAATTGGCAAAGCGCTCGAACATGGGCTTTAGCATCTATGGCATCAGTTTGGCGGGTGCCATCATCCACAATTTGACGCAATTAGTTTTGATTAAATGGATAGTTTTGGATCAACCGGCAGTTTTTATGTTGACACCAATACTACTTTTGTTGGGATTGGTCAGCGGAATGATAATTGCCCGTATAGCTACGGCAATCTTTCCCCAGATAAAAGAATTGAGGCTGCAGAATAATGAAGATATTCAAAAATAAAAAGTTCAGGAAAGCCCTCGCCATATTCTGCCTGGGCTCCTGTGTAATAGTGGGCATAGTGGTGGGGCTATTCTGGTTTTATCAGGATGATCTGCCGCCCACAGCGGAGCTGCGCAATTTCACCCTGCGTACCGGCAGTGAGGTGTATGATTGCAATGGCAAGATGATCTATCTTTTTGCCTTTGAAAAGCGCAAGCTCACTTCCCTCAAAGAGCTTCCCCCTCATCTGATAGATGCCCTTCTTACCACAGAGGACAAGCGTTTTTATTACCATCCCGGGATGGACCCCTTGAGCCTCATGAGAGCAGTATTTGTAGATATCACCACAGGTGGATATTCCCAAGGCGCCAGCACCATCACCCAGCAGATGGCGCGCAATATGTTCCTCACTCTGGATAAACAATTGAGCCGCAAGATCAAAGAGGCAATTCTGGCGTTTAGGATTGAGGCCACCTTTAGCAAAGATGAGATTCTGGAAATCTATTTTAACAAAATCTTTTGGGGCGGGCAGGTGCATGGCGTGGAAACAGCGGCACTTTATTACTTCAATAAACACGCCCGTGATCTCACCCTGCCAGAATCTGCCATGCTGGTGGGAATGATCCAAAGGCCAAACTATTACGATCCCATCCGGCATCCGGAAACTGCCAAAAAAAGACGTGACTTTGTGCTGTCCAGAATGCTGAAAGCCAAAAAGATAACCAAGGAAGAGTATCAGGTAGCCATCGATACTCCCGTTCAACCCCAGGAAGGCATCATGCGCAGGTATGCTTCGGATTATTTTATCGAACATATCAGAACCTATCTGGAGCGAAAGTATGGCACAGAGCGTTTGTTTGAGGGTGGCTTGAGGATTTATACCACGCTGGATCCTGATATGTCCAGCTCTGCTTATTCGATCTTGAATGGCTATCTTACAGACATTGAACGCGGCTCTGGCTATAGGAACAAATATTCAGACATAGCCCCTGGCACCCATGATATAGAGACCAAATATATTCAGGGAGGCTTGGTGCTGATGGAAAATAAGACCGGCTATGTGAGGGCGCTCATTGGAGGGCGCAACATCGAACACAGCAAGTTTAACCGGATGACTCAAGCCAAGCGTCAACCGGGTTCCTCCATCAAACCAGTTTACTATACATTGGCGGTGGAAAAGGGCTATACGCCTGCCACCATTATCAATGACGCACCAGTTTCCTTTGGAAACTGGAGGCCTCGCAATGCCGGTGGCGGATCTTATGGCTATAAACGCATGCGCGTTGCCATCACCCATTCCTACAATATCTGGGCGGTAAAATGTGCTTATGACCTGGGGCTGGATACCGTGAATGAATCCTTCCAGCGCTTTGGGCTGAACGTTCGTGCAGACAACCTCACTGCTGCCCTGGGTTCTTATGAGGTTACCCCCATCGATCTGATTTCCGGCTATACAGCTTTCCCCAACCAGGGATATCGCAGTGCCCCCATATTCATCACTAAGGTGGAGGATATCAAAGGACGGGTATTGGAACGTGGCATGGCTCAAAAATACCGCGTATGCTCCCCACAGGTGGCATATCTGATGACCAGTATGCTGCAATCTGTGACGGAGAGCGGTACCGGCAGAGGCGCCAGAAGCGGATACAACTGGCCAGCAGCCGGCAAAACAGGTACCACCTCCCAAAACCATGACTCCTGGTTTATTGGCTTCAACGATCGTTTTACCTTGGGAATCTGGACAGGGTTTGACAATAACAGGCTGCACCTGGGCAAAGCACAGGCATCCAACATCTGGGGACGCATCATGGCATCTGCCCTCAAGCATGACAACAAGGGGCACTATCCCAAACCCGATGACCCCCGCTACGAATTTAAGGTGCCCTCCAATATTGTGAAAAGAAGCATCAATCCATACACGGGTTTTGCCACTCAAAGCGGGGGTATCACAGAGATATTTATTGAAGACAATGTGCCTCCCGTGGTAGCGGATACCCTTGCCTTAAATTTCTACCCCACACGCTGGGGTTATTATGACCAAATAGAATCCAATACAGAGGATGAAGATTGATCTTAGATTTCCTCTATTATCTGCTTATTGCACTGGTAGCAAGCGGCTTTGTTACCTACATCATTCATTGTATCCGTTTTTATTGGGGTTATAAGAATTATAACCCTGAGAAAAGCTATAAGAAACGCACCGTATCCGTAATAGTGGTGGGACGCAATGAGGCAGCCAATCTGCCCACACTGCTTACCAGCCTGGTAAATCAAAACTACCCCAAGGAACTGTATGAAATCATCGTGGCAGATGATGATTCTGAAGACGATACAGAAGATGTGGTAAGATCATACAGCGATCTGGGCGTTAATGTCCATTATATCAAGGTGAAGGGCAGGGAAAATGTGGTTTCCCCCAAAAAGCAAGCCATGGAAATAGCCATCAAGGCATCCATCGGAGAGCTGATCCTGACCACAGATGCAGATTGCATTGTGCCCTTGACGTGGGTGAGCTCCATGGTGGAAGCCTTTACCGATGATATCTCCATGGTGGCAGGGTATTCGCGCACATTGCTCAAGGACTGGGACCAAGCTTCGCTATTGCACAAGTATGAACACTTTGATTTTGCCGCCACCTACCTGGTTTTGGGCGGAGGATATACCTTGGGCAAAAGCTGGGCTTGCATCGGGCAAAACCTGGCATACACACGCAGAGCCTGGGAGGATGTGGGTGGTTTTGACCAGATTCGCCACCTGATTTCCGGAGACGACGTGAACCTGATGCAGCTCTTGCGCAGATCAGGCAAGCGCATTATCTTCAATTTCGATCCCCGCTCATTTGTGCATACCTATCCAGTGGAATCCTGGCAACAGCTATCCAATCAACGTGCGCGCTGGGCTTCCAATATGAAGTATCAGCTGAAGTTCAATCCGGAGTTCTTTTTCATCCTGCTCTCCATGGCTTTTATGTATTGGGGAGCACCGCTGTTGGCTTTCTTCAATTGGAAGCTGGCGTTGGGGGCATTTGTGTTGCGGATTGCAATCGAGCTCACATTCCTGAGCTATGCCAGATCCCGCTTTGGCGTCACGGCACGGATGATGAGATTTTATCCCCTGTGGATAGTGATTCAAACATTCTTTTTGGTCTTTACCATGGTATTGGGGCAGTTCAACCTCTTTATCTGGCATGGTAAAAGACCACCCAAAGGAGCAAGGAAATGATTATATTCGACGACAACCCTTCTGCCTTTTACCCGCTATCGCTCACCCGCAGTATCGGGGATTTGCGCTGTGGAATCCTCAAATTGCGTCAACGCCTGCAAAGCCTATTATCTGATGATAAAGACGAGCCAGAACACCTCTGGCTGGAAGGCAGGCTGGCAGACATATATTCTGAACGCCATCCCCAGTGGCTCATCAATCAGGATGCACAGGTGGGTGAATTGTTGGTCAATTCCCGGCTGATACCATCGCCTGAGAATATCAAACAGGTGAAACAGCTAAAGCCCGGGCAAAGCCTCATCTCTGAAGCCGCCTTGGTAGCCCTTCGCCTCAATACAGCCCTGCCTTTTACCCCACAATCACTGAAAGAGATGCAAAGGGCATCCGAGGAAATCCCAGGCGAAAGCCAGATGCTTTTCCGCCATATTCCAGATTTGATAAATGCTGTGGAAGGGCTGATACGTCAGGATTTTGAGATGTATTTTTATGATCAGGATAGCAGCTTTGAGACGGAGCCTGGCGTTACTGTGCTGAACCCCTATTCAGTGTGGTTAGGGGATGGAGTGCAGCTAAAACCCGGAGTGGTGTTAGACGCCTCCGAGGGCCCCATCGTCATCGATGAAGATGTATTGGTGATGCCCAATGCGGTGATCATTGGTCCTGCTTATATAGGCAAAAACAGTATCATCAAAATAGCCGCCAAGATATATCCCGGCACCTCCATCGGCCCTGTGTGCAAGATTGGCGGAGAGGTGGAGAATTGCATCTTTCAGGCTTATTCAAACAAACAGCATGACGGCTTTTTGGGGCATAGCTTTGTGGGAGAGTGGGTCAATATCGGTGCTGACACCAATAATAGCGACCTCAAAAACACCTACGATGAGGTATCCTTTTACAGCTATCCTGCCGGACGGAAGATAGATAGCGGCACCATGTTTATGGGATGTGTGATTGGTGACCATACCAAGCTGGGCATCAATTGCAGCATCAATACCGGCACCGTGATAGGCGTGGCGGCAAACCTGTGGGGCAATCCCCTGATCGATGGCTTTATCCCTGATTTTAGCTGGGGTATGGCAAACGACCTGCGTCCCTACCGCACCCCTGCTTTCATGCACACTGCCCAGCATGTGAAACAACGCCGCAAACTAAATCTGTCCGCAGCAGAAAAAGAGCTTTACAGCCGCATTGCAAAGCTCGATTATGGAGATTAAATGCATAGTTTTATAGAAGTAGAATTTAGAACCGGAAGATTGGGCTATTACAAAAACCCGGAAGGGTTGCCCATCCAACCGGAAGACCTCATCATCGTGGAAGTGGAGCGGGGAGATGATATCGCCCAGGTTACCCATCTCAGCGTGAATGATCCCGAGATGCCGCCTTCCCAGCAAGGCAACCGGCAGTTTGTCATCAAACGCCTCGCCACCGAAGAGGATATCGCCAAGATGCTCAATCTCTCCCACGAAGAAGAACGCGCCACCGAGGTGTTTCTGAATATCGTACAGCGCTATCCTTTCACGATGAAGCTCATCGAAACAGTGTTCCAATTTGACGGCAACAAGCTCACCTTCTTCTTCTCGGCAGAAGGACGCATCGATTTCAGAGTGTTTGTGCGTGAATTGGCGAATGTATTCAAGACGCGCATCGAACTGCATCAAACCACCGGCCGTGACGAGGCCAGACGCCTGGGAGGCTTTGGATTGTGTGGCAATCAATATTGCTGTGCCAGCTTTCTGAAACGCTTTAGCCAGGTAACCATCAAAATGGCAAAAGATCAAAACCTTGCCAGCAACCTCTCCAAGATATCCGGACCCTGTGGACGCCTCCTGTGTTGCCTCAGCTTTGAAGAAGGGTTCTATGTGGAGGAAGCCAAAGGATTCCCCGCCCTGGGCACCTGCGTGATGCTGAAAGACAAAAAGATGTACGTGGTCAAAAATGACATCCTCAACGATAAAGTGCACCTCAGCGACGATGAACAGCTGCCCACCGAGCTGAATCTGGCAGAGTTTTCCAAGCTGAAAGTGGTGGAAAGCCCAGACCAGGCGCCATGCTGAACTCTCTTTACGGGATCAATCCCACAGAATTAGCCGCCCTCATTGCCAAGGATTTCCCTGCCTACCGGGGCAAGCAGCTCTTGGAATGGATATACAAAAAGCTGGTGTTTGATCCATCTTTGATGACCAATCTGCCCCCAGATTTTAAGGCTTGGCTGATGGACACCTTTAGCCTTGTGCTGCCCACCGTGCTGCAAAAACTGGAATCAACGGATGGCACCTTCAAGCTGCTCTTGCAATTGGAAGATGGACAAAAGGTGGAATGCGTGTTGATCCCCGAAGGCAAGAAGCGCACCCTGTGTGTGTCTTCCCAAACGGGATGCTCTTGGCGCTGTGCATTTTGCGCCACGGGAACCATGGGCAAAGGCAGAAACCTCCTGCCCCATGAAATCGTGCAGCAAATCCTCATCACCAGCCAGCTCATCAAACCCCAAATTCTTTCCAATATCGTCTTTATGGGCATGGGCGAACCTTTGGACAACCTGGATAACGTATTGGCTGCTCTCAAGGTATTGCAGGATGAAAAAGGCATGGCATTCAGCCCCCGGCGCACCACCATCTCCACCTGTGGCATCGTGCCCGGCATCGTGCATTTGGCGGATTCCGGCATCAAAGCCAAGCTGGCTGTATCGCTCAATTCTGCCATAGATAAAGTGCGTGATCAATTGATGCCCGTCAATAGGATATATCCCCTGCCCCACCTCAAGCAAGCCCTAGTCTATTACAAAAAGAAGAGCCCCTATCGCATCACTTTCGAATATATCCTCATCCCAGACCACAACATGGATGATGCCTCTCTGAAGGCATTGCGCAGGTTTTGTGGAGACATCGCCTCCAAGATCAATTTTATCCCGCTCAATCCCACTGCCAATTCCGGCATGAGGGCACCCACCAAGGCGGAAATAGATAGCTTTATGGCTCGCGCAGCATCCCTGCCCCAAGCCATCACCCTTCGCAAAAGTAAAGGACAGGATATCCAAGGCGCCTGCGGACAATTGGCGCTGAACACCAAACCCATTAATCAAGGAGCAAAACAATGAATAAGATTGAATCTATCGCCAGACAGCTTGTCACTTATTTTGAAGACTGCCGCTGTGGAGCAGAGCATAAGATATGCCTGCAATGCACAGTGTGCCGGGCGGAATTGCCGGATCAATTGTGGGACCCCGATCAGGGCATCGCCCCCGTGGTGGATGCCACCCTGCTCAAGGCTGATGCCAGCTTGGATGATGTGAATGCCCTTTGCGAAACGGCAAACAACAATCAATGTGCCTCCGTGTGTGTAAACTCCTGGTTTAGCCATGTGGTACGCCTCAGATTGGCAAATGCCGTCCACAATTGCACGGTGATCAACTTTCCCTTGGGTGCATCCTGCCTGGAAGCCGTGTTGAATGAAGCGCATGCGGTGATCGGCCACGGAGTGGAAGAGATCGATTTGGTGCAAAACCTGAGCGCCTTACGCAGTGGACATCCCAAGCTCTCCTACGAAATGATGCGCAAAGTGGCAGATATCTGCTGGCAGGAAGAGGTATCCCTAAAAGTGATCTTGGAAACCTGCTATCTTACAGAAGACGAGATTATCATCTCCTGCCTCTATGCCAAAAAAGCAGGGGCAGACTTTGTGAAAACCTCCACTGGATTCGGAACTGCCGGAGCCACCATCGAACACGTGAAACTGATGCGCAGATGTGTGGGCCCCAAAATAGGCGTGAAAGCCAGCGGTGGCATCAGAGACCGCGAAACAGCGCTTGCCATGCTGAATGCAGGGGCAAACCGCATTGGAGCCAGCAACGTTTTAAACCTGTTATAAGGAAAGCCACACCGTGAAAGTAAGCATCGCCGGATACAATATCGATAGCTCTCAAATTGCCCTTCTTGATCCTCAAAAGGCAACGCCTGAATCCATCTCCGCCGCCTATGCGCGCATCAGCCGCAGCGAAAAAGACATCGCCTCACTGCGGCAGGAAGCCCTGCAGGAGATCATCCGCTCCCGCAAATCGAACCAAAATATCATCTTTGAGATGGGGCATTCCTCCATTGCCGAGCACGCCGTATTCAATATCGACCTTGTGGGCATCTCGCGCTTGCTCACCGAAACCGTGCAGCGCAGCCGCTTGGCATCCTTTACAGAGAAATCCCAGCGTTACGTCACTTTCCACAGTAGCTTTGTGATTCCAGAGGAGTTGGCGCAATATCCAGATCTGCGCACGGAATACATCCAAATCTGTGAAAGTCTCTTTGCGGAATATGCCCTCAGCATCGATGCCCTGGCAAAGCATCTGGCAGAGCTGAACCCTGGGCTTAGCAAACGTGATTTGCAAACCAAAGCCAAGGAAGACGCCCGCTATATCCTGCCTCTTGCCACCAAGACGCAAATGGGCATCACCATCAACGCCCGCAGCCTGGAGCTGCTGTTGCGCCGGCTTAGCACCAGCCCCTGCCTGGAGGCAAAAGAGCTGTGGACAGAGCTGGAAGACCAGATCAGCGCCATTGCCCCCTCGCTGATTCGCTATACCAAAGGCGATGCGGCAGCATTCCAGATGCCTGAAGACTCCGTACCAAACACATCCCCATCCTGGGCGGATGAGTTGCCCCATGCCCAGCTGCTGGATGCCAGCGCCAATGGGGATGAGGAGATACTTGCCACCCTCTGGTTTGAACAATTTGGCGGCGAACCCACAGCCTTGCAGGAGAAGCTTGCCCGGCTGGATGATACAGCCAAAAAACAGCTTTGGAACCAGCTTTTTGCAGACCTGCAACCGTGGCAAAAGATGCCTCGCGCTTTTGAAGTGATGCAACTAAAATATCTCTTACAGCTCTCCGAGTGCAGCTGGAGCCAGTTGAAGCGCCATCGCAGCGCCACCTTGATCAGGGGTGCATATTCATTTGACTGCCCGCTCGTGATTCCCAAGCCCATTATCATTTGCAATAGAGAACATATCTGGCAAGACCTCTTGGAACAAGTGCGCAGATTCAGAGCCAAGCTGGATCAGCCCCTGCAGGCATATCTACGCCTTAATGCCGAGAGCGTACAGGTGCTTGCCACGCTCAATCTCCGAGAGCTTTACCACTTTAGCCGCCTGCGCAGCGATGAACACGCCCAATGGGAAATCCGTCTGCTCTCAGATCAGATGGTCGCTCTGGCAAAGCCTCATGCCCCCTTGGCAACCGCTCTTTTGGGCGGTAAGAGCGATTTTGAAAACTTGAATCCTGACATCTGACGCCTACTTCTTCCCGGTTAACCACCCTTGTCTCTCCCTTGTTGAGACAAGGGAGAGACAAGGGTGAGACAAGGGTGGCTAATGGGCAAGGGCGAGGTGGTAAGTGGTAAGTGCTTGTATCCCCTGGCTTTAGCCGGGCGTTTCACCGACTTCAGTCGGTTATTTAATTAAAGCAACATTTCTATATTTATTATATCTCGCAGTCATAATGTCTCTCAAAACTATCACCTTGCTTCCTTAAAACACATACCTGTCCCCGAGCTTACAAGGTGTTTCATAAACCGGTTAAACCGGTGGGGTTACCCTTGCATAAGCCCAATACTACCATGCTATTACATAACTTTACCCTCGTGCTTCAAAGACCGACTGAAGTCGGTGAAACGCCCGGCTAAAAGCCAGGGGATACCAGAGCCTGTAACCTGAAACTATCTGAATTTAATTGCCAAGTGCCACACCACCACCATACCAGCCAGAGAGAGAGGTGAGTCTCACCCCCATATCCTGGATTTGGGTGATGAACTTCTGCAAAGCAACCAGCTTGGCATTGTTGTGACAGTGAGTGATGATGATCACGGGCTCCACCCTGCCGCGGAACCTGCCCAGATCTGAGATACGGGCGGCGATGGTGGCATCACTATTATCTGGAACGTCCAAAAACAGATCGCGCTTGATAGCCCGCATTCCCACGGATTGTGCCAATCTATAGCCCGCCGTGTTGCCAATGGTAACGCTATCCACAAACAAGAGTCCCTTGGTACGCAAGTGTTCCAACACCGTTTGCATCAATTCTTTATTCTGTGTGGCAGTGCTGCCCATATGATTGTTCAAGCCAATCGCCATGGGCATCTGTGCATAAAAGGAATCCAGCATATCGCGCACGGTTTCACCATCCTGCCCTGGTTTCAGATATCTTTTCCCGGGTGAGGTCTTGGAGATCGTAGCCTCCATGGGACAGTGGATCAGCACGTCTCTGCCGCTATTTTGGGCAGCCTGCGCCGCCGCCTGGGTATGGGGCAGATCGGGCAAAATGGCAAATGCCACCTCTTTGGGCAGGTTTGCAAAGTTTTGCAATAAAGCTCCGGTGGCAGTGCCAAAGTCATCCACTATGATGATTACGGGCGGTATGTTTTCGGAATCCGTCCAAGAGTATTTATAGTTTTTCAGGCTGCTATCCGCCACAGCGCTGGTACGTGATTTGGCATCACTTGGCTGTTTTGGGGATGCTGCCCCTTGCTCGCTTTCCAGCAGGCTGTCGCTTTGGTCGGAATGGTTCTCCTGCACAGAATCTTTAGAGTTTTTCAGGGTTGCCTCGCCAATATCTTGCTTCAAACCCTTTTGATTCTTGCAAGATACAGCCACAAAAGCAATTATCAAAAGTAGTATGCTTATCCAGAGTATTCTGGTCATGGGGTTCTTTTCCACGTGATGGTATCTCCATTTTTAATGTCATATTTCTTGCAAATACCTGCATTCACTTCCAAAGTATATAGGTTATATCCTTCCACTTCAATTAGTTCCTCGCTAAATGGAATGGTATCCTCAGCAATCTGAAAGATTTTGTTTTCATAATCTATAAACAGCATATCCAACGGGATATAGGTATCCTTCATCCAAAAGCCATAATTCTGTTTGCCATCAAAGATAAACAGCATCCCCTGGTTTTCCTGCATGCTTTCCCGAAATTGCAGCCCTCTGTGCACGTCATCCTTCTTGCTCACAATCTCGATATCAAAAGATGCCTTCACCTCGCCATCTTCGCCCAATATGCTCAGCTCGCCATCTTTGCGAAATTCATAGCTGATGGTACTGGATTCCTGCTTATCTTGTGGCTGTTTGCTGCATTTGGACCCCAGCATCATCGCAGATGCCAATAGGATCAGGATCAAAATGCCGATTCTGTGTCTTTTCATTGAATGAGGATCATCCTCCTTGTTTGAGTGTTAAGTCCGTTTATCAGACGATACAAATATATGCCACTACCCACATTTTGTCCAGCATTATCTTTTCCATCCCATCCCACCTGGTGTGCCCCCGCCTCCAAACGCTCTTCAAAAAGCGTCTTCACAAGCTGCCCCTTGAGGTTGTATATCCTCATGCTGCTGGGCTTTAGACTATCTGCTATCCAAAACCTGATCTGGGTATGAGGGTTGAAAGGATTGGGATAGTTTTGCAGCAAGGCAAAAGGTGCCGCCACCTGATTATCATCAGGATTAGCAGTACCGGGATGCCAGTTTATCTGATGATGTACTCCATTCAAGGTATATTCACACACCACCTCCGCCAGCGAATCAGTCAAGGTTTGCTGCACGCCTTGCAGGCTCTCCTCCAGCTTCACCCAGGCAAATGCCTTGCCTTCCCCATTTAGCGCCACATAACCGCCCACATCCCCAGGATCAAGCTCGATATCCCACACGCTGTCTTCATCGGGGCTAATCAACTGTATATCCAATGCACACAGCGAGTTTGCCGGCTGGAAGGTCATCGTGTGTCCAGTTCCCTCAAAGCTATGCTCTGCCATCACCTCAGTGAAGGGATATTCCTCCCCGCCCTGAGCGGCAAATCGATACGTGGGATCGTAGATATACTGCGCCACCAGGAAGGCATCCACAGAGTTTAACTCCCCGCTGCCATCCACATCACAGGCGGCTATCAGATCAGGCTGCCAGGGACGCGGAATATCATCAGGATCCAAGCCCACACTATAATCCAAGATGGCTTGCAGGTCTTTCACGCTTATTATCCTATCCCCAGTGGCATCTCCCAAAAACCTCGCGGCTGTGGAATAGCCCGTCACTATCAAATCATCTATATAAATGCCATCCCGGGTGGTGTATATATCCGTTTGAATCCTAAAGCGCAAGTGCAGATCGCCCCCATCATAATCTGCTATCGGGATGATGCGATATGCCCAGCCCACTTGCGTGCCGGTGAAGACCGCCAATTGCTGCCAATTCTCCCCATCGCGGGAGGCTTCCAGATAGGCAAAGTCATAATTAGTCTCCAAGATATGTTTTTCCAGCAAGGTCAATTTGGCATTCTCTATCTGCGAGAGATCGATGGGGTTGGTAAGGCGGCAGGATTTGTTGATATTATTGGCATAATTGCCACTGGGAGAATCTGTGAGCCTGTTATCGCCCTCATAATGGATTATCCCCCAGGGCTGGTCTGCCGTCCAATTATCCATATTATCAAAGGCATCCTCAAACAAAACATCGGGTTCCTCATAGATAAATACCATCCGGTTGTCCTCTGCCGTCAGCAAAAACTGCTTTTCATAAAATACAAAATCTTCGCGGATAAACTTGGCATTATAATACCCCTCCCGGATGTTTTCAAAGCTGAAGGAGCCGTTGGCATCCGCATCCGCTGTGAGGGGAGGATTGGTATTTATCTCAATGCTAAAATCATCTATCCCGCCTCCATCCACAGTGCGGATTTGCCCCCAAAAGTCCGTTTGCCCCGCCTCCATCAATACAAAATCAAGATCCACCCTGCCACTGGCAGGAACGGTAACCTGCCGGCTGTGGGCTATATATCCATCCGCCTCTGCCCTGATGGTATACGATCCCGGCAAGAGCAGGCGATGGTAGTCTCCCCACACACTGCCGGCATTCATCACCTTGTCATTGCCCACCACATGGATGGTGGCATCACCCAGAGGCATTCCGCCCTCGGATGTCACCGTGCCATGCACCCCATTTTGCACAAATTCCAAGAGGCACAGCATGGATTCTTTGTTGAGATCCCAATACATGGGCAATTCACTGGCTGGAGGCCATTTGTTGGCGCCAATCTCCGCCGTCAGATCAATGCAATCCGTATATCCATAAGACCAATCCTGCAAAGAACCGGTGATCACATACCATTGCGCCCCATTCACCACCCCTTCTGGAAATTGCGGGCTATTATACACCATGCTGTTTTCGCGGGAATAGGTGAGCGCCGCCTCCCGGATGAGATCGTTATCCGGGGTCAGCGTAAAGGTGTAATCCCATGGGTAATTGATCACAGCCGATCCCCCATGCAGGTTTGTGGAAAGCTGGAAGTTGTGTGCCTGGCTAAAATCCATCACTGCGACGTTTTCCGGCGCCCAGGAATTGCCATCCGGATGCTGGTCTCCAGAAGGCATCGGATAGTTTCTGTTCAAATCGATATTCTGTGCATTAAAGCGACGTCCCGCCACAAATCCATCGGGATTCAGCATCGGACAAATCCAGATTTCAGTATTATCCACAATCTCTGTGATGCGCGCATCGCTGCCATACTCCGAGGTGAGGAGCTGTATCAAACGGATCAAAAGATCATAGCCTACCGGCTCATCGCCATGGATGGAAGAGATAAAGCGAAATCCCGGCTCCGGCTCGTCTTGTGCCACGTTATCCGAGATTTTCATGAAGTAAATGGGACGCCCCTGCACGGATGAGCCAATCATTTCCAAGTGGCACAGTTCCGGATACTGGATGGCAGTTTGCTGCATAAAATCAACATATTCATCAAAGCTGTAATAATCATCCATCTCCCCTCCCCTGATGGGCGGGCGGGAATTCAGGATGCGTGCCAATTCAGGAGCCGGATTGGGCAGCCGTGTGGCATCCATCCCCGCTGTTAAAATGCTTTGATACTCCGCCTCATCACGCACATAAGCCATAATCACACCCGTATTGCGGTTCACGCTGTCTATGCTGATATTCAGTGTATTGAGGGTCTTCACATCCCTGTCCGCATCCCCTGTCTGAATATGCACGGGAAATGCAAATATCAGCCCTGCCATAAGTAGAAGAATGATTGTATGTGCTAATCTCATTTCTCAGTCCTTTATGCTCCATCTGATCCGATAAAGCCTCTTGATACCCCCGTAGATATGCAATATATGTGCCTTGTGTACAAAATAAAAATGCCAGGCAAACAACTGCACATGGAATACTTCGCTTAATGCTGCTTCATTCCTGACCTGACATGGTTCACGGGCATCCATTGCGTTGCGCCTGGCAATGTCAAGATTGAGGCAGCCCCTGATTTGTCAATACAAAAATCCCTCTCCCCCCTTCCTTCGCTACCTATATCCTTTCATTTTGTGCTAATTAGCCTTGACGAGAAAAGCCCCTTGGGAAATAATGACATTATATTGAAATAAACTAAGGTAAAGACAATGGAAAAACCAGAAACACCCATCACTGAAGATAAAGAACGGACTCCCGTCTCCAATTTTATCCGCAATATCATAGATGCGGATTTGGAGAGCGGCAAACACAATTTTATCATCACCCGCTTTCCCCCGGAACCCAACGGATTTTTGCATATCGGTCATGCCAAATCCATCTGCCTCAATTTTGGCTTGGCAAGGGATTATGACGGCATCTGCCACCTGCGTTTTGATGATACCAACCCCGCCAAGGAAGAGCTCTTGTATGTGCAATCCATCATGGAAGACGTAAAATGGCTGGGCTTCGATTGGGGAGACAAGCTCTTTTACGCCTCAGATTACTTTGAAAAGCTCTATGAATATGCCGAAATCCTGATCCAAGACGGCAAGGCTTATGTGTGCGATTTGTGTGTGGAAGAAATAGCCGAATATCGCGGCACCCTCACCGAACCCGGCAAAAACAGCCCCTATCGTGAGCGCAGTGTGACTGAAAACCTCACTCTTTTCAGAGGCATGAGAGACGGCCTCTACCCCGAAGGTTCACGCTCCCTGAGGGCAAAGATAGATATGGCATCGCCCAATTTGAATATGCGCGATCCCGTGATCTACCGCATCAAGATGACGGAGCATCACCGCACCGGCGATAAATGGATGATCTACCCCATGTACGATTACACCCATCCCCTCTCAGACGCCCTGGAGATGATCACCCATTCCGTCTGCACCCTGGAATTTGAAGACCACCGTCCGCTTTATGACTGGTTTTTAGACAACCTCCCTGTGCCCAGCAACCCCCGACAAATCGAATTTGCCCGCCTCAACCTCAGCTACACAATGATGAGCAAACGCCTGCTCTTGGAACTGGTGGAAAGCGGCGTGGTGGATAATTGGGATGATCCCCGCATGCCCACCCTGGCTGGAATGCGCCGCAGAGGCATACCCCCTGCTGCCATCAGGGATTTTGCCGATCGCATCGGCGTGGCAAAGGCAAATTCTGTGGTGGATTACGAACTACTCCAATTCTGCGTGCGTGAAGAGCTGAATAAGACCGCCCAACGTGTGATGGCAGTCTTGGACCCCATCCCCCTTACCATCGAAAACTATCCCGAAGACAAAATGGAAGAGCTGGATGCGGATAACAACCCCGAAGACCCCTCTGCTGGCAAACGCAAGATACCCTTTGCCAAGGAGCTCTTGGTGGAACGTGAGGATATCTCCCTGGATCCTCCCAAAGGCTGGTTCAGGCTGGCGCCCGGCAAAGAGGTGCGCCTCAAACACGCCTATTATATCACCCTCACCCGCGTGGAGCAGGATGCTGATGGCAATATCACCCGCCTGTTTGCCACCTACGATCCCCATTCCAGAGGAGGATGGAGCCAGGATGGCCGCAAGGTAAAGGGCACCATCCACTGGGTTTCCGCCCCCCACGCCATTCCCATCACCGCCCGGCTTTACGACCACCTTTTCACCCTGGCTGATTTTTCCAAGATGGAAGAAGGCAAAACCTTTCACGATTATATCAACCCGGATTCCCTGACCGTTCCCCCCACTGCCATGGCAGAGCCATCCCTTGCCCAAGCTCAAAAAGGCGATAGCTTCCAATTCCTGCGGCTGGGATATTTTACCGCAGATTACGATCATCTGCCCGATAAACCTGTCTTTAACCGCGTCACCGGCCTCCGGGATACCTGGAGCAGAAAAGCCGGAAGAAAAGGCTAACTTCCACAAACCCCTGTGCCACAGCAGGCGCTGGGAATGGGTACTTAATGTTTTTATATAAATAGGAATAAAACTTGCACCCCATTATAGTCAACATAACAAACAAATAAAAGGAAGATACGCACATGAAAAATGCAGTATTGTCAATTTTGTTGCTCAGCTTTATAGTGATGCTGAGCGCTGTTCCCCGCAACCTCGTTGTTGTGGAGGTTGCCACCGGCACATGGTGCGGCTACTGTCCGGGTGCCGCCATGGGTTGCCACGATCTCATTGAAAACGGGCATGCCGTTGCCATCATCAAAAACCATGGCAGCGATAACTATGCCAACACCTATTCCAATGCCCGCAACAGCTATTATGGCGTAAGTGGATTCCCCTCCGCCTATTTTGACGGGCTCAACGTAACCGCTGGCGGAAGCGGAACCAGCTCCATGTACAGCAATTATCTGCCCAAGGTAAACGCCCGCCTTGCCATCCCCAGCAAATACACCATCGCCGCCATTGGCAATGGTGCTGGCACCCTTTATACCGTTGGGGTCACCATTGCCAAGCCCGAAGCCGATGCCAATACAAACGTGAAGCTGCACGCCGTGCTCACGGAATCCAATATCCCCCAAAACTGGTTCAACCAAACCACCGTGGATAACGTCAACCGTCTCATGGTGCCCGATCAAAATGGTACCAATATCAACCTTGACACTGGCGAACAGACCACCGTCACCCTGCAGTTTAACTTGAACCCCGCCTGGGAAATCGGCAATTGTGAAATGGTGTTTTTCCTGCAAAATCATAGTTCCAAGGAGATTCTGCAAGGTGTGAAGTATTCTTTGGCAGAGCTGGTGGGTGCATTCCCCCTCTCTCATGAAACCCTGGAATTTCCCAATCAATACATCGGCGGCAGTGCCACCATCCCCGTCACCATTGCAAACTTTAGCGATACTGTTGCCAGCGGCACCATTGCCATTGACAATCCCGCTTTCACCTCCACAATTTCCAACTTTTCCATCCCCGCATATCAAACTATCAATATGCAGGTTAGCTTCACCCCCACCACCACCGATTATTATACCGGCACCATGACCATCACCAGCAATCTCTACAATCATCCCAATATCGAGGTTCCCCTCTCCGGCATCGGATTTACCAATGCTCCTCCTGTTGCCACAGATGTAATGGCAACCGGAACCCCCATCATCTATCAGGAAATGGTGGGCAGCTACACTTTCTCAGACCCCGATGGCGATGGCGAAGGAGCCACCATCCTGCAATGGTATAGAATTGTAAACGATATCCCCGAGGCCATCGATGGTGCCGATGAAGCCACCTACCAGCCTCTGGAAACAGATATTGGTTATCCCCTGGCATTTGAAGTGACACCTGTTGATCAACACGGAATGCCCGGCGACCCTGTGATGAGCGCCCATAGCCCCGCGATCACCAATATCCCGGCTCCCAGAAACCTGAGCGCCACCGTGACCCCACCCAGTGATGTAACCCTCACCTGGGAACCACCGGAAAACGTGGATATTCGTGCCTTTGTGGGATACCGTCTCTTCCGTAACGGACTCAATATCTCCACCATCACCAATCCCACCATCCTCACTTTCACCGATACCTACGTGCCGGATGGAGTCCATGAATACTGGGTTTGCACCCTCTTCAACAATCCCATGCTGGTTTCCGATCCCTCCAATATCGTCACGGTGCGCATTGGCGTGGCAAATGATGACGTGGTGGCAGCCCCTGCCTCCGTCTCCGTTTACCCCAATCCCTTTGGCAACAATGCCAATTTTGAAGTTCAAGCCAAAGCCGCCACTCCCGTCAAGCTCAGCATCTACAACCTGAAAGGTCAGCTGGTAAAGAGCTGGAACACCCACAGCGATGCACAAGGCATCTCCAATATCCAGTGGAACGGCACAGACAATGCAAACAACCCCGTCCACAGCGGAATTTACTATTACAAGCTTGAAGCTGCTTGCATCAACAAAACTGGCAGAATCGTGAAAATACACTAAAATCTTAACACACAAAAAAGCCCCGGGGATTTCTCTTCGGGGCTTTTTTTATTATAAATACTAAGCGGGTTGCTGCGCAAGCAGTTGAGAGGCGCCAAGACGCCAGTTGAGTGTTCGCTTCGCTTACGGTTGAGATTCGCTTCGCTCATTTGAGCGTGCTTCGCACTGTTATGAAGTGGCTGATGTCTATTCTGAATTAGTGAAATCCTTGTAATTAGTGTAATTAGTGGTTAAGAATGCGCACACTGTCCACATTATTCGTCATTCATTATTCATCGCGAGCGCTTAGCGAGCTCCTTTAAAAAGTCTCACCAGAGACGGTAGTTCAGGTCAAATCCTACTATAGCTTTACGTTACGAGTCTCGGCAGAGACGGCAGTTCAGGTCAAAAAAGCGAGCGCAGCCCGTTTTCCTTCAAGCCACTCTGACACCTGAAACCTGATCCCTGAATACCGTAAGCCCTTCTTTAACAACCGGTTAAAACCGGTGGAACCACCGGCTGAAGCCTGTGTTACCGCTCGCGCAGCTCGCCCCTGTCCACTGTCCCCTGTCCCCTGGCGCGCTCTGCCCGCCCTCACCTCCGCGTCGCATTCAATACCGCCAACAGCGTCACCCCCACGTCCGCAATGATAGCTTCCCACAGGCCGCTCACGCCGCTGATGCCCAATGCCATCACCAATACCTTCACGCCTAATGCCAAGAGGATATTTTGCGTCACCGTGTTATGGGTTCTTTGTGCCTGATCCCAAGCCGCCACCAGTTGTTGGGGACGGTCGTTCAAAAGCACCACATCCGCCGTTTCAATGGATGCCGGGTTGCCTATCTGCCCCATGGCAATCCCCAAGTCCGCTCTGGCAAGGGCAGGGGCATCGTTCATCCCTTCGCCGGTATATGCCACCAAACCATCCGTCTGTGCCATAATCTCTTCCAGCCTGTCTATCTTTTCTTGGGGCAACAGCTCTGCCGCCCAAGCGTCCAAGCCCAGCTCTTCGCTGATGGTGCGGGCTTTGGTTTCCCTATCTCCGGATAGCATCACCATGCGCTTGATTCCACGCTTGCGCAGGCTGTCCAGGGCTTCTTTCATACCCGGGCGTATCTCGTCGCTAAAGCACATACAACCCAGATAGATGTCGTTTTTGGCGGCATGCACCACGCTGGTTTCCCCTGCGTCAATCAAGCCCACAAAGCCGTGCTCTGCCAAAAAGGCGGCGGAACCCACTATCATCCGGTCATTGCCATACAGCATCAACACGCCTTTGCCGGAGTATTCGGAATAGGCATTCACCATTTTACCGTCATAATCCGCCGTATAGGTGCTCAATACCGCTTTGGCAAAGGGATGGTTGGATGTGTATTCGCTTTTATAGATGGTATCGATCAGTTCCGTGGGGTCTATCCCGTCGGGCGCCAAAAGCTTTTCTATCTTCAGATTGCCGGTGGTGAGCGTTCCCGTTTTGTCAAAAACCATTGCCTTCAGCCGCCTCATCGTATCCAGATACACGCTGCCTTTGAAGATGATTCCCTTGCGCGCCGCCTTGCCTATCCCCACATAATAGGAGAGCGGCACGGAGATCACCAGGGCACAGGGACAGCTCACGATCAAAAATACCAGAGCCCGATGCAGCCACACATTGGCGGGATATCCCATCAGCACGGGGATTAGAAATACCAAGAGCGCAGCCCCCACCACAGACGGAGTGTAATAATTGGCAAAACGGGTGATGAATTTCTCGTTTTGAGACTTTCGGGCTCCGGCGTTTTCTATCAATTGCAAAATCCGACTCACGGTACTCTCTGCATCCACGGATTTCACCTCCATCTCCAGGAGCCCATCCAGGTTCAACACTCCTGCCAAAATGGCATCTTCCTCTCTTACCGGCAGGGGAATCGCCTCACCCGTGAGGGTGGAGGTATCCAAGGCAGAGTTTCCCTTGGTCACCACTCCATCCAGGGGCACCCGCTCTCCGGGATACACCAGCAGCTTATCGCCCACCTGCACTTCGCCCAATGCCAGATCCAATGTGCCTTCCTCCGTCACCAGATGCGCCTTTTCCGGTTTGATCGCCAAAATGCCTTTGATGGAAGAGCGCGATTTTGCCACTGCCAAAGATTCCAGCCATTGCCCTATCTCATACAGCACCATCACTGCCGCAGCTTCTGTATATTCCTGCAACACAAGGGCGCCGATGGTGGCAAGACTCATCAGAAAATGCTCTGAAAACACCTGTCCCCTGCCAATGGATTTGATGGCGGAGATCACCACGCGATAGCCCACCAACAGCCATGCGCCCACGCCCAAGGCTATCTTCAGCCAGCCGGACGTGCCCAATAGCATGTTCAGGATTACGATCATCACACCCACTGCCAAGGGCAGCCAAAAGCCCCAATCCCATTTGTTTATCTCCTCCTGGGCTCCTTTATCGGTGATGGTAACACCCGGTTCTATGGAATCGGCAAGGTGGTTCAAGCGTTCAAGAGCGTTTTCCACGCCCTCATGAAAGCTCACAATCAGGCGTTTATTCACAAAATCAAGCTGGACGCTATGCACTCCCGGCATGCTGCTCACGCCGTCTTCTATCTTAATGCCACAATGAGCACAATCCAGATTGTGGATGTCATATTCACGGGTCGTCATTTTCTGTCTCCTTCCAAGATGTGTTCCATCGCCACCTCAAATACAGAGTGGATGTGATCGTCATCCAATGAATAAAAGATGCTGGTTTTCTCCTTGCGATATTTCACCAAACGCGTGAGCCGCAATACCTTCAATTGATGGGAAATAGCAGATTGCCCCATCTGGGTAAGCGTGGCAAGATCAGCCACACACAGCTCCTGCTGGCTGAGGAAAAACAGTATCTTCAGTCTGGTTTCATCGGCAAATACCCCAAAGAATTCACTCAAACGCTGCAACACCTCCAATGGGGGCAGCCTGTCTTGCAGATTCTTCTTCTCATCTGCGCTTATCATCTTACATTGCGTGGTCTCGCTCACTATTCTCTCCATATATGAGTATATATTCATATAATATATGAATGCCTGCTAAAAACAAGTCTTTCCTGCGCTATTTCACATCTTTTTTACCCCCTTTTGCATGCCCCTCCCACCTGCTCTCCTGTTAGATGCGCTTGCGATGCCGTTGCGATACCCAGCGGTTTGCTGGGAGAGGCAACCACATCGCAACGGCATCTAATGGGCAGGGGGCATGGAAGCAGCCCATTAGCCTCCCTTGTACCACCCTTGTCTCACCCATGCCGAGACAAGGGAGAGACAAGGGTGGTTAATGAGGAAGGAGGGGGCGAATTAAATCACAGAAAAATGTAGATTCTGACACATTTTATCGTACAATATATGTTCGCTATCAAGCCTTGACTGATGAATCATAATTTAGTAATGTGTAAAGAACCAGCAAACATGGGTAGTGATTGCAGCAATCTAGTAAACACGAGGATAGGATGACTACTCTTTACATAATATCTGTATAGAAACACCGCTTTCTACACAAGCATTTATTAGGCTGGATATTAGCCAAATAATCTGTATAATTTGCCTTCGTTCGCCAAATTTTTCTTCATTTTTTAATCTTGTAAGCCAATCCGCTAAATCTGATTTGGAAATAAAATCCACAACCAGGACAACTTCGCGATTAAGATTTGGTTTTTTTGTTAGGTCAATAAAGCAGGCAACAGCACTGTTTATATCAGGCCCTTTTCTTAGTCTATTAATCCTTGTCACCTTATTGCCATTATTATATAAATTTGACCAGATTCCAAATCCTTTTTTTTCTAGCCTATCCTTTGTGGCTGTAAAATTTCCAATATTCTTCAAGGCCTGACTAATAATAACATGAAACGCTGATGCTGATGCCTTAGTAGTATCATGCTTTGCATGCACAAATTGAATTTTATTATCTGTTAACAAGATGTAGTCAGCCCATTCATCCCCCAAATCGTCTAGTAGGGCATAATCAAAATCTGGTACTAACTCTTTCTCAATAAAGCCAAATAAACTGTTATTTGGGAATCTAACCGAAGATGTCCAGAAACCAGTGCCTTTCTCTGAAAGCATATTCGCAAGCTCAGAATGAGGTTTAAATACTTCCAAAAACAATTCTATATACCCTAATAAGGAACTGTCTTTGTAAAGTTGTTTCATCGTATATACATACTCAACAGATTCAAAATTGACTATATAGTAGTTATTCTTTGAGAGATATTGTGTGATGCATTCTTGTGACCCGTCATCAAACCCTAAATACACTCTTCTCTTTGAATCCCACTGTATTGAAATAGACTTGGCGTTTAATTTGACATTAACCTTGTTGTCAAATAAATTTAATATATAATATTGAACAATATCATTTTCGGTATTCTTTTTAATCTCCAGCAACTTTTGGAGATCTGATATCACGGTATTGGGGTTTATTGTTGTATATTTGCCATCGACTTCCTTATAATACATGCTTTGAATTATACCACTTTCTAAATCAGCATGAAGTTTAATCAGATTAAATAGTATTGTTGATGGCACTAACTCAGTTCTGAAATCACTCCACTCGACTGGGGTCGAGAATACATCCAAGAATGAAGCAGCTTTCCTATGACATCTGATTTTTTTAATAACATTGTGAGCCCATACCAAAAGGGCAGGAATTTCTTTTTTTGCCCCATACTGCATAATTCTTGAAGTGTTAAATGTGATAGCTGTCTTTTCATTATCATTGTTGATTCGCATTGATGTAGGAACATACGTACCTATTCCCAAAGTCGGCATAGAGTTTTTTAAATCAAATGCTTCAATACTTTTCCCTCTTATTGATTCGTTTGTTATGCTTGTATTATTCATGTTTATTTTTTCAAAAGCAGTGTTGTCGTTCACAAATAGTGTTGAGAGATGGTCATACTCTACATCTGTTAGGTTTTTTCTTAGAAAATTTTCTATCACTGCTACATTCTTTTTCGCCATGAAAGCATAATCTCCGTAATCTGCAATCAGCAGATATCCAAGTTTTATCTCTTTCCATCCTTTTCTTGGTTCTTTGATAAAGGTGGGATCCCTTTCAAATCTGAAAACACAAATTGAGTATTGTACAACGTTACTTTCTATGGTCCTCTCTACATTAATCTCCTTCAATAAGTATCTACCTTTTTTATCAACAGATGCTTTATTAAAGAGTTCATTAATAAAGCTGTTGGATAAATATGAATCCCCTTTCTTCTTAAGAAAGTAGGCATTTTCGTTAAGAATCAGATTCTGAATATCATTAAGCTCATCCATTTAACCCTCCTAATAGGCCATGAAACAGATTTTCTATATACCCATCATCTTCCATAAACACCACATTGTTCTTTAAGTATTCCTCTTGATCATAGCCCCTTATCTCAAGTTCCTTCTTGGAGGTCCAGGACAGAATCCAGCTGCTGAGGATAACATGGGGATCGTTCAGCCTTGCTTCAATATCTTTAATGGTCTTATGAAACTGGATTTTGGGACTGTTGACACCCTCATGCATCAGCCCGTGCGGTTCTATGAAGTGAACATACTGCATACCATCTTTAAGAACCCATAAGATAAAGTCAGGATGGAAGTTGCCGGCTTCAAAGAAGCCTACTCCCTTACCCCGGCTGAGGTTGCGAAGCAGGTACAGTTCCATATCTTCGGATTTCATCCTTTGTTCATTATTGTCACACCATTTTTTTAGGTCTGTTATAAACCGGTATTCGCTCTCACCCAGCGCAATAGGCAGGACGGTGATCTTGTCACCACTGCGGACGTGGAAGAGGGGTTGAAAGAGGTGTTTGCCAAAATTGCAGGCCTTAAGATCGCTTACTTCCAAGAGGTCTTTTTTGCTATGGATGATATCCTGCTTCAGCTTCTCTATTTGTTGGATAAGTGTGTGATCATCACCATCAACTATGATTCTATACAGCTCTTCAACGGGGAGATTGTCATCATCCCTGTTAAGCTCACGCAGTTCCAAGCGGGGTTCAATAAAGGATTTTTTACAGTGGTTATAGTACTTCTCTGTAAATCGTCTCAACAGTTCTATAGCGATTTGCTGCAAGATGAACACATCGTTGTAATCTTGCGGAACCAGCCTTGATTCCGGCAGCAAAAGCCTATACCAGGATGAGTCTGATAGCAGCTTGGTAATGCCTTGTTTGGTGATAGTAAGGTTATGCCAGCTCTTTTCTCTTTTGAAGCGTTCAAGCTCGAAATACAGTGAATCAAAATCCAAGAGGCTTATTTGCCTGGTTGTAAGCTTTACCTCATCCTTCCGGCTTGCTTGATTTGCGCCTTTGGACTTAATGGTCTGGATGCGGAGATACCAGTCTGAGACCACCGGGTTTTTTTGTATATACAGAGGAATTGGGCCTATTGACGGGATGGGGCCATCTTTCTTAAAGTCATACTCCAAGCCATCTTGTTTCCTTTTGGGTCTTATGATTTTTAGCTTTTTGCCAAAATCGGCTATAACATTCATGGGGATGGTGATTACTTCTCTTTTCTCGTTGCCGGGCAAGCCCTCATCTTTTAGGTATTGCCTGAATTTTTCCATGAAGTCTGCTTCGATGCCAAACACATTGAGTGTTTCTATATCCTCAATAAAACTGGGCTTTTTAATTTCATGCATGTATCCGCTGCGCTTCAGACTCCAGTTATACCCTTTTAAGCGCACTCCACGGCCAAATAGCTGGATAATCTGCGTTCCTTCAGTTCTTCCCACGTGCATCAGCCCCATGGTGCTTACCCGCCAGCAATCCCAGCCTTCGACAAACTTTTTGGAACCTACAAGCAGATTGATGGGAGAGGTTGAATCTTTGACAGTGGCAAACATTGTTTCAGCAAAATCGCTCTCCTCCACACTAAGCTGAATATCATGCTGCCTGGCATAATCTTCCACATGGTCGCAAAGACCTTTGGCATCGCCTACGTTAATTAAACCAAACGGGGTGTCTGAATTGCCAGTATACAATGCCACTTCACCCGAATCACCTTTGATCCTGTCCATTCTCAATTGACCGCTGGCGGGGTTGTTGAACAAGTGCATCAAGATATCCTGATACACTGCATCCAAATCGGCTTGGGGGTCGATTGTCTTGAGCAAATAGGCAAAAGAATGCGCAAAGATATCATTGCCATTATCGTCCAGCAGACCGGTGCTTTGCCCCCCATCGTACAGAATTTGCCTGATATAGCCAAGGAAGGTATCTTTATTGGACAAAAACCTGGCAAAAAAGACTATGATCAAGCCAACATCTGCCAGCATAACCTTGTCCGGGAGCTCAATTTCTTGATTACCCCTTTTTCTGGTAACCGTACTCCCCACAAATACCCAAAGAGGTTTTTCAAGATTATAGGGTTCCAACTCCACCGTTTTATCCAGATAAACCTTAAGTTGTTGATAATACTTTAGCAGGCAAGCCGTAAGGTAGACGTCTTGTACCGTTTGGAAGGTTTTGGGCAGGTTTAGAATCTGATAGTCTTTACCAAATCCATCCTCGTAAAACCACCTATAGGAGTAATCGAAGATAATGGATTTGGCATAGCTATCTTCAAAAGCATCGTTGTTTGCCGCTTTCACTGCCTGGGCAAAGGTGGCGGAATACTCGAAAGTAAAGCCTTTGGCGCAGAGCTCTTGCCTCCGGGTGAACCATGCCCCCTCTTCTTTACTGCTCATTCCCCGATGTCCTTCATCCACCAAAAGCAGGTTTTGATCTCCCAAGCTGCGGGTGGCAATGGTGTTGGGACCTTCTGTATCGCCCAGCTTGGTGATTTCGATCACATCGATAGTTCCATAACTGCTGCTGGATCTGGGATTAAGCCTTTGGGCAGAATAGAATCCGCTCAGGTTCAGCTCTTCCAGATGCTGTTCGCTCAAGCGCTCGTTGGGGCTCAAGAGAATGATTCTGGAAATCTCACTAACCGTGGGATGTCGTTTGGCATAGTGTTGAAACTGCAGCAGGTTCACATGCATCAACAGGGTCTTGCCACTGCCCGTGGCATTCTGCAGGCACAGCTTGTTGAGATCATCCAGGCTGTAGGGATCAATATTCCGAAAACCTCTCCACTTATCGTTAAAAAGCTGTATATAGGCATTCAAATCATCCAACAATTTCTCTTTATCTGTGAAATAGCGGTCAAGATAGATTTCCACAAACATCAGGGAAAACCACTGAAAGTATTTCCAGATGATTGGGCGCGAGCGCAGATTATTGATGGTATTGGTGTGTGCTATGATATTCTCTTCATAGACCAATAGCTGCTGTTTGCTGATGGGGTGAAACTCGTTGTAAAAGAGCTCGCTATTTACCAGTGCATGGTAAAACTTGTGCAAGCCATCTGTATCCATGCCTTCCAGGCGGGGATCTTTCAAAGGGGCTGCCAGTCTGTGGAAAGGCTTTTGATTATCTTGATCCTGCGTTAGTGGGTCTATCCCAAACTGAATCATCAACCACTGGTTCAGTATCAGTTTATTGGTAAATTTATGTTTTTTCAATGCCGATTTTCTTGCCATGCTTATCCCTCATCTTCCTTGATTGCATTATAAATCTCCAGCTTGAGAGATTCGTCTTCTTCATTTCCTTCCAATAAGGCGAGAACAATTCTGGATAACAAATCTTTGTCTATGTTTCCAGCAGCTACGTGATAACTTATATTCTCCATGTATTGAATGAACTTACCGGTCAATGCCAGGTAACCATTTATCAATAGAAACTGTGCTCCCAATGAGATGGCAATTCGTTTGTTGCCGTCCGTAAAGCAATGGAACTTACAAGCGCCCCAGATTAAGTGAGTCAGTTTATCTGGAAAACTGGGGTAATAAACGTCATTCTGAATATGACTTAGAACGCTTTCAAGCTGACCGCTATTGATGATGCCTATATCTCCACCACCGCTGACATCGATGGTGAGATGATGAGTCTTAATGGCGTGTTCCAAGTCAATATATCTGATTGCCATCTATTCCCTATCCTTGAGGCGCTTCATCACATCCTTTGCTTCTTCAAGACGTTCTGCCAGTTCCTTGCTTTTCTCACCCAAAAAGCGCTCAAATTCTTCTGCTTGCAACGGTGTAATGTATTCCTCAAGCTGGAGGTGCAGCGCATCGCGAAATGCCAAATCCCTGCTTGCCATTTTTATTCTGGCGCTGTCTATCAAAGGCTTCCAATGTGCTTGAGATTCAAACTCTCTGAATAACTCATCGGTTTCCCACAAAGAAAGCTTGCGTCCAAGCTTCTCGTATTCCTTTTGTAGAATAACTGCAAACCCGCATTCATAGGCAGCTATCAAATCCAGGATTTCTGAGTAAAACGTATCGCGAACCTTGTCGTGTTTCTTTAATCTGAGGATGTCCCTGTATTCGGATGCCTTTTCCCTGAAAATGCTCACATAAACCCGATCAGTATAAAGTGGATACTTAAAATTGCCCAAATTGACATAATCTCTCAATGCATCGGTAAACTGCTTACGGTAGTTCTCTTCCAGAAACCAAGATTTTAGAAAACCTTCATCCCTTTGATTGATATACTTGGTTCCACCCCCGGTTTTGGCATTGATAGTATCTATCACAATATCCAGGATGGCTTGGCGAAGTAATCTGGCTCTTTCGCTCTCTACAAGGAGCATTGCCAGGTTCAAAAACGACCTGAAGTCAAATATTCCCAATTGCGCTGCTTTGATGTTAACGAAATTGACTTCGCTATCATCCATAGGTTTTGCGGTTAACTTAAAATCTGCCAGGCGTTTACCTCGTAAAACTTCATAGCCGTTTTGTGCCAGTTCACTATCATGCTTTTTTAAATACTTATCTATAGTTCTGTGAGTAACTTCAAAGAAATCAGCAACCTGTTCGCGGAGAAACATCAGTTTACCGCCAAAGATAAAACCCTGTAGTTTGATAGCTTTTTGTATCTCATTCAAAGCATACTGGTTATTTAAGATATTCTGACGATCTACTGAGGAATTGGTTAAATCCTTTGTCATCTTACACCTCCTCCAAATTCCACATCCGTTTCATAAACTCTTCCTCAATCAGGCGCACTTTCCAGGTATCACCTTCCAGACGGAGATTAGGCAGGTTGTTGCTGCCATTCACATAGATGGTATCGAACTCCCAATCATAGGTGCTGATACGATTCTTTTGGAACCAAGTATCCAGCACGAGGTTATCTTCCTCAAGGTTACCGGTCAGCTTGCGCCACACGATAAGCACCTTCTCCTTGAGCCCATCATTGGGATTATAGGGATTTTTGGGAACCCATCCCTCCACCTTGCGTATCCACCACTTGCCACCTGGGGCTTGTTTCAGATCTCCATCCAACACCAGACGGGTATTCTGATCCTGGGGCAGGTCGGGATCGCGAAGACGCACAAAGCTGGCAGCAAATGTCTGTGGCTCTGCCAGATGCAACAGACGCAGCCCGATCAGGTAGTTGAAGGTTTCGATCAAGTCCACCGCCCTTTCCACATACTCATCACTGCCCGGCTTTTTGACCTTCAGCAGATAACGGGTGGGATCGGCAAATGCATCGATATTCAGCAAGCTCTGGCTGCCACGGCTCTCTACATCCAGCAGATAATTCAGCATATAATCTTCTTTGATGCCGTCGCTTGCCCCCAAGGCTTGATCCCGGATAGGGTCGCTCTTCAATACCAGATTATTCAGTGTATCTTCATAGCTTTCCAAACGCAGATACTTGACACAGTGGCTGATGCCGGTATCTCTGTTTTGTGGCTTGCCATCCTTCCAATCTTGGCTGTAAACAACCTTGCAGATTCGAGGTTTCAAGACTGTATCAAAGTAGTCCCCCATTTCCACCAGGATATACTTGCGGCTTCCCTCGTCTTCGCGGTTCAGATTGATGACCGCATGACCGGTGGTGCCGGAACCGGCGAAGTAGTCTAGTGCTAAATCATAATCCTTGGACATTATTTTATAAATATCGATTATCGTGTATATTGATTTTGGATAATCAAATAGAGATTCGCCGAGTATGTTCTTCAGAAGATTGGTGCCATTGAATTCTGATTGATACTTTTTTTGTATCCACACATTTTTTAACACTTGGTCTTCCCTATATTTATGCAGGATGCTGATAGCCCCATTTTCATATTCTGCCTTAAAGTATCCATTTTTATTGAGTTCAACGAATGTGCTTTTAATATTTTTCCATGAAAACTCACCTTGTTTAGTTACAGGAAAAACCTCATAATAATCATTATGATATTGATCAGTTATATCAGACAAATCTTTGCTAACATAAATTGGATACCAATTTAGGGGTCTATTTGCTCTTGACCAAGATGTTCTCGCTCTAAGGAAGTGCTCATATCTGAATTTTCCAGCCTCATCCTTGTTCGTAAACGTTAGTTGGACTTCTTCATCTATGGCTACATTATTAAAAACAGCTTCATTTATATCCTTGGCATAAACGAGCATAAAGTCACTGTTTTCAGAAAAGAACTTTGCTTGGTTTCTACCTTTTGGGTTGTGTTGCACGGTAACTAAAGCAATTCTATTATCTTCGCAAAAAATGTCGTCTTTAAGCACCCCAAGCTTAAACAATTCTTCGTGATCTATTGCTGTAACATAAAAAGAGTTACGCAAACCTAAGTCGATGCTTAGTGCTATTCTATCTTGAATTAGAGAGAGCCAGCTTGAATGCTTATATTCATTCTTATATATGATTTCCGATGCTGCAGTATTGTATGGGGGATCAATATAAACACACTTCACTTGTTCTCGGTACCTCTCCTGCAGCATATTTAAAGCTTGGAAGTTCTCACTATGTATGAGCAGCCCATCGCAGAGTTCGTCAAAATCCTGGATAGAGCTTATCAGTTTGGCAGTGAAGGCTTCATCAAAGAAGCGGGTATCCAGCACCAGCTTGTTATTGGCTTTGAGGAAATCCAGGCTGAGGGGCTTGCTGTAGGCGGGAGTGAGGGCATCGCCTTCTATCTCATCGATGGCAAAGAGCTTGATCCATTCCTCATGTTGGGCTTCGTTTTCAATAATCTGCGGATACAGCTCTTCCGGTACGCGATCCAAAGTGATGCAGTAATTTGTTTCCACAATGAATTTCTTTTTGAGCCAGAGCTTTTTCTGGAAGTCCTCCAGCTGAGCCAGGAATTCAATCAGCTTGGTGGCGATTTTGCGCAGGACCTTGATCTTGGCAAGGTAATCTTCCACCTTGGGAGCCGTGGAGTGTTCAATGTCATCCAAGCGCATCACTTCGTTTTTGATATAAAAATTCAGCTCCCGCTTCAGGAAGGCTCCCAAGTTCTTATGGATAAAATAGTCTCTGGTATTGCGAGTGGTGTATTGATATATGTACTTTTCCAAGAGGATGCGGTCTTTCTTCTTTTCGGTGGGTGCTTTATGCTGGAAACCTCGCAAAAAGTCCTTTGCTTCAGGCATCTCATCGAGTGCCTTGAAAATGGTCTCCACCGCCTCTATATTCTTGGCATCACGCCAGGTACTTTCCTGGGATGTTTTTTGGGGATCGCTGCGGTATTCAAAATTGATGATCAGCTCACCCGCATCCGTCAGCTCCACCGGTTGGGGATGATGGATGATAAAGAAGCGTTTGCCATCATCTGTGCTTTTGATATTACCATGTTCACCCTCGGTAGCGTCCACTATTCTGAAGGTGACGTTTAGCTTTGAGGGCAAGTCGGTATCTTCAAAGACGGCTTTTTGCAGGATATCTTCTTTATCGGTATCTGAGGAGCGTAGTTTCTGGATGCCCAGGGCGAGGTTGAAGCTGTAGTTGCTAAAGTGTTCTGTGGTCTTGATATAGTATTGATCCGAATTTGCCCAGTGCAGTTTTACTTCCTCACCGTTGTAGGGAATGGCAAAGGGGGCTGCTTTGCCGGGTGTTTCTCTGGTATAATAACGCCGGGTGATAAAATCGCCATTATCGTAATAGCGTTCAAAGAAGCGATAGAGATGATCGTAGATATCCGCTTCGGTGGAGGCAGTATCTTTGGCGGCTTCCAGTTGCTTTTTTGCTTCCAATACCTTGGGGCTGTTTTCCGGATCTTGTACGCCATATTCCTTGGCGTTTTTGATTTCTTCCTCCACTGCATCTTGCAGCTTCTTTCTTTGGGCTTCATCCACCAGCTGGAAGGCATCGCTAATCTCTTGCAGTAGGTCATGATCTATAAAGTTGGCGATCTCCTCCGCCTTGGTATTCATGATGCGGTAAAAACCAAAATCCAAGTCTGGCTGAGAGAGCTGAAACAGCTCTTTCAGTTTATTCATCAGTTTGGCTCTCAATCGTTCAGCTGTGGTCATTTAATCTCCTTTATTGCGGTGACAAGAGTATCCTTGTGTGATTATCATTATATCACTTTCCAGCGGATAGTGAACAAGTTATCTGTTTTTGTTTTTTGCTTTAAGCGCCCGGCATAGTGCATGGAAACAATGACTATCTGCTTTATGTCAAAGGGATTTTCGTGCTCATTCCTAATTCGCCCTTTGGCGGTTTTTGCGTCCAATACCACAGAGGGTAGATTGAACTTTTCCTGTAGCTCCAAAGCCCACTGCTTCCTTAGAGATGCGGGACAGATCACCAATATTCTGCGCTTCTTCTCCGCCCAATATTGACACATGGTCAATCCCGCTTCAATGGTTTTTCCAAGTCCAACTTCATCAGCCAGCAATACCCCCTTCGATATAGGGGATCTAAGGCTAAATAACGAGGCTTCAATTTGGTGGGGATTGAGATCCACGCAAGCATCAAAGAGAGCTCTGCCAACTCTTTCGACCCCGGCACCTCCCTTTCGGCTGAGCTCGTAAGCAAAATACTTTGCCTGATAATCTGTAATCATCTTCCTTCCGTCTATTTGCTATTTGCCATGCGCTGAAGTGCAACAATGCAAATAATTTTCCTTAGGTTCACTATTTGCGAAAGAGGCTCAATCTGTCAATGCCAAAATGTGGATGTCAACTGTTGAAAGTCAGAAGGAGATGGCTGGTGCTGTCAGTTGCTGAGAGATCACTCTGTCTATGATGTCAAATTCCATCTTCGAGCTTTGGCAGTAGCAGATGCTCTGCTTGCAGATAACCTCATTACTGCGAGGGCTATCGACAATCCATCCGTCTGCCCAAAAGCTCTTGCACTCACATACTTTCATTGGACATCAATATCTGCATTGGATAAAATATTATAACCATTTTGTATCGACATGCCTGGCTTTATCTTATAATGGTGTGGTGAATGTGATTGTCGACTTTAATCCCGCGTATCTCTATGTATTATAGAGGGAGGTCACTGGCATATAAAAAATGGAGCTAACACAAAAAGTGGCGGCAAAGCCCAATATGCCGTCTCTGGTGAGACTCGTAACGTATAGCTATAGCGGGAGTTGACCTAAAATGGCGTCTCTGCCGAGACTCTTTGGGGAGCTCGCTATCGCTCGCGATGATTGATGGACGAAGAGCGCCCTGGAGTCAGGGACAGTGAACAGTAGACAGGAGCTAATGCCAAGCTTATAATGATTTAGTGAAATCCTTTTAATTAGAGTAATTCGTGGTTAGTAAAACTGCGGCGTTCTACCGCTTCCCTGTCCTCTGTCCACTGTCTTCTGAGCCCTGGCTTGGGCAGCAAGCCCAAGCGCAAACCCAACGTTTCCCTTGACAAGCATCCCCCTTTAAAAAGACAAGTTCAGGATAAATATAATTCACATAGAAAAGAGGTAACTCATGAGATACGATGTCATTATCATTGGCGGAGGACCCGCCGGTTTGAGCGCTGCCATTTATGCGGCACGCGGTGGGTTGAAAACTGCCGTGTTTGAACGTGCCATTATTGGCGGCCAGATCACCGTGACAGAAGATGTGGAAAACTACCCCGGTTTTGTGGAGCCGCTTTCCGGCTTTGAGCTTTCGGAGCGGATGCGCACCCAGGCGGAGCGTTTTGGCACCGAGTTTTTTGATGAAGAGATCAAAGCCATCGGGCTGGAAGGCTTGTGTAAGGTGGTGGAAACGGGCAGCCGCACCATGCGTGCCAAGGCTGTGATATTGTGCACGGGCGCCCATCCCCGCCGTCTCAGTGTTCCTGGCGAAGAGCCCTTCACGGGGCGTGGCGTTTCCTATTGTGCCACCTGCGATGGCGCTTTGTATCGCGATAAAGTGGTAGCGGTGGTGGGCGGCGGAGATTCTGCCGTGGAAGAAGCCCTCTTCCTCACCCGCTTTGCCAAAAAGGTTTATCTGATCCACAGACGTGATCAATTGCGTGCCCAGCAGATTATCCAACAGCGTGCTTTCAAAAACCCCAAGGTAGAGATCGTGTGGGATTCCGTGGTGCAAAAGATACACGGCAGTCAGATAGTGGAAAAGCTGGAAGTTTTTAACCGTAAGACCAATGAAATCAGCTTTATCCCCGTGGATGGAGTATTTATCTACGTGGGTATTTTGCCCAATAACGAGCTGGTGGAATCCCGCCTGGAGCTGGATACCTTCGGCTTTGTGATCACCGATGAATATATGCATACCAACTTGCCCGGCATCTATGCCGCCGGAGACATTCGCCACACCGTGCTGAGGCAGGTGGTTACCGCCACTTCCGATGGCGCCACTGCCGCCTGGAGCGCAGAAAAGTGGATCATGGAAAATTATGACGATGTGGAAGGAAACGAGGTTAAAGAAATTGCTGAGCAGTAAACAAATCCGCCAGTCATTTATCGATTTCTTTACCCAGCGGGCACATCACTTTACGCCCTCCTCGCCCGTGGTGCCGGAAGATGATCCCACCCTGCTTTTCACCAATGCGGGCATGAACCAATTCAAGGATATCTTTTTGGGGCTGCGGCCTGCGCCCCATCCGCGTGCGGTGAATAGCCAAAAGTGCATCCGCGCCGGCGGCAAGCACAACGATCTGGAGGTGGTGGGAGCAGACGGTTATCACCACACCTTCTTTGAGATGTTGGGCAATTGGAGCTTTGCAGATTATTACAAAAAAGATGCCATCCGTTGGGCGTGGGAACTGCTTACCGATGTGTGGAAGCTGCCCAAAGACAAGCTCTATGCCACTTGTCACGATAGCGATCAGGAGGCATTTGAACTGTGGGAGAGCGAAACGGATATCAATCCCGCACATATCAGCTTTCATGGCGATGAGGATAACTTTTGGGAAATGGGTGAAACCGGACCCTGCGGACCCTGCAGCGAGATTCATATAGACCGCGGGGAAGGCAGCTGTGACATGAGCCACGTGCCGGGGCACGTCTGCGGTGTAAATGCCGGCTGTGCCCGCTATATCGAGCTGTGGAACCTGGTATTCATCCAATACAAGCGTGAGCTGGATGGCAGCCTCACCCCCCTCACCAACCGCTATGTGGATACGGGGGCAGGGCTGGAGCGCGTTGCCCAGGTGATTCAAAACACGCAAAGCAATTATGAGACCGATCTTTTTATGCCCATCATCGAGAGGGTGGCGCAGCTATCGGGGCGTGCATACAACCCGGAAGATGGCATTTCCCACCGCGTGGTGGCGGATCATATCCGCTGTCTCTCTTTTGCCCTGGCTGATGGGGGATTTCCCTCCAATGAAGGGCGAGGCTATGTGTTGCGCCGCATCCTGAGACGCGCTGCCCGTCATGGCAGGCTGTTGGGCTTTAGAGAGCCCTTCCTGCATCAACTGGTGGATAGCGTGGTGGAGGTGATGGGGCATCACTTTACGGAGATTGCCGATAAACAGGAATACATCAAAACGGTGATCAAGGCAGAGGAAGAGCGCTTCAATCACACTCTGGATACCGGTCTGGAGCGTTTTGCCCAGATTTATAAAGCCCTGAAAGGCGATACCATCAGCGGGCGCGATGCCTTCACCCTCTACGATACCTACGGCTTTCCGCTGGATCTGACGGTGATCTTGGCAGCAGAACACGGGCTGCAGGTGGACGTGGACGGCTTTGAAGCCCTGATGCAAAGCCAGCGCCAAAGAGCCCGCGATGCCTCCAAATTTGCCCTGCAAATAGAGGATATCGAGTGGATTGAACTGGCAGAATCCACGCCCACGGAATTTGTGGGCTATAGCCAGATGGAGTGTGAAGCCAAGATCCAGCGCTATTATATAGGCGAAGATGGTTTGATCCGCATCCAGCTGGATAAAACTCCATTTTATGCGGAAGCCGGTGGCCAGATAGGCGATACCGGCACACTGGAAAGCGAAGGCTTTGCGGCAGATATAGAAGACGTGCAAAAGTTTGGCGATGCCTTCATCCATATTGGACGCATCACCGGCGGTGCACCCCATGGGGATGTGATAAGAGCCAAAATAGACGCTGGACGCAGGCTGAATACCGCCCGCAACCACACGGTGACCCATCTCATCCATCGCGTGTTGAGAGACCTCTTGGGCGATCACGTTCAGCAAAAGGGCTCCCTGGTAGCGCCGGATTATGCGCGCTTTGATTTTACCCATCTGAAAGCGCTTTCCAAAACGGAAATGGAAGAGCTGGAAGCCCGGGTGAATCAGACCATTTTGGCAAACCTGCCCGTCAGCACCGCCATCCTGCCCATCGCGGAAGCCCGCAAGCAGGGCGCAATCGCCCTCTTTGGCGAGAAATATGCCGATGATGTGCGCGTGGTGAGCGTGGAAGGCTTTTCCAAGGAACTGTGTGGCGGCACCCACGTTTCTGCCACAGGCCAGATAGGGCTGTTTAAGGTAACCTCCGAAAGCTCCATTGCCGCTGGCATCAGGCGCTTGGAAGTGATCACCGGCAATGCTGCCTTGGATTATGTATCCGCCCTGCAGGAAAGGCTGCACAACGTGGCAGGCATGCTGCAGGCACCGGAAAAGCTGTTGGAAGAAAAGCTGGAAGCCCTCTTGCAGCACAATAAGGAGCTGGAGGAGGAGCGGAAGAAGCAGAGCGCAGCCCAGGATAACGAGATGATCTCCCAGCTGATAGAAAAGGCAGAGGCGAGGGAAGGATTCCGCATCCTGACAGCGCGTGTGGACGGCATGGAACTGGAACACCTGCGTAATCTGGGAGACCTATTGAGGGATAAAGCCCCTGATACCATCTCCCTGCTCTTTGCCCCAAAAGACGATAAGGTTTCCATCCTGCTGGTGGTGGGCAACAAAATCAAGGAGCGTTTTCATGCCGGCAAGCTGGTGGGCAAAGTGGCTGCCTTTTTGGACGGCAAGGGCGGTGGACGCCCGGATTCCGCCATGGCAGGCGGCAAGGATC
>Ga0172382_10001738_pt1 | contig 38234 bp, 39 predicted proteins | sample Leawel138RmetaG_FD_122245 | JGI IMG/M metagenome (GOLD analysis project Ga0172382, IMG submission 122245) | Leachate microbial communities from a municipal landfill in Southern Ontario, Canada - Leachate well 138R metaG | ecosystem: Engineered > Solid waste > Landfill > Unclassified | place... | reverse complement strand
GCGCGTCACCAGCAGCGACAGGTTGAACTGGCGCAGGCGGCCGTCCTCGCGCTTGGCGCGGATGAAGTCCGTCACGTCCGGGTGGCCGACGTCGAAGGTCGCCATCTGCGCGCCGCGGCGGCCACCGGCGGAGGAGACGGTGAAACACATCTTGTCGAAGATATCCATGAAGGACAGCGGGCCGGAGGTGTAGGCACCGGCGCCGGCGACGAAGGCGCCCTTGGGACGCAGGGTGGAGAACTCGTAGCCGATGCCGCAATTGTGGATCACCATCAGACCGTTCTCGCCGGCGAGATAGTTGTGGTGCTTTTCAACGGTGAAGTCGTAGAAGGTCTCGCCGATGTCGAGATTGCGGCGAACAGTCTCCACCGGGTGCAACGTGCGTGCAAAGTCAATCAGCGGGCGCAGGTGCGGGAAGCGCTCGCTCCAGCGATCCAGCCACACACGGCTCACCACCGCTTTTTGATGGTAGCCATGATAGAAGCCCAGGGCCTGACGCTCACCATGGCCAAGTGCGTCGACTTCGGCGGTGAGGGCGTCGCGAAGCCGATGCGGCAGGATGTAGCGGTCGTACTGCCCCGCCTGACTCGCGTGCTCGACGATGCGTCGCCGCTTGCCGCTGTCGGCCATGAACTCCGCGACCCTGGAGAGGAAGGCGGAGTCGGAGATCTTCAGCATCACGCCGCCGGTATCGCGGATCACGCTGCCGTTATATTCATGCTGCCGCGGCTTGCGCTGTGTGATCCCGCCATGCACCCCGAACAGCCCGAGCAGGCCCTTCAGCTGCTCGGCAAAATCGCGGTTCTGCATCGCTATGGTGACGCTGCCTCGCTCGGTGCTGACCGTGCCGTCGGTATCGATCAGGCCGGCAAGGAACGGCAGGAAATGGCGCTCCGGATGGGCGGCAACCCAACCCGGGACATGCAGGCCCGCGCACTTGCGGCCCACTTGGCCATCGATCAGCTCGACTGCGCAGCTGGCTTCAAAGCTGGCAACAGCGTAGTCCCATACCGGGGTACCGTTCTCGGTCACCGTGGCCGCAACCCTCGCCTGCGAGCCACAAAATTCCTGAAAGAACGCGGCATAACGCTCCACCACCTCACGCTCGGCCGCGCGCATCTTGAAAACGAGGCGGCTACCGGCGGCGCGTGCCTTGTCGGCCCACACCTTTCGACTGCTTTTGTAGGCATAGTGCTTCTCATAGGCGCTGCCGTCGCCCAGATGGGCACCGGCGAACCAAGCCTCTAACGCACGCTTTTTGTCGGCCGCCCAAGCGAAACGGTGGTGCACCAGGGCATCGGCCTCGCCCACCTCGTCGGCACGGACGTAGACCAGCTTCTCATCGCGGAAAACGAGGACCGGGTGCTTGATGGAGGTCTTCAGCGAAGTGCCGCCCGAGACGATCTCAATGTTTTCGGCCCGGGGGACGTGCGTGGTCATGTGCCGCTCGACAGAACGCATCTCGAACCTGCCGGTATCACGGTCGTAACAGAGCATCTGTTCATGCCGCTCCTCCACCGCCTGGCGGGCGGTGACGACACCATGTTCGGTCACCACCGAGGTGTCCGGTGCCACGCAACCGGCTTTCAATGTCAACCCCGCCTCGTGCACCTTGCCCAGGATGTCGTCCATGGAATCACGCACCGTGCCGGACACGGTGCAGTTGATGGTGGAGGTGGCGGGCTTGTAGGCCAGCGCGCCGGCGTTGGAGGTGATGCGGCCGGCGGGGATGGCGCCCTGGCGCAGCGCCCACAGGAAGCGGCCGTACCACTCCTCGCGCTTCTCCGGGGTGTCCTCGACATCGGCCAGGGCGCGGGCGACGCGCTGGTAGGTGTCGTCGATGGCGTGGTCGACGACCTCGCCGGACTTGCTCTTGAGGCGGTATTTCTTGTCCCAGATGTCCAGGGACGCGGGTTGGAACGGAATCTCGGTAACTGTGGTGGATACTGCTTTGAGGTGTGCCGTGCTCTTAGTCACTTAGCTAAGTCTCCCTTGTTGTTGTCGCGCTTACCGCCGCCTTCCCGCGACACGTCGTGTTCCTGATGACTCAAGGATTCGCCTGGAGCGAATCACCGCTTTGGCCCCGTAGGGGTGAGCCCTAGGGAAGGGGGCAAACAACAACACAATATGTTGTTATGGGCGCAATAGATTAGGGATGCATACCCAGGCTGTCAATAAAAAGAAATTTATTACAAAACAATGAATTAAAAATTTTCTTTGTGGATTCAGACAGATACGGATGACACCAAAATCGTGAGGTCAAACACAATATGTAGTGTCCCTAATATAGTAGATCCCGGTGCAGTTTGCCTGAAAGTAAGTTCTCACCAACCTGTCGCTGTACCGCATCCGGACTATCATTTCCCTGCCCACGACACGGCCTTGATCTGGTCACCCCCCATTCCCATATGTGAGATCAGCTATCCCATCAACCGAAGATAAGGAGGTTAATCATGAGCCTGGTTCGCTACGATCCCTGGAACCTGCTGGACCAACTGCGCCGTGAGATGGAGCGCAGCTACGAAGGCCGCGGCGAGGATACCGGCGTCAGCACGGCATCCGACTGGGTCCCTGCCGTGGACATCAAGGAGGAAGGCGACTGTTTCCTGATCCGTGCCGACGTCCCCGGCGTCGACCCCAAGGCCATCGAGGTCCATGCCGAAAACGGTATGCTCACCATCAAGGGCGAACGCGAGTCCGAGAAGAAGGAGGAGCGCGAGGGCTACAAGCGGGTGGAACGCGTCTACGGCAGCTTCTTCCGCCGTTTCAGCCTGCCCGACACGGCCGACACCGACAAGATCAGCGCCAAGAGCAACAATGGCGTGCTGGAGATCCGCGTGCCCAAGCACGAGAAGTTGCAACCGCGCAAGATCTCGGTCGAAGGCTGACTGTATCAGGGGCTAGGAGCCAGGAACCAGGGGCTAGACGCTCGACGCCCTGCTGCTCCTTGCCCTAGCCCCTAATCCCTGCCTTTCCATGCGATACAAGGACTACTACAAAATTCTCGGGGTGGAGCGCAGCGCCACCCAGGACGACATCAAGCGGGCCTACCGCAAGCTCGCGCGCAAGTACCATCCGGATGTGAGCAAGGAGCCGGATGCGGAGGAACGCTTCAAGGAGATCAATGAGGCGCATGAGGTATTGCAGGACGCGGAAAAGCGCGCGGCCTACGACCGCCTCGGCGCCAACTGGAAGGCCGGCCAGGACTTCACCCCGCCGCCGGGCTGGGACACCGGCTTCGAATTTTCCCACGGCGGCTTCAGCGGCGGCGACTTCTCTGACTTCTTCGAAAATCTGTTCGGCCAGGGCAGTCCCTTCGGCGCCGGATTCCAGGGCCGGCGCGGTGGTGGCAGTTTCCGCACGCGCGGCGAAGACCACCGGGCGCGGATCCGCATCAGCCTGGAGGACGCCTTCCAGGGCGGTGAACGCGCCATCCGCCTGGAGGCGCCGCAGGTCGATGCCCAGGGCCGCGTCGTCCTGCGGCCGCACACCCTCAAGGTACGCATTCCCGCCGGTATTGGCGAAGGCCAGCAGATCCGTCTCGCCGGCCAGGGTGCATCCGGTGCGGGGGGCGGCCCGGCGGGCGATCTGTACCTGGAAGTGGAGTTCGAACCGCACCCGTTGTACCGTATCGAGGGGCGCGACGTGTATCTGGACCTGCCTGTCACGCCGTGGGAGGCCGCCCTTGGCGCCCGTATCGCCGTGCCCACCCTGGGCGGCGCGGTGGACATGAAAATCCCGCCTGGCACACGTGGCGGCCAGAAGCTGCGCCTCAAGGGCCGCGGCCTGCCCGGCCATCCACCCGGCGATCAATATGCCGTGCTGCAGATCGTCACGCCGCCGGCGGATACTGCCCAGGCCAGGAAATTTTATGAGGACATGGCGCGCACCCTGCCGTTCAACCCGCGGCGGCATCTGGAAGGATGATGGCCGCTGCGCCCGCCGCACCGCTCGCGAGAAGCGGTAACGGGCAGATGCGGCGGGTGCGGCAGGAAAATGGAACTTGCCGCCACGCTTTCGGTCTTTCGATTACGCCATTTGCATGGAGACGACGATGAGCACACTGGATCAGATTCGTCATGGCCTGTCCCGCGCCTGGGATTCGGTGGCCGAAGGCTGGCAACAGTTGCGCGAGCGCGCGGCACAGGCCTTGACCCGCTACACGCCGATGCGCCACGGTGCTGGGCTGGAAACGACCGAGGAGCAGGTGGCTGCGCGTGGTGCGCGCTGGGGCCTGCTCGCCGCCGAGGTGCAGGAGAACGAGGATGAAGTGGTGGTGCGGCTGGAGGCGCCGGGCATGGAAAAGGATCAGTTCGACATCGCGGTGATCGACGGGCGCTATCTCACTGTGCGCGGCGAAAAGCGCGTGCAGCGCGAGGAAAAACGCGGCCGCTACCACGTGATGGAATGCGCCTACGGCAGCTTCGAGCGCGCCGTCGCCCTGCCCGCGGAAGTGAACGACAGCGGCGCCAAGGCCAGCTACCGCAACGGCGTGCTGCGCGTCGCGCTGCCCAAGGTGGCCAGCGGCAACAGCTCGCGCCGGATTCCGGTACAGAGCTGAACGCGGTGCAACAGTTCATGTAGGTCGGGCTTCAGCCCGACGCAGGAGCACAACCCGGCCGCAGTCATGCCCGACAGGCAGGGTACCAGGTGCCGCTCTTTGAAGATTTATGCACACAGGAAAACAACAATCATCACACCGGCGATTCCGCCCTTTCATCCACGCCACATTGAGGCCGTTCATGCACAAACATCTCTCCATTCTGCTGCTGCTCATCGCGGCCAGCCTTCCCGCCCAGGCCGCGTTGCCCCCGGCCGACAGCCAGAGTGAAACACTGCCCACCCTGGCGCCGATGCTGGAAAAGACCGTCCCCGCCGTGGTGAACATATTCACCCGCACGCGCGTACCGGTGCAGCAGAACCCTCTGCTGGCTGATCCCTATTTCCGCCGCTTCTTCAACGTGCCGGAACAACCGCGCGAACGCATTGCGCAGAGTCTCGGCACCGGTGTGGTGATGGACGCGGCCAAAGGCTATGTCGTCACCAATCACCATGTCATCGACGGCGCCCATGAGATATCGGTCAATCTGGCCGACGGCCGCACACTGCAGGCGGAGTTGGTGGGCAGTGATCCGGAGACCGATGTGGCGGTGATAAAGGTGGAGGCCGAGGATCTCACTGCACTGGCATTGGCCGACTCGGACAAGCTGCGCGTGGGTGATTTTGTCGTCGCCATCGGCAATCCCTTTGGCCTGGGCCAGACCGTCACCTCCGGTATCGTCAGTGCCGTGGGCCGCTCCGGCCTCGGCATCGAAGGCTACGAGGATTTCATTCAAACCGACGCCTCCATCAACCCCGGCAATTCCGGCGGTGCGCTGGTCAACCTGCGGGGTGAACTGGTGGGCATCAACACGGCCATCCTGTCGAAAAGCGGCGGCAATGTGGGTATCGGTTTCGCCATCCCCATCAACATGGCGAAAGAAGTCATGGCCCAGCTGGTGGAGCACGGTGAGGTGCGCCGCGGTGTGCTGGGCGCACAGGCACAGGATCTGACCCCGGAACTGGCCCAGGCCTTTGGCCTCAGCGCACAGCGTGGCGCCGTGGTCACGCAGGTAGTGCCCGGCTCACCGGCAGACAAGGCCGGTCTCAAGAGTGGCGACATCATCACCCAACTGAACAACCGCCCGGTGCGTGACGCTACCGACGTGCGCAACGTGATTGGCCTGCTGCGTATTGGTCAGAAGGTGGAGATGCAGGTCATGCGCAACGGCAAGGCGCACCGCATACAGGCCGTGGTGGAACAGCCGCAAGCGGCGGCCAATGAAGGTGAGAAACTGCATCCGCGCCTGTCCGGTGCCGTCATCGGCGACATCATCGAAGGCATGCCGATGCACGGCAAGATCGAAGGGGTGGTGGTGCTGGACATCGAGCCGGGCAGCCCGGCCTGGCGCGCCGGCCTGCGCAAGGGTGACATCATCGTCCAGGCCAATCGCCAGAACATCAGCAATCTCGATGGTCTGCGCAAGGCAACCCAGCCCAATGTCCCGCTGCTACTCAACGTGCAGCGGCGTGATGGAGCGTTGTTCATATTGCTGCAGTAATTGTGCTGCACCTCCCCCACCGCCGTGGGGGAGGTCGCGCGGACCTGTCTATGCCATCCGCCCGACCCGCATAGCCAGCGGCCATACCACCTGTCGCTGCATCTTCGCATCACCCCAGGCCGCGCATAATTCATCGGCGATCAACACCAGCGGATCACTACCCAGCTCGTTGCAATACCGCCGTACTGCGGACCAGGTGCCGAGATAGCCCATGAGCTGCTCCAGCGTCCACCACGCCTCCATGGCAAACTGTGGCGGCGCGATGTCCTGACATGGAAACGGCAGGGTACGGTACTGCTCCTCCACGTAGCGCCGTTCCTCTGGCCAGTACGGGCCGAGGATGGGTTCGTACAAGCGCCATACCGCCGCATCGACCTCCGGGCTCACCTGCATCAGGCCGTAGCTCCACACGCCCAATACGCCTCCCGGTTTCAGCACACGCGCGGCCTCGGCATAAAAGGCGGGGAAATCGAACCAGTGCAGTGCCTGGCCAACGGTCAGCAGATCGACACTGTGGGAGGCGATGCCGGAGGCCTCTGCCGGTGCCACGGCGTAGCGCACCAGGGGGTGCGGCGTCGCCGCCGCGACCTGGGCGGCACTGACATCGGTGGCGATCACCGTTGCGAAAAACTCCGCCAGACCCACTGCAGCCTGGCCGTTGCCGGTAGCGCAGTCCCAGGCCAGTGTGCGCCCCGGGGCCTGCCCGGCCAGCCAGGCAAACAACGGGCGCGGATAGCCCGGGCGATAGCGGGTATAGTCGGCCGCGTGGCCAGAGAAGTGATCCTTGAAACCCATGTCAAATGCCCTGTCCCAACCGCCGTACCGCATCTTCTGGCGAAGCTGCGCGGATGATTGCCCGTTCAGTTGCGTACCCGCCCCGATACCAGCCAGTAAGTGATACCCAGTGCCAATACCACGGCGGCGGTGGCCCAGATGTATTCCGGGCCAAGGACGTTGAAGTCGAACACGATGACCTTGCGGGCGATCGCCATCAGGGCGGTCGCGATGACCAGCTTGACGTGGATGATGTCATCACGCAGATACATGGTGATATTGACGAAGATTTCGATCGCGATAAGCACTGCCAGGAATGCACCGAAGGTGGCCAGGATGTCGTTGATGGCCAGCAACATGAACGGCGGTTCCATCAACCGCTGGTACAACACCCAAACCACATCACCGATGCCCCACAGAATCACCAGCACCATCAATACCGCCAGCGCGCGCACCGCCTGGCGGATGACTGCGTGCAGTCCGTCGATGAGCGGGTCACGGTGCTCAACGGAAAAGTCGGTGTGGTGCTCCGGGTCGTGCCGCTGCTGATTGTTGTCGCTCACCGTCATACTCCTGCGGAAATCCGAGGCAGAGTCTGTTCCGAATTTCCTAGCGATAAACCTCGCGTCTGTGTCCAATCTTGATGACGGCGACGGTGACAATGTGATCCTGTATCTTGCAGATCAGCCGATAATCACCGACGCGGTATCTCCAGAACTCCCCCAACTCCCCCCGGCAGGCATTCACCAATCCCCCTGGGATTATCGAGTTTTGCTATGCGATCATGTAAAACCTGAAGGATTCGTTTGGCCTGTTGCCGATCCAGCTACTTCAGTTCCTTGCTCGCCCGAACATCCAGTTCAATCTTCCATGCCATATTCACGCATCGCCTCTTCCAGAGGAATGGTCTTCTCGTGCCCCTTCTCGATATCGAGCATACGGGACGAGGTCAGATAGTAATCCTCCAAATCATCCATGTATTCGAGGATCGCCTGGCGGGCGTGATAGGTCTTGGTACGCCCGGTCTTCTTGGCCAGCGCCTCAAGGCGGGACTCGATTTCTTCAGGTAAACGGATGGCAAACATGGCTTATGCACATCACAGCAACACTATACAAACATAGCGCCGTCCAGGAGGGACCACCAACTGATACCACAGGCAAACAAGATGTGTTGGGGATCCCAACGGGGTAAACACGAGGCAGGCGCAGGAAACCGGGGATGACTAATGGGTTCATGCCGCCAAGGGACGGGGGGCGGGGCCACCGTAAAGCATACCCTCGATACTGATGTCTTCATCGACATCAGGCCAATGGATATACGCCCCATCGCCGAGAATTTCCCAGCAGCTACGCTGTTCCGGGCTCGCCTCGGACAAACGCCACGACCAGGCGAGCGGCACACTCACCGTGCGCCCGTCCACAAGATAGGCTGTGATCTCCGCCTCTGTAACGCGCAAATCGGTAATACGTGGCTCAACCAAAGGGGCCGCAATGCTCATCCCACGCCTCCAGGATTCTGTCGCGATTCACCAACACGAGTTGGCGAATCATGTTCAACTCGTTGGGTGAAAAACCGTGGTTGCTTGCCAATGCAACGGGATTCACCCAGTACTTGCAAACCTTCCGCTCTCGCTGTACGTGGACGTGTTTGGGTTCATGGCAATCGAAACTGACGAAGATATAGTCGGTAAGGTCCTGTTATTCCGCGGATTGTCGGCATGGGGAGAATAGTAGGCAATCCCACAGGGAAAGACAAATCGACTAGAAATCGAGCTTCCCAATAGCCCCAAAAGAAAACGGGGCCCGAAGGCCCCGTTTCCCACTAACACATCCGGAAGGATGGATTAGAACTTCACACGCAGACCAGCACCGAAGGCGGTCTCGTCGAGGCCGGTGCCAGCATCAGTAGAACGGTAGCCCAGGAAGGCGCTGGTGTTCTTGCTCATGGCATGGCTCACGCCCAGGGCGATGTAGGTGGTGTCATCAGAACCACCGTCGATCTCCTTGTCGGTAGAACCGAAGGAGGCGGAGATGGTGTTGTTGCCCATCTTGTAGGAACCGGTCAGGTACATGACGTTGCCGTCACCGAAGGCGTCGTCCAGGGACTCAACCTGGCCAGCTACGGTGAAGTCACCGGCGTTCCACTTGGCACCAACCTTGAAGGCAGAGGCGTTATCCGGGCCATTGCCCATCTCGCTCAGGTCGATGTAGGCCAGGGCCAGCTCGATGGGGCCGATGGGGGCATTGACGGAGAAGGCCATGGCGTGGTTGCCAACGGTATCCCAGGTGGAGGTAGCGTCATTGGCCTCATCGACCACGACAGCAGCCACAACCTTCACACCACCGAAGGCGCCGGCGTAGGCCAGGGCGTTGTCGATTTCAGAGCCGTGCAGGCCAAGAGCCATACCGCCGTTACCGCGAGCCTGCATGAAGGTGGACACGAACGGGTCCCAACCAATGGTGGCGGTCTTGTAGGGGTGGTTCAGCTTGCCGCCCAGCACTGCGCCGAAGCCGCCGGCCAGACCGACGTAGGCTTCGCGGGTACCGATGCCGGTACCGGTCTGGATGTTGAAGCTGTACTTGGCCAGGGCCTTCATGCCATCGCCCAGGTCTTCGGTGGCAACCACATTCAGGGCGCCCCAGTTACCGCCATTGGCGTTACCCATAACACCACCGTCGGTCACATACAGGCCGTTACCGGCAGCACCACCGATGTCGCCGCCGTAGCTGACGACCTGAGTCTGCAGCTGACCGGAAATGGAAACGTCAGCCAAAGCAACCGGGGCGGCCAGTACGGCAGCAACGGCAACAGCAATTGCACTCTTCTTCATGTTGTTCATCTCCTGGATGGTTGAACGAAGTTTTCCTTGAGAAGGATTTGCTTAAGGTTGAGCTCAATCTTAAACGCGAGAAACTCTAGACCACTCCCCCCCCCAAATGCAACACTTTTTTTCAAAAAAACCACAAATTGTTTTAATGTTGGTTTTTTGCAACACACCTGGACATCAAGGGGTTAGACGAGATCGCACGGATGGTACATGAAATATGTCCTTGATGCCACAAGGGGGATGGCGAGATTGAGGGGATTATACAACCCACGTCCCTGAAGGCTCGCATCAAGACCGGGCGGGGGATACTGGTTGCCTCCATGCCGGAACGTAGAAAAACAAAAGGCCCACCGGTAGGGTGGGCCTTTTGTATTTGGCTGGGGCGCTAGGGGTCGAACCTAGAACCTACGGAGTCAGAGTCCGTCGCTCTGCCAGTTGAGCTACGCCCCAATAAAACGAGTGGCAAGTGACAAGTTGCAAGAGGCAGTTCGCTGCACAGCGGGCAATGAGACCCTGGAGCATTCTTGCAATCTCGGTTGCCTCGGCAACCATGCCCAGCGCCACGGGCTTGTCCATGAACCCTGCCTCAGCACCGATGTATAACTGCCTCCGCAGTTCACCACACGATCCCTTGGCAATGCGCAGGAAGCGGACAAACTCTCGCCCGGAATCCCGCTCGTAGCCCTCTGCGATATTGGAAGGTACCGACAAAGCAGCGCGGGTAATTTGATCCTTGAATCCCGCATCGCGACACCCTGAGAGCTGTTTGTACAGCTCCACAGAAAGCCGCGCGCTTCGCTTCCAGACTTCCAACTTCTCGAAAGCATCCATGCTTTCTTGAAACTTTCGACTTGAAACTTGTAACTGCTGTTAACGCTTCGAGTACTGCGGACGCTTGCGTGCCTTGTGCAGGCCGACCTTCTTGCGCTCGACTTCGCGGGCATCGCGGGTCAGGAAGCTGCCGCGGCGCAGGGCGCCACGCAGGCCTTCGTCGTAGCCCACCAGGGCACGGGCGATGGCGTGACGGATGGCGCCGGCCTGGCCGGTGGTGCCGCCGCCGACGACGGTGACCTTGATGTCGAACTTGTCGGCCAGCTCAACGGCTTCCAGCGACTGACGCACGACCATGCGGGCGGTGACGCGACCGAAGTAGGCGTCGAGGTCACGGCCGTTGACGGTGATGGCGCCCTTGCCGGGGGCCAGGAAGGCGCGGGCAGACGAGGTCTTGCGGCGGCCGGTGGTATTGATCACTTGGGTCTGTGCCATGGTGCTTGTCCTGAACTCAGATTTCCAGCGGCTTCGGCTGCTGGGCGGCGTGGGTGTGCTCCGGACCGGCGTACACCTTCAGCTTGCTGAACATGGCGCGGCCGAGGGAATTCTTCGGCAGCATGCCCTTGACGGCGATTTCCAGCACGCGCTGCGGGGCCTTGTCGATCAGCTTATCGAAGCTGATGCCCTTGATGCCGCCGGGGAAGCCGGTGTGGTGGTAGTACATCTTGTCGGTCGCCTTGCGGCCGGAGACGTGTACCTTCTCGGCATTGACCACGATGATGTAGTCGCCGGTATCCACATGCGGGGTATACTCCGCCTTGTGCTTGCCGCGCAGGCGCGAGGCAATTTCCGAGGCGAGACGGCCGAGGGTCTTGCCGGCGGCGTCCACGACGAACCAGTCGCGCTTAACTTCCGCAGGCTTTGCACTAAAAGTCTTTGTACCAATCATCCCAAATCACTCCAGAAAGAGCGGGTGTCACGAAAAGAGGCGGAATCTTATAGAAAACGCGGGCGGGATACAACCCCCCAAAGGCAGGTAGCAGAGCCCGTAGACAAGGTATAAAGAGTTCAGGGCCATTGCGCGCGCAGGATCATATTGCCCGGATACCCGCTGTCCACATACAAATAAAAAAGGCCCGGCAGGGTGTGCCGGGCCAATAAAACCACCAAAGGAGGTTGGAGGAGTCACAGACTTGCTGCGCATTGGGGGCAGCAGCAAATCAGCGATTTCTAATATACTCATATTTGAAGACGAGTCAACACCTGAAAAGATGTGGATTTAACCCTTAAGGCCATTGGTTATTGCCAGGCATACATTACGGTATTGCGCAGGCGATTGAGGCGGCCGTGAAAAAGGTGGTCGGCGCCCACCATCCAGCGGGGGCCACGACCCAGGTGGAGACGGCGAGCAGGACGAGGCGATGGCGATGGGCCGGTACCCGGCGTAACAGTCGGGGCCGGAGGTCAGCATCTCAATGGCACCGGCGGGGCCGGGTAGCAGCAGTTCCTGCGCCGGTACAGCAGCCTTCTTCCAGCCTGTCATATACATGTCGGCGGGCCAATTCCGAATAATGTTCTGCCATGGGTCCTTCGGGTGCAGCCGGTGACCACAGATGGTATTAACCCGACAAAGTCAAACAGGACGCGTGCGCGCATCCCCCGATGGACTTTCCGGGGCAAGAGGGATCATCCGTGCCCTCCTCTCTCTAATTTATCTTTATTGTGTACTGCGTACGACCACGGCCCTCGATCGTGTATACGATTCCGGTTCGTGCCCTGGTGGGGATATGGGGTTAGATCTTTAGATCTTGAGCCGCTCGACCACGCGGCCGTGCTGCAGGTGCTGCTCGATGATTTCGTCGATATCTTCGCGGTCGACGTAGGTGTACCAGGTTTCCTGCGGGTAGATGACGATCACCGGTCCCTCGGCGCAACGGTCGAGACAGCCCGCGCTGTTGACGCGCACACCGCCCGGCCCGGCCAGGCCCAGGGCCTTCACCTTGTCCTTGGCGTAATCGCGCAGCGCCTGGGCATTGTGGTCCTGGCAGCAGGCCTTGCTTTCGCGCTGGTTGGTACAGAAGAAGACGTGGTGTTTGTAGTAGGACATGACGGTCCGCCACTGTTATTGAGATGGCGCGTAGTCTACCATGAGGTGCTGTTTTCCTGCCGTGAACCCCACATTGAGCCTGCTGCCCCAAATCCTGGCCGACGCTGACCGCTGCGTGCTGTGCGGCATGTGCCTGCCCCACTGTCCCACCTATGGCCTGAGCCATAACGAGGCGGAGTCGCCACGCGGGCGCATCTCGCTGATGCTGGCGGTGGCGCGCGGACAACTGCAGCCCGATGCCGGCCTGCGCGGCCATCTGGAGCGTTGTCTGGGTTGCCGTGCCTGCGAGGCGATGTGCCCCTCGCTGGTACCCTACGGCCGGCTGCTGCGCACTACGCGCGAATATCTGTATAGCCATGAACACTCCCGCCTGGCCGATACGCTGGCCACGCCCGCACGGCGCAACCTGCTGCGCAGCGGGCTGCGCCTGTTCCAGGCCAGTGGCCTGCAACGGGTGACACAGAAACTGCATCTGTTCGGCCACAGTGCCGTTGGCCGGCTGGTGCAGGGCCTGCCGCAAACGACCGCCACCCCGGCTCTGCCGGAGTTCACACCGGCGCAGGGTGAAGAGCGCGGCCAGGTGGCACTGTTCGTGGGCTGTACCGGAGATGTGCTGCAGCGCCAACTGCTGCACGATGCCCGACGGCTGTTGAGCGCGCTGGGTTACGCCGTGCGTGTACCGGCACAGCAGGGCTGCTGCGGCGCACTGCACGTACAACAGGGTGACGGCGAAACCGCGCGCCGGCTGGCGCGGCAGAACCTGGCCGCCTTTCCTGCCCCAGCAGAGGCCATCATCAGCGTGGCCACCGGCTGTGGCGCCCTGCTGCATGAATACGATGAGCTATTGGAGGACGCGCCAGCCGGCGACTTTGCCCGTCGCGTGGTCGACATCAATGCCTTTCTTGCCGAGGCAGAGTGGCCGGATAGTCTGCGGTTGCGCCCGCTGGCGCAAAAGGTGGCGGTCCATGAATCCTGCACGCTGCGCAATGTGCTGCACGGGCAGAAATCGCTGTACGCCCTGCTGCGCCGCATCCCTGAGCTGGAGGTCATTGAACTGCCGCATAACGAGCGTTGTTGCGGAGCCGCCGGCAGCTATCTCATCGATCAGCCGGACAATGCCGACGCCCTGCGTGCGGACAAGATTGCGGCCGTGGCGGAGCTGCGACCGCAGCTGCTGGCCAGCGCCAATATCGGCTGCGCGATGCACCTGGCGGCGGGGCTGCGTGAAGCGGGCCTGGCGATGGAAGTGGTACATCCGGTCAGCCTGCTGGCCAGACAAGTGACAAGTGACAAGTGACAAGTGACAAGTGACAAGTGACAAGTGACAAGTGACAAGTGACAAGTGACAAGTGACAAGTGACAAGCAAGGTGGTCTTTATCTTGCAACTTGTCACTTGGAACTTGTAACTTACCTCTTATGCGCAACTACTCCCCCATCGACAAGCTGCTCCTCAACCTCGACACCGGCCTGCGTACCGTGTTCGGCCAGCCGGTGCTGACCGAGCGCCCGAACCCGGCGGAACATCTGCCTGATACAGAGTTGAGCGAGGCCGAGCGCGTGCTGGCGGGACGGCTGATGCGCATCAACCACGCCGGCGAGGTGTCGGCCCAGGGGCTGTATCAGGGCCAGGCACTGACGGCGCGGCTGCCGGAGGTGCGCGGCAAGATGGAGCGCGCGGCGCTGGAGGAAAACGACCATCTGGAATGGTGCGAGCGCCGTGCCAGAGAAATGGGCACCCACGTCAGCTATCTCAATCCGCTCTGGTATGTGGGTTCGCTGGCCATCGGTGCCATTGCCGGCGCCGCCGGCGACAAGTGGAGCCTGGGCTTCGTGGTGGAGACCGAGCATCAGGTGGTGAAGCACCTGGACGAGCATCTGGCGCAGTTGCCGGAACACGATCAGAAAAGCCGCGCGATTCTCGAACAGATGAAAGACGACGAGGCGCACCATGCCACCCTCGCCCTGCATGCCGGCGGCGCCCCGCTGCCGACGCCGGTGAAAACGCTGATGGGCCTGGTATCGAAGGTGATGACCAGAACGGCGTATTGGATCTAAAACAAGTTACAAGAAAAAAGGGTGTTGTCTTTGGCTTGTCACTTGCAACTTGTCACTTGAAACTATTTTTTCGGAATCTTCTTCAGATTCCGCCCGTAGAATATCTCCAGCATTTCCCGTTGCAGGCGCCGGCGGATGGTACGTGACTCCGCCGGATCGAGGTCGCGCGCCATGACGCCGAACAGGTAATTGTCCAGGTCGAACTCCTTGAGCATCATCTTGGTGTGGAAGATGTTCTCCTGATAGACATTGACGTCGATCATCTGGTAGCGGTCCAGGGTGTCACGAGCAATGTAGTTCTGGATCGAGTTGATCTTGTGATCGATGAAGTATTTGCGCCCCTTCACGTCACGGGTGAAACCGCGCACGCGGTAGTCCATGGTGACGATGTCGGACTCGAAGCTGTGGATCAGGTAGTTCAAGGCCTTGAGCGGCGAGATGCGGCCACAGGTGGAGACGTCGATGTCGGCGCGGAAGGTGCTGATGCCGTTGTCCGGATGGCTCTCCGGATAGGTGTGCACGGTGATGTGGCTCTTGTCCAGGTGCGCCACCACGGCGTCCGGCAACAGCGGGCCCGGCGATTCCGTGTTGGACAGGTCCTGCGACAGCACCGGCTCCTCGGAGATCAGCATGGTGACGCTGGCACCCTGCGGATCGTAGTCCTGGTGGGCGATATTGAGGATGTTGGCACCGATGATGTCGGCCACGTCGGTGAGGATGTTGGTCAGCCGTTCGGCGTTGTACTCCTCGTCGATGTACTCGATGTACTCGCGTTGCTGGGCGTCGGTCTGGGTGTAGCAGATGTCGTAGATGTTGAAGCTCAGCGTCTTGGTCAGGTTGTTGAAACCGTGTAGCTTGAGCTTGGTTCCGAGAGAGTCAGGCAATTCATGCACCTCCGCACGACATTCAGGAAGTCTCCGAACGGCCGGAGCGCCGATCGGAGCCGCGCATTATCCCTGATCGGGGAACAAAAGGGGGATAAAATCGCCCTCAACCTTCCACGATTTCGTAGTCGTGGGTAATCTCCGCCGCCTTGCCCAGCATAATGGAAGCCGAGCAGTACTTTTCCGCCGACAGCTCCACCGCCCGCTTCACCTGTGCCTCCTTCAGCTCCTTGCCAGTGACGATGAAGTGGACGTGGATCTTGGTAAACACCTTGGGATCAGTCTCGGCGCGCTCGGCGGATATCTCAGCCACACAGTCGCTGATGGACTGGCGCGCCTTCTTCAGGATGCTCACCACATCGAAGGAGGTACAGCCCCCCATGCCGAGCAGCAGCATCTCCATCGGCCGCGGCCCCAGATTGCGGCCGCCATGGTCCGGCGGGCCATCCATCACCACCGCATGACCGCTGGCCGCCTCCCCAATAAAAGTGGCCTGCTCCACCCACTTGATGCGCGCCTTCATTTTCACTTTCCTCAATATTGGGCTACCCTAAGGCGCCATTGTAACCGCTTGCCTGGACCAAGGCAGGCTGGTATACGTAACACCCACTAATTTACTAGGGACAAGGGGTCACCATGACGACCAAGGCGCTGACCACCGGCAATCCGGCGATCGATCGCTTTCTGGCCCATTGCCATCGCCGCAAATACGCCTCCAAAAGCACCATCATCCGTGCCGGCGACAAGCCCGACGTGTTGTATTACGTCATCAAGGGCGGCATGACAGTGCTGATCGAGGATGACAACGGCCGCGAGATCGTGCTCGCCTACCTCAACCCCGGCGACTTCTTCGGTGAAATGGGCCTGTTCGACGAGGCCGCTGGCCGCAGTGCCTGGGTGCGCTCGCGCACCGAGTGCGAACTGGCCGAGATCAGCTATACGCGCTTCCGTCAGGTGGCCCACGACGACCCGGAGATCCTCTTCGCCCTGGCCACCCAGATGGCAGCCCGCCTGCGCACCACCAGCCGCAAGGTAGGCGACCTGGCCTTCCTCGACGTCACCGGCCGCATCGCCCGCACCCTGCTCGACCTGACCAAGGAACCGGACGCCATGACCCACCCGGACGGCATGCAGATCCGCATCACCCGCCAGGAACTGGGCCGGATCGTCGGCTGTTCCCGCGAAATGGCCGGCCGCGTCCTCAAGACCCTGGAGGAACAGGGCCTGATCTCGGTGAAGGGCAAGACCATCGTCGTCTTTGGCGCACGATAAGTGACAAGTGACAAGTGACAAGTGACAAGTGACAAGTGACAAGTAGGATTGTGTTGGGGTTCTCTTGAAACTTGCGACTTGAAACTTGCAACTATGTACCAAACAACTCCGCCAATTTCTCTCCCGGCTCCGCCGCCCGCATAAACGCCTCCCCCACCAGAAAGCTGTCTACACCATGACGGCGCATCAGCGCCACGTCGTCGCGGCTGAGGATGCCGCTCTCGGTGACCACGATGCGATCGGGCGGAACCTGTGCCAGCAGGTTGAGGGTGGTGTTGAGGGTGACCTCGAAGGTGCGCAGGTTGCGGTTGTTGATGCCGACCAGCGGCAGCGGCAGGCGCAGCGTACGTTCCAGCTCCTCGCCATCATGCACCTCCACCAGCACATCCAGCCCCAGCTCGGTCGCGGCGGCGGTCAGCTCGGCCATCTGTCCGTCGCTCAATGCGGCGGCAATGAGCAGGATGCAGTCGGCACCGATGGCGCGCGCCTCCACCACCTGGTAAGTGTCGATGATGAAGTCCTTGCGGATCACCGGCAGACTGCAGGCCGCGCGCGCCTGTTGCAGGTATGCGTCGCTGCCCTGGAAGAAATCGATGTCGGTCAGCACCGACAGGCAGGCCGCCCCCCCGCGTTCATAAGAAGCAGCGATCTCCGCCGGACGGAAATCGGGACGCAACAGGCCCTTGCTGGGCGAGGCCTTCTTCACCTCGGCGATCACCGCCGGCAGCCCGGCGGCCAGCTTGGCGCGCAGGGCGCCGACGAAGGAGCGCAGCGCCGGTGCCGAGGGTACACGCTGACTCAGCTCGTCGAGACTCACCTGGCGCCGCCGCGCAGCAATCTCTTCGGCCTTGCGCTGCAGGATCTTTTTCAGGATGTCGGGGGTATCGCTCACGTCATGCCGCCTTGAAGCTGTTGCTGACCTGCACCAGGCGGTTGAGCCGCTCGCGTGCGGCGCCGCTGGCAATCACTTCACGCGCCTTCTGCACGCCCTCTTCCAGCGTGGCCGCCAGGTCGGCCGCATAAATGGCGGCGCCGGCATTAAGCACCACGATATCCCGCGCCGGGCCCTCCCTGTCATCGAGCACATCGCGCATGATGCCGAGACTCTGTTCCGGCAACTCCACGGCCAGGCGCTTCACATCGGCGCGCACCATGCCGAACTGTTCCGGCGTGATGGCATAGCGCTTGAGCGTACCGTGTTGCCACTCCGCCACCTGGGTCGGGGCGCTGATGCTGATCTCGTCCATGCCGTCCTCCGCATGCACGATGAGCACATGTTTCGATCCCAGCCGGCCCAGCACCTGGGCCAACGGCTCCAGCCACTCGCCGCTGTAGACGCCGAGCACCTGATGCGGCGCACCGGCCGGATTGGTCAGCGGACCCAGTACGTTGAAGATGGTGCGTACGCCCATCTCACGGCGCGGGCCGATGGCATGCTTCATGGCGCTGTGATGCTTGGGGGCAAACATGAAACCGACACCGGCCTGTTTGATGCACTCCGCCACCTGTTGCGGCGCAAGCTCCAGATTGACGCCGGCCGCTTCCAGCACGTCGGCACTGCCGGACTTGCTCGACACCGAACGGTTGCCGTGCTTGGCCACGTTGGCACCGGCGGCAGCCACCACGAAGGCCGCGGTGGTGGAGATGTTGAAGGTGTGGGCACCGTCGCCACCGGTGCCGCAGGTATCGACGAGGTGTGGCAGGTCCAGCTCGACCCGCGTCGCCAGTTCGCGCATCACGCCGGCGGCGGCGGCAATCTCGTCCACCGTCTCACCCTTCATGCGCAGGCCGACGAGGAAGCCACCGATCTGCGCCGGGGTCGCCTCGCCGGTCATGATCAGGCGCATCGCCGCCGTCATCTGCTCGGAGGTGAGGTTGCGGCGCTCGGTGACGGCGCGGATGGCGGTCTGCATGTCCATGGTGGGAAACCTTTATCGTTGTATTTGGCAAAATGTCGGGCGATTGTCCCGTTTCCCCGCCGCAGCGGTCAAGGCGCCGCTGCGGCGCCGTAGCGCTCCTGCCAGCCCCACACCAGCAGGCCGGCGCAGGCCAGCGCCAGCATGCCCAGGGCCAGGCTCCAGACATGATGGGCGATGAGCGGCACCAGCAGCGCCGCCACCAGTGCGTTGAAACCGACCTGCATGAAGGATTGTACCGCTGCGGCCATGCCGCGGTTGCGCGGGAAACAATCCAGCGCCAGCACGGTCAGGTTGGGCATGCTGAACGATACCGCGAAGGCATACAGCACCAGCGGTGCCAGCACGTTCACCGGTGCCGGCGGCAACAGCAGGGCCTGCGCCACATTGAACACGCTCGCCGCCAGCATCAGCGCATAGCCGATGCGGATGCCGCGCTGCGGCGTCATGCGCCCGGCAAGCCGGCTCATGGTGTAGGAACCCAGCATCAGGCCGCCCACCATCGGCACGAACTGCATCCAGAAATCGTTAACGCCCAGATGCAGATGGTCATACAGCAGCGTCGGTGCGGCGGCGATATAGATGAAGAAGCCGCCGAAGTTGAGGGCGAAGGCCAGCACCAGCCCCATGAAACGGCGATGACGCAGCGCCATGCCATAGGCCCCCGCCACCTTCACCGGATGGATCGAGTGACGCCCGTCGGCCGGCAGCGTCTCCGGCGCGCGCCAGGCGATGACGGCAAGCACGGCAACACCGAGCACGGCGAGAAACCAGAACACCGCACGCCAGCCGGACCAGTCCTGCAGCACGCCACCGATCATCGGCGCAATCGCCGGTGCAATGGCGAAGATCAGCATGGCGTGGGACAGCACGCGCTGGGCATGGTGGCCGCTGAAGGCATCACGCACCATCGCCCGTCCCACCACCACGCCGGCACCGGCGGACAGCCCCTGTACCACACGCCAGAACAGCAGACCGCCGATGGTCGTGGTCAAGGCGGCGCCGATGCTGCCTACCACATACAGCGCCAGCGCGCCGATGATCACCGGGCGGCGGCCGAAGCTGTCGGACAGCGGACCATAGATCAGCGTGGTGCAGGCAAAGGCCGCCAGATACAGGCCCATGGTCTGCTGCATCTGCGCGTGACTCGCCCCCAAGTCCGCCGCGATGGCGGGGAACGACGGCAGATAGGTGTCGATGGTGAACGGCGCCAACATCGACAGCGCGGCGACCACGAAGGCAATGAACAGCGGATGGTGCGCCACAGGGGCGCCAGGATTTGACACGGGAAACTCCAATACAAACCGGATTGCCGCAGAAGCTCGGAGAAGCAGAGTGTCAAGGATGAAAAAAATAGTCCTGCTCTGCGTCTCCGCGTCTCAGCGACAAAAGGGGTTACGCCCGCCGCCCGCCCTGCATGGCGAGGAAGTTGCGCAGCATGTCATGGCCGTGCTGGGTGAGGATCGATTCGGGGTGGAACTGCACGCCCTCGATGACGAACTCGCGGTGACGCACGCCCATGATGGCCTCGCGCGTGCCGTCGGCATTCTGTGTCCACGCCGTCACCTCCAGACAATCGGGCAGCGAAGACTGCTCGATCACCAGCGAGTGATAGCGCGTGGCCTGGAACGGATTGCTCAGGCCGGCGAACACGCCGACGTCGGCGTGATAAATCTGCGATGTCTTGCCGTGCATGATCACGCCGGCATGCACGATGTTGCCGCCGAAGGCCTGGCCGATGGACTGGTGGCCCAGACACACGCCGAGGATCGGCAGCTTGCCGGCGAAATGCTGGATGGCGGCGACGGAAATGCCCGCCTCGCTCGGTGAGCAGGGCCCCGGCGAAATCACCAGGCGCTCCGGCTGCAGCCGCTCGATCTCCTCGATGGATATCTGGTCATTGCGATGCACCTGCACATCGGCGCCCAGCTCAGCGAAGTACTGCACCAGGTTGTAGGTGAAGGAGTCGTAGTTATCGATCATCAGCAACATGATGTGTCCCTCACCGGCGCGCCGCGTCGAGACCGGCCTCGGCCAGCGTGGCGGCACGGAAGATGGCGCGGCTCTTGTTCATGGTCTCGTCCCACTCGTTGCGCGGTACCGAGTCGTAGACAATGCCGGCGCCGGCCTGCATGTAGAGCGTACCTTCCTTGACCACCGCGGTGCGGATGGCGATGGCCGTATCCATGTTGCCGTTCCAGGCCAGATAGCCGACGGCGCCGGCGTAGACACCGCGCTTCACCGGCTCCAGCTCGTCGATGATCTCCATGGCGCGGATCTTCGGTGCACCGGACACGGTGCCGGCCGGGAAGGTGGCGCGCAGGGCATCCATGGCGCTCATGCCGGCCTTCAGCCGCCCCTCCACGTTGGAGACGATGTGCATCACATGGGAATAGCGCTCGATCACCATCTTCTCGGTGAGTTCGACGCTGCCGGTCTCGGCGATGCGGCCGACGTCGTTGCGGCCAAGGTCGATGAGCATCAGGTGCTCGGCGATTTCCTTGGGATCGGCCAGCAGGTCCGCCTCCAGGGCCTTGTCCTGTTCCTCGCTCTTGCCGCGCGGCCGCGTGCCGGCGATGGGGCGCACCGTCACCTTGCCGTCTTCGCAGCGGGTGAGGATCTCCGGCGAGGAGCCCACCACCTGGAAGCCGTCGAGGTCCAGGTAGAACATGTAGGGCGAGGGATTGAGGCTGCGCAGCGAACGGTACAGATCCAGCGACGGCGCGTAGAAGGGAATCGACAGCCGCTGCGACAGCACCACCTGCATGATGTCGCCGTCGACGATGTACTCCTTCGATTTGCGCACCGCCTCCTCGAAACCGTGCTGGGTGAAGCCGGAGACGAAATCCTGTTCGGTCACCTGGTGCGGCGACGTGGCCGGCCGAGCCGGCAGCGGGCCACGCAGCTGGGCGATGAGCTGATCGAGACGCTGCTGCGCTGTGGCCAGCGCGTCCTTGTGCGCCGGGTCGGCGTGAACGATGACATGCAGCTTGCCGCCCAGATTGTCGAACACCACCACCTCGTCCGACACCATCAGCATGACATCGGGCACGCCCATCTCATCGGTGTTGGGACAGGGGCCGAGGCGCGGTTCGATATAGCGCACGGTGTCGTAGCCGAAATAGCCGACCAGTCCGCCGTTGAAGCGCGGCTCGCCCGGCTCGCAGGCCACCTTGTAGCGCTGCTGGAACTGTTCGATCCAGGCCAGCGGATCGGCGACCGTTTCATTCTCCACCACCGCGCCGTCGTGCTCGACCTCGATGTCGTGGCCACGCACGCGCACCACGGTGCGGCAGGGCAGGCCGATGATGGAGTAGCGGCCCCACTTCTCGCCGCCCTGCACCGATTCGAACAGGTAGGAATACGGCGCGTTGGCCAGCTTGAGGTAGGTGGACAGCGGCGTGTCGAGGTCGGCGAGGACCTCGCGCGCCACGGGAATGCGGTTGTAGCCCTGGGAGGCGAGTTCGGCGAAACGTTGTGGAGTCATGGCAGCTACCTGACAGGCAAAGTGATTAGGGAATCAATGGGTACACGCGTGCGCTTACCAGCGGCGCCATCGCGTCCCGGTGATTCCCAGCTTTGTCGTGTCGGTTTGTGCCACTTGGCGAGTCCGGAAAAAGAAATATTCGACAGGATTAACAAGATGCACAGGATACTGGTACTGCCTTCATCTTGTACATCTTGTTAATCCTGTCCTGGTCTTGGCTTCACAACTGCAACAGCGCCGGCAGTTCGGCCAGGGAGTCGATGACGGCGTCAGGGTTGGCCTCGCGGATGTCGACACCGTGGTTGTAGCCGTAGCTCACCGCCACCACCGCGAAACCCGCCGCCCGCGCCGCATGCACATCGTGCATGGAATCCCCTACCATCAGCGCGTGTGAAGGCTCGACTTTAAAGAAATCGGCGGCATGGAGCAAGGGCGCCGGATGGGGCTTCTTGTAAGGCAGGGTGTCGCCGCTGACCACGATACCGAAGTAGTCGCGGATGCCGAGGTCTGCCAGCAGCGGCTCGGTGAAACGTGCCGCCTTGTTGGTGACACAGGCCAGCTTGATGCCGGCGGCCTGGAGCGCTGCCAGCCCCTCGCGGATGCCGGGGAACAGCTGGCTGCGCTGGCTGGTGTTCACCGCATACAGCTCGGTAAAGATGGGGAGGGCCTGGGCAAAGTCGGCCTCGGTCGGCTCGGCCTCCAGCTCGCCGGTGAGGGCGCGCTTGACCAGCCGCTCGACACCGTTGCCCACCCAGCCGCGCACCACGGCCTCGCCATGGGGCGCACGGCCCAGCTGCTGCATCATCTCGTCGACGCAATAGGCCAGGTCCGGCACGCTGTCCACCAGCGTGCCGTCCAGGTCGATGAGGATCATTTCGGGTTTGGCTAAAGGCATGGGATCGCTAACCAGTAAAACTTCAAACCCCGCCGCAGAGACGCGAAGACACAGAGAATTTGCAGAGGTGTTCTCTGCGCCTCTGCGGCGGGTATTGTCTTCAGGGCTTACTTGCCGACCTTGGCCAGCTCGGCGCGCATCTCGCCGATGATGGTGTTGTAGTGGTTCTTGTCCTTGTCGTTGCGCTTGCCGAACACGGCAGAACCGGCGACGAAGGTGTCCACACCCGCCTCGGCCACTTCCTTGATGTTGGCCGGACCGACGCCGCCGTCGATCTCCAGACGGCAGTTGTACTTGCCGGCATCGATCATCGCGCGCACCTTGCGCGCCTTGTCGAGGACGTAGGGGATGAACTTCTGGCCGCCGAAACCGGGGTTCACGCTCATCAGCAGCACCATGTCGAGCTTGGGCAGGGTGTATTCCAGCACGTCCAGCGGAGTGGCCGGGTTGAACACCAGGCCGGCCTTGCAGCCGCTTTCCTTGATCAGGCCGATGGTACGGTCGATGTGCTCGGAGGCCTCCGGGTGGAAGGTGATGTAGGTGGCGCCGGCCTTGGCGAAATCGGGGATGATGCGATCCACCGGCTTGACCATCAGGTGCACGTCGATGGGGGCGGTGACGCCGTGCTTGCGCAGGGCCTCGCACACCAGCGGGCCGATGGTCAGGTTGGGCACGTAGTGGTTGTCCATTACGTCGAAGTGAACGATGTCCGCGCCGGAGGCCAGCACGTTAACAACCTCCTCACCGAGGCGGGCGAAGTCCGCCGACAGGATGGAAGGGGCAATCTGAAAGTCCGCCATGGTGATCCCTCTGAGCTTGATGTGTGTGGCCCTCTGCGGGGCGTTGAATTATTAAGGACCGCCGATTGTACCGGCTCCCGGCAGGCAATGCGACAGTTCCGCCTTTACGGGCCCCGGCTCGCCGGATATGCTGCAAGACCATGAAAACCCTACGTTATATATTGCTGCTGTCCCTCTGGGCCGGTGTGGCGGAGGCGGCCCCGGCCGATGCGCCGGCACCCGCCGCGACAACGGAGGCCGCCACCACCGCGCCCCAGCCCCTCTCCCCCGATGCGGAACAGGAGGTGGTGGCACGACTGCGCGCCAGCCCCGCTGCCGGCGACATCCAGGAACTGAGCGTGGACGGCAAGCCGGTGCTGGCCCTGTGGCGTAACGAAAGCCTGGGCCGGCCGCAGGGCGGTGTGGTCCTGCTGCACGATAGTGGCGCCCATGCCGACTGGCCCGGCGTAATCGGGCCGCTGCGGCGCGACCTGCCGCTGCACGGCTGGAGCACACTGTCGCTGCAGTTGCCCGCCCACGATGCCACCGATGCAGCAACTCAAATCCAGGCCAGGCTGCGTGCCGCCCTCGCCTTTCTCGCCGGCAGGAACATCCGCAACATCATCCTGCTCGGTCACGGCGCCGGCGCCCGCGCCGCCCTGCGCTACGCGGCGGACACCCCCGGCAGCGGCAACGGCCTGGTGCTGATCGCCATGGGCAAGGCCGAGGACAACACCTTGCTGGAACGGATCAAGGTCCCCATCTACGACATCTATGGCAGCGGGGACGGCCTGGAGGTGCGTGACGCCGGGGAGCAGCGCCTGCTCGCCGGCAGGCGTCTGGCACAACAGGATGGCGGCAAGCCGCCGCGTTACCGTCAGTTCGTGGTGGAGAGCGCCGACCACTTCTTCAGCGAGCAGACCGAGATCCTGCAACGCCGCGTGCGCGGCTGGCTGAAGACCCATGCCGAAGGCACGGAAATCACACAATAGCGGGGAATCACGATGGGAATTGCCATGCTGCTGCACGTACTGTCCGCCGTCATCTGGGTCGGCGGGATGTTTTTCGCCTACATGGTGCTGCGTCCGGTGGCGGCCAGGCTGCTGGAGCCGCCGCAGCGTCTACCGCTGTGGGCGGCCTGTTTTCAGGGTTTCTTCCTGTGGGTGTGGGGCGCGGTAATTCTGCTGCCTCTTACCGGCTACTGGATGCTGTTCAGCATGTTCCAGGGCATGGCCAATGCGCCGCTGTACGTGCATGCCATGAATGGCCTGGGGCTGCTGATGATCGCCCTGTACCTGTGGCTCTACCTCGGCCCCTACCGCGCCCTGTGTACCGCGGTGGCGCAACAGGACTGGCAGACCGGCGGCACCCATCTCGCCACCATCCGCCGCATCGTCGGCAGCAACCTGCTACTTGGTCTCGCCACCATCACCATCGCCGTAGCCGGACACTATCTGATCCCGGCGGCCTGACGGCATCCTTCATGGGGCGCGCTCGCGCGCCCCACCTTCACTCCCCACTCGTCCCCTGCTGTTGCGGCAGCGCCGCGAGATCCAGCATGCGTACGGCATCCACGGCGGCCTCGAAGGCACCTTCGTGACACAACCCGCTCATGGCCGCCTGCTGATAACCATCCAGCACGGCGCGGATACATGCGCTGCGCACCGCCTCAGCCAACTGCAATTCCTTATCCGTCATCGCTCTTTCCGCTCCTGCCCGACGCTCCCTACTGACACATGAGCGCATCACGTTTGCGCTGCAACGCAACCAGCAGATTGTCATAGGCATCGGCAAACTGCTTTACGCCCTCGCGCTGCAGTTGCTCGCACACCGCATCGAGGTCGATACCCAGCGCCGCCACCTGCGCCAGCAGTTGCTCCGCTTCATCCATTCCGGACATCAGCGTGGCCGCCACACGGCCATGATCGAGAAAGGCCTTGAGCGTGGCCGGCGGCAGGGTGTTGACAGTGTCGGGGCCGATCAACTCGTCGACATACAGCACGTCGGAATAAGCCGGATTCTTGGTGCCGGTGCTGCCCCACAACGGACGCTGCACGCGTGCGCCGCGCTCACGCTGCAGCGCAAATGCGGCACCATCGAACAGCGTACGAAAGTGCCGGTAGATCACTCTGGCGTTGGCGCAGGCCGTGCGGCCGTGCAGGGCCAGCGCTGCCTCTGAACCGATGTCGCCCAGCTGTTTGTCCACGGCCGTGTCCACCCGGCTGATGAACAGTGAGGCGACTGAGGCGATCTGCTGCGGCACGGCGCAACGCGCCATGCCGCGCAGGAAGGCTCCTGCCACCGCCTCGTAATGGCGCAGGGAAAACATCAGTGTGGCGTTGACATTGATGCCCGCCGCGATGAGCGCTTCGATGGCGGGGATGCCTGCAGCCGTTGCCGGCACCTTGATCATCAGATTGGGACGATCCACCGCCTGCCACAGGCGCTGCGCCGCAGCAATGGTACCCTGCGTATCGTGGGCCAGGTGGGGCGACACCTCCAGGCTGACATAGCCGTCGTCACCACTGGATGCGTCGTACACCGGCCGCAGCACATCGGCCGCCTCACGGATGTCCTCCACCGCCAGCAGTTCGAACATGTCGTGTGCGTCGATGTCGGGGGACACCTCGAGGATAGCGCGGATCTGTTCGTCGTAGGTATGACTGCCGCCGATGGCCTTTTCGAAGATGCTGGGATTGGAGGTGACGCCGCGCACCCCGGCATCGATCAACTGTTGCAGGCCGCCGCTGCGCGTCTGGCCGCGCTCAATGTAGTCCTGCCACACCGATTGGCCCTGTTGCTGCAAGTCATGCAGTATGCCCATGAATCTTTCCTTCATTTGCTCAGCCAGAACCACCAGATGATAAATGCGATCAGCGCGATACCTGCCAGATTTATCCACAGCATCATGTTTTCCCCTGCGGCTTGAAGAAACGCAGCCGATTGGCGTTGGTCACCACGGTAAGCGACGAGGCGGCCATGGCCGCGCCGGCAATCATCGGATTGAGCAGCAGGCCGATGAAGGGATACAACACGCCAGCCGCCACCGGGATGCCCAGGGTGTTGTAGATGAAGGCACCAAACAGGTTCTGCTTGATGTTGCGCACCGTGGCGCGCGAGACATGAATGGCATCGGCCACGCCGTGCAGTGAGCCACGCATCAGGGTCACGTCGGCGCTCTCGATGGCGACGTCGGTGCCTCCGCCGACGGCAAAGCCCACATCGGCGCGGGCCAGGGCCGGGGCATCGTTGATGCCGTCGCCCACCATGCCCACCACCTCGCCCAGTTTCTGCAGCGCTGCCACCTGCTGCTCCTTTTCCTCCGGCAGCACCTCGGCGATCACCGCATCGATGCCCACCTGCCGCGCCACTGCCTCGGCCGTGGTACGCGCATCGCCGGTGAGCATCACCACCTTGATGCCCAGCTGGTGCAGGCGTGCGATGGCCGCGGCGGAGTCCGTCTTCACCGGGTCGCTCACGGCGATGACGCCGGCGCCCATGTCATTAAGCGCCAGATACAGCGGGATCTGCCCGTCATTGGCCAGGCGCTCGGCCTGTTGCGGCAGGTCGCCAAGGTCGACGCGGTTTTCTTCCATCCAGCGCCGGTTGCCGAGCAGCACGCGCTGCTGGTTCATCTGCGCACTGACCCCGCGGCCGGCGGCGGCCGCGAAGCCGGTCATTTCCAGCCGGCGCATGCCCTTGTCGTCGGCGGCCGCCACGATGGCAGCGGCCAGCGGATGTTCCGACGCCGCCTCTACCGTCGCGGCGATCTCCAGCAGCTGATCGGCGTCGACCCAGCCGCGCGGCACGATGGCCGTCACCTGCGGCTTGCCCTCGGTCACCGTGCCGGTCTTGTCCAGCACCACGGTGGTGAGGCGGCCGGCCTGTTGCAGGGCCTCGCCGTTCCTGATCAGCACGCCGAACTCCGCCGCCTTGCCCACGCCGACCATGATGGAGATCGGTGTCGCGAGGCCGAGGGCGCAGGGGCAGGCGATGATCAGCACCGTCATGGTGGTGACGATGGCAAAGGAAAATTCCGGACTGGGACCGAAGTTGAACCAGACGAGAAAGGTGAGCACGGCAACGATCAGCACGCTGGGCACGAACACCGCCGCCACCTTGTCCACCAGGCGGCCGATGGCCGGCTTGCTGGCCTGGGCATTGCGCACCAGCTCGATGATGCGCGCCAGCACCGTGTCCTTGCCGATGCGTTTCGCCTGGAATAGGAAAGAGCCGGAGGTGTTGATGGTGCCGCCCACCACCTCGTCGCCAACGCGCTTTGGCACCGGTAGCGGCTCACCGGTGATCATCGATTCGTCCACCCAGGATTCACCATCGATGATCATGCCGTCCACGGCGATGCGCTCGCCCGGGCGCATGCGCAGGGTTTCGCCCAGCCCCACCTCGATGATCGGCACATCCACCTCCCTGCCGTCACGCACCACCCGCGCCGTCTTGGGCTGCAGGCCGATGAGGCGGCGGATCGCCTCCGAGGTGCGGCCGCGCGCACGCAATTCCAGCGCCGAACCGAAATTGATCAGGGCGATGATGATCGCCGCCGCCTCGAAATAGGCGTGCTGCGCCAGGGACGGCACGATGTGCGGCCACAGCACGATGGCCATGGAGTAGATCCAGGCGGAGCCGGTGCCCATGGCGATGAGGGTGTCCATGTTGGCGTTGTGGTGGGTGAACTGCTTCCAGGCGCCGGTGAAGAAATGGCGTCCCGAATAGAACATCACCGCCAGGGTGGCGAGGCCGAGCGCCAGCCAGAGCAGGCGGCCGGTGTTGCTGTGCAGGGCGGGAAACCAGTCGCTCATGCCGAACACCATCAGCGGCACACCCAGCGCCGCCGCGGCCGCCGCCTGGCGCAGCAGGCGGCGGTACTCGGCCTGCTCCCGCGCCTCGCGCTCGGCCTGCTCGTCGTCCAGCCCCTTCAGCTCCGCCGCCTCGTAGCCGGCATCCACCACGGCCTTGACCAGGGTGGCGCTGTCCACCGCGCCCTGCACCACGGCCACGTGCTCGGCAAAACTCACCGTGGCCTCGGTCACGCCGGGCACGGCGCGCAGGGCGTTTTCCACCGTCGCCACGCAGCCGGCGCAGCTCATGCCGCCGATGGACAGCCGATGAACCACGGGCTCGCTCATGCGCCACCTCAAGAGTGCAGAATGGAAGGGAATGCTGAAAGCATAACACCGGTGCGTTTGATTGACTCAGATCAACTGGAATCCACGCGGGAATTGCGATACTTTCGCACCGTCCGAATCCTGCGGAGTTCCTGTCCATGCGCCTGCAACTGCTGCCCCTGTCCCTGCTGCTTAAGAGCCTGCCCAACACCGTGCACAGCGAGCTGCTGTCGCGCCTGTTCAATCACCTGCTCAAGGGGCAGTACATCGTCGATCAGTTGCACGACCTGGACGGCAAGCGTCTGGCCATCGCCATCAGCGACACCAACACCGAGCTGGTCTTCGCCATCAACAACGGCCGCCTCGCCCGCGCCCCGGGCAAGGCGTGGGACGTGCGCATCAAGGGACGACTGGAAGAATTCTGGCTGCTGGCCACGCGCAGCGAAGACCCGGACACCCTGTTCTTCGCCCGCCGTCTCAATATCGAAGGCGAGACCGAGACCGGCCTCTACGTGAAGAACCTGCTCGACGGCATGGACTTCGACTGGCGCATGCACCTCCAGGCCGTCGCCGGCCCGCGCCTCGCGCCTTTCCTCCTGCGCGCCGTGGAGCGCCTGCAACTGGATCGCCGCATGCAGGGCCTGTTGCACACCTGAGCGATGCTGGCGGGCCTCAGCCCGCCAATCGTCAACCCCCGGACTGTGCCCGCGCCTCGCTCACCTCGCCCTGCTCCAGCCAGGCCAGGCCAGCGCTGCCGTACCAGTAGCCGTTGCAGGGTTCACCGCGGGTAAGCCCCTGCAGGGCATCGATACCCTGTTGCGGCGTCAGCGTGCCGTCGATGACGGCGCGAAAGGCGCCGACCACCTTGTCCATGTGGCGCGATTGCGGCGACAGGCGCAGCACCTCGACGTCGAGTTCCTTCAGCTCGGACACCACGCCGATGAGATTGCAGGTGGCGGCCGACTGGGTCTGGATGCCGTTCATGGCCAGGAACTGCTCGCCCTCCTGCGAATTGAGTACCAGGCCGTCGCTGAAGTCACCGCAGCGCAGCTGGCAGTCGTCCTTGGGCAGGTTGTAGTGCCGCGCGGTGAAGCAGCGCGCCGAGAAGGCCAGCGGCATGCGACCGAAGGCGAACACCTCGGTTTCCAGTCCCGCCGGACGGCAGGCCTGAATGGCGGCCAGGGTATCGCGCGACAGCTCCACCGGCATCACCCAGCGCCGTGCGCCGAGGTCGCGGAACAGGCCCAGGGTTTCGCAGTTGTAGGCATTGAGATGCGGCCCGGCGACAAAGGGCACCTTGCCGGCGGCGAGGCGCACCGCGCCCATGTCATTGGCCTCCACCGCAAAGCGGCCGTTGTCGACGAGGCGGCGCAGGGTAAGCAGCTCCGACTCGGCCTCGATGAGCGCCAGGGTCGACAGCACCACCTCCTTGCCCGCCGCGGTGAGCTCGTCGGCGATGGCCAGCCAGTCCTCCAGCCGCACGCCGCGGCGCTTGGAACACACCGCCTCGCCCAGATACACCACATCCACCGGCCAGTCACGCACCTGGCGATAGAACGCCAGCACGTCATCACGCGACCAGAAATACAACAACGGACCCAGTGCCAGTTTCATCGCTCACACTCCGAAAGATTTATTGCCAAGCCCGGTCCAGCGCGCCCAGGGTGTGGGTGCTGCCCTCGGCGACCTTGTCCAGCGCCGCCACCCAGTCGCTGCGCGGGGTGTAGGTGTCGGGATTGCGCTCGGCCGCATCCAGCGCCTCGCGCAGCACCCTGGTCACCTGCGCCACATAGGCCGGGCTGCGCTGGCGCCCCTCCACCTTGATGGCGGAGATACCCATGCGCACCAGCTCGGGCAGGATGTCGAGCACCGACAGCGAGGTGGGCTCCTCGATGGCGTAGCTCACCGCGCCGTTGACCTCGTAGCGCCCCTTGCACAGCACCGGATAGCCGGCCGCCTCGCCCGGCTTGTACATATCGATGAGTACGCCGCCGAGGCGCACCTCGCGTCCCTTAGCCGTCTCGCGCCATTCCACCGCCTTGGCCGGCGAACAGGCGCCGCAGGTATTGGGCGACTCACCGGTGGCATAGGATGAGAGGTAACAGCGGCCCTCCACCATCACGCACAGCGAACCGAAGGCGAACACCTCGATCTCGGCATCGGTGTGCTCCATCACCCGCTTGACCTGTGCCATGGACAGCACGCGCGGCAACACCACGCGCTGGATGTTGAACTGTTCGCGGTAGAGATTGATCGCTTCGTAGCTGGTGGCCGACCCCTGCACCGACAGGTGCAGGCGCAGGTTGGGGTGGGTCTTGTGCGCGTAACGCATCAGGCCGACGTCGGCCAGGATCAGCGCATCGACGCCCAGCTCCGCCGCCTTGTCCACCGCGCCGGTCCAGATGTTCCAGCCCTGCGGTTGCGGATAGGTGTTTAGGGCCAGCAAGACCTTGCGGCCGCGCTCGCGCGCATAGCGGATGCCCTCGCGCGCCGCACGCTCGTCAAAGTTGAGGCCGGGGAAATTGCGCGCATTGGTGCCGTCGCGAAAGCCCATGTACACTGCGTCGGCGCCGTTATCCACCGCCGCACGCAACGCCGGCAGCGATCCCGCCGGACACACCAGTTCGACTTTTTTCGCCATGCTTTGCTACCTCAAGCAACGCGGCGTAACGCCGCGTCTGAATTAAAGCTTTACTACCGCCCCCTGAGCCGAACCGCCATGCCCCTGGCGCGTGCCGCGGCGCGCCAGTTCGCGCTCGATGCCGTTCAGCACGCGCCACTTCCAGTTGCACCATTGCGGCGCCAGCAGGATGTCCAGCGAGGCGGTACCGGTGAGGCGGTGGTAGATCACCTCCGGCGGCGTCAACTCGACCAGATCGGCTGCGGCGCCGATGTATTGCGCCATGGTCCACGGCTGGTATTCATCGCGGCGCCACTCGTTGGCCAGGCGCGTGCCCTTGACCACATGCAGCGGGTGCAGCTTGAGGCCGTCGACGCCGTCTTCAAGTACCCGCGCCAGACTGGTACGGGCATGAAACGGCTCCTCGCCGGGCAGGCCGAGGATCAGGTGGGCGCACACCGGCAGGCCGCGCTCGCGCGCCGCGTGTACGGCGCTGCGGTATTCGGCAAAGCCGTGACCGCGGTTGACCCGCCGCAGGGTTTCATCGAAGGCCGACTGCAGGCCCAGCTCCAGCCAGATCTCGTGCCCCTGGGCGCGGTACTCCGCCAGCAGGTCCAGCACCGCCGGCGGCACGCAGTCGGGGCGCGTGCCAATGGACAGGCCGATGACATCCGGCTCGGCCAGGGCCGTGTCGTAGCGCTGCCGCAGCAGGGCCACGTCGTCATAGGTGTTGGTGTAGGCCTGGAAATAGGCCAGGTATTTCTGCGCACCGGTGCGTTTTCTGATCACCTGACGGCCGGCGGCGATCTGCTCGACGATGGGATCGAACTCACGGGCATTGGGCGAGAAGGAACTATTGTTGCAGAAGGTGCAGCCGCCGATGCCCTTGCTGCCGTCGCGGTTGGGGCAGGTGAAGCCGGCGTTGATGGCCACCTTGTGCACCCGCGCGCCGTATTTGGCACGCAGGTGCTGACCGAAGGTATTGACGTAGTCGGACAGCGCCATCAGCCGACCACGTCCAGCTCGCGCCGGCGGAATTTCACGCCCAGCTCGCGGGCGATGTCCTCGCAGGCGGCGATATCCACACCCTCCAGGCCGTTGATCGCGGTGAGGGTCACGGCGATACCGGCAGACTTGGCAGCGCGGGCGAAATCGAGCATCGCTGCATAGGCCCCCGGTCTTTTGGAACGGGTATGGCGATCGTAAGTTTCCTCATCCTGCGCGGTGAGGGAGATGGACACGCTATCCACCCAGCGCGCCAGTTCCGGCGTCACGTCGCGGCCATACACCAGACTGGCCAGGCCGTCGGTATTGATGCGTATGTGCTTCGCCCCCTTGCCCTTCAGGGCCTCGGCTACGGCCAGCAGGGTATCCAGGCGCAGGGTGGGCTCGCCCAGGCCGCAGAACACGATCTCCTTGTAGCGCGCAGGGTCACCGACCGCCGCCAGCACCTCGTCCGCCGTCGGCTCGCGGGTCAGCAGCAAGTCGTAATTCTGCACCTCCCAGCTGCCCTGGAACTTGGGGCAGAAGGCGCAGCGCAGGGTGCAGTGATAGGTAATATTGAGATAGAGATTACCGTGCAGTTCGTAGGCGAGGGTTTCCTCGGCCTGCCGCTGCCGGCGCGAGACTTTAGTCATGCCGCGACCTATTCCTCTGTAAGGGCTGGGAGTGTAAGCGAGCCGATGATGCAATTCGATTGACGCAGATCAATATCGTGCCGTGATGTATCATGTAGCGTTACCGGCTTTTGATTCTAACAGGTGATCCATGATCAAGACCCCTTTCCCTCTGTTGAAACTCCGCGGGAAGGAGCTTCTGCCCATCATTCAGGGAGGAATGGGCGTGGGCGTATCCGCCCACCGCCTGGCGGGCACGGTAGCCAAAGAGGGGGCCATCGGCACCATCGCCAGCATTGATCTGCGGGTACACCACCCGGACCTGATGGAGCGGACCCACCGCACCAAGGATCGCCAGCTCATCGACAACGCCAACCTGGAAGCCCTGGACCGCGAGATCAAGGCGGCCCGCGCCATTGCCCCACAGGGCACCATCGCCGTCAACGTAATGAAGGCCGTGGACCGCCACCCGGAGATGGTGCGCCAGTCCTGCGAGAGCGGCGCCGACGCCATCATCATGGGTGCCGGCCTGCCCTTCGACCTGCCCGACCTGGTGGGTGAGTACAAGGACAAGGTGGCCCTGATCCCCATCCTGTCCGAGGAGCGCGGCGTACGCGCCGTGCTGAAGCGCTGGATGCGCAAGGGCGTGCTGCCCGACGCCATCGTCATCGAACACCCGCGCTATGCCGGTGGCCACCTGGGCGCGCCCAAGCCGGAAGACATCACCAATCCCAAGTTCGACTTCAAGCGCGTACTGGCGGAAATCTTCAACGTCTTCAAGGAACTGGATATCCCCCATATCCCGCTACTGCCCGCCGGCGGCATCAACTCCTTCGGCAAGATCAAGGAAATGTTCGATATGGGTGCCAGCGGTGTGCAGATCGGCACCCCCTTCGCAGTCACCGAGGAGGGCGATGCCCACCCCACCTTCAAGAAGGTATTGCTGGAGGCCAAGCCGGAGGACATCGTCACCTTCATGAGTACCGCCGGCCTGCCGGCCCGCGCCGTGCTCACCCCCTGGCTGAAGAAATACCTGGAACGCGAGGAAAAGGTACGTTCCCGTGCCACGCCGGACAAAGGTACCTGTGCCGTGTGGTTCGAGTGCCTGACCCAGTGCGGTCTCAAGGACGGTAACCCTGCCGCCGGCCAGTTCTGCATCGACACGCAGCTGGAAGCGGCAGTACACGGCAACCTGGAGAAGGGCCTGTTCTTCCGTGGTTCCGAGTCGCTGCCCTTTGGCCAGCAAATCCGCTCGGTGCATGACCTGCTGGTAATGCTGCTCACCGGACAGGACCCGCTCATCAACACCGCCCAGGCCTGACGTACCCGGGATAAAAGGGGCTGGCGCGCAGGCGCCAGCCCCTTTTATTTCCCCCGCATAAATTGCGGATTATCAATGACAGGGGCGACCAATAACCCTAAGGTCAATACCGCTATCGGCAGGCAGGTGCCTTGCCTCCAAGCGGATTCTCTCTTTGTACCACTGTCCCTGAGGAGAATGACCATGGTTGAAACTCTCGTTGCTACTGCCGTCTTTGGTTCCCTGTTCTACCTGGTATTCCTGGCCAAGATCTTCTGAGTTACCCGGCCCGGTGCCGGCAAACAAAAAGGGGAAGAGCAATGCTCTTCCCCTTTTTCATTTTCCGGACCGGACGATCAATCCCGCGGCCAGGCAAATATCCACAGCATCGCACCTGCCAGGCCCAGTGCCCAGGACGCAATGGGAGCATCGCCCAGCATGCGCGGGGCGTAACCGTCCAGCCCCAACAGCACGGCGGCACTGACGATGAGCGCGGCGCCGACGATGGCGGCAAAGCTGCGCCGGTTGGCCTGGCGCATTTCCTCGCGCAACTGCTGCAACTCCTCCGTGCTGCTCTGCAGCTGCAGGGTGCCGTTGCGGGCGCGCTGCAGCACGTCGTGGATCAGCTGCGGCACCTCGGGCAGGCTCTCGCCCCAGCTGGGGATGTTGCTCTTGATGCGGTTGAGGAAGGAGCGCACCCCCACCTGCTCGCTCATCCAGCGCTCCAGGAAGGGCTTGGCGGTGGACCACAGGTTCAGCTGAGGGTCGATCTGCCGGCCCAGGCCCTCAATGTTGAGCAGGGTCTTCTGCAGCAGCACCAGCTGCGGCTGCACCTCCATGTTGAAGCGGCGCGCGGTCTGGAACAGGCGCAGCAGCAGGTGGCCGAAGGAGATCTCGGCAAAGGGACGTTCGAAGATCGGCTCGCATACGGTGCGGATCGCCGCCTCGAACTCGTCCACCCGGGTGCCCGCCGGCACCCAGCGCGATTCCACGTGCAGCACGGCGACGCGGTTGTAGTCACGCTTGAAGAAGGCGAGCAGGTTCTCCGCCAGATAGCGCTGATCCTCGCTGCTGAGCGAGCCAACGATGCCGAAATCCACCGCGATGTAGCGCCCGTTCGGCTCGACGAAGATATTGCCCGGATGCATGTCGGCATGGAAGAAGTTGTGGCGGAACACCTGGGTGAAGAATATCTCCACGCCGCGTTCGGCCAGCGCCTTCATGTCGACACCGGCGGCGCGCACCGCATCCATATTGGCGATGGGGATGCCGTAGACGCGCTCCATCACCATCACGTTGCGCCGGCACAGCGGCCAGTGCACCTCCGGGATATACAGCTGCGACGAATCGGTGAAATTGCGCCGGATCTGCGAGGCATTGGCCGCCTCGCGCATCAGGTCCAGTTCGTCGAGGATGGTGCGCTCGAACTCCGCCACCACCTCGCGCGGCGCAGGCGGCGGCCGTCGGCCCAGAACTGTTCCATCTTCTCGGCGATGATGTACATCAGGCTGATGTCACGCCGGATCACCGGCGCGATGTCCGGCCGCAGCACCTTCACCACCACCTCGCGGCCGTCCTGCAGGCGCGCGGCATGGACCTGGGCGATGGAAGCCGAGGCCATCGGCGTTTCATCGAAGGCGGCGAACACATCATCGGTGGACTGGCGATAGGCCTTCTCGACGATGGCACGCGCCTGCGCGCCGGGGAACGGTGGCACCCGGTCCTGCAGGCGCGCCAGTTCCAGGGCAATGTCGTCGGGCAGCAGGTCGCGGCGGGTCGACAGGATCTGGCCGAACTTGACGAAGATCGGGCCGAGGTCTTCCAGCGCGCGGCGGATACGCTCGCCGCGCGGGGCGTGACGGCGGAACCAGTTCCACCACATGAACACGCGCAGGAAACGCAGCGGACGGAACAGATGGGTGGCCAGGATCAGATCATCCAGCCCATGCCGCACCAGCACCCAACTGATATAGACCAGACGCAGTGCCTGACCCGGACGTAGCAACACGTTAATGCCCCCTCAGAAATGCAGAATCAGTCCGCCAATGAACGCCCATAAACGCCAATGCGAGGGTCGGCCTTATTGCGGGTGGCGCGGCAAAGGGAAAATGCAATGGCCGGAGCGGACCACCGCCGGGATGGATCGCATCGCTGATGCATCGCTGCTCGGATACGTATTTGCGTTTATTCGCGTTCATTGGCGGACTGATTCTTGCCCCGCTCCAGTCGGCGCAGCCGCGCCTCCAGCCGATCCACGGCGCTGCGCAGATCATCGACACCGGCGAGGAACTCGTCCACCTCCCAGCGTGGCGGCACGTCGCGCCGTTCCTCCTGCACATAGTCGGCCAGATCGCGCTCCAGATTGTGCGCGGCCTGTTCACCCCAGCGTAGAAAGCCGCGCACCATATTGCCGATCTGGTGCGCCACCACATCACCGGTGAGGCGCGACAGGTGTTCCTCCCAGTCGATGTCGAGACCACCGAGGATGCGCTGTGCGCGCTGCCCCAGTTCCACGTCGCCCTCGATCTTCACCGCGCCGGAGAACATCCCCTCGCCGGCCTTGCCGCGGTTGAGGCGCAGCAGGGCCAGCGGCGTGCCGCGCAGGCGGGTATCGGGCTCGCCTTCGTAGTGGCCCATCAGGCGGAAGCCGTCGGCGCCGGGCAGCAGGAACAGCGTAATATCCGCCCCCTGCAAATCCACGGCAATGACCTTGCCCTCCAGGGTGCCGAGGCGCGCCTGGGTCTCGGGGTCCATAGCCAGGGCGGTGTTGATCGCAGCCTCCAGCACAGCCAGCCCCGCCTGCGGCAGTAGGGTCACCGCACTCATCGCGCCTCCTCCATCAATCGTTGCAATGGCTTCTCCGCCTCGTCCGCCGGCACGTACAGAACCACCGTCCCGGCGATGAGATCGTGGAACCCCTGTTTGCGCTTGTCCCAGATGATCCACAGAAAACCCAGGCCCAGCGGCAGGATGGAAGCCAGATAGGCGAAGTAACGGATCACCGCCTGCTTCACACTGATCGCCTGCAGGGTACGCGCATCCACCACCGCGCAGTCCAGCAGGCGCTTGCCCGGCGTGCCGCGGAACTTCACCCACAGCACCACCGCCGCCAGCAGCGGCAGCACCTGATTGAGCATGAAATCACCCACGCCGGCATAGCTGAAGGCCGGTCGCGCCTCGGTGAAATAGGTACTGCCGTACAGCAGATAGAGCAGCGGCGTGATCAGTGTCAGGAACAGCACGAAATCGATGAAGGTGGCGCCGACGCGGCGCCAGAACCCGGCATGGTGAAGCTGTGCGTCCATCGCGGCCGGCGCGTCAGGCCTTGAAACCGCGATGCAGGGCGACGATGCCGCCCGACAGGTTGAAGTACTCCACGCGGTCGAAGCCAGCGTTCTCCATCATGCCCTTCAGCGTCTCCTGATCCGGGTGCATGCGGATGGACTCAGCCAGATAGCGGTAGCTCTCGGAGTCGCCGGCGATGATCTTGCCCATCATCGGCAGCATGGTGAAGGAGTACAGGTCGTACAGCGGCGACAGCCCCGGCACCGCCGGCTTGGAGAACTCCAGCACCAGCAGGCAGCCGCCCGGCTTCAGCACGCGCTGCATCGAGGCCAGCGCCTTGTCCTTGTCGGTGACGTTGCGCAGGCCGAAGGCGATGGTGATGAGGTCAAAGTGATTGTCGGGGAACGGCAGACACTCGGC
>Ga0172382_10001737_pt1 | contig 38239 bp, 32 predicted proteins | sample Leawel138RmetaG_FD_122245 | JGI IMG/M metagenome (GOLD analysis project Ga0172382, IMG submission 122245) | Leachate microbial communities from a municipal landfill in Southern Ontario, Canada - Leachate well 138R metaG | ecosystem: Engineered > Solid waste > Landfill > Unclassified | place... | reverse complement strand
TCAGTTCTTTGGGAATAGCGGGTAGGTCTCGTGGGGCTTCACGCCCCGGCTTCTTCTTGGTCGGCATACATGCATCCTCTGCTGCAACATGTTATGCCCAAACACAAAATTTATGACACCCCCGGGGCGTACCAACGCAGAGGCATGCACACCACACCACACCACACCACACTAAAGATCAGAACCGACTCAGGCCCTGTCCAACGGAAACGCAATCACCTCATCTATGCTGCCCGCATCCAACGCCAGCATCACCAACCGATCCACCCCCAGCGCCACCCCAGCGCACTCAGGCAGCCCCTGTTGCAACGCCGCAATCAGCCGCTGATCGGTGGGCAGTGTCGGGCGTTGATAGGTTTCGCGCAGCTGCTGATCAGCGGCAAAGCGCCGGGCCTGCTCCGCCGCATCGGTCAACTCGAAGTAGCCGTTGGCCAACTCCATACCCTTGATGAACAGCTCAAAGCGAGCCGCGCCGGGCACCCGATCATCGCCCTCCACCAGCCGTGCCAGAGCGGCCTGAGAAGCCGGGAAGGCATATACCATGGTGGGCGCCAGCAGTTGGGGCTCGATGCAATGGGAGAACAGCAGATTCAGCCAACCATCCCGATCCAGCTCGCCACGAAAATCGCAGTGCTGCTCGCCCAGCCGAGCAAGCTGCGCCTGGCTGCACTGATGAATATCAACGCCCAGATACTCCTCGAACAGCGCAGCGTAGGTCACCCGGCGGGAACGGCCGCAGCCCAGCACGGCGTCCACCAGATCATCCACCTCATCCATCAGTTGGTGATGGTCAAAGCCCAGCCGGTACCATTCCAGCATGCTGAACTCGGGGTTATGCCGGCTACCGCTCTCACCGTTACGGTAGACCTTGCACAACTGCCAGATACAACCGCTGCCGGCGGCCAGCAGACGCTTCATCGGGTATTCAGGCGAGGTGTGCAAGTACAGGGTTCGCGGCGAACCACCGCCTTCAGGCACATAATCGGTTGCGAACGGGAACAGATGCGGATCACTGACCGCGGCGGCAGACAAGGTTGGCGTATCCACCTCCAGCACCTGACGCTCGGCGAAGAACTGGCGGATAGCATTGATAATCTGCGCCCGGCGATGCAGGTTGCGTATCGGTGCGGCAGGTTGCCAGTCGCTCATGAACTCTCCAGAACACAATCAGTCAGACATTATCAGCGTCGCCGGGCGACGGCCTGAGGCACCCACCATTCACGGCGGGCATAAATAAAAACCGGGGCCTGAGCCCCGGTTTCATGTACCGCATCAGCGTGGTCGCTATCAGGCGCGGCCAACATAATCCGAGGTACGGGTATCGACCTTCAGTACGTCGCCAACGTTGATAAACAGCGGCACCTTTACCACCGCACCAGTTACCAGCTTGGCAGGCTTGTTACCGCCACCGGAGGTGTCACCACGTACACCCGGATCGGTCTCAACCACTTCCAGCTCGACAAAGTTCGGCGGGGAAACAGCAATCGGCTCGCCGTTGTACAGCGTGACGGTGTACACCACCTGCTCTTTCAGCCAGTTGATGGTGTCGCCCACCGCCTTTTCATCCGCACCGAACTGTTCGAAGGAACCATCCGTTGCCATGAAGTGCCAGAATTCACCGTCGGCGTACAGGTATTCCATCTCCCGATCCATCACGTCAGCGCCTTCCAGGCTTTCACCAGACTTGAAGGTACGCTCGTTGACTCGACCCGTTTTCAGGTTACGCACCTTGACCCGGTTGAATGCCTGTCCTTTACCCGGTTTAACGAACTCGTTTTCCAGGATTGAACAGGGGTCGCCGTCGAGCATTACCTTAAGACCCGGCTTGAATTCGTTGGTAGAATAGTTGGCCATAAATTTCCCACTTACAGTTTGAACGGATACATCCGATAACGCGCTGACCCTTGGTCACAGCCCGGCGTTGACGACAACACCCGACGGATGCCCTTGCCACCCATGCGCGGAATTGCCTAATGATACATGGAACTTCAGCGGCTGTTGAGTCTGTCAGTTGGCAAAGCCTGCTGGCACGCAGCATTACCGACCCTCAGCAATTACTCGACCGGCTGAAACTGGACTCCGTGCTGCTGGATGGCGCCCGCGCTGCAAGCGCCGATTTTGCTTTGCGCGTGCCGGAGCCTTACCTCGACCGCATGCAAGCCGGCAATCCGGATGACCCTCTATTGCGGCAGGTTCTGCCATTGGGCGAAGAGTTGCTGGAGCACCCGGATTTCATTATAGATCCGCTGGGTGAGCAGCATACCAACGCCCGCCCCGGCGTCATTCATAAATACCATGGACGCCTGCTGCTGATCGTCAGCGGTGGCTGCGCAGTGAACTGCCGTTATTGCTTTCGCCGCCACTTCCCCTACGGCGACAACAACCTGAGCACCCGGGAATGGCAACAGGCACTGGATTATATCCGCCAGGACCCGAGTATCCGCGAGGTCATTTACAGTGGCGGCGATCCATTGGCTGCTTCTGACAAGCGTCTGGCCTGGTTGACGGCAGAAATCGCCTCCATCGCGCATGTACGCCGCTTACGCGTACATACCCGCCTGCCAGTGGTCATTCCTCAGCGTGTCACCGATGAGTTGATTGAAGCGCTATGCAGCACTCGGCTGCCGGTTACCATGGTGTTGCACTGCAACCATGCCAATGAAATCGATCAGCATCTGGGCAATGCCATTCGACGGTTAAAACAGGCGGGAATACTGCTATTGAACCAGACTGTATTGCTCAAGGGCGTCAACGATAATATCGACGATCTGGTCTCTCTCAGTGAAAGCCTAGGCGATCATGGCATTTTGCCCTATTATCTGCATGTTCTTGACCATGTAAAAGGTGCACAGCATTTTCATGTAGACGACGGAGCAGCCAGCGGATTGGCTGCTGAGATGCTTGCCAGACTACCGGGTTTTCTGGTGCCACGCCTGGTACGCGAGGTTGCAGGGGAAACCAGCAAGACCCCATTGCCGTTTGGGCCCAAAACAGGCTCCCGTTTAGCGTAAGCGCTACTCAGCTGCTACAGTTTTACCATCGGCTCCTGAATAGCACAGCATGGATTAGCGACGCTATTCAGCGACACCTCGACTCATTCTGGCGTAACTCATGTATTGGACTCCAATTTGATTCCTCCTCGATTTAGCCTCAAGGGGCTGCAACGGAAAATAAAAGTTATGGATAACGCCTCTACCCCTTTGAATCTGCGCGTTCCAGAGCAAACGCTGGACAGTCTGAGTTTTGCTGACAGCCATGAAAAAGGCATCAGCCATTGGATCGCCAATTTGCCCAAGGCCAATATCGGCGAGACGGCGCGGCAGTTATATCAGGGGCTGATCGAGATCAACCAGCTGAAGATCACACCGGACAAGCGGCTGGCGATGCTGGAGCTGATTCGACCCGAGGTGCATTACGTCTGCACCGCTCTGTCGCGCTATTACCTGGGACAATCCATCGTTCTGGAAGACCGTCCACGTAAGGTCGCCAATCTGTCCCAATCCCTGCAGAACTACCTGGCGACCGGCTACAAGATTGTCGTTACCCAGGAAGGCAGCATGAAGAATCGGGATCGCCCGGCAGATCTGAGCCTCGCGATCCAGAGAGCCATGCGCGCGGTCAGCGGCCCGTTATTACGCGCCTACCAATTGTATTGTCCGGTGGCCGACGGTATCTGGCTGGAAATTCACCAGCTGTATCAACTGGCGCTGCGTCGCAAGCTGCACCAGGTTTCCATCACTGACAGGGAAAGTCTGGGCGGCAAGGTACTGACTATCGAACAGACCTATCTGGCCGTGATGCTGCTGGGCACTGCCCGCCCCAACCAGATGCGCCAGAGCAGCATGGCTAAACTGTTTTCCGTACTGGAGAGCTGGAGCAGCATGGCGTCTCTGGTCGAGCCCGATTCGGCTTCTGCGTTGTTCATCATCAATCCCGAAATGGACTGCCCGCCACGTTACCGCTCACTGGTACGTGAAGAAGATCTGACCGGCAGCCTGGGTCTGGACACTCACCAGCTGGTCGATGCGATCAAACAGTATCTGCTCGATGGTGAACCTGCCAACAGCAGGCTGCATGTGCCCGACGGGCTGGGACTGGAACTCCTGCAACATGTGAGCGAGTCCTGGGGCGATCTGGCTGAGCGCACCTTCAACCGTATACCCGGTCTTGGCGAACTGCGAATCACCATTGGCATGAGCGCCACGCATTTTCATATCGCCAACAGTAGCTTCTCGCGCTTCATCAACATTGAAGACGATAACCCCTTTTCCGATTCCGCCCAACGTGCACGCCAGAGTGGCTGGGCCACCGCCTTCGATGGCGAGCAATCGATGGACTGGGCTAAAGACGTGGAGGAAATCAATTACTCCACGGATGACGAAACCGACGAGGAAGAGAACACAGAGAACCACCCGATTCACAGCCTGCGCATCGTCAATCACAGTCCGGGCGGCTTCTGCCTGACCTGGCCACGGGAAGTGCCAAAACAACTGCAGGCCGGCGAACTGCTCGGCGTACAGGAAGAACGCGACCAGAGCTGGAGCCTGGCCGTGGTGCGCTGGATCCGTCAGGTACCGGGCGGCGGCACCCAGATGGGTATAGAGTTGATCGCACCTCATTGCACTCCATGCGCTATAAAGCTGCTACGCAAGACCGAGCACCCGAGCCGCTATTTGCGCGCGCTCATGTTGCCGGAAGTCACTGCGATAGATCGTCCAGCCACCCTGCTGACGCCACGTCTGCCCTTCCAGGTGAATAACAAGGTCATGCTATTTCTAGGTGGCCATGAGGTACGCGCCCAGCTGGTTAACCGCATCACGGCAACCGGCAGCTTCAGCCAATTCGAGCACCAGATACTGGAGAGCGAGGTCAATCGGCCGCAAACCGAGACGGAAAACACGGGTTTCAGCATTACGCCTGATGATGACTTTGACTCACTTTGGAAGTCTCTGTAGATTCCTCCTCTGGGATCCGCAAGGATGATGGCGTTGTTTACACGAATGGGACATCATGGCCATTGATTCACAAGCCATAAGAGTACTGATCCTCGACGATTCGCAGAATAACGCGGAACGTCTGATCAGCGTGTTACGTAATGCCGGGCACGCCACGCGCGCGCACCGTGTCAGTTCAGAAGAAGATTTACACGAGTCTCTACAGCAGAGCTGGGATTTATGTCTGGCGCGCCCGGAGACCAGCTTCATGACCGCTGCAGATGCTTGCATGGTCATCAATCAATCCTATGACGTGCCCTTCATCCTCCTCAGCGACAAGGATGACAGCGAAGCCCGTTGCGAAGCACTGCGCATTGGCATGCAGGATGTCGTGCTGGCCAGTTCCGATGCATTGCTGGTATTGGTGGTCAAACGAGAGCTGGCCAACCTCAGCGCCCGCCGCCAACGCCGTATCGCTGAGCGCTCCCTCAAGGAAACTGAAAAGCGCTGCCAGTTGCTGCTGGACAGCTCGGTAGATGCCATTGCCTATGTGCTGGACGGCATGCATATCTATGCCAACCGCTCCTATACCCAGCTGTTTGGTTATGACGACCCCGACGATCTTGCTGCCGAACCCATGCTGGGCCTGATTGCCAGCAAGGATCAGGATGGTTTCAAGGAATTCCTGCGCAACTACGCGTCGCAGGGTGAGTATGGCGAGATGCGCTGTACCGCCATTGATAGCGACGACAAGGAATTCCCGATCATGCTCAGCTTCTCGCCAGCCCATTATGACGGCGAGCCCTGCACCCAAGTGGTGATTCGAGCGGAAACGGCCAGTGCCGAGTTTGAAGAAAAACTCAAGGCCATGGCCAGCCATGACCTGGTAACCGGACTGTTCAACCGCTCCTGGTTCCAGGAGCAGCTTGACCGTATCAGCCAGCAAGCAGTCACCCATAGCCAGCCGAGTACGCTGGTGTATATCAGCATCGATAACTTCAGCGCACTACAGGCCGATATCGGCATTGGTGGCTCGGATCTGGTGTTGGCTGACCTGGCGCAGATTCTGCGTCGGTTCTTCCCCGATGATGCGCTACTGGCGCGCTTTGGTGATGATGCGTGCAGCGCGTTGATTGAAGGAAAAGAACCCGAAGCCATCGCAAGGCAACTCTCGGATCTGCTGAAGCAGATCGAAAGCAATCTGTTCGAAGCCAATAGCCGCACCATTCAGATCACCGCCAGCATTGGCGTCTCTTCCATCAGCGAAACCAACCCCGAGCCCACCCAGGCGATAGAACGAGCGCACCGCCTCGCGGAGCAGGTCAGCCAGGCTGGCGGCAACGCGCTGAAGATATTCAATCCGCTTGAAGAGCTGGAGCAGATGGCCAACCGGGGTAATATCATCGCCCAGATTCGTCATGCGCTGGAAACCAATGCGTTCAAGCTCGAATTTCAGCCAGTCATCAGCCTGCGCGGTGATAGCGCAGAGCATTACGAAGCCTTCCTGCGTTTGTTGAACAGCCAGGGAAAAGAGCTGCCCGTCAGCGAGTTCCAGTCTGCCGCCCAGGAGTCCGGACTGGCCATGGATATAGACCGTTGGTTGATCAGCCGCTCGGTAGAATTGCTGGCGCGCCATCGCATCAAAGGTGCAGACACCCGGCTCATACTGAATCTGAGCAGTGCCAGCCTGCAGGATCCGGAAATCGTCAAATGGATATCCGCGCTGCTGAAGGAAAGCCGTCTACCCGCTGACGCGCTGATCTTCCAGTTCAACGATGCCGACGCCAACAACTACCTGAAACACGCCAAGGTGTTGACCGAGTCACTGCATTCAATCCATGCCCGTATCTCGTTGAGTCACTTCGGTGGCGCATTGAACCCGTACGCGGTACTCAAGCATCTGCCAGTCGACTATGTGAAGATTGATGAATCATTCAGCAGCGACCTGAGCAAGCCTGACAGCGTTGAGCAACTCAAGGAAATGATTGCCACGCTGCACAACCAGGGCAAGCTGACCATCGTATCCAACGTCGACAGCGCCATCATGATGCCTACGCTATGGCAGGCGGGCGTCAACTATATCCAGGGCAATTATCTGCAACCGCCCAGCGACAGCATGAACTTCAACTTTTCTAACGAATAACGGCCCCAGAAACACGCTGCGCCCCACAGATATCCAGGGCGTAGCGCTTACCTCAGTTCAGTCTCAGCTCAGAACCCTTCCCGATCGCGGAACCCCAACAGATACAGAATACCGTCCAACCCAAGAGTGGAAATTGCCTGCTTGGCCGACTGCTTGACCAACGGCTTGGCCCTGAACGCCACACCCAATCCGGCAATCGACAACATGGGCAGGTCATTAGCGCCATCACCCACGGCGATAGTCTGTTCCAGGCTGATACCTTCACGCTGCGCCAGTTCGCGCAGGAGCAATGCCTTGCGTTCGCCGTCCACGATCGGTTCCAGTACTTCGCCGGTAACCAGACCATCCTTGACCGGCAATGCGTTGGCATACACATAATCGATACCCAACCGCTTCTGGAGCCCTTCAGCAAAGTAACTGAAGCCACCGGACAGAATCGCTGTCTTGTAACCCAACCGGCGCAACTGGCCGATCAGTGTCTCGGCCCCTTCGGTCAGGCGCAGTGATTGACCTATCTCTGCCAATACCGATTCCGGCAGGCCCTTGAGCAGCGCCATGCGCTCACGGAAGCTCGCCTTGAAGTCCAGCTCACCGCGCATGGCCCGCTCGGTGATCTCGGCTACCTGAGCGCCGACACCCGCGGCCTTGGCCAGCTCATCAATGACCTCGGCATCAATCAGCGTCGAGTCCATATCAAACACCACCAACCGGCGATTGCGACGGAATACACTGTCCTGCTGGAAAGCGATATCCACATTCAGCTCCTGGGCAATGGCCAGAAACTCGCTGCGCAGCGCCGCCGGATCATCCGGTTCGCCACGCACCGAAAACTCGATACAGCCCTTACCCTGATCCTCCGGCATACCATCCGGAATCCGCTCGGACAGACGATCAATGTGATCAATATTCAATCCGTAACGAGCGGTTATCTCACTGACCCGGGCGATATGCTCAGCGGTAATCCGCCGGGCCAGCAATGTCACGATATGCCGCGCCTTGCCCTGCCCTGTCACCCACCGCCCATACTCCTCGGCACTGACCGGCGTGAAGCGTACTTGCTGATCCAACTCATAGCCGCGGAACAAAACGTCCTTCAATACGTCTGAATGGCTAGTATCACCAGGCATTTCAACCAGGATGCCAAACGATAGGGTGTCATGGATAACAGCCTGGCCGATGTCCAGAATCCCGACGTTCGCCCGAGCCAGAATGCCGGTAATGGCCGCTGTCAGGCCGGGGCGATCAGGGCCGGTAATGTTGATCAGGACGATTTCCTTCAAGGGGTCGCTCCAGTCAGAAAAAGGAAACCGACATTCTAACCGCAATGCCCGCCGCATCACAGCTGCCGCCTTTTTACGCACAGAGCGAATGGCTATACTAGGAGCAGTTCCAATACCTTGCGCCGACCCTCTATTACAAATCGAGTCTTAACTTGAAGCCAACACAGCACTCACCTGACAATCTGTTTCTGCGCGGCCATGCTTCGCTCCGCCGGAAACGTCTTACCCTGCCCAACAGCCTGGTGCTGCTGGCTCTGATTCCACTGCTGTTGTTGTTTCTGTTGGTACTCTGGTTTGGCCAGGTACAACTGCAACGCGACATCGCTCAGCAAGCTGATCAAATCGGCAACGAACTGGCCCGACAGATTGCCTCCGTGGTGGCTGACCCGCTGGCGGCCAACGACACCTTGAGTCTGAATATCACCCTGGCGCAGTGGGCACAGAACCCGATGATTGCCCATGCCAGCCTGACCGGCGCCAACTCACGCATGGTCGCCGAGGCCGGACGCCGCCCCAATGCAGATAACCTGGCACCGGGCGCGGGACGCTTTATTGCTGCGGTGCATTCACAGGATGAATTGATTGGCCAGTTACACCTGAGCCTGGCCCGTGCGCCTTTCGCCGCGCCAGCGGGCAACCTGGTAGAAAGCCTGTTGTGGAGTATTGTATTACTGGCAGTGATTGCCGGATTGATTGCCTGGCGTTTTGGCGCGGGCCTGCGTCACACTCTGGCAGGCCTGGGCAACTGGTACGGGGATTCCGACCAGCCAGCCCCCGGCGTGCGCCGGGGTGACGAATTGGGCGATCTGGCCAGACGCCTGACCGAGCGCCGTATTACTGATCTCCCACCGCTGCCGGAGCCGGAGCCGGAGCTTGAACCTGAATTCCACGTCGAAGCCGACCCCGTGCCGGCCACCGAACCCGACGCAGAAGTGACAGAGCCCCTTGCTCCGCGCAGCGATTTGACGATTGACGCAGAGGATGGAGACGACATCGACGATACGCTGGCACCAACGCTGACCGACTCGCCCAGCCACAACGAGCCCGCCAGCCCGGATGACGCTGCCGAGCTGTCCAGCTCACTGCAAGACCTGCCTGCGCCATCAACACCCGAGGAGCAGCCGGCAAGCACGGTATTGGCCATACGCCTGGATAACCTGCAGAGCCTCAACCGTCTGCCCCGCCCTCGCCTGCTGGCACTGCTGGAGCGCTACCGCGAGCAGCTGGAACAGGCCAGCCGTGCCGGTGGCGGTCAGTTGCATACCTTGATGGATGGCAGCAGCCTGGTCCTGTTTCACCCGGAGCATCCGGATCAGCTTGGTGCTGCGCTCTGCTGTGGGGAACTGATGCGGGTACTGGCGCATGAATTGCAGTTGCAGATAGCGGATACCGGGATCGCCCTGCACATTCAACTGGCACTGTGTCATACCCCTTGCCAGCATATCGAAGCCGATCTGCTGCAGCAGGAATCCCCGGAATGCGCCCAGATGCTGGAACGCATACAGCACAGCCGCAACCTGCTTTTACTGGACAGCGAGCTGGCCAACAGCGGCCTGCTCAAGGACAAGGCGGTAATGCGCCGGCTGGCCAGCCAGCCGGGCAGCCATTGTGTCGAGCGCCTGCTGGAGCCCTACCAGAGCCAGCTGGAACAACAACTGACCAGCCTCAGCAGACAAAAACCGGCACTCTGAGCACACAGGTGGCCGAGCGCCCTCTAGACCACCTGGCTTTACCCCTGGCACATAGCGGGAAGTCCGAGCACCAGCTCGTACCGGCGAGTGACCTGATACTCCGCCCATCGAGCTGGTGCTCGACGTTCCCGAAGAGCTCGATGCTCCCGAAGGCCCCGCCGGCCTCGATACTCCCGGAAGCCTCAGCGTTTCCAGAGGCCTCGATATTCTCCGGAGTACAATCCCGGGAGGTTCGAGCACCAGCTCGTACCGGTGAGTGACCGGATACTCCGCTCATCGAGCTGGTGCTCGACGTTCCCAAAGAGCTCGTCACTCCCAAAGAGCTCGATGCTCCCGACGGCCTCGATGCTCCCGAAGGCCTCGACGTTCACGACGGCCTCGACGTTCACGGGAGTCTCAGCGTTTCCCGGGGCCTCGACATTCCCCGGGACACAATCCCGGGAGGTTCGAGCACCAGCTCGTACCGGTGAGTGACCGGATACTCCGTTCATCGAGCTGGTGCTCCCGAAGTGCTCGGTGCTCCCGAAGACCGCGACGTTCACGACGGCCTCGACGTTCACGGGGAGTCTCAGCGTTTCCCGGGGCCTCGATATTCCCCGGAACACAATCCCGGGAGGTTCGAGCACCAGCTCGTACCGGTGAGTGGCCGGATACTCCGTTCATCGAGCTGGTGCTCGACGTTCCCAAAGAGCTCGATGCTCCCGAAGGCCGCGACGCTCCCAAGAACCGCGACGTTCACGGGAGTCTCAGCGTTTCCAGGGGTCTCGATATTCCCCGGAACAATCCCGGGAGGTTCGAGCACCAGCTCGTACCGGTGAGTGACCGGATACTCCGTTCATCGAGCTGGTGCTCGACGTTCCCAAAGAGCTCGACACTCCCGACGGCCTCGATACTCCCAAAGAGCTCGGTGCTCCCGACGGCCTCGACGTTCCCGAAGGCCTCGACGTTCACGGGGAGTCTCAGCGTTTCCCGGGGTCTCGATATTCCCCGGAACACAATCCCGGGAGGTTCGAGCACCAGCTCGTACCGGTGAGTGACCGGATACTCCGTTCATCGAGCTGGTGCTCGACGTTCCCAAAGAGCTCGTCACTCCCAAAGAGCTCGATGCTCCCGACGGCCTCGACGTTCACGGGAGTCTCAGCGTTTCCCGGGGTCTCGATATTCCCCGGAGCACTATCCATGGCTGCTCGCGCAACTCAGCCGTCCACCTGCAACGCATCTACCTTCTGGAAGCCGCGGGGTAATTTATTGCCCCGACGACCGCGTTCACCTCGGTAATGTTCCAGATCCGATGGTTTCAGCGTCAGGGTACGCTTGCCGGCGGTCAGTACCAGACTGGCGCCTTCCGGTAGCAGCGCGAGGCCCAGCACAAATTCCTCACGCAATTTGACCCGTGCTGAAGGTACCGAGAGGATCTTGTTGCCCTTGCCCTTGGACAGTTGCGGCAGGTCCCGGAGCGGGAACACCAGCAGCCGGCCTTCGTTGGACAGGGCCACCACCTGGTCGGTCTCGCGCTGGGTCACCGCCAGCGGCGTCATCACCCGCCCGCCTTCGGGCAGGGACAGCAACGCCTTGCCATTCTTGTTACGCGTCTGCATGTCGGCGCCCTGGGCCACAAAACCGTAACCCGCATCCGATGCCAGCAGATACAGCTGCTCATCCTCCGGCAACAGCACACTGACAAACTCGGCACCCGGTGGCGGGCTCAGGCGGCCAGTCAAGGGCTCACCCTGCCCCCGAGCGGAAGGCAGACTGTGGGCCGCCAGCGAATAGCTGCGGCCGGTCGAGTCAAGGAATACTGCCTGCTGGTTGGAACGCCCGCCAGCCTGAGCCAGAAAGCTATCACCGGCGCGGTAGGACATCCCGGCACCATCGGCGTCATGCCCCTTGGCGCAGCGCACCCAGCCGCGCTCAGAAAGCACCACGGTCACCGGCTCCGATGGCACCAGATCATTTTCCGACAGGGCCCGGGCTTCCTCACGTTCAATCAGCGGCGAGCGACGGTCATCGCCGTAGGTTTCAGCATCAGCAATCAGCTCGTTCCTGACGGTCTTACGCAGCAACTTCTCGCTGCCCAACACTTTCTGCAGTTGGTCACGCTCTTTCGCCAGCGCGTCCTGCTCGCCGCGGATCTTCATCTCTTCGAGTCGGGCCAACTGGCGCAGACGGGTATCGAGAATGTAATCGGCTTGCAACTCGGTCAGATTAAAACGCGCCATGAGCACCGCTTTGGGTTCCTCTTCGGTGCGAATGATCTCGATCACTTCATCCAGATTGAGGAACGCAATCAGCAAACCATCCAACAGATGCAGTCGCGCCAGCACCTTATCCAGACGGAACTGCAGCCGCCGCCGCACCGTGCCGATGCGGAAACCCAGCCACTCGCTGATCAGTGCCTGCAGCCCTTTCACCGATGGCCGGCCATCCGTGCCGATCACGTTCATATTGACCCGGTAGCTGTTTTCCAGATCAGTAGTCGCAAACAGGTGTTGCATCAACTCATCGGCATCCACCCGGTTGGAACGCGGCACGATGACCATCCGCGTGGGGTTTTCATGATCCGACTCATCCCGCAGGTCAGCGACCAGTGGCAGCTTTTTTGCCTGCATCTGTGCGGCAATCTGCTCTATTACCCGCGCGCCGGATACCTGATGCGGCAAGGCAGTGATAACAATATCGCCATCTTCCCGAGTCCAGACCGCTCGACAGCGAACCGAACCACGGCCGGTGGCATACAGATTCAGCAGCTCACGACGGGGCGTGATGATTTCTGCTTCCGTGGGAAAATCAGGCCCCTGGATATGCTCCATCAACTCGTCCAGTCCTGCGCCCGGATCGTCCAGCAAGCGAACACAGGCGCCGGCCACCTCACGCAGATTGTGCGGCGGAATGTCAGTGGCCATGCCCACCGCAATACCTGTCGTGCCGTTGAGCAACAGGTTCGGTAAACGCGCCGGCAGCACCATGGGTTCATCCATGGTGCCATCGAAGTTGGGTTGCCAATCCACCGTGCCCTGTCCCAACTCGGACAGCAGTACTTCGCTGTAGCGTGCCAGACGGGCTTCGGTATAACGCATGGCAGCGAAGGATTTCGGGTCGTCCGGCGCGCCCCAGTTGCCCTGACCATCGACCAGCGGATAGCGGTAGGAGAATGGCTGGGCCATCAGCACCATGGCTTCATAGCAGGCTGAATCACCGTGGGGATGATATTTACCCAGTACGTCACCAACGGTGCGGGCGGACTTCTTGTGCTTGGCACCGGCGGACAGGCCCAACTCGCTCATGGCGTAAACGATGCGCCGTTGCACCGGCTTGAGGCCGTCGCCGATATGCGGCAGGGCTCGATCCATGATTACGTACATGGAGTAGTTCAGATAGGCTTCTTCGGTAAACGACGACAGTGAACGACGCTCAACGCCTTCCAGGCTCAGATCCAGACTGTCACTCATGTTTGCTCTCTACATGTTGGCGCAAAATCAATTCATTCCCCTGCTGGGTAAAGTCGAGCTGCTTGAGTGCACTCATGCCCAGCAATATGTCCTCACCCACAATACCCGGCACTATGCCGGCGCTGACATCATGCAGGCGAATGTCGCCCAATTGCAGGGTGTGGATGCGGGTACTCCAGCTTTCGGTCAGACCGTTGGCGGTGTTCACCATGATCGGGCGACCGCGCTTCAATTGCAGCTCTTCAGCCAGACCAGCAGGAACCGCAACGAAGGTGGCCCCGGTATCCAGCAGAAACGTCACCGGCCGGCCGTTGATCTGCCCCTTTGTCAGGTAGTGACCCTGGCGGTTGCGCTCCAGATGCACTTCTATGGTCGAGCCGATATGCATGGATACCGGCGTCTGATTAGGATTACGGCGACGCTCTTCAAACCCGGAGAACCATTGGGCCGCTACGGCCAGACCAGCGATCCAGGCCAACACCATCATGACCGTGCCCAGCCGCCGATCCGGCGGAGACGCCTGGGTCATGAGCCGTAACCGGACATTAGGCGATGACCTCAGCCAGATTACCCTTGCTTTCCAGCCATTGCTTACGATCACCGGCACGCTTCTTCGCCAACAGCATGTCCATCAGCGCTTCGGTGCTGGCCAGGTCGTCCATGGTCAACTGCACGAGCCGGCGGGTATCAGGCGCCATGGTGGTTTCCCGCAGCTGCAGCGGGTTCATCTCACCAAGGCCCTTGAAGCGGGTCACCTGAACCTTACCGCGCTTGTTCTCCGCTTCAATGCGATCAAGGATGCCGGCCTTCTCCCCCTCGTCCAGCGCATAGAAGACTTCCTTGCCCACATCAACGCGATAGAGCGGTGGCATGGCTACAAATACATGCCCGGCTTCCACCAGCGGGCGGAAATGACGTACAAAGAGTGCGCAAAGAAGCGTCGCAATATGCAGCCCGTCGGAGTCGGCATCGGCGAGAATGCAGACCTTGCCATAACGCAACTGGGATAGATCCGGCGACCCCGGATCCACCCCGATGGCAATGGCGATGTTGTGTACTTCCTGGGAGGCCAGAACCTGGCCGGAATCCACTTCCCAGGTATTCAGAATCTTGCCACGCAGCGGCATGATGGCCTGAAACTCCTTGTCCCGCGCCTGCTTGGCGCTGCCACCCGCGGAGTCCCCCTCCACCAGAAACAGCTCTGAACGGCGACTGTCCTGACCAGCACAATCAGCCAGCTTGCCGGGCAACGCCGGGCCCTGGGTGATGCGCTTGCGCTCGATTTTCTTGCTCGCCTTCAATCGACGGCTGGCATGATCGATGGCCATTTCGGCGATCTGCTGACCGATATCGGCGTGCTGGTTCAACCACAGGCTGAAAGCGTCCTTGACCACCCCGGAGACAAAGGACGCCGTTTCCCGGGAGGACAGCCTTTCCTTGGTCTGACCTGAAAACTGCGGCTCGGCCATTTTAACTGACAGGACAAAGCTGACCCGTTCCCAGACATCTTCCGGGGCCAGCTTGACGCCCCGCGGCAACAGACTGCGGAATTCACAGAACTCGCGAATGGCCTCCAGCAAGCCGGAACGCAGGCCGTTGACGTGGGTGCCGCCCTGTGCAGTAGGAATCAGGTTGACGTAGCTTTCCTGTACCAGTTCGCCACCTTCGGGCAGCCAGAACAGCGCCCAATCCACCGCCTCCTTGCTCGCTGCCAGGGAGCCGGTAAAAGGCACCTCCGGCAGGGTTATCCACTGCTGACAGGCATCGGTCAGATAATCACGTAGACCATCCTCGTAATACCAACTGGTTTTCTCGCCGGATTGGCGGTCGTCAAAGTCCACACGCAGGCCGGGGCAGAGCACGGCCTTGGCCTTGAACAGGTGCACCAGACGATTGATATTGAACTTGGGTGTATCAAAGTAACTGCCGTTGGCCCAGAACTTGACCGAGGTGCCGGTATTTCGCTTACCTACCGTACCGATCACTTCCAGTTCGCTGACTTTATCGCCATTTTCGAAGGCGATTGCATATTCCTGTCCATCACGGCGAACCCGCACTTCCAGCCGCAGCGACAGCGCGTTGACCACCGAAATACCCACCCCGTGCAAGCCACCGGAAAACTGATAATTCTTGCCGGAGAATTTGCCCCCGGCATGCAGCCGAGTAAGGATCAATTCAACCCCGGATACGCCCTCTTCAGGATGGATATCCACCGGCATGCCCCGGCCATCATCAATCACTTCCAGTGCATTGTCCTGATGCAGGATCACCGTCACGCTACGCGCATGCCCCGCCAGCGCTTCGTCTACGCTGTTGTCTATGACTTCCTGGGCGAGGTGATTGGGACGCGTGGTGTCGGTGTACATACCCGGGCGCCGACGCACCGGATCCAGACCGCTGAGTACTTCAATATCATCGGCGTTATAGGACGATTGGGACATAGAGTGTCTGATTTTCCTTGATCATTCAGAGCGGGCGCCAGCTACCGCGACGGCGATCCAGCATAGCATTCTATCCGGCCTCACCGCAGTGTTAATACCCTGAGGCGCCGGGCTCCGGCAGGAACTGACCCGGCGGCAAGCGCGAGATCGCCGTATCGATACGACCATCATCATACAGGCGCAACCAGCGATAACCCGGCGGCTGAGTGTCGGTGGCAAAATCGCTGCTGGCGACCGCGAACTGCACGCAGGTCGAAGGCGATGCCAGGAGTCTGATCCCGCCGCGCTGCTGCTCCAGTTGCTGGTGGATGTGCCCCCATAGTACGCCGCGAACACGCGTATCGGCATCCAGTCGCGCTAATAACCGGTCAGCGTTTTCCAGTCCCAACGACGCCATCCAATCGCTGCCAATGGATACCGGATGATGATGCAGGCAGACCAGCACATGCCGCGGGCCAGCGCTCTCCAGCGCCTCATCCAGGCGCGCCAACTGGCTTGAATCCAGCGTGCCGGACACCTTGCCCGGCACGCTGGAGTTCAGCAACACAATACGCCAGGCGCCCAGATCGACCCAGGCACGATTGAGGTTGTGCTCGCGCCCCAGTTCGGCCATCAGCTCGGCGTCATCATGATTACCGGGAATCCAGTAGCAAGCCTGAGGCATACGCGCTACGGCGTCGATAAATCGGTGGTAGCTGGCCGCTGAGGCATCCTGGGCAATATCACCGGTGGCCAGCACCAGATCAATCTGCGGACGCTCATGCAGCGCAAGATCGATGACGGCATTCAGCGATGCCAGAGTATCAATGCCCAACAACCGCTGCTGCGCATCGGCAAAAATATGGCTGTCCGTCAGCTGTACCACGCAAACAGAATCGCAAAACCTACCCGCATCGGATAATGGCATCAGGCCGCCCCCTGAATATGTTCCCGCCATGATGGCAATAGACGATAAGACAATCCAGTGACTGGCTCACAACTCGTGATAGAAATTTCCATTCTTACCAGCGCCTCCACCATCCCGGTTCAGCGACCGACCACTATCGGCTGACTGCTCAAACCATGGCGCTGGCAATACCCCAGCCATTCGCCGAGAAAGTGATTGAGCTGGTACTTCTCATCGGGTTGCAGCATCTGCTCGTTGGGATAGGGATATACCCCGCGGAATCGCCGACGATTATATGCCGCAACCACTTCAGCCATGCTCACATCATGGTACAGGCGAACCTCCATGCTTGGGGGCAGCAGCCAGTCATGCCGACGTTCATGGCGCAATTGCAGCGTGGAGGTATAAGGGCAGCGTTCCAGCACCCGCATGACCAGACACTGCTCGCTGCCATCGGGTGTATCCAGTCTGATTCGCTGTTCATCCTGCCGCGCCATATCAGGCATCAGTTGGCACAACCGGGCGAAATTGGTCTCGCATACGGCTTGCAGGCTGACCAGATCGACCCGATAACGCGGTTTGCCGGCCAACATCATGGCAACGAACCCGCCTGCTCACGCAACGCCCGACCATGCAGCTGCAACCACTGCAGTGCGATGATACTGGCGGCATTATCGATTTCACCGCGCGCCATGGCCTGCATCGCGGCTTCACGCGACAATGTGTGGACGCGGATATCTTCGCCCTCTTCGGCCAAACCGTGCAGGCCGCCCACGCCACGGCTATCCACCGTTGCACAGTACAGATGTACGTGCTCATTGCTCCCTCCCGGCGACGGGAAGTAACGCATGATCGGGGTAAGTTGCAACAGACGCAGGCCTGCCTCCTCCTGAGCTTCCCGATGGGCAACCTCTTCCGGAGACTCACCGGCGTCAAACAATCCGGCGACCAATTCCAGCATCCAGGGGCTGGTACGCTTGTCCAACGCACCGACGCGCATCTGCTCAACCAGAACCACCGCATCCTGCCAGGGATCGTAGGGCAGCACGCAAACCGCATCCGGGCGCACAAACAACTCCCGCCGCAGCTCAGGGCCCCAGCCGCCGGCAAACAGGCGGTGGCGCAGCGTCAGCACATCCAACTGATAAAAGCCACGAAAGCCGGGCTCCCGGCGCAGGATTTGCACATCCTGCTGATTGAAATCACTCAAATGATCACCCCTGCAAAAACGTCCCCTCTGGATGGGGCAATGCAGTTAACCTCGCATATCCGGACGGGCTGAGGCAAGGGGCAGCGCGCGCCGCGTGGCCGGCGTAACGGAGGAGATCGTCATATGGCGTGCCGGGTTCCTTCCCGGCAATTGGGGTTACCGCCCACACAGTGCAACCCGACCCCATGGATCCCCGGCGTGCGCCGAGGATGACATGGGTGGGGGGGTCACACCTTTTGGTACAACTGCGAGCCGGTCTGGCGGAACTCCGCTGACTTGGACTGCATGCCTTCTTCCAGTGCCACATCCACCGCCTCGATCCGCTGCGCTGCAGCGTAGTCGCGCACTTCCTGAGTGATCTTCATTGAGCAGAACTTGGGGCCGCACATGGAACAGAAATGCGCCACCTTGGCCGATTCCTTGGGCAGCGTCTCATCGTGGAAAGCCCGCGCGGTATCCGGATCCAGCCCCAGGTTGAACTGGTCTTCCCAGCGGAACTCGAAACGCGCCTTGGACAGGGCATTATCACGAATCTGCGCCCCCGGATGTCCCTTGGCCAGATCCGCTGCATGGGCGGCGATCTTGTAGGTAATGATGCCGGTCTTCACATCATCGCGGTTGGGCAGACCCAGGTGTTCCTTGGGCGTGACATAACAGAGCATGGCGCAACCGAACCAGCCGATCATCGCCGCACCGATGCCACTGGTGATGTGGTCGTAACCCGGTGCGATATCCGTGGTCAGCGGCCCCAGGGTATAGAAAGGTGCCTCATCACAGCATTCCAGCTGTTTATCCATGTTCTCCTTGATCAACTGCATCGGCACATGCCCAGGGCCTTCGATCATGCACTGCACATCATGCTTCCACGCGATCTTGGTCAGCCCACCCAGGGTTTCCAGCTCACCGAACTGGGCTGCATCGTTGGCATCGGCAATCGAACCGGGGCGCAGGCCGTCCCCCAGCGAGAAGGACACGTCGTAGGCCTTCATGATCTGGCAGATATCTTCGAAATGGGTGTAAAGGAAGTTCTCCTTATGGTGAGCCAGACACCATTTGGCCATGATCGAGCCGCCGCGCGAGACAATGCCGGTCACCCGGCTGGCGGTCATCGGCACATAGCGCAGCAATACGCCGGCATGGATGGTGAAGTAGTCCACACCCTGCTCGGCCTGCTCGATCAAGGTGTCGCGAAAAATCTCCCAGGTCAGGTTCTCGGCGATGCCGTCGACTTTTTCCAGTGCCTGGTAGATGGGTACGGTGCCGATGGGTACCGGCGAGTTGCGGATAATCCATTCGCGGGTTTCATGGATATTCTTGCCGGTAGACAGATCCATCACCGTATCCGATCCCCAGCGGATGCCCCAGGTCATCTTCTCGACTTCTTCCTCAATCGAGGATCCCAGCGCCGAGTTGCCGATATTGCCGTTGATCTTCACCAGGAAGTTGCGACCGATAATCATCGGCTCCAGCTCCGGATGGTTGATATTGGCCGGAATAATCGCCCGACCATGGGCTATTTCTTCACGTACGAATTCAGGGGTGATCTGCTGTGGAATGCTGGCCCCGAAGCTGTGTCCCGGATGCTGATCGGCCAGCAACCCCGCCTCCCGCGCTTGCTCCAGCTTCATGTTCTCGCGTATGGCAACAAACTCCATTTCCGGCGTGATGATGCCCTTTCGTGCGTAATGCATCTGCGTTACGTTGCATCCCTCTCTGGCACGGCGCGGAGTGCGCACATGGGCGAAGCGCATTTGATCCAATGCTGGATCGGACAAACGGGCATTACCGAACTCCGACGTCAGCCCTGGCAGAACGTCGGTGTCATTGCGCTCCGCAATCCAGCCACTCCGGACATCCGCCAGCCCGGCGCGCAGGTCAATCTGCACCTCAGGGTCGGTGTAAGGTCCGGAGGTGTCATATACCAACACGGGGGCATTGGGTTCGATTTCCTTGTCGGTCTGCGTATCGGCCAGGCTGATTTCCCGCATGGGCACGCGTATGTCGGCGCGCGAGCCGGTCACATAGACCTTACGGGAATTGGGTAAGGGTTGGGTTGCAGCATCGTCAGCGCCGGAATGGGCGATGGCAATATCAGATATACGGCTGGTCATTCAATATGCTCCGCTGTCATGGAAACAGGGAACCGAAGAGGCACAGGACGCCACGGTTGGAGCGCGGTAGTCATAAAGCGGGTGCGCATCTCGATTCCTACGCCGGTATGAACCGGATCAGGTTCAACGGGTGTAATCTCAGCCAGCACTTGCGTGTGACACCCCGTCAAGATGAGCGCACAGCTTAGAGCCTCAGCGCGTCCGGAACAAGCCGGACGGCGATAATGTTCCGCTGCGTTTGTCCTTGACCACCGGCCCGCGGCTCTTTAGCCTTGGCGGATTACATTCGACCCTCATGCGAAGGACCAGAGCATGTTCCGCCCTTTATATGTCGCTGTTGTATTGGCTGGCCTGTCCGGCTCTGCCCTGGCTCAATCCGACCTGATGACGATCTACCGGGAAGCCCTGCTCAACAGCGCTGACCTGGCGGCTGCCGAAGCGGATGCGCTGGCCCGTCAGGAAGTGCTGCCCCAGGCACGCGCGCAGTTACTGCCGAGCATCGGCCTGGGCGCTGGTCTGGCTAAGGAATACGTCGATGCAGACGGAGCGGGCTCAGATGACTACTCCACACATTATTATCAGGCGAATCTGACCCAGCCGCTGTTTCGTGCTGATCGCTGGTTCAACTATCAAGCTGCCAAATCCCAATCGGAACAGGCACAGGTGGAGTTTTCCGCCGTCCAGCAGCAATTGATTCTTGATGTCGCGCAGGCCTACTTCAATGTTCTGCGGGCCTCGGATAATCTGGCCACCGCCCGGGCAGAAGAAGCCGCGTTCGAACGTCAACTGGAACAAGCCCGGGAACGTTTTGAAGTAGGCCTGGCGGCACGCACCGACGTACTGGAAGCACTGGCCGGATTCGACGCAGCACGCGCTACTCGGATTACCGCTTCAACCAATCTGGACGTCAGCTATCAGGCGTTGACCCGTCTGACCAACCGTGACCACCCCGAGCTGCTCGGTATGAGTCATGAGTTGCCGATTCTTGCGCCGACACCCGTCGATATGCAGCAATGGGTCGAGACCGCGGCGGCGCAGAACCTGTCACTGCAAGCCTATCGTCTGGCCATCGATACCGCCTCCGAAAGCCTGCGCAGCAGCAAATCCGGCTACGCCCCGGCAATCGACGCCTTTGTTCGCTACAGCGATAACTATGGCGGTGCCCGGTTGGGCGGCGTGGGTGGCAGAGCCGGTAGCGATACCGAACTGACCCAGTTCGGCGTGGAGATGACGTTGCCGCTGTTCACGGGTGGCGGCACCAGCTCACGGATTCGCGAATCGACCTTCCGCCTCAGCCAGGCAGAACAGGCCAGTGAAGCTGAACTGCGCCGCGTCGTCGAGCGCACCCGCAACCTGTTCCGCACGGTCACCTCCAGCGTTGAGGAAGTGGACGCCCGCCGGCAGACCATCGTTTCTTCCAAGGCGGCACTGGACGCAACCCAGACCGGCTATGAAGTGGGTACCCGCAACGTGGTTGATGTGCTTGATGCACAGCGCAATCTGTATCGCGCCGTGCGTGATTACAACGATGCGCGCTACAACTACATCATCGACAACCTGAACCTGAAGCAGGCTGCCGGCACCCTGAGCCCACAGGATCTGGAAGACCTGTCGGCCTGGCTCAAACCGGATTACAACCCGGATCGCGACTTCATCCCGCCGTTCACTGAAGAAGAAACGCGCCGGATGAATCTGGGCAGAAGCAAAGTGCAGCCCACGGTGGATGAGCAGCGTCTGCAGCAACAGCAGCGTATGCGTACATCCTTCTAACAAGCGCACGCCCCGGTAAACCTGAATGGCCGGGGCATGACCCGGCCATTCAGCTCACAGCAATCCAGCAACCCCCTGTAACAACCGTTCCAATGCCCCCTGATTGGCTTTCACCACCGCTTGCCCGGCGGTACCCGCCTGCTCTCGCCTCTGGGCATCACTCAGCCAACAGGCCACCTTCTCCGCCATGGTTGCCGCATCCTGCACTTCCACCAGCGCGCCGGCTTGCTCCAGCAACTGACTGATCTCGACAAAATTGAATCGGTGCGGCCCGGACAGGACGGGTATTCCCAACGCAGCGGGTTCCAGATAGTTATGTCCACCACCGGCGATCAATGAGCCGCCGACAAAGGCCACATCCGCACACGCATAGAACTGCATCAACTCGCCCATGCTGTCGCCAAGAAAGACCTGATCATTGGGCTTCGGCTGCTGCGCTGCGCTGCGTCGTACCAGGTTGAGGTTTGACTGTTGCACCAGCCGCGCCACCGCATCGAAGCGCTCAGGATGCCGGGGAACCAGAATCAATAACGCCTGAGGATGTTGCTGTACCAGCTGCTGATGCGCCTGCAATATCAACTCATCCTCCCCGGCATGGGTACTGGCGGCGATCCATACCGGCCGAGCGCCCCATTGCGCGCGCCACTGCGCAGCTGCCTGCAGTACCGCGTCGGCCGGCTTGAGATCGAATTTGATACTACCGGTGACGGTGATTGCCCCTCGGCGTACACCCAGCTCAACAAAGCGTGCAGCCTCGTCAGCACTCTGGACGGCCACCCAGCTCAGGGCGTCAAACATCGGCCTCACTAACCAGCTCACCCGCTGATAACCCCGGGCCGAGCGTTCGGATAGCCGCGCGTTAGCCAGCACCACCGGCACCCTGGCACGCTCACATTCAGCCACCAGGTTAGGCCAGAGCTCGGTTTCCATGACAATGGCGATCCGCGGTTGCAGGCGACGAATCAGTCGACGCTGCAACCAGGGCAGATCATAGGGCAGATAAGCATGCCCAACCTGATCACCAAACAGCTTGCGGATCTGTTCCGAGCCCGTCGGCGTCATGCATGTCATGGTGACAGGCAGATCCGGATGACGCTTCAACAGTTCTCGCACCATGGGTGCGGCGGCGATCGACTCCCCCACCGAAACAGCATGCACCCAGATACCGCCGGGGCGCAGATCGCCGCCCATCGCGAAACGCTCTGACCAACGTCTGGCATAAGCCGGTGCGCGCCAGGCGCGATACAGCAAGCGCGCCAGAATCAACGGCAAACATAGAAAGAAGATCAGGCTGTATACAAAACGGGGCATGCATTTCTCCAATAACACAGCGCGGCATAGAGTAGCAGAACCACACCCCTGAGTAGCGTCCCGGCTTTTCACCGGCTTCGAAGTGACCTGTGCAGCCCTCGGTGGCTATACTACAGGCCCTTTATCCGGCCATATTTGCGGAGCCCATGAGCACACCCCTGCACACCGATATTTGTATTCTGGGCGGCGGCATCGCCGGCCTCTGGCTGAATGCACGCCTGCGCCAACTGGGTTTCAGCACCTTGCTGATTGAATCCAATGCCCTCGGCGGCGGGCAAAGCAGCAAGTCGCAAGGCATCATCCATGGTGGCACCAAATATGCCCTGCACGGCAAATTGACCAGCGCCGCCGAGGCGATCTCCGGTATGCCTGCGCGCTGGCGCGCCTGCCTGGATGGCCACGGCGAACTGGATCTACACGGCGTACGTGTACTCTCCGCGCACCATTACCTGTGGTCACCCGGGAACCTGATCAGCAATCTTGCCGGTTTTTTTGCCAGCAAGGCGCTACGTGGTCGCGTGGATAGCATCAAGGGCAAGGAGCTTCCTGCGGTGTTCGCCAACCCCTCGTTCAAGGGCAAGGTATACCGTCTGGGCGAACTGGTTCTGGATGTACCGGATGTAGTACGGCGGCTGGCCGAACTGGGCGGCGACAGCCTAATTGCCGGCTCAGTGCAGCTGGCCGGTGACAGCCAGAATGGCATCAGCGCTTTACAGGTTAACGGCCAGCCCATTATCGCCCAGCGTTACGTTCTCGCTGCAGGAGAGGGTAATCAAGCGCTGCTGAACATGGCGGAGATAAGCCAACCGGCAATGCAACGTCGCCCGCTACAGATGGTACTGGTCAAGGGACCAACATTACCTCCCTTGTATGCACACTGCCTCGGCAGCAGTCCGAAACCCCGGATTACAGTCACCACACACCCCTGCGCCGACGGTCAGTGGTGCTGGTACCTGGGGGGCGACCTTGCAGAACAGGGTACCGATCTGCAAGCCGAGGCGCTGATCGCTCAGGCCCAGCGTGAATTAGCGGAGCTGCTGCCCTGGGTTGATCTGAGCAATTGCCAATGGGCCACATTGCCCGTTACCCGCGCTGAACCAGCCCAGAGCGGGCTGGTACGCCCGGATAATGCTTATGTGCAGGCGCTGGGCAATATGCTGGTGTGCTGGCCGACCAAGCTGGCATTGGCACCGGACCTCAGCGATCAGGCCATCGCCGAACTACAGAAACAATCGCTGCAACCGGAGCATACACAACCGCACAATACCCTGCCCAAACCCGCCGTTGCCGTACCTGTCTGGGATACCCTGTTCTGATGAGCACGCTGCACATACATCACCGCCCTTTGGGCAGTACCGGCCTGCAGGTCTCACCGCTGGGGCTGGGTACCGTCAAGATAGGGCGCAACCAGGGGGTAAAATATCCCAGTGGCTTCGAACTACCCAGCGATCAGCAAGTGCGCGCACTGCTGGCTCTGGCGCAGGAGCTGGGCATCAATCTGCTCGATACTGCTCCGGCCTATGGCACCAGTGAGGAGCGCCTCGGTCCGCTGTTACAAGGCCGGCGCCACGACTGGGTGCTGTGCAGCAAGGTAGGTGAAGAGTTTGCTGACGGCGAATCCTGGTTCGATTTCAGCGCAGCCCATACCCGCCGCTCGGTACAGCGCTCGTTGCAGCGGTTGCACACTGATTATCTGGATCTGGTGCTGGTGCACTCCAATGGTGATGACCTGACAGTACTGGAAGATGAGGTCTATCCTGCATTACAGCGTTTGAAGCAGGAAGGTCTGATCCGGGCCTTCGGTTTTTCAGGCAAGACAGTGGCAGGTGGATTACGTGCGCTGGTGACCGGTGATTGCGCCATGGTGACCTGGAATCTGCGCGAGCAGAGCGAGCGTCCGGTGCTTGACTTTGCCCTGTCACATGACAAGGGCATTCTGGTAAAGAAAGCACTGGCCAGCGGGCACATCTGTCTGGAAGGTGAAGATCCATTGACCGCCGGCTTTGAACTGGTATTCAGCCACCCGGCTGTCAGCAGCGCTATTATCGGCACCATCAACCCGGTGCATCTGCGGCAGAACGTCGAAACAGTCGCGAGGATTCTGCAAAAGAACCGCTGAGGTGTGTTGATATGGGCTGTCCCGAGGCCAGCCTCGCCTCAGGGCGGGGCCCCCAGCTCCGCCCGTCATCGGCCCCAGCTCTTCCCGTCATCCTCGGCGAAAGCCGGGGATCCATGGGGGAGCACAGTGTTCAGCAGGATGAGCCCGTCATGCAGGAGCAGCGCCGCGCCGCGACGGCCTGCGCTGCAGGCCAGTATCAAGCAACCGCGACCCAGGAGGCAGCATGAGCAGAATCATCGCACGCAGGAACCCCGTCGCCTTCAAGACCCAGGCCCTGCACGTGCAAGCCAGCCCCGAGGTCTTGCGCTACACTCCCGTCGGCAACCCACTCAGCTTTGATGAAATGCTTGCCCTGCGCCAGCCGGTACAGGTAGTTGACCCCGACTGCTTTGAATTGACCGTCGCGAATCTTGGGGTTTCCGCTGATATCACGTTCATCTGGCAACAGCGAGCGTTCCGCGTGCTGGTTCGACAGCAGCGTCCCGACCGCAACGATGACGTACTCAAGCTGCTGTCCGGCTACGTGCCCGCCCATGAGCTGCGCCTGCCGTTACTGACGCTGATGACCGAACTGGCGGAAGAGTTACTGCTGGAAACGGGTCAGGGCTGGCTGCCGGGGCGTTATCAGGAAGTCTGGCTGCCCGCGCCCTACGCCGACACCCTGCCCGCTGATCCCAAACGCTGGTATCAACTGGCACCCCAGCAGAGCGCGACGCGTGCCGTCATGTGCAGAGAGCTGAACCTGTTGGAGCGTCCACGCGCCTATGTGCATTTGCCGACCAACTCGTTACAACTGGTCTACTATATGCGCCTGACGCTCCCAGCCTGCAAGGATCTCAATCTCCTGCATGCCGACGAGACACTGGACGCTCAGCATAACGAACTGGTCGCCCAGCTGGATCCGCACAAGCCGGATCTGTATCTGGCCGAACTGATCGACGGAAGCGCCAGCGGTCGGCTGTTCACGCTGGAAAAAGGCGAGTTGATCGAGCAACAACCGCAACACCTGTTACTGAGTGAGGCCTTCGCCCCGCAGAGCGGCTGGATAGTCGCAGAATCCCATTGCAACTGGCCGCACGGGCTTGTCGAGACCCCCTGACCCTGATTCAGACCGGCCGACCACAACAGAAAATCAGTTAGACCTTTGTCCACTGCCCTGACTCTCAGCCGCAGCCTAGACTGCGGCGTGTTACAAATATTCCTATCTGGTATCTGTCCCATGTATAAAAATCGTATTCGCATGCCGGCACTGCATGACAAGATCATGAGCGCGGCAGACGCAGCATTGTTGATAGAAGATGGCATGACCGTTGGCATGAGCGGCTTCACCCGCGCAGGGGAAGCCAAGGCAGTTCCATTAGCCCTGGTCGAACGGGCCAAACTGGAACCCATGAAAATCAGCCTGCTGACCGGTGCCAGTCTGGGCAATGATCTGGACAAACAGATGACCGAGGCTGGTGTACTGGCCCGACGCATGCCCTTCCAGGTCGACGCCACCCTGCGCAATGCGATCAACCGGGGCGAGGTCATGTTCATCGACCAGCACCTGTCCGACACCGTCGAGCAGATGCGTAACCATCAGCTTAAAATGCCGGACATTGCCGTTATCGAAGCGGTCGCCATCACCGAAGAAGGTCATATCGTTCCGACCACTTCCGTCGGCAACTCCGCCAGCTTTGCCATCTTTGCCAAGAAGGTCGTGATCGAGATCAACCTCGCGCACAACCCGAATCTGGAAGGTCTGCACGACATCTACATCCCGACCTACCGGCCGACCCGTACACCGATTCCGCTGGTCAGCTCCGAACAGCGTATCGGCAGCACCGCTATCCCGATTGATCCGGCGAAGATTGCCGCCATCGTGATTACCAATCAGCCTGACTCCTACTCCACAGTGACACCGCCGGATGAGGAAACCCAGGGCATCGCCGATCACCTGATCGAGTTCTTCAAGCGGGAAGTGGACGCTGGCCGTCTGCCCAACAACCTCGGTCCGCTGCAGGCCGGCATCGGCAACATCGCCAACGCGGTAATGTGCGGTCTGATCAACTCACCGTTCGAAGACCTGGTGATGTACTCCGAAGTACTGCAGGACTGCACCTTCGAATTGATCGACGCTGGCAAGATGAAGTTCGCCTCCGGCTGCTCCATCACCCTGTCCGGTCGCTGCAACGAGCGCGTCTTCGGCAACCTGGAAAAGTACAAGGACAAGCTGGTCATGCGGCCGCAGGAAATGTCCAACCATCCGGAGATTGTCCGCCGCCTGGGCATCATTGGCATCAACACCGCGCTGGAATTCGATATCTACGGCAACGTCAACTCGACCCACGTCGGCGGCACGAAAATGATGAACGGCATCGGCGGCTCCGGCGACTTTGCGCGTAACGCCAACCTGGCCATCTTCGTAACCAAGTCGATCGCCAAGGGTGGCGCTATTTCCAGCGTCGTGCCCATGGTCAGTCACGTGGATCATACCGAACATGATGTCGACATCCTGGTCACCGAGCACGGCCTGGCTGACCTGCGGGGCCTGGCACCGCGTGAGCGCGCCCGTGCGGTCATCGACAACTGCGCCCACCCCGACTACCGCGAAGCACTGAACGACTACTTCGAGCGTGCCTGCGCCAAGGGCGGCCATACCCCGCATCTGCTGCGCGAAGCGGTTGAATGGCACCTGAATCTGGAAGAATTCGGCCATATGCGCGCCGCCGGCTAAGCCCTTCGAGCTGATGCCCGACGTTACCGGGAAAGGACGAGCGCCAGCTCGTCCTGCGCTCTCCAACCAGGCCGATTACCGGCCCCAATCCGACCTGCTTCGCAAAACAGGTAGCCCGATCACATCAGGCTTCCACTCTGTGACCTGTGCCACCCTTCCGTTCCGTCGACATTGCTAGGCTCCCATTCAGGACGCCGCCAGCTCGAGGGAACTGCCATGGATAAATGGCCCACCATCTTACGCACCACCGGAATGCTGCTGCTCTGGTTATTCAGTTCAGCACCCACCATGCTTGCTTCCGCAACCGAAACACCCCCCGCGCGGCAAGTCGAATTCAGCGACCGGAACTACCAACCCGGCAGGCATGTCAACACCAGCACGCCTGTCAAGCCGGTGACGCCTGCCACAGCCCGCGCCGCCCCGGGTCGCGACAGGCGCGTGGTACAGAGCAGATCAGAAAAGGTGACATGGACGAGCGCCCGCGGAACCAAGCAGGAATATCGGGTGTACTACGAGTACGACGGCACGCACGTGACTTTCGCCAGTGTCTGCAGCAACTACCGTAAAGGCTCAATCAACTATCGCAACTGCCGCAAGGCCGCCAAACAGTGGTTTGGTACACGCTGCAATAACAGCAACAGCACCGGCAGAATGTATTGCCACGCGGATAACGCGTTCAGACCGTGACGGATTTCATCCACTGGCGCGCGCATAGCGCGCCCGGATGAAATCCGTCAGCTGTCACTGCGTTCGCGGATCTTCTCCACGATAGCCGTGGTCGAGCAACTATCCACAAACTTCAGCACTTTCACTTCACCACCGTAGGCCTGCACAATCGGCGCACCGACCACCTCATCAATGCTGTAATCCCCACCCTTTACCAATACATCCGGGCGAACGCGCTCCAGCAAGGCTTCCGGCGTGTCTTCAGCGAAGCTCACTACCCAATCCACCGCTTCCAGGCCCGCCAATACCGTCATACGGCGCTCAACCGCGTTGATCGGCCGACCAGGCCCCTTGAGTCGGGTAACCGAGGCATCATCGTTGATTGCCACGACCAGCCGATCACCCTGCGCCCGTGCTTCTTCCAGATAACCCACATGACCGGCATGGATAATATCGAAGCAGCCGTTGGTAAACACGATTCGCTCACCATGGGCTCTTGCGTCGTCCAGGGCTACCAACAACTGTTCCGGAGACATGACACCGCGCCCCCCACCCTGGGCATTCTGCACCGCTCGGCGCAACTCCGGCGCGCTGATCGCCGCCGTACCCAGTTTGCCAATGACAATTCCCGCTGCCAGGTTTGCCAACGCTACCGCAGTGGGAAGCATTTCACCCGCGGCCAAGGCTGTGGCCAACGTGGAAATGACCGTATCGCCGGCACCGGTTACATCAAACACTTCCCGCGCACGGGCAGGCAGATGCAGTGCCGGCTCACCCTTACGCAGCAGAGTCATGCCGTGTTCACTGCGCGTCACCAGCAAGGCCTGCAGATCCAGCTCGGCGATCAGGGCCATACCTCGGTCGACCAGCTCCTGCTCGGTCGAACAATGACCCACAACCGCTTCAAACTCGCTCATATTCGGCGTAATCAAGTTTGCGCCGCGGTAGATGCTGAAATCCTTGCCCTTGGGATCGGCCAATACCAGCAGACCGCGCTCTCGAGCGAGCTTGATCAGCGCCTGATGATTGACCAGAGCGCCCTTGCCGTAGTCTGACAGCACCAGCACCTTGACCTTATCTGCCAACTGCTCAACGGTGCGCAACAGCGCATCACCATCCGTGTTGAAGGGCTCCTCAAAATCAACGCGCAACAACTGTTGATGCCGACTCAGAACCCGTAGCTTGGTGATGGTTGGCTGACCGGCATGCTGTTGGAAGGCGCAGTAAACACCGGCTGCGTTAAGACGACGACGCAGGATCTCGGACGCCTCATCCTCACCGGTCACCCCGACCAGCCAGGCAGGCGCACCCAATGCCGCGATGTTCAGCGCCACGTTACCCGCACCACCAGGCCGATCCTCAATCTGATCTACTTTAATAACCGGCACCGGCGCTTCGGGGGATATACGATCACTTGGCCCGTGCCAATAGCGATCCAACATGACGTCCCCCACAACCAGAACCGGCGCGGAGTCAAAACGGGGCATGGTCAGTTTCATCGCATTACTCATCAGTCGCTTTATTCCTGCCCTTCGGGCGCGTTTTCCTCAAACTGCATGCTGTGCAGTCGAGCATAGTAACCATCAAGGGCTAACAGCTGAGCATGACTGCCGCGCTCAACAATCCGTCCCTTATCCATGACCATGATGATATCGGCCTTCTCGATAGTAGACAGACGGTGCGCAATCACCAGCGCCGTACGTCCTTCCATCACGCTATCCAACGCCGCCTGAATATGCCGCTCGGATTCGGTATCCAGCGCCGAGGTCGCCTCATCCAGAATCAGGATAGGCGCATCCCGCAACAGAGCCCGGGCGATAGCCAGACGCTGGCGCTGTCCACCTGACAGCAGCACACCATTCTCGCCCACCATGGTATCGAAGCCCTCAGGCAGCTCCTCGATGAACTCGCGAGCATAAGCGGCTTCCGCCGCCGCCAGGATCGCCTCACGTGGCGCGCCAGCCAGATCACCATAAGCAATATTATTGGCTACGGTGTCGTTGAACAAAGTGACATTCTGCGTAACCAGAGCAATATGTCGACGCAGATTGCGCAGACGATACTGTTCGACAGCCACACCGTCGATCAGGATCTGCCCCTGCTCATGGGTGTAGAAGCGTGGAATCAGATTGGCCAGGGTCGACTTGCCACTGCCGGAGCGCCCGACCAGCGCCACCATCTGCCCCGGCTCGACACGGAAACTGATGTCCTTCAGCACCGGCCTGTCGCTGCCGGGATAGCTGAACGACAGGTCACTGACTTCGATACGGCCATTGACCCGCTCACGCTCGAGCGTCCCGGTATCGCGCTCCGGCTCCTCATCCAGTTGCTCGAAAATGCTTTCCGCCGCGGCAATGCCCTTCTGGATATTGGCGCTCACCTCGGACAACTGGCGAATCGGCTTGGGCAGCATGCCCGCTGCGGTAATATAGGCAACCAGATCGCCCGCGGTGGCATCGCCACGCAGAAACAGCACCAGGAACATCACCCCGGCCATGGCGGTAAAGGTTGCCAGTTGCAGCATCGGCGTGAATACCGCGCCGGTGCGCACCATCTTCAGGCCACGCTGGCGATTGTTTTCACTGGCCCGGTGGAAGCGCTCACTCTCATAGCTCTCACCACCGAAACTGCGCACCACCCGGTAGCCGGTGATGGTCTCGGAGGTCACATGGGTAACATCGCCCATGGCCGTCTGGATCCTCTTGCTCTGCTTGCGGCATTTCTTGCTGGTACTGTTGACCATCAGCCCGATCAACGGCAGCACCGCAATCAGCACCAGGGTCAGCTTCCAGTTCATCCATAATAGATAGCCGAACAGGAAGATCACCGTCATACCCTCACGGAACACCACCTTGATGGCATCCGTTGCCGCGCCCGTCACCATAGTCACGTTGAAGGTGACCCGGGACACCAGATGCCCGGAATTGTTACTGTCGAAATAGCGATTGGGCAGGGTCAGCAGATTGTCGAACAGCGCGGTGCGCAGGTCATGCACCACCCCCAGCGACACACGGGCGATATAGTAGTTACCGAGAAAGGAGCCCACCCCCTGATACAGTGCCACCAGAATGATGAACAGCGGGAAGCCCCACATCAGCGGAACCCCCAGAAAATGGGCGCTGGAGCCCTCGGTCAGGCCATCGACGAAATATTTCAGCATCGCCGCCATGGCCGGCTGGCTGGAGGCAAAGATCATAAACCCGAGGATACTGACGGCAAACGGCAGCCAATAGGGTTTGACGTAGCCAAGCAACCGCAGATAGATGCGGGCGCTGGAGCGGGCGAAACTTTCTTTCCGGGAATCCGACATAGGCTCTTCGCGAAATGGAATCAGGCGGCGAGTTTATCACAGCGGATATGGCCCGCACCCCAGATGGCACTGCTTGTCATATAGCCCTGCATGAAGCAAAAGCGTGGTTAGGTTAAACTACCGTTTTGTTTCAAGGTCATTTCAATGCAACTACTCAGCAGGGAACAGTACGCAGACTGGTGTATGCACGCGCAGGTACTCGAGCAGGATAGTCATGGCGAGAAGGTTTTGTACCTGGCCGATGGCACCTTCCTCAAATTGTTCCGACGCAAGAGCTGGCTGTCCAAGACCGCCTTCTACCCACCAGCCAAGCGTTTTGCTGACAACGCCGTCGCATTGCAGAATCTGGGCATCCCCTGCCCACGAGTGATTCAGTTGTACCGGCTCAGCGGCCCATACCGTTCAGTCGTTCATTATCACCCTTTACCAGGAGAAACGCTCCGCCAGCTCCTGCACAGGAAGATGGACCTCAATCAACTGGAACTGTTTGCCCGGCTGGCGGAATTCATCACCCACCTGCATGACTCAGGCGTCTATTTCCGCTCGTTGCACATGGGCAATATCATACTGACCCCAGATAACGAGTTTGGCCTGATCGATATCTCCGACATGCGCTGCCTGGGCCGGCCACTGTCCCGACGCATGCGCGACAGGAACTATCAGCACTTGCTACGCTACCGGAGCGACTGGGCCCTGGCCGATCCGCATATCGCCACCCTGTTCGGCTGCCAGCCCTGCCGAGCACCCTCACCCAAGAGCGGTCGACCGCTGCCGCGCTAACCGCGCGCGGCCAGCATCCACGCCAGAGTGTCGGCAAACGGCCGCGGCGACCAGCCGCCAAGCAACTCGCCCAGCCGCTCAGCATCACCGTACAGGGTGCGCACCTCATTGGCCCGGACAAACGCCGGATTGACCTGTACCTGCAGCTCATGGCCGCTGATCTGCCGGGCCAGGTCCAGCACCTCCATCAGTGAATGGCTGCGGCCGGAACAGATATTCACCGTCTGCCCCGCCGGGCAGGCATCAGCCAGCAGGCGGTAGGCCCGCACCACATCGCGCACATCGGAAAAATCACGCCACACCTGCAGGTTGCCCAGCTCGATGAACGACGCCCGGCGATGGAAGTGATCAACGATCTTCGGCACCAGAAACGCCAGCGACTGCCCGACCCCGGTGTAGTTGAACGGGCGTACCACCACCAGTGGCAGACGCTCACACCACAAGCGCGCCATCATCTCCATGGCCGCCTTGCTCACCGCGTAATCGTTGGCCGGATTGAACGGCGTGGACTCATCCAGCATGCCCTCGGCAGCGTTGCCGTAGACGTTGGCGCTGCTGGCCAGCAGCACACTGGCCGGTGGCTGCGGCAGCGCCGCCAGCGCCGCCAGCAGATTGCGCGTACCGATCAGATTGACCTGATAGAAATCCGCCGGCGTACCATGGCCGACAAAGGCGATGGCCGCCAGGTGGAATACCGCCTCGGGCTGCACCTGCTCCAGCGCAGCCTGTAACGCCGCCGGCGCCAGCAGATCAGCCTGCAAGATTCGCTCGTCGCCGGCCACCGGGCCATGCCCCAGACCCCAGACTTCCCAGCCGTGTGCCTCCAGCTCCTGCATCAGATAGCGACCGGTAAAGCCGCCAGCGCCGGTCACCAGCGCCCGGCGTGGACGGCCTGCAGCGGTAGCCATGGTCAAAACGAGAAGCCGGCTTGGTTGCGCCGCAGGTCAGCCTCGACCATCATCTGGCACAACTGCTCGAGCTGGGTCTGGGCGCGCCAGCCAAGCTTGTCATGGGCCCGACTCGGGTCACCGATCAGCAACTCGACCTCCGCCGGCCGGTAAAACTGAGGATTGACCCGCATCACCGTCTGACCGACCTTCAGCGGCAGGCTCAGGCCGGTAACCGCCTCATCCAGCGCCGCCACCACCGCCACCTCATCCTCATCCTTGCCCTGGAACTCGACACTGATGCCGGCGGCACGGAAGGCCATCTCGACAAAGCTGCGCACCGACTCGGTACGACCGGTAGCCACCACGAAGGTATCCGGCTCATCGACCTGCAGCATGCGCCACATGGCATCCACATACTCCCGGGCAAAACCCCAGTCACGCTTGGCGTCGATATTGCCCAACTCCAACAGCGCCTGCTTGCCCAGTGCAATGCGCGCCACGGTATCGGTAATCTTGCGCGTCACGAACTCACGGCCACGCAGCGGCGACTCATGATTGAACAGGATGCCGCTGGTACCGAAGATGTCATAGCTCTCGCGGTAGTTGATGGTCATCCAGTGGGCATACAGCTTGGCCACCGCATAGGGGCTGCGCGGATAGAACGGCGTCTGCTCGCTCTGCGGGATGCTCTGCACCTTGCCGAACATCTCCGAGGTAGAGGCCTGGTAATAGCGCGCCCGGGGATTGACGATGCGGATCGCCTCCAGCAGGTTCAGCGCGCCGATGCCGCTGATCTCCGACGTGGTCACCGGCTGGTCAAAGGACACCCCTACAAAGCTCTGTGCCGCCAGGTTGTACACCTCGCTGGCCTCGGTCTTCTGCAACAGGCGAATGCTTGAGGACAGATCGGTCAGATCGTACTCCACCAACTGCAGATTGGGGTGATCCTGAATGCCCAGCTCGGCATTGCGCCAGAAGTTCACCGACGCAGTGCGCCGGTAGGTGCCATACACCTGATACCCCTTCTCCAACAGAAGCTGTGCCAGATAGGCACCGTCCTGGCCGGTGATACCGGTAACAATGGCTTTTTTCATCCTGTATTCCTTTTAAATCGTGACCTTGGGTAATGAATAGGTGATAGACAACATGACGCACCGACGACGGGTTCAGCCACCGGCGCACAACAACTCGGTGTAGACCTGAGTGTAGGCCCGACCAACCTGCTCGCCGGAAAACAACTCAGCCAGGCGTTGCCGCCCCGCCCGCCCCATGGCCTGCGCCCGCTGCGGCTCGGCCTGCAACTGACGCATGGCCGCCGCCAGAGCCTGGGCATCATTGGGCGGCACCACCAGTCCGGTCTCACCGTGACGGTTCACAAAGCTGGTGCCGGTGCCAATGTCACAGGAGATCAGCGCCCTGGAGTACAGCTGACCCTCCAGCAGGGTCACGCCGAAGGCCTCCGAGCGCAGGCAGGACGGAAACACCACCGCCCGACACAGACTGAACAGCGCCGCCTTTTCCTCGTCGGAGACCCAACCGGCAAACACCAGATTGGTCAACCCCAGCCGCAGCGCCTGCTGCTTGAGACGCTGTTCCTCCGGGCCGGCACCGGCAATCACCACCGGCAGGCCGGTCAGCCTGGCCGCCTCCAGCAGCACATGCAGCCCCTTGTAATAACGCAGCACCCCGACAAACAGAAAGAACTGTTCACCGTAGCGCTGACGCACCGCCGCCTGCACCGCCGCCGCAGGCTGCTGATAGCTGTCGGGCTCCAGGCCCAGCGGTATCACCTGGCACTTGTCCGCGTAGCGGGCCAGTACCGGACTGCTGTGCAGATAATCCGGAGAGGTGGCAATCAGGCGGTCGACGCGGGACAGAAAAGCGTGGCGCAGCGGAGCATAGAGCCTCTCCAGCCGACGCTGACGAATGATATCCGAATGGTAGGTCAGCAGCACGGGTTTGCGCACCCCAGACAGCAGATGCACCATATCGGCAAAGGGCCAGGGGTGATGGATATGGATCAGGTCGGCCCAGCGGGCTTGTTCACGGTAGGCAGCAAAGGTACCCAACCCCATCGAACAGGAAGCCGGCTCCCACTGCAGCGGCACCTGGATCACCCGAGCCTCGGGACGCTCGAGAGTCTGCACCCGCTCGACCGGAGCCAGGGTCAGCAGACGCTGCTCGACTCCATGCCTGCCGGTAGCCAGACAGATCTGACGGATCGCCTCCTCGATCCCGCCACAGGTGGAGGGCATATAGGTGCGGAAGAACTGCAGAACTTTCAAGAGGCCATTCCAATCAGGGTCATCGCAGTTATAAAGGTTGCCGGCGCCGGCGCCGGTAGTGAGGTCAGATCAGTGTATTGCACCGCGCGCCGGCTGTGCCAGCGCCGGCAGCTGTTCGCACATCCAATCCGGCCAGACTGCCGTTGACCATTCGCCGTGCACGCAGGCCTGCAGCAGAATATTCAACCACTGCCTCAGGGCCAGTGCAGACAACGGCAGAGCCGCCTGGCTCGCCCCCGCCTCGGAGGCGGCCTTGAACACCAGCACCAGCTGATCGACGCGACGTTGAACATCAACGCTTACAGCAAGCCAGCTGCTACTGGCCGCTGCCGACGACACCGGCTCGCCGCCCTCCTGCCGCGCCTGCTCGGCCAGCTGGTTGATCGCACGTGCCTGCTTCACGCTGTGCAACAGATCGGCCCGCGGGACAGGCGAATCCTGCTGCTCGAGCCACTCAATCAGCGCCACCACCATCCGATTCAACAACCGTTGCGTGACCCAGATGACGATCACCTCACCCGACGCGGTCTGGCCACTGATCTGCACCCGGTCTTCCAGCGCATTATAAACGGTCGTAAGCCTGCCCAGAACAGGAACACTCTGCCGAGTCACTTGAGTTAAGCCCATATCCCTCTCAACACCGCATGACCGACCCGGGTTATCGGTCGGTCAGAAATTGAACTTCAGGGTATCATCCTTGTCACCGAAAAGTCGCTCTATCTGCTCAGGATCAGGCGTGGCTGCCGGTGGATAATGCAGGCTGTACAGCTTGTGTAACAGATCAAAACGCGGCAGGGATAACAGCTGCGCATGCGCCAGCATCAGGGCACCACTGCGCACCAGCCGAGCGAGGTCGTCATCCTTCAGCTCGCTCAACCGCTGTTCATTCACCCCATACAGACCGGCCACCAGAGGGCGCGCCTCATCCGGTGAAGCAAAGGGCCAGCTCAACGGCTGCAGCAACCCCAGTTCCGCCAACAGATCAGTGGCGGCTTGTGTCAGCGCCTGACTGCGCTGGCGCTGGCGCAGAAAGTCCAGCACCCCGCTGGCTGCCGGCGACAACTGGCCATCCTCGACAAAGAAACATTCGTGCCCGGATGCCGCTTCCGGCGCTTCACGGTACAGGCCGCTGTCATTATCGAAACACAGCGCAAAGTGGGGTTCACCAGCCTGCTCGAAGGGTTGCAGCGCAAAAGGGTAACCTCGATACACACTGGGAATATAAGAGACCAGCCACTTGCCCTGCGGGCTCACCATCATGTTGTGCCCGGCAAACATCCCTTGCAACGCAACAGCGGTAAAACGCTGCTCGTCGCTACGGATGAAGGCAAGCGGATAGTGCGGCAGCAACATTTTCAGCTCCGCCAACACGATAGGCGCACACACATCGCGCTCGGCAAACGTCATGCTGTCAAAGCGTTTCCACCCGTGGGTCAGGTGCTCTTTCGAATTCAGGGGAATAAATCGAGACATCATCAAATACCAGACTGTTAATGGGGTCAGCTTACCAGAATCCTGATGCAAACCGGCAACGCAAAAAAGACCCCTGCCTCCTCGTGGGAGGCAGGGGTTCAGAGGCTTTCAGCCGCGGCCCTCACGGTAGTGAGGGGTTATTCCAAGACCAATATCAGCCGATGTTGTCGGCAACAACATCAGCCAACGTAGTTTCATCAGCCAGGTCGAAGATACCGATCAGTTTGATATCCCCATCAGCAATCGCACCGTTATTTCCATCCTGACGAGAATCAATATGATAGATCTTCACGTCTTTACTCGCCCCTGCGCTGTCTCCCAAGATGAAGAGGAAGTCAGTCTCCGCAGCAGGGTTACTGAACTGACCAGCACCACCACCAAAGTCGGCGCTGGTCAGCTCACCATCAACGGCACCCCAAACCACATACACACCTTTACCAACAAGCACCTGAGCCTCATCGGCGCCTCCCAACTGGTATGAATCAGCACCATCAAGAATGAACGCTGCCTTCCAGAAATTGAATTGGAAAACATCTCCCCCAACGCCAGCAGTAAAGTCGGTAATGGTGTCAAGGTCGTCAATGCCGCCCTGGAAGACGAACGTGTCAGCGCCATCACCACCGGTCAACACATCGTCACCTGTACCACCTGTGATGATGTCGTTACCGGCACCACCGGTGATATCGAAGTCACCATCAGTCTCGGCACGGCCATCGAACACCAGCTTCTGTTGCGCGTTGAGCGCACTGGCATCGATGACCAGGGTTTCGCCTG
>Ga0172382_10001735_pt1 | contig 38254 bp, 33 predicted proteins | sample Leawel138RmetaG_FD_122245 | JGI IMG/M metagenome (GOLD analysis project Ga0172382, IMG submission 122245) | Leachate microbial communities from a municipal landfill in Southern Ontario, Canada - Leachate well 138R metaG | ecosystem: Engineered > Solid waste > Landfill > Unclassified | place... | reverse complement strand
GTTCAAAGAAAAGACCGTGCCGCCACCCCTGTATACCCTGCAGGATGCACACGAATGCCTGCAGCAGGTACGAGGCATCGAATACGACCGGGAGTTCGCACCCCGCGTCGGGGTGCGCGCCCGTTTCCGCGATGCCGGACACATCCTTGGTTCGGCCATCGTGGAAGTGTGGATTACCGAGTACGGTTACCCCACGAAGATCGTGTTCAGCGGCGATCTGGGCCAGCCGGGACGCCCCATCCTGCGCGACCCGACAACCATCGAGGAAGCCGACATCCTCGTCATCGAGTCCACCTGCGGCAACCGCCGGCACAAGGATTTCTCGGCGACCGAAGCGGACATGATCGGCATCGTCGAAAAGACATTGTTCGAACGCGGCGGCAACGTCATCGTGCCGGCCTTCGCGGTCGGCCGAACCCAGGAGGTGCTCTACCACCTACGTCGTCATGGAGAACATGTGGGTGTCCTGTGGTGGGCCGGTCGGGAGGCCTTTTCGCCTTTTCGAGGTAGGGCCTTTCCTCTTGCGCCCCATTCCCTTACCGTTTCGACCTTTGGCCTTTACCCGTTTCGGTATAGCGGGGCCTGGGCTGCGTCTCCAGCGTCAATGTGGAACTCGCACGAATGGATTGGACGGCGACCCCGAAGCTCGCTGCGACTTATGCTGTCCTGACGCTGCTTCCGCCAGGTAGGCTTGCGTAAGGCGTCAAAGTTGACAAACGCGACAAAGGAGACTAAATTGAATCCTGTCTCAAACCTGCCTGGGAGATCACCATGTCCAATGCCATTGAATTCATTGCCGACCGTCTGCCGCGCGTCACGGTGAAGGATGTGCGTCGCTTCGCGGATACCGTCGAAATCCGGGACGCCAAGGCTTTTGCGGCCGAGTTGCAGGCGTTTGTCCACGAGCGTGTGGAGGCGATAAAATTGCCCGCTACCCTGGAGGATGAGACGGTGGAACAGGCCCTTGCACGCAAGGCGGCCGCGCTGCATGCCGATACGCGCTGGGCACCGAGTAAAACCGACGTCCAGCGTGGCCGTGCCGTGCTGCTGGAAACCTTCAACCAGCCACACAACCTGCCGATCCCTGAGTTCGCCAAACTGGCGGACAAGTCCCGCCAGCAGATCTACAAGGACATCGTTGCCCGTCGGCTGCTGGCGCTGAACGTGGGGCCGCGCGGTCAGAAGCTGCCCGACTGGCAACTCGACCCGGTAAAGCAGCAGTTGACCCAAACCGTACTTCAGGAGGTCGAGGGCATCGACCACTGGACAATCTACCGCGCACTGTCCGAACCCCTTGAAGGCTTGGGCGGTCGCTCGCCGCTGGATGCGGTGACGCATGGCACGATCGACGACGTGGCCGAGGCGGTGTTCAACGTGCTGGGCGTTCAGGTGCATTGAACTGAAGCCGTCATGAAACGCGAGCTGCCATCCTTCCTGATCGATACCGGTGAACTGCTCCAGCATGTGAGTCGCGCAGCCTATCGAGGCAGCCCGCTGTACTATGGTCGCCGCAGCACCAATCGCTACGATGACCCGGCGCGGGCCTACGGCGTGCTTTACTTGGGACGCGACCTGCCCACGGCGCTGATGGAGTCGGTGTTCCACAAACACCAGTGGCTTGCGGACAAGAAGCGCTCGATCGCGCTGAAAGAAGTCCAGAGCCGGATGGTGCGCGCCGTAGGCGTGATGGCTGATGTGCTTCTGGCGGATTTCACAGCACCAGGCGTCATGGCGGGCTACTTTGGCCTGAATCTGGAGCAGTTGGCCAGCCGCGACTACAGGCATACGCAGCAGGTGTCCGCACAGGTGCATGCGATGCTCGGAGATGACGACCAGCCGCTGTTCGACGGGGTGCTCTATCCGTCGCGCAACAACTATCCCGCCAAGAGCATCGCTCTGTTCGAACGTGCAGGAGCCAAGATCAGCGTCATCGGGGACATCGACCTGGTTGACCATGTGGACTGGCCGCGTTTCGTTGCCCGCTATCGCATCGGTGTGGAACCCGATCCCGGCCCGGCGGGGCCGGATGACGAAGCGTCCTGAAGCAGCCGGAGACGACCATGAACACCACTGCTCGCACCAGCACCGCAGAACGCCTCGGACGCATCCTTGGCCGTGGATGACTGCCGTTCATCGCTACGTTGCTGCTGTTGATCGACGAGATGTTGACGATGCGTGCAGCCGGTCGTCGCCATCGTGCGCCACCGCAGCTGTGGCAATCGTCAGCAAGGTGCCGCCCTGGCAGTAGCCAGTTCCCCTTGTGGCTGAACAAGGGGTTTGTTTTATGGCGTCCCGCCTCGATCCTCCCGTACCGCGTCAGTCCTGGCCCGTCGCCGGTTCGCTGCGGTCAATGATGGGGATCGAAAGCCACCTGCGGATGCCGGTACAGGCGCGTCTGCCACTGGAACGGATGGCTTGCAGCAATACGACTTGCGCTGATGCAAGGACTTCGGGGATGGCTTGCAGTGATATGGAAATCTGGTCACTAGTCTTCGTGTCATGTACAATGATATGTACATATTAAAAAGGGACTGCCATGCGCACTATCAGCTATACCGAAGCCCGGCAAAACCTGTCGGCCACCATGGTGCAGACCGTCGAGGACCGCGCCCCGACCCTTATTACCCGTCAGAACGGCGAGGCGTGCGTGTTGATATCGCTGGAGGAATACAACGCGCTGGAGGAAACGGCTTACCTGCTGCGTTCTCCGGCCAATGCGCGCCGCCTGATGGATTCAATCGACAGCCTTGAACGTGGCCAGGGTGTTGAACGGCATATCGTCGAGTGAAGCTGATCTGGTCGGAGCAGGCCTGGGGCGATTATCTGTACTGGCAGGAGACGGATAAACGCATGGTCAAGAAGGTCAACGAGTTGATCAACGAGATCCGCCGCACCCCCTTCGAGGGCAAGGGCAAACCGGAGCCGCTGCGCCACAATCTGGCGGGTTTCTGGTCGAGAAGGATCACAGCCGAGCACCGGCTTGTGTATTCGATGAGGGATGGGGCGCTGTTGATTGCCGCCTGCCGTTATCAATATTGATGGCTGGACAGAGCCGGACTGATCTTGCCCCCGTTTTCTGTAGTCCTGAGCCCCCAGCTTCAAGCGGCAATTTTACGCTGCTTGTCATACCAACGTTGTCACGCTGCAGCGTCGATGTACGGCAGCTCAGACAGAACGGGTAATGCCGCCGTCGACCCGGATGTTCTGGCCCGTGATGTAGCTTGCGCCGTCTGATACCAAAAAGGCGATCGTGGCGGCGATTTCCTCGGCCTTGCCGTAGCGGCGCATCGGCACGCTGTCACGCCGTTCGTCTGTCGCGGGCAGGCTGTCGATCCAGCCGGGCAGGACATTGTTCATGCGGATGTTCTTCTCCGCATAAGTGTCGGCAAAGATTTTGGTGAAGCTCGCCAGCCCCGCGCGGAACACGGCTGAAGTCGGGAACAGGTCGGCGGGCTCGAAAGCCCAGGCCGTGGAGATGTTGACGATGGCGCCGCCGCCCTGGGCCACCATGATCGGCGCCACCAGTCGGGCCGCCCGCACGGCGCTGAGGAAATAGACATCCATGCCCTTGTGCCAGTCTTCGTCGGTGATGTCGAGGATCGGCGCACGCGGGCCATGGCCGGCGGAATTGACCAGCGCGTCGATGCGCCCCCAACGCTGCAGCGCCAGATCGACGAGGCGCTGCAGATCGTCGTTCGACTGGTTCGAGCCGGTGACGCCCACGCCACCGAGCGCCTCGGCAAGCGCCTCGCCTTTGCCCGACGAGGACAGTACGGCGATGCAGTAGCCGTCCTGGGCCAATTTGCGCGCTGCAGCGGCGCCCATGCCAGACCCGCCTGCGGTGATGAGTGCGACCTTTTCTACAGACATGGAAAACTCCAACATTTAGGTATTCGGTGAATTATCTCAATTCAGAGTCAAGAATTCACGCGATGAATGAAAGCAGGAGGGTGTGGAAAAACGACTGGGTTCGCCTCCGATTCATTCTGCGCAAGCGATCTCCAACCCCAGGAGAAGCTGCAAATCAGGGCATCACGCTCGTGCCTTCAGGCTCGGCAGATCCAGGGCGGGGACGCCCAGATCGTTCCAGTTTTCCGGATGGCAGCTGAAGAGCAGCACCTGGTGGCGCTTGGCCGCGTCGTAGAGCATGCGTTTCATCTGTGCCAGGCGTTCGGCATCCGAGTGCACCAGGGCATCGTCGAGGATGATGAGGGTGGGGCGGCCAGCCTCTTGCAGCAGATCGGCATAGGCCAGGCGGCTGATGAGGCCAAGCTGCTCGCGGGCACCGTAGCTGAGGTCATCGAACGTGCTGTACTGGCTGCCACGCTGCAGCAGCGTAGGCACCAGGTTGTCGTCCACCTGGATTTCCGCGGCAGGGAAGAGCAGGCGAAGGTAGTGGGCCAGATGCTTTTGCAGCGGCGCCTGCAACTGGCGGGTGAGTGTCTGGCGCGCCTCTTGCAGCAGGGTGAACAGCAGGTCCAGCGCGTTGGCGCGCGCGGTCAGTTGGGCCAGATGGCGCTGCAGAGTGTCCACCGCCTGCTGCAGTTCGCCGCGTTTTTCTTCCAGACCCTGGGCGCCCAGGGTGTCCAGTTCGGTCTGCAGGCGATCGATGTCGCGCTGGCGCTGGTGGGCCGCGTCTTCGAGCGCATCGGCGGATCGCCTGAAACGTGTGACGTCGTCCTTCAGAACCTGCGGCTGGGCGCTGTCGATCTCTGCCTGGTATTGCCGGATCCGCGCCTGCAGGCTGTCTTGCCGTGCTTTTTGTTCGGTGAGTGCCTGGCTCGCATTCTGCTGGTTTTTCTGGTATGCCGGGTCTTTCAGCTTGCTGTCCAGGCGCGCCCATTCGGTTTTGCTGGTATCGAAGGCCTGTTGCGCGAGCCCCAGGCTTTCGAGGTGCTTTTGCAGGGCGGTGTCGGCGGCCTTCAGGGCTTCATTGGCCGCGTTGCGCGTGCGTTCAGCCTCTTCTTCGTCAGGCAGATCGCCCTGCGCGCCCGGGCTGCCGGCGATGTGTCCGGCCAATTCGGCCAGTTCGGCCAGCCGGTGCCTGCCGTCTTCGCATTGCTGCATGAACGCATCCACGCCCTCGGGGGCCAGATCCTGAATGCGGGTCCGGGCACGCATGATATCGGCCTCCAGGCGCTGGCAATCGGCAGCGCGGGCCTCGGCCTCGGCCAGATCCTGAACCCCCAGGTCTGCCAGCAGGCTGGCACGGTCGCCTGACAGGCGGGCGTCCTCGCGCGCCAGTTCGGCCGCATCCTTGCCACCCGGGGCAATCTGCAGTTGGCCCACGCCGGGGATGTCGATCGACGTGCTTTGCAGCAGAAGCTGCTCGCCGCTGCCCGTGATGGCCTGATCACCGATGGCCAGTGCCTGTCCGGCCTGCAATTGCCAACGGATGCGGGTTGCTGCGACCTGCTTGCGCAGCGTGATGTGGTCCAGTGCCTTTTGCAGTTGCCGCAGCTTTGCCAGGGTGGCCGTGTCCACGGCCTGCTGCTGCCTTTGCGTGCTCAGGGCGCGCAGATCCTGCTGCAATTGCTGCAGTGTGTGCAGGGTTTTGCCGTGTTTGTCCAGCCAGGTTTCGAGCTGTGCGTATTCCGCCTGCAGCCGCAGGTGGCGTGCGTGCCGGCGTGCTTGCTGGAATGTGTTTTCGGCGGTGTCGCAAGCGACCTTGGCCTGGTGCTGGCGGGTTTCCACGTCTGCGCGTCGCAGGTTCAAGGCGTCCAGCGCCTCGTGTGTCCGAGCCAGTGCCGCAGCGCGTTCGGCCAGCAGGGCGGCGTCACTTCCAAAGCCTTGCAATTGCTCGCGCAAGAGCGCCTGCTGGCTGGTGCAGTGTGCCAGCTCGCGCTGCGTCTGTTCCAATTGCGCCTGCAACTGTTCGACTTCCTTGAGCCGTGCGCTGGCTTTTTCAGCCTGCTCACGCTGGGCGACCCACGGCCGCGCGGCGTCGATCTGCTCGCGCTGCGCCTGCAGGCGGGCCAGGGCATCCACCTTGTCTTCATACGCACGCACCTGTTCGCTGACTAGCAGCAGTTGGGCTTTTCGGTCACCAAGCCGGGTTTCGATACTCTTGTAGCTGCCGGTGGGGCGACCCGTGGGCGTCAGCAGTTCGGCGCGTTGCGCGCGCACTTCGGCCAGCAGCCAGTCGCCGCTGCTGCTGGCCATGGCGCCCAGATCCTGGCCCAGCGCGATCTGCAAGTGTGCGGCGGCGTACTCTACCGCTTGCCGGACATCCTGTATGCGGCCTTGCTGCACCCACAGCAGGCCGGGGATGCCTTGATGCTCGGGCTTGCTGGCACCACGGCCGGCAAGGCTGTAGCCCATGAGCTCGGTAAGCCGGTCTTCGGCGTCGTCGCCATTGAAGCGGGTGCCATCCACGACCAGGCTGCAGCGGGCGTGGCCCAGAAAGCGTTTATCGAGCTGCCAGGTCTGATTTTGCCACTGGAAGGTGAGAGACACCGCGGGCTCGGCCGCGGTATCGCCCCAGGGCTGGAAGTGCGTCACGGTGCCCGACTTGTGGCGCTCGAAGAATGCCGCCCGAATGGCTTCGACCAGGGTGCTCTTGCCCGATTCATTGGGGCCCGCAATGATGTTGATGCCGGGCTGCAGATCGTGCAGGGCAAAGGGTGCCTTGAACTGTCGCCACTGTTCGAGCCGAATCTGGGTGAGCCTCATGGGATCGGCGCGTCCTGGCGCTGTGCGAGCAGGCCGGCAAGAATCGCCAGAGCGTCGCGCGCCGTCTGCGCCGTCTGCGTATTGTCACTGTCTGCGGTACCGTGCTGGCGTTCGCGCAGGGTGGAGATCACGCTGGCGACATAGCCGTCTGCATGCAGTGCGGCCAGATCCTGGTCGGTGGGCTGCAGGCGCAGCCGGTCGTCGTGCAGCGTGAGGCTGCGTTGGCGGGCTGCAAATCGGTCGAGAGCACGTTCCAGACGCTGCTGCCCGGCCAGGTCGAGTTCGCCCGCCAGGGTGAGTTCGATGACACAGCTCGCCGGCAGGGATTCGAGCTCGGCCAGCAGGGCGTCGAGGTCGCTGGAGACGGCCAGGGTGCGGGTCAGTTGCAGCCATCGGTGGGCGCCTGTGCGCTGTGGTGTGACAATCGGCGTGGCACCGGGGCCGTCCACGGTAACCAGCAGAACATTGCCGGGGTCGTTGTCCTTGAAGCGTTCCTGCTCCGGGGTGCCGCTGTACCAGGTGCGTGCGTCGATCTGCCGGGTGCCGTGCCAGTCGCCCAGGGCGAGGTAGTCGAGCCTGGCAGTGGCCGCGCGGTCAGCGGCGATGGGGTTGGGCGAGTCGATGTCGTCGGGTAGAATGCCGCTGACGCTGCCATGCGCCAGACCGACGCGCAGCAGACCGTGGGGTGTTGCGGCGCCGTCGAACCATGCGGTGAGGTCGTCGTGCGTGTGCCGCTGGGTGAGCGGGGCCGCCAGAATGGCCAGGCCGGCGTCTGCGAATGAGTAGATGCCAGGCTGGATCAGCGCGTGGACATGGTCTGGCACGGCATGGATGCGCCGTGCCCGATGCCAGACACTTTCGGCCAGTGCGGCGTCGTGGTTGCCCGGCAGCATGAGCCAGGGGCCCTTGAAGCCCTGTGTGGCCTGAAACGTGCGGTGCAGGCTGCGGTCGGAGATCGTCTGCGCATCGAAGACGTCACCGGCCACGAGCACGGCATCCACCTGCTCTTGCGCGGCAAGGCGGGCGATGCGCTCGATGGCGGCAAAGCGCGCCTCGAACAGGGAGGCGGCATCTTCTTCTTCGAGGCGGGGATAGCGACGGCCAATTTGCCAGTCGGCGGTGTGCAGGAAACGCGGCATCAGATGGGATTTGCAGTCATGTTACATATTGTCTTGCCAAGTGTAGGGTGCCGGGTGTGCGATCGCAACCTTGGATCCGCTTTTGTCCCGGAGAACATCGATGCACCTCGAGGCAGCCCCCGCGCGCAACTGGTTTGACCAGGGCGGCCAGGCCTACGCGCGCTTCCGGCCCGAATACCCTCTCGAACTGGCACGGTTTCTGGCGCTGGCCGCACCGGGCAGGCTGTTGGCCGTCGACGTCGGCTGCGGCAGTGGCCAGTTGACGACCCAGCTGGCTGCGCACTTTGACAGCGTGCTGGGGGTCGATCCAAGTGGCGACCAGATCCTGAATGCCGCTGTGCACGCCGGCGTGCAGTATGTCCGTGCATCGGCAGAGCAATTGCCCGTTGCAGATCACAGCGCTCAGCTGATTACCGCCGCGCAGGCAGCACACTGGTTCGATCTGCCCCGTTTCTACGACGAGGTGCGCCGCATTGCCGGATCGGGTGCCGTACTGGCCTTGATCAGCTACGGCGTGCCGCGCCTGGATGCGCAGCTGGATCGGCGCTTCAGCACGTTTTACTGGCAGGAGATCGGCCCCTTCTGGCCCGTGCAGCGCAGGCTCGTCGATGACGGCTACGTCGATCTGCCGTTTCCTTTTTCCGCGTTGGCTGCGCCCACGCTGGTGCTTCACAAGGCCTGGCGGCTGGCAGACCTGTTGGGCTATATTGCCACGTGGTCGGCCGTACGTCGTGCGCATGAGGCCGGGTGTGAAGCCATTTTGCAGGGCTTTGCGTCCGATCTGGCGGCACTGTGGGGTGATCCGATGGGCACCCGCGCGATTCGCTGGCCCATTCACATGCGTCTGGGAGCCCTATGATGGACACCACCAGCCCCTGCATGCAGCAGGTTCAGGAAGCGATACGTTCACGCCGTTCAGTCCGGGCGTTCTTGCCCGATGCCGTGCCTCAGCGGCTGATCGAACGCATTCTCGAGAGCGCGGCGCGTGCGCCGTCGGGCTCGAACATCCAGCCGTGGCAGGTGATCGTGCTGACGGGTACTGCACGCGAGGCCCTGTGCCAGGATATCGAAACGGCTGCCCTGGCGGGTGAACCGGGTCAGGCCGAATACGCCTATTATCCGCGCCAGTGGCGCGAACCCTATCTGGCCCGCCGGCGTACCGTGGGCTGGGCGCTGTACGGCAGCCTCGGCATCCAGCGCGGCCAGACCGAGCGCATGGCGGCACAGCATCGGCGCAACTATTGTTTCTTTGATGCCCCCGTCGGCCTGTTGTTCACAATGGACCGTGACATGGAGCAGGGCAGCTGGCTCGATCTGGGCATGTTTGCGCAGAACGTGATGATCGCAGCGCGCAGCTTCGGGCTGGATACCTGTGCGCAGGCGGCCTTCAACCCTTATCAGCACCTGATCGTGAAACGCCTGAAAATCCCGGCACATCGGCAACTGATCATGGCGATGGCCCTTGGCTATGCCGACATGGCGGCGCCCGAGAACAATTTTCCGACCGAACGCGAGCCGGTCCATGTCTTTGCACGCTTCGTGGATTCATTGCCTTGATCGGAGATCGGGAATGACGTTCGGTGCGCGTCGATGCGTATCGATGTGCGGTGATGCACGTTGATGCGCAGCGTCCCCTGATCCGTGCCGCAGCGATGCCCGATGTGCTCTTATATAAAATAAAGAAATTAGGGTATTTGTATTCAGTATTTAAAGTCATAAGCCTCGACGCCTAGAATGGCCTCTCTGCCGTCGCCCTGCGCACGGTCACTGTGTCACTGAAACCGAGGCAAACGTGAAAGCATCTTCTCCTGAACATCATGCGGTCGTCATCGTGGGCGCCGGCACGGGCGGCATCGCAGTGGCGGCCCTCCTGAAACGTCAGCGTCCGGACCTCGATGTCGTTCTCATCGATCCCGCGCCGCATCATCACTACCAGCCCGCCTGGACACTGGTGGGTGGTGGCGCCTATTCGGTGGCGCAGACCCGTCGTGAACTGGCGCGCTGCGTGCCCAAAGGGGTGCGGCTGATTGCGCAGGCCGTACGTGGATTTGACCCTGAAGCGGGGCAGGTCGAGCTGGATGATGGCCGTCCGGTGGCCTACGATTGCCTGGTCGTTGCCGCTGGAATCCAGCTCAACTGGAGTCAGGTCAAGGGCCTGGAGCAGGCGTTGGGCAGGGACGGCGTCTGCAGCAATTATCGTTACGATCTGGCACCGTATACATGGGAGCTCGTGCGTGGCTTCCGTGGCGGGGCAGCGCTCTTCACCCAGCCAGCGGGTGCGGTCAAGTGCCCGGGCGCGCCCCAGAAGGCGCTGTACCTGGCGGCCGATCGTTTCCGGCGCCATGGGATGCGGGCCGACAGCCTGCAGTTTCGCAGTGGCGCCGCCTCGATCTTCGGGGTTGGCTACTACGCTGAACCATTGAACCGGATCATGGCGTCCTGCCAGGCGCAAGCCCATTACAACAACCACCTGGTCGAGGTGCGCGGCGAGGACAGGATCGCGGTGTTCGAATCCTCGGACAATGGGCAGATCCGGCGCGAAAAGGTCGCCTATGACCTTCTGCATGTGGTGCCGCCACAGAGCGCCCCGGATTTCATCCGGTCCAGCTCGCTGGCCGACGCTGCGGGCTGGCTGGATGTCGACCGGCACACCTTGCGTCACACGCGCCATGCCAATGTGTTTGGGCTGGGGGATTGCATATCGGCGCCGAACAGCAAGACGGCAGCGGCCATCAAGAGCCAGGTGCCGGTGATCGTTGCCAATGTGGTGCGTACGCTCGAGGGGCTCGTGCCCTCCAGCCACTATGACGGTTATGCCGGGTGCCCCCTGACGACATCCGTGGGCAAGGTCCTGCTCGCCGAATTCACCTACGGTGGCGTGCCAACGCCCAGCTTCCCGCTCGATCCGCGCGTACCGCGGCGCAGCTACTGGTGGCTCAAGCGCAGTTTCCTGCCCTGGTTCTACTGGAACATGCTGCTCAAGGGGCGCAACCTGCCGCAGTGGCACAAGACGCGTGACTTCGCCTCGGGGGTGCCTTCGGTTCAGCCCTGATGTCCGCCCGGGCCTGCAATCATGCGCTGCGGTGTGCTACGGTAACGCCCACAGTCTGATACAGGAGAAACATGGTGGACGAAGTCGCAGCGCGGCAGGCATTCGAGCAGGCCATCGAGACCCACAAGCCAGAGTTTGAAACATTCTTTCTGGCGCGCTTGCTGGGGCTCGAGTTCGAGTATCCCGATGGGCAGTGCGTCATCACCTTCGAAGCCAGGGACTTCATGTTCAACCCTCAGGGTTCGCTGCACGGCGGGATCATCGCCAGCGTGATGGACATCTCCATGGGCCACCTGCTCAAGCGCGTGCAGGGCGCGTGCACTACGCTCGAGATCAAGGTTCAATACGTCAAGGCGATACGGGTGGGCCGGCTGCGCTGCGTGGGTGAATTCATCCGTCAGGGGCGCGGCATCTCGTACATGCGTTCGACCATGACCGATGCGGACAACGATGTGGTGGCCTTTGCTACCGCCACCTGGAAGCATCTCAGGCCAGTGGCCGCCTGAGCCGGCGAAACCGGGGCCAGTGGCTGCCGATCAGGGTCGCAATGCCCCAGGCTCCCCGGCCCGTGACGCCCCCGCTTCAGACCGCCTGAACCATGGGCCGCGGGCCGTTCAGGCCGTCTGCCTGCCGCAGCGGCAGATGGAACACCAGCCGGCCACCGTATAGACCAGAACGGCTGTCCCCACCAGACCCAGGAAAAACACCAGGGCGATCAGCAGCCAGTCTATGGGGCCACCCGCATCGGCAAACCCCGACGATGATACATAGGCCATCAGCACCAGCGCCAGCGCGCCGCCCAGGATACCTGCGGCCTGCGACCACATGAGGCGGTGTGCCACGAGCCGGCGTTCGCGCAGCAGCAGGGTGAGAAATGCCAGCGTACCAATGATGATCACCGCCAGCAGTACCCAGAGCAGGGGGCCAAGCATTTCCTGGAATACGGCCAGCAGGACCAGAGGATCGAGTTCATTCATGTCGTGTCTCCCTATGCGCGACCGCGCAGCATGCTGAGATAGGTGGGCTTGAGCCCCATGGTTTCCATGACCCAGGTGACCCAGAGTTCTTCCAGGGGCGCGATGATGCCGGGAAACGAAGGCACCAGGTTGTTCTGGTAGTCGAACTCCACCAGCATCGCGCGCCCCAGTCGGGTGATCATGGGGCACGAGGTGTACCCGGTGTACACCGCGTTCGATGTCGTGCCGGCGAGTTCGGCCAGCAGGTGCTCGACTGCAACGGGCACTTGCCACTTCACGCTGGCCGCCGTCTTGCCTTTGGGCACGCCGGCAATGTCACCGACCGCGAAGACATTCGCATAGCGGGGATGGCGCAGGTTGGCCTTGTCCACTTCGACCCAGCCTTCGTTCACCCAGGGCCCGGCCTGCCAGGGCAGGGGGCTCTCGAGTATGGCATTGGGTGCCTGCATGGGCGGGATGACATGAATGAAGTCGTAGCCTTGCTCTTCGGTGCCTTCGGGGGTGCGGAAGGTGGCAATCCGGCGGCCTGGATCGATGGCCTGGAGTACCCGGTCGTACCGGCCCTGTATGTCACGATCGTGAAACAGCATGCGCACTTTTTCGGACACGATGGGCACCCCGAACAGGCTGTCGTTGTGGGCGTTGTAGATCAGTTCGGCCTTGCCGCGATGCCCGCGTCGCCTGAGATAGTCATCGGTGATGAATGCGTATTTGAGGGGTGCCCCCGCGCATTTCATCTCGGTCGCCGGGCGCATGAATACGCCACGCCCACCGCGATCGGCGTACGCCGACATGGCGTGCCAGGTGGCCAGTGCGGCCTCCGGGCCCTGATAGATGCTGCCGATGCCCTCCTTGCCGATGAGCTCGGGCGTCATGCCCTGGATCTGGTCGTAGCGCAGTGCCATTCCGGTGGCCACGATGAGAAAATCATAGGCAACGACCTGCCCGGTATCGGTCACGACCTTGTTGGCTTCGGGGTCGAATTCGGCGACTCGGGCCTGGATCCATTCGACGCCGGGCGGGACGTATTCAGCCGTATCCGATATGACATAGCCCGCCGGTTCGATGCCGGCGCCGATCAGCGTATAGCCGGGCTGATAATAGTGCTGCCGGCGCGCATCGATCAGGGTGATCTGGGCGCCATCCAATGCCCGGGCCAGGCGCGACGCTGCGCTCAGCCCTGCGGCGCCAGCCCCGGCAATCACGATGTGCGCCGGGCTGCGCAGTTTCTGTGCGGCACGTGCCGTACCTGGATTCCATGCGGCGGCCGCTGCAGAGGCGGCACCCAGCATCAGGAACCGGCGGCGATCCAGCGTGCTGCGCAGCATGGCGTCCATCCGGGAAAGTGTTTTGTGTGCGTCGCTCATGGGTGGCCTCCAGATCGGTGAAGGGGACAATCAATGCGGCATGCAGTCGCCGTGGTGCATCGTGGCTGCTGCAAGGGCCGCTCAAGCCAGGCTCTCGGGCGCCAGTGCCCGGATGGCCTGATAATGGGTCAAGTACACTTGGCCGCTCAGCTGCCGCAGGAAGGCTGTGTCGGACAGGCGGTCCATCACTGGCCCCTTGACTTCCGAAAGATGCAGCCGGATACCCGCCCCGGACAGCCTGGCTTCAATGGCTTCGAGGCTTTCCAGCGCGCTGGCGTCGATATGGTTGACCGCCGAGCACAGCAGCACGACGTGATGCAGTGCGGGCTGGGCCGCCACGGCCTGGTTGATGCAGTCTTCCAGGTAGCGGGCGTTCGCGAAATAAAGGCTTTCGTCGATGCGCAGCCCCAGTACGTGGGGGCTGGTGCGCACCTGGTGGCGCTGTATGTTGCGAAAGTGCTCGGTGCCCGGGACCTGGCCGATGATGGCAATATGGGGCCGGCTGCTGCGATAGAGGTACAGCGCGATGGACAGGCCGATGCCCGAAATCAACCCGACCTCGACGCCGGCGAGCAGGGTCAGCGCCAGCGTCGCGGCCACCACGGAAAAATCGAAGCGCGAGTAGCGCCAGGTGCGTTTCAGGATGCCCAGGTCGACCAGCGACAGCACGGCCACGATGATGGTCGCGGCCAGCGTGGCCTGTGGCAGGTAATACAGGAAGGGCGTCAGCAGCAGGGTGGCCACGGCAATGCCCACCGCGGTGTAGACCCCTGCCGCGGGTGTCTGGGCGCCGGCGTCGAAATTGACGACGGAGCGCGAGAAGCCGCCGGTGACCGGCAGGCCGCTGCTGAGGCCAGCGGCGATATTGCTGGCGCCCAGGGCGATCAGTTCCTGGTCGGGTTCCACGCGCTGGCGGCGCATGGCAGCCAGGGTCTGACCCACGGATATGGATTCGACGAAGCCGACCACGCTCAACAGCAGGGCGGGCACGGCCAACTCGGCCCACAGCGACGGATTCCATGTCGGCAGCGTGAGCGCTGGCAGACCCTGGGGGATGTCGCCGATCACATGGACACCACGCTGGCCGAGATCACCCAGCCAGACGGCTGCTGTGGTGGCCACGATGGCGGTGACCGGCCCTGCCTTGGCCAGGCCGTCGGCCAGGCGCGGCCCGAGCCCGGCGCGCGTCAACAGAGGTTTGAGACGGCGGCGTGACCACCACAGGAACGTCAGAGCAGACAGGCCGAGTGCCAGCGTAATGAGGTTGGTCTGCGGCAAACCGCGCCACAGTGCCGGGAGCAGGTCGGGCAAGGTATCGCCCTGGGCGGCGATGCCCAGGACATGCTTGAGCTGGCTCAATGCGATCAGCAGGCCGGATGCCGAAATGAAGCCTGAAATGACCGGGTGGCTGAGGAAATTGGCGAGGAATCCCAGCCTGAACACCCCCATGGCCGCCAGCATCAGGCCGGAGATGACGGTGAGTATCAGCGTGGCTTCCCAGAAGGCACCCGTATCGTTGGCCACCACCTGCCCGACGGCGGCCGCGCTCATCAGCGAGGTGATGGCTGCCGGCCCCACGGCCAGCGTGCGGCTGCTGCCGAAGACCGCATAGGCGAGCAGCGGCAGCATGCTGGCATACAGGCCCGCCTGCGGCGGCACGCCGGCCAGCAGCGCATACGCCAGGCTCTGCGGGATGAGCATCAGGGTGACGATGGCAGCCGCCAGCAGGTCGCCCGAGAACTGCTCGGCGTCGTAGGCACGACCCCAGCCCAGAACGGGAAACCAGCGGGAAAGGCCAGCAGAACGGTTCAATGGGAGGCCCTGTGACTCACATACATAATTTATATTTTATAATATTTTTAAATAAAAGCTCAAGTACGGGCTTCATTGTCCGTAAAGAAGCCACGTGTCAGGGTGCCGGACGCAACAGGATCTGGGTGATTTCCGAAGGCCGGCCCAGGCGCTGTGCCAGGCCGTTCCACAGGCCCGCGCCATTGCTCACGTACAGAGTCATGTTGCCCAGATGGTACAGGCCCGACACGAACCCGCCGTTGAAAAGCTGCGTGATCCAGTGCGCGCCCAGGATCTGGCCCCCGTGGGTGTGCCCCGACAGCTGCACGGCTACCCCGGCGGCCGCATGTTCGCGGGCATTTTCCGGACGATGGTCGAGCAGGATCACCGGCACCCCTTCGGGGATGCCCTTCAGTGCCGCCTGCAGATTGGGAGCGGGCTGGCCGAACGGTATGGCCTGGCGGTCGGTCAGCCCGGCAATCGCCAGGGTGTCGTCACCGCGGTGAATCAGGATGTGCTCGTTTTCCAGCATGTTCAGCCCCAGCGCCCTGTACGCCGCCATCCAGTCGACATAATCGGAATAGTACTCATGGTTGCCCGGTATCGACAGCACACCGTCGGGGGCCTGCAGGTTCTGCAGCGGGGCGACATCGCGCGCCCGGGCCGTGGTGGATCCGTCGGCAAGGTCGCCGGTGATGACGATCAGGTCCGGGTGCAGTGAATTGGCTCTGCGCACGACAGCGTCCTGCCAGTATTCGGGTAGCAGGCGACTGGCGTGGGTGTCGGTCAGCTGGACGATGCGATAGCGGTCAAAGGCAGCGGGCAGACCCGGTACCTCGATGGCCAGGGTCTTGATATGCGGGATGCGCACGGCGTTCCAGACGCCGATTGCAGACAGCACGACCGCAGATACGCCGATCAGCAGCGTGAGTGTACGGCTGGTCAGCAGCAGCCGCCCGCCCCAGCGCCAGGGCATATACAGCAGTATGCCGAGCACGTCGCGTACCAGGGCCAGCATGGCCAGCAGCAGAAGCACGCCAAAGGCCCAGCCCAGCACGATCAGGGCTTCCTGTGGCAATTCGGGCGAGGCGACCGAACCGAAGAACAGGCGTACCAGCCAATGGTACTGGGCGATCAGCAGCAACAGCAGCGCGAGCCCGATGCGGATGCCCGTGGAAAAGGGCAGGGGCCAGACGAAACGCCACAGAACGAATAACCAGATGGTGCCGGTGATGAGCGGAAGCATGAATCCCATGATTGATCAGGACGGTTTTGGCAAGAAAATCACAATGACGGAGATGCGCCCCCTGAGCTGCATGGGATATCCATTGCGCATGGCATGTCTGTCTTGCATGGCATGCCTGTTCGGGCGCGTCGAGGCGATGGGCGGCACGCGTTGCAGATGCGCATCCCAGGCCAGCATCTTAACAAGCTGGCTCGATGCGCGTGCCCGCACGCAGGCTGATGGCAGTGCAGCCGTGGGGCTGCCTGATCTGAACGGGAGATGAACGAGGCCTTCAGAATGGGTTCAGTGATAGGTCTGCATACTGGGTGCATGCTTGAATTTAGCCCTTTGCGGGACTGGACAACATTATGAAGACACGCCATTTTCTCATGCTTTTTCTCGCTATCCTGGGCCTGGCCTGGGCCTGGGAGGCGCTCGTCATGCACCCCGTGGCAGGGGACGCCTTGTGGGTGGCCCGCAAACAGGCCATGTATCTGACCGGCATCGGGTCCATGGGCCTGATGTCGCTGGTGATGGTGCTGGCGACACGCCCGGTGTGGCTCGAATCCTGGCTGGGCGGGATGGACAGGGTCTTCCAGTTGCACAAGTGGGCCGGGATCCTGGCGATCGGTCTGGGCGTGGCCCACTGGCTCGTCAAGATCAGCAAGGGCATGTTGATCGGTGTGTTTGGTGCCATTGCGAACAAGCCGGCCTCCCTGCCTCTGCTGGAGGTGCTGCAGTCCAGCAAGGGCCTGGCCAAGGACGTTGGCGAATGGGTGATCTACGCCATGATCCTCACGCTGTTGATCACGCTGTGGAAGGCATTCCCGTACAAGTCCTGGCGTCTCGTGCACAGGGTCATGCCCATTCTGTATCTGGCGCTGGTGTTCCACGCGGTGGTGCTCATGCCTGCGGCCTGGTGGGCCACGCCGCTTGGCGTGCTGATGGGCCTGCTCATGGTGGCAGGCAGCCTCGCGGCGGTGCCCGCATTGCGCCGGCGCATCGGTCGGCGCCAATGCCATGCCGGTGTCGTGGAATCGGTCACCCGGTTGGCTGCCGGGGTCACTGAGGTGCGCTGCGTCATGGGCGCAGACTGGCCGGGCCACAAGGCGGGTCAGTTCGCCTTCGTGCAGTTCGATCCATCTGAAGGGTTCCATCCTTTCACCATTGCCAGCGCCGATCAGGGGGCACAGCGGCGTCTGACGTTCCTCATCAAGGGACTGGGCGATTACACCACAGGCCTGGCCCAACGGGTGCACACAGGGCAGGCAGTGCAGGTTCAGGGGCCTTATGGGCGCTTCAATCATGCCCGTGGCGGACGCAGGCAGATCTGGGTGGCGGGCGGCATCGGCATCACACCATTCATCGCCTGGCTCGAGGCGCTGCAGAATGCGCCTGAACGGGCGCCGCAGGCCCACCTGCACTACTGCGTGCGCAACGCCTCACAGGATCCCTTCGTCCCCAGGCTGCGCGAACTGTGCGCGCGGCTGCCGCAGGTCCGCCTGCAGATCCACGACGCCCAGGCAGGCCAGCGGCTCGACGCAGATGCACTGCGAGGCAGGTCGTCGGTCGGTGACGGTGCCCGACCGGAGATCTGGTTCTGCGGACCGGCCGGCCTGGCGAAGCATCTGGAAAATGGCTTGAGGGCCCTGGGAAAGGGTCGGGTGCGCATGCATCGCGAAGCCTTCGACATGCGCTGATTCAATGCGCGGATATCGTATATAATGGCGAGCTTGGCTGGGTCGACCAGCCATCCACATCACCGGCGCAATGGCAGAGTGGTGATGCAGCGGACTGCAAATCCGTGTACGTCGGTTCGATTCCGGCTTGCGCCTCCAAATGATCATCAAGACCGATCATGCACACTTTCCAACCTGATCTGTTCTCCGGTCGACATGCCTTGGTGGCCGGGGGCACGCGCGGTATCGGCGCCGCGGTGGCCAGCCACCTGGCTGCACTGGGCGCAACGGTGATTGCCGGGGGTCTCGATGACACCGACGGTTCGCTGGCCGACGGCATACGGGTCGCACACCTCGATGTGGCCGATGACAGCTCCGTGCAGGGGCTTTTTTCCTCGCTCGAGCGCCTCGATATCCTGGTCAATTGCGCCGGCATCATACGCCGCAGCGATGAACACCGGCCCGAAGTCTTCGAGCGCGTGCTGGCCATCAACCTGACGGGCAGCATGCGCACGTGCACGGCCGCGCGCCCGCTGCTCAAGGCCAGCGGCGGCGCCATCGTCAATACGGCCTCGATGCTCAGTTTTTTTGGCGGGGGCCTGGTGCCGGGCTATGCCGCCAGCAAGGGCGGGGTGGCCCAGCTTACCAAGTCGCTCGCGCTGGCGTATGCGGCCGACGGCATACGGGTCAATGCCATCGCACCCGGCTGGATCGCAACGGCACTCACGCAGAACCTGCAGGATGACGATGCGCGCTCGCAGGCGATTCTTTCGCGTACCCCACTGGGTCGCTGGGGATCACCCGCCGATCTGGGCGGGGCCGTGGCCTTTCTGTGTTCGCCCGCGGCTGCGTTCATCACCGGGGTCATCCTGCCCGTCGACGGCGGGTATCTGGTCGCCTGAGCGCCCGTGGCCGCCCGGGCAGCCTGTGTTCGCCCGAGCGGCCACGGGCAGCCTGGCAGGCCAGAAGGCCGGAGCCCATCGAGAGGGGGTGGCCAAAACCTGTCAGCGGCGCAGGGCGCGCGTATCAGCCCGCCTCGCGCGCATCTTCGAGTATCATCTCCGAAGCCTTTTCGGCCACCATCATGACTGCGCCCTGGATGTTGCCCAATATCATCGCCGGCATGACCGAGGCATCGGCCACGCGCAGCCCCGGCAACCCGCGCATGCGCAGGCGCGGATCCACGACCGCTGCGGCATCCGTACCCATGCGGCACGTGCCGATGGGGTGGTAGATGGTCTGCCCCACCTGGCGCACGTAATCCAGCCATTGTTCGCGCGCCTGCACGTCGGGCCCCGGGTTTTTCTCGTGGTCGACGTAGCGCGCCATGGCAGGCTGTGAAATGATCTGCCGGGCCACCTGCATGCCGCCGATCAGGCTGTCCTGATCGGCTTCGCTGGCCAGGTAATTGGGGCAGATGGCCGGTTGTTCATCGGGATTTGCACTGCGGATATGGATGCTGCCCCTGGATTCGGGCCGCATCTGCGAAATGGCCAGCGTCATGCCGGGTGGGCGCTCGAGTTCGCGGGCCACCTGATTGGCATAGCTGGCATTCATGAAAAAGTATTGCACATCGGCGCTGGGCAGATCCGGGCGGCTTTTCACGAACCCGCCGGCCAGGCCGGTGCCCAGGGTGAGAATGCCCGTGCGGCGGGTGAAATACTCGGCCACCGCCAGCGCCAGACGCCAGCCGTATCGTTGCTGATTGACCGACAGGGCCCCCTTGACCCGCCAGTCCATGCGCGCGCAGTAATGGTCGATGTAATTTTCACCCAGGCCCGGCATGGCGTGCTGCACGGCAATGCCGGCATTCCGCAGGACGTCGGGGCGCCCGATGCCCGAGAGTTCGAGGATCTGCGGCGTCTGGATCGCGCCGGCCGCCATGATGACCTCGGTGCCGGCCCGGACCCGGTGCGTGTGCGGGCCACGCCGGTAGGTGACCCCGACGCAGCGCCCGCCTTCGAGGTCGACCTTCAGCACCTGGGCATTGGCGAGCACGTGCAGATTCGGGCGCGCCCGGGCCGGCTTGAGATAGCCATCGATCACACTCCAGCGCCGGCCGCGATGCTGCAGGACCTGATAATAGCCAAAGCCATCCTGGACCGGGCCGTTGTAATCCGGGTTGAGTGCATGCCCTGCCTCTTGGGCCGCGGCCAGCAAGGCTTCGGAGAGCACATAGCGTTCGGTGACTTCATGCACATGCATGGGGCCGTCGTGGCCGCGCGAACCGTCGCCCTTGGGATAGCACTCGAGCTTGCGAAACTGCGGCGCCACATCGGCCCAGCCCCAGCCGTCTGCCCCCAGCGAGGCCCAGCGGTCATAGTCGGCTGGCTGGCCGCGCACGTAGATCATGCCGTTGATCAGCGTCGAGCCGCCCAGGCCCTTGCCCCGCGGCACGGCGATCTTGCGCTGGCGGGTCATTGCTTCGGGCTCGGTCTGGAACAGCCAGTTGTAGCGCGGGTCGGTGATGAGCTTGCCAAAACCCGCCGGTATCGAAATCCAGATGCTGCGCCCTTCGTGCCCGGCCTCGAGCAGCAGCACGGAGTGGCGCCCTGACGCGGTCAGCCGGTTGGCCAGGATGCAGCCGGCAGCCCCGGCCCCGACAATGATGTAGTCGTAGTGGTCTTTCATCAGGCACCTGCATCGTGGCCCAGCATGAAGCGCGCCATCTGATCGATCTGTGCCTGCAGCATGTGACGCCCGATGTGCGTGCGGCAGCCGAGTTTGCGGGCCTGATCGAGCCAGGGGGTGAATTCGGGTTTGGTGATGATCTCTACGGCGGTCATGGTGGGGTCGAGCAGGGTCGTGTCGATCGGCAGTGCATCGCCCGGTTTCATGCCGAGCGAGGTGGCATTGATGACCATGTCATGGCCGCGTGGATCGGGCGCGCCAACCTCGATCTGTGCCCCGGGGTGTGCGGCCTGCACGCAGGCCTGCAGGGCTTCGGCCTTCGCTTGGGTGCGGTTGGCAATGGTGAGTGTGGCTGCACCTGCCTCGAACAGGGCGAGGGCGATCGCCGTGGCGGCGCCCCCTGCGCCCAGGAGCAGAATGCGCTGACCCTGCGGGGTTATGCCCTGGCCCTCGAGGCCGGCCACAAAGCCATGGCCGTCGAACATGTCGCCGATCAGCCGGCCCTCGGGGGTGCGCCGTACCGTGTTGACCGAGCCGATGGCCCGTGCGGCCGCGCCGACCTCGTCGCACAGGGCGGCCATGGCGGTTTTGTGCGGCATGGTGATGACCAGGCCATCGAGGTTGTGCAGGGCCCGCAAGCCCTGCACGACGGTCTGGAGATCGTCGAGATGCACATGCAGGGGGACGAATATGCCGTCGATCTGGTGCGCTTCGAACCACGTATTGATCATCTGGGGGGCCTGAACGTGGCCCACCGGGTCGGCCAGAATGGCGAATAAACGGGTGGTGCCTGTGATCATGATGTACTCCATACTGAAACGGGCTGCATCGGAGGCCGATCGGCCATACCGCTATTCTGCCAGCATCTGCAGCATCTCGCGTGCGTGCGCCCGGGTGGCACGGGTCAGGCGCAGCCCCCCCAGCATGCGGGCGATTTCCTCGACGCGCTGGTCGGCGGTCAGCGCCTGCAGTTCGGAGAGCGTCCGGCCCTGCTGCGTGTGCTTGCTGACCAGCCAGTGATGCCGTGCGCAGGCTGCCACCTGCGGCAGGTGTGTCACGCACAGGACCTGGTGGCGTTGCCCCAACTGGTGCAGCAGGCGGCCCACGACTTCGGCGACGGCCCCGCCAATGCCGGCATCGACCTCGTCGAAGATGAGCGTGGGTACCTGTGCGGCCTGGCTCGCGATGACCGACAGGGCCAGCGCAATGCGCGCCAGTTCGCCGCCGGAGGCCACCCTGGCCAGGGGGCGCGGTGCCACACCGCCATGCCCGGCCACCAGGAATTCGATGGCTTCGAGCCCGTGCGGGCCCGGCTTTGCAGCCTGTATCTGCACGCTGAACTGGCCGCCCTCCATGGCCAGATCCTGCATGGCCGCCGTCACCTGATCGGACAGTTGTCCGGCAGTGGCCTGGCGTGCCTGCCCCAGCGTGCGTGCGCGCTGTTCATAGTGGCCCCTGGCTTGCTGGCAGGCTGCTTCCAGCGCTTCGGTGTCGTGGCTGGCCTGCAACTGACGCAGACGCTCGAGCAGCGCGGCGTGGTGGCCGACCAGGGCCTCGGGATCCACGGAAAAGCGGCGGCCCGCCTCGAACAGGCGGCTCATGCGCGCCTCGACCTCTGCCAGCGCCTGTGGATCGGGTTCGATGCGGTCGGCATAGGCATTGAGGCCGGAGACGGTTTCGGAACACAGGATGCGCGCCGACTCGAGCGCCTGGGCGTGCGGCTCGAGGCCGGGGTCGTGGCGCAGCATGCCACGCAGCGCCTGCAACGCTGCATGCAGGGCCTGCAGGGCGGACCCGGATTCGCCATCGAGTGCATCGGCCGCCTGCCCGGCACCGGCCAGCAGGCCCTGCGCGTGGGCCAGGCGAGATTGGGTGGCGCAGAGTTCGGCCCATTCACCTTCAGTGGGCGCGAGTTCGTCGAGCCAGGCCACATCGTTCTGCAGAACCTCGAGTTCGGCCGCCTGGGCCCGGGTGTCCTGGCGTGCGGCCTGCAGCGCTGCATCGGCAGCCCGCCATTCATGCCACGTGCGCGCGACTTCGGCGGCCAGATCCGCGTGGCCCCCGTGTGCATCGAGCACATCGCGCTGCCTGGCCGCCTGCAGCAGGCTCTGGTGGGCGTGCTGGCCATGGATGTCGACCAGCAGGGTGGCCAGTTCGCGCACCTGGCCAAGCGGCGCCGGAATGCCGTTGATGTAGGCTTTGCTGCGGCCCTGCGTGTCGAGCACCCGGCGCAGGATGAGTTCGGAGGCGTCCAGGGCTTGCGCCGTGAGCCAACCCTGCACGGCTTCAGAGGGTTCGAACACCGCGCTGATGTCCGTGCGTGTGCAGTCTTCGCGCACCAGCGTGGCGTCACCGCGCCCGCCCAGCGCGAGGGACAGCGCGTCGATCAGGATGGATTTGCCCGCCCCTGTTTCGCCTGAAAAGACCGTGAAGCCTGGTTCGAAGGAAAGATCGGCGTGCTCCACGATGACGAAGTCCCGGATGTGGAGGGCGCGCAGCATCAATCCGCCTCGTCCCAGGGGTGTACCATGCGGTTCCAGTTGAGTTTGCTGCGCAGCGTGGAGAAGTAACTGTAGCCCTTGGGATGCAGGAAACGTACGCGATGCGGGCTGCGCCGGACATCGATGCGATCGCCTTCCTGGCAGTCGGACAGGGCCTGCATGTCGAAGTGCACGCTGGCGCCGGATTCGACACGGCCCAGCGCCGTGATGGTGATGGTCAGCACGCTGTCGGCCGGCAGGGTGATGGGGCGGTTCGAGAGGGTTTGCGGCGCCACGGGCACCAGTACCAGCGCATTGACCTGCGGGTGCAGGATGGGGCCGCCAGCAGACAGTGCGTAGGCGGTGGACCCGGTCGGGGTGGCGATGATCAGGCCATCGGCGCGCTGGCTGTGCATGAAGTTGCCGTTGCATTCGACCCGCAGTTCGATCATGCCGCCGCGCCCGGCGCGGTTGATGATCACATCGTTCAGCGCAAGGCCGGAAAACATGGGCTGGTTGCCGCGCATGACGCGACCTTCGAGCAGCAGGCGTTCATCTTGCACGTAGGCGCCGTTGAGGATCGCCGTGATGGCCTGATCGGCACTGCCCAGCGGGATGTCGGTGATGAACCCCAGGCGGCCGTGGTTGATGCCGATGAGCGGCACCCCCGTGGTGGCCAGTTCGCGGGCGGCCGCGAGCATGGTGCCGTCACCGCCCATGATGATGGCCAGATCGGCCTGGACGCCGATTTCGGCAAACGAGGCCCGCGTGAATTCGGCCACGCCCGTATTGCGCCCGGTGTCGGCCTCGATCAGGACCGTGCAGCCGGCACCCTGCAGCACCCGGCCCAGGCGGCGCAGGGGCGTATCGAGCCCGCTGTCCTGATAACGGCCCACCAGGGCCACGGTCTTGAAGTCCATGGGCAAAGGATCCCGATTTGATGAAATAATGCAAGTATCCGATTATAGGAGGACAGGGCACGCTTGCCTAAGCTCCGGTGTCAGGAAAATCACTCATGCAGGGTCAGAATACCAAAATGGATGAACGCGCCAGGTCCTTGCTCAAGGCCCTGGTCGAACGCTACATTGCCGAAGGCCAGCCGATCGGTTCGCGAACCCTGTCGAAGGTCTTCGATCTCTCGCCGGCCACCATACGCAACGTGATGGCCGATCTCGAAGAGCTGGGCCTCATCCACAGCCCGCACACGTCGGCCGGCCGGGTGCCCACGCCGCGCGGCTACCGTATTTTCGTCGATAGCCTGATTGCGGCCCAGCCCCAAGATCCCGTGCTGGATCTGCATATCGTCGACCATCTGCCGGCATCCGAGCCGGGGCGCGCCGTCAATGCAGCGGCCACCCTGCTGTCCAACCTGTCGCGTTTTGCCGGGGTGGTGCTGGCCCCCAAGCGCACGCAGATATTTCGCCATATCGAATTCATCCGTCTGTCCGACCGCCGCGTGCTGCTGATCATCGTCACCCCCCAGGGGGATGTCCAGAATCGCATCCTGTTCGTGCCACGCGAGTACTCCGAGGTCGAACTGCTCGAGGCTTCCAATTTCTTCAATCATCATTTTTCGGGCAAGTCGTTCCACGAGGTGCGTCAGACGCTGGCGCGCGAACTCGCCTCCCTGCGCAGCGACATCTCGCGCCTCATGCAGCAGGCGGTGGATGCCGGGTTCGACAGTCCCGACACGGTCGATGACGCGGTGGTGATCTCGGGCGAAGGCAAGCTGCTCGATGTCACCGAAATGACGGCCGACATGGATCGCCTGCGGCGCCTGTTCGAGCTGTTCGAGCAAAAGACCGATCTCCTGCACCTGCTGGATGTCTCCAGCCGGGCGCAGGGCGTACAGATCTATATCGGCGGCGACTCACACCTCGTGCCGCTCGAAGAGGTCTCCATCATCACCGCGCCCTACGGGGTCGATGGCGACGTCATCGGCACGCTGGGGGTCATCGGGCCCAGTCGCATGGCCTACGACAGGGTGATCCCCATCGTCGACATCACGGCACGCATGTTGTCCAACGCGCTGGGCCAGGCGCATGCCTGAAGCGCGCGCATCGGCGCGCGGCCCCATCGGCATCCTGCTCATCAACCTGGGTACACCGGATGCGCCCACGTCCGCCGCCATACGGCGCTATCTGCGCGAATTCCTGTCCGATCCGCGGGTGGTCGAACTGCCGGCGATACTCTGGCAGCCGATCCTGCAACTCTTCGTGCTGACCCGGCGCCCGGCCGCGATCGCGCCCAAATACCGGCTCATCTGGCACGAGCGGGGTTCACCCCTGCTGGTGCATGGCCAGGACCTGGCAGCCGGGGTACAGCGCGTGCTGCAGGACCGTGGCCTGCCGGTTCAGGTGGCGCTGGCCATGCGCTATGGCAATCCTGGCCTGTCCCCCGCCTTCGATACCCTGCGCGCAGCGGGCTGTCGTCGCATCCTGGTGGCGCCCCTGTATCCGCAGTATGCCGCCAGCACCACAGCCACGGCGGTGGATGCGGTCAATGCGCGTCTGGCGCGCTCGCGCCACCAGCCCACGCTGCGCTTCCTGGATCGCTTTCATGATGCGCCGGCCTATCTCGATGCCCTGCAGGCCGCAGTGCTCGATCACTGGGCGCAGGCGGGCCAGGCCGATCGCCTGCTGCTCAGCTTTCATGGCCTGCCGCAGGCCGCCGTGGATCGTGGCGATCCTTACCAGGCCGATTGCCACCAGACGGCGCAGGCCCTGCGCGAGCGCCTCGGGGCCGATGGCGAGCGGGTGTTCGTGGCCTTCCAGAGCCAGTTCGGGGCGGCGCCCTGGTTGCAGCCCTACACCCAGCCCACGCTCGAAGCCTGGGCGCGCGAAGGCGTGCGCAGCGTGGATGTGATGTGCCCCGGTTTCGTGGCCGATTGCCTCGAGACCCTCGAAGAAATCAATCTGGGTTGCCGCGAAGCCTTTCTGCAGGCCGGCGGGCGCGAGTTCCGCTACATCCCCTGCCTGAACGCCGAGGCGGGCTGGGTGCGGGGTTTTGCCGATCTTCTGGCGCAGAATCTCGCCGGGTGGGCCTGACTGGCATCCTGACCGAACCGAAGGCCGGTGATTCCTGCACGGCCCGGCTGCAGAAAATTTTCCAGACCCGCCTTGAATTCGGGCCGATGCGCCCTCAGCTAGTCCACGTCCCCGTATTCATCGTTTTTGGAGATTCAACATGTCGGCATCCCAGGAAGACCAGGCCCCGCACCCGGCGCCTCATGGCCAGGGCGAAGACCCGGCTCAGCCCTCCGCCCGGGCCGCTTCCGAAGACCCGGCCCAGTGGGCCGACGAGGGTGGTACCGAAGATCTGTCTGCCCTGCTGGCCGAGGCCCAGCAAAAGATCAGCGACTATCACGACCAGCTGCTGCGCGCGCATGCCGAGGTCGAGAACGTGCGTCGCCGGGCCCAGGACGACGTCGCCAAGGCACGCAAGTTCGGCACCGAAGCCTTTGCCGAGAGCCTGATCCCGGTGTGCGACAGCCTCGAGGCCGCCCTCGCCCAGGAAAACCAGACGACCGAACACTGGCAGGCCGGGGTTGAATCCACCCTGCGCCAGCTCAATACGGCGTTCGAACGCAACCAGATGCACGAAATCGCGCCGCAGGCGGGCGATGTCTTTGATCCGCACCGCCATCAGGCCATCTCGAGCGTGCCTTCCGAGCACCCTCAGGGCACCGTGGCGCAGACCCTGCAGAAGGGCTACCTGATCGCCGACCGGGTGCTGCGCCCGGCGCTGGTCATGGTCTCTGGCGGGCCATCCGCATAGCCGCCGGCCGGGGCTTGAAAAGTTCCGGTCCGGCCCAATATTCAATGCATTGGCGGTCGCGTGCCGCCCCCTGTCACCAACCTGGAAACCATCATGAGCAAGATTATCGGGATTGACCTGGGTACCACCAACAGCTGCGTGTCCGTGCTGGACGGTACCAAGGTCAAGATCATTGAAAATTCGGAAGGCACCCGTACGACACCTTCCATCGTGGCCTACATGCAGGATGGCGAAATCCTGGTGGGCGCGCCTGCCAAGCGTCAGGCCGTCACCAACCCCAAGAACACGATCTTTGCCGTCAAGCGCCTGATTGGCCGCAAATTCGACGAAAAAGCCGTTCAGAAAGACATCGACCTGATGCCCTACAGGATCATCAAGGCCGACAATGGTGACGCCTGGGTCGAAGCACAGGACAAGAAACTTGCGCCACCGCAGGTGTCGGCCGACATCCTGCGCAAGATGAAGAAAACCGCCGAAGACTACCTGGGTGAAGAAGTCACCGAGGCCGTCATCACCGTGCCTGCGTACTTCAACGACAGCCAGCGGCAGGCCACCAAGGATGCCGGGCGCATCGCCGGGCTCGAGGTCAAGCGCATCATCAACGAGCCCACGGCAGCGGCCCTGGCGTTCGGGCTCGACAAATCCGAGCGCGGTGACCGCAAGATCGTGGTCTATGACCTGGGCGGCGGCACGTTTGATGTTTCCATCATCGAAATCGCCGATGTCGATGGCGAAAAGCAGTTCGAGGTCCTGTCCACCAACGGTGACACATTCCTGGGTGGCGAGGATTTCGATCAGCGCATCATCGGCTACATCATCGAAGAGTTCAAGAAAGAATCCGGCGTCGACCTGTCCAAGGACATCCTGGCCCTGCAGCGCCTGAAAGAAGCCGCTGAAAAGGCCAAGATCGAACTGTCCTCGACCCAGCAGACCGAAATCAACCTGCCGTACATCACGGCCGATGCGTCCGGGCCCAAGCATCTGAACCTCAAGATCACGCGCTCCAAGCTCGAAGCGCTGGTCGAAGAGCTCATCGAGCGCACCATAGAACCGTGCCGCATTGCCATCAAGGACGCGGGCATCAAGGCATCGGACATCGACGATGTCATTCTCGTGGGCGGCATGACGCGCATGCCCAAGGTCCAGGAAAAAGTGCAGGAGTTCTTCGGGCGCGATCCGCGCAAGGACGTCAACCCCGACGAGGCTGTCGCCGCCGGTGCGGCGATCCAGGGGTCGGTGCTGTCGGGCGATCGCAAGGACGTGCTGCTGCTCGACGTCACGCCCCTGTCGCTGGGCATCGAGACCCTGGGTGGCGTGATGACCAAGATGATCAAGAAGAACACCACCATCCCGACGCGTTTCTCGCAGGTGTTCTCCACGGCCGATGACAATCAGCCGGCAGTGACCATCAAGGTCTATCAGGGCGAGCGCGAAGTGGCGGCCGGCAACAAGGCGCTGGGCGAGTTCAATCTCGAGGGCATTCCACCTGCAGCCCGCGGTCTGCCACAGATCGAGGTGACCTTCGACATCGATGCCAACGGCATTCTGCACGTGTCGGCCAAGGACAAGGGCACCGGCAAGGAAAACAAGATCACGATCAAGGCCAGCTCCGGGCTGACCGAAGACGAGATCGAGCGCATGGTGAAAGACGCCGAGCTGAATGCCGAAGAAGACCATCGCATCGCCGAGCTTGCCCAGGCGCGCAACCAGGCCGACGGCCTGGTGCATGCCACGCGCAAGTCGCTTGCCGAGCATGGCGACAAGCTCGAAGCGTCTGAAAAAGAGGCCATCGAAGACGCCATCAAGGCGCTCGAAGACGCCGCCAAGGGCGATGACAAGGCGGCCATCGATGCGAAGACCGAAGCGCTGGCAACCGCGTCCCAGAAGTTGGGCGAGAAAATGTACGCCGACATGCAGGCGCAGCAGGCGGCTGCGGGCGGCGCCGAAGGTGCCGAGCCGGCTGCAGGGGCCGATGATGTCGTGGATGCCGACTTCAAGGAAGTCAAGCGCGACTGATCGCCCAGGCGCCGCGGTATTTCTGTATTGACCCGGTGGCCGCCTCAGGGCGGCCCCGGGCATTGTGACTGACACCGGCACCCGGTGCTGCAGGCAGGATTCATGGCAAAAAGAGACTATTACGAAGTGTTGGGGGTGGCCAAGAACGCCTCGGATGATGAAATCCGCAAGGCGTATCGCAAACTGGCCATGAAGTACCATCCGGATCGCAACCCGGACAGCAAAGAGGCCGAAGACCGGTTCAAAGAGGTCAAAGAGGCCTACGAGATCCTGTCCGAACCCGAAAAGCGCGGTGCGTACGATCGCTTTGGCCATGCCGGGGTCGACCCCAATGCCGCAGGAGGCATGGGGGGCGCTGGTGGTTTTGCCGACGCCTTCGGGGATATCTTCGGCGAAATCTTCGGCGGCGGGGGGGCGCGCCGGGGTGGCGGGCCGCAGGTGTATCGGGGCTCCGATCTGCAGTACAACCTCGAGATCACCCTCGAGCAGGCCGCGGCGGGCTTCGATACAGAAATCCGCATCCCCAGCTGGGATCCCTGCGAGACTTGCGATGGCTCGGGTGCCAAGCCGGGCACGGCACCACGCACGTGTCATACCTGTGGTGGCAGTGGCGCGGTGCGCATGCAGCAGGGGTTCTTCAGCGTACAGCAGACCTGCCCGACCTGCCACGGCAGCGGCAAGGAAATCACGGACCCCTGCCCCTCCTGTGACGGGGTCGGCCGTATCCGCAGGAACAAGACGCTGCAGGTGGGCATCCCGGCCGGCATCGACGACGGCATGCGCATCCGCTCGTCAGGCAATGGCGAGCCCGGCCTCAATGGCGGGCCACCGGGTGACCTGTATGTGCAGATCCATCTCAAGAAGCATGGCATTTTCCAGCGCGATGGCGAAGACCTGCACTGCGAACTCACCATCCCCTTCACCAAGGCGGCCCTGGGAGGCGATCTGGAAGTGCCGACGCTGAACGGGCGCGGCGAGATCACCATCCCCGAAGGCACGCAGACCGGCAAGACTTTCCGCCTGCGGGGCAAGGGCATCAAGGGCATACGCTCCAGCTATCCGGGCGACCTGTACTGCCACGTGGTGGTGGAAACCCCGGTGCGCCTGAATGATGAACAAAAAGACCTGCTGCGCCAGTTCGAGGCTTCGCTCAGCAACGGCGGCGATCGCCATTCGCCCAAGAGCGAGTCCTGGACCGACAAGGTCAAGAGCTTCTTTTCCTGAGGGTTGCCGCGCCGGTCCGTCAGATCAATCCAGCAGGCCAAGATTCCTGGGCAGCCAAAGCACGACTTCGGGGTGGGTCATGTGGCTGTATCGCAGGCGACCCCCGGTGTCCACCGCCATCAGGGCTGCGGATCCGGGTCGGTCGCCACTGCAATGCTGAGCTGGCCGGGGGCCAGCACGGCGCGCAGGGCTTGGTTGACCTCGTCAGCGTCCAGATTCTGCAACTGATCGATGATGGCTTGCTGGCGGGCGAAGCTGCGCCCGGTGGCCAGATAGTCCAGCCATTGGCCGGCCAGGAAGCTGTCACTGGAGCGCCCCAGTTTCAGGTAATTGACCAATGATTTCACGCCCTGGTCGATCTCGGTCTGGTCGAAGCCATTTTTCAGGGCATCGTTCAGCACCTCTTGCATGCGATCCGTCAGGACGGCGGCATTCTGTGCCGCCATCGAGGCAAAGAATGTCCAACTGCCCGAAGGTTGCCAGGGCGAGGCCAGCAAGCGGCTGCCCACCGAATAGGACAGCCCGTCGCGTACCCGGATGGCCTGCCACAGGCGCGAATCCTGGGATCCGCCCAGCAGGTAGTTGGCCAGCAGCAGGGCCGGCCAGCGGGGGTCGGTGTCCTGCAGTTGCAGGCGCAGGGTGGCCAGATAGTTGGCATTGGCCTTGCCCGGCGTGGGGATGGTGAATGACTGCGGCGTCACGGCGTACCAGGGGTCGGCGATGCGCGCGTACGCCGGGGCCTGTTGCCACTCTTGCAGGCCCTCGCGCAGATGTGCTTGCACCGCCTGGGGATCGAAGTCGCCCACGGCTGAAAAGAGAATGTTGCCGGCGCCGTAGAAACGGTCGTGAAAGGCCACCAGCTGCTCGCGCCGCAATGCGCGGATATCCTGCACCAGCTCTCGGGCCGTGGGGGTGTAGCGCACGTCATCAGGCGCCCAGGGCTGATCGTGGCGCTGCAGCGTGTTGCGCACCAGCCAGGCCGGGCTCACCGACTGATCCTCGACGTGGGTCTCCAGGCTGCGCTGCAAACGGCTCAGTTCATCGTCCGGGAAAGTGGGCTGGCGCAGCAGGGTGAAGGCCATGTCCATCAGTTCGGGCAGGTTCTCGCGCGAACTGCGCATCATGACTGTCAGGGTATTGCCGTCGCTGTCGAAAGCCAGCTCGGAATCCAGCCGGGTCAGTGCATCCTGGATCGCCTGGCGCGTCAATCCCTGGGCACCACGCATCAGCATGGCGGCGGTCATGTCGGGAATCACGCCCAGGCCCTGCAATTCTGCTGCAGTGCCAAAGCGCAGCTGCATGCTGGCGTGGACCTGCTCGCCGGGGGTCGCCTTGGGCAGCAGGGCCAGCCTGACCGTGCCGTTGGGCAGTTGCAGGGTGTGACGCCGGGTGGCTGCGTCGATGGCCAGTGGCGTCGTGTCCAGGCGCGCGATCGCGGGCCGTTCGGTACCCGTTTCGAGTCGTTCGATCCAGGGGGCCAGGTCTGGCTGGGCCGGGCTGGGTGCATACACCGGGTCTGCCGTGGGGATGTACAGGCCGCTGGTGCGGTTGGTGGGCACCAGCCAGGCTGCCAGGGTACTGCGGATCTGTTCCAGCGTCAGGGCGCGCACTCGCAGGGGTTCGACAAAGAACAGGCGCCAGTCGCCGCGCGCAACGGCTTCGGACAGCGCGCCCGCCAGACTCGCAGACTGATCATAGATTTTTTGCCACTGATTCAGCCAGGCTGTGCGATTGCGCTCGAGCGCAGCCTCGTCGAGCTGCTCGATGGCGCGGGTCTCCAGGGTCTCGGTCAGTGTCTGCAGCACCGCCCGGGGATCCTGATCGGCCTGCATCTGAGCGCCAAAGATGGCGTAGCCCGGCTGCTGCATGGGCCGGGCAAAGCCAAAGACGCTGCTGGCCTGGCCGGCTTGCACCAGGGTCTGATACAGTGGCCCGGCCGGCGTGTCGGCCAGCATGTCCACGCCCATGGACAAGGCGGTATAGGCGTCGCTCGCGCCCGCTGGCAGATGGTATTGCGCGATCGCAATCGGGCTGCCGCCGATGCGTTCCAGCGTGACGCTGCGAGCTCCCTGCTGCACGGGTTCGCGGGTGTATTCGACGGGCAGCTGGCGTTCGGGCCGGGGCATGGTGCCGAATTCCTGCATGATCCAGCCCAGCGTCTGCTGTGGGTCGAACTGCCCGGTGATGATGAGTACCGCATTGTCCGGCTGGTAATGGCGGTGGTAGAAGGCTTCGAGCTGGGCAATGTCCACGTTCTCCACGTCCGAACGCGCCCCGATCACGCTGCGACCGTAGGGGTGCCAGACATAGGCGGCGGCACTGGTCTGCTGCAGCAGGATGCTGAACGGGCTGTTCTCGCCGCGTTCCATCTCATTGCGCACCACCGGCATCTCGGCGTCCAGATCCGCGCGGGTGATGCGCGCGTGGAGCATGGCCTCGGCCTGCCATGACAGGTACCACTGCAGGGTATCCGGGTCGCTGGCAAAAGTGGCATAGTAATTGGTCAGATCGGCGCTGGTCGAGCCGTTGGCCGCCAGCCCGCGGCGGGAAAATTCGGCCAGTGCGTCAGGAAAGCGCGGGCTGCCACGAAACAGCAGGTGTTCGAGCAGATGGGCCATCCCGGTTTCGCCGGGCCCCTCGTTGCGCGAGCCCACCCGGTAGCTCATGTTGACCGTGGTGCGGTCGCGTGATTCGTCGGGCGCCAGCAATACCGTCAGGCCATTGTCCAGGTGGTATTCGTGCACACCCTGAATGGTGACGATGGCCTCGACGCCGGCCGGCAGGGCCGGGGCGCCGACTCCTGTGGCGCTGGCGGGCCATTGGCCCAGGAGCGCCAGGGGCAGGCACAGGGCCAGGGCGGAAAGCAGGGATTTGAATCGGTTCATGGGTCGGGTCGGTCGGTTGGATCGAACTGAGCGGGTGTCGTGCGCGGTCTTGCGCAGATCCATGGGGGGCTACTTGGACAGCAGGTGCATGGCCTGTTCGAGGCCTTCCAGTGTCATGGGATACATGCGCTCATGCAGAAGTTCCCGGATGATGGCCACTGACTGCCGGTACTGCCAGGATGCAGAGGGTTCCGGATTCAGCCATACGGAGTGGGGCCAATGGCTCACCAGGCGCTGCAGCCAGGCCGCGCCCGTTTCTTTGTTGTGGTGTTCGATGGCCCCGCCGGGATAGAGCAGTTCATACGGGCTCATGGTGGCATCACCCACCAGGATCAGGCGCCAGTCTTCACCGTAGCTGCGCAGCAGATCCCAGGTGTCGGTGCGCTCATCGTGGCGGCGCCGATTGTCGCGCCACACGGATTCATACGGGCAGTTATGGAAATAAAAGACTTCCAGGTTCTTGAATTCGCTGCGGGCTGCCGAAAACAGCGTTTCCATGAGAGCGACGTGATCGTCCATGCTGCCGCCCACATCGAGCAGCATGAGGACCTTGATCGTATTGTGGCGCTCGGGCTGCCAGCGCAGATCGAGCAGCCCGGCCTGTTCCGCCGTGCCGCGTATGGTGCCGGGCAGGTCGAGTTCCTGCTCGGCCCCTTCGCGGGCAAAGCGGCGCAGGCGGCGCAGCGCCATCTTGAAATTGCGCGTGCCCAGTGACTGCTGATCGTCGTAATCACGGAAATGACGCTGCTCCCAGACCTTGACCGCGCTGCGATTGCCCGCCGATGGGCCGCCGATGCGGATGCCCTCGGGGTGGTAGCCGCCGTGTCCGAAGGGTGATGACCCGCCGGTGCCGATCCACTTGCTGCCGCCTGCGTGGCGCTCTTTCTGCTCGGCCAGGCGCTCGCGGAACATCTCCATCAGGCGCTCCCAGCCGTGTTTTTCGAGCGCCGCCCTTTCGGTATCGCTGAGATGCTTGCGCATGGTCTGGATGAGCCAGTCGAGCGGGATTTCCTTCTGGCTGATGGCAGCCTGGCGCCGGCCGATCCAGGCGGCGAATACGCGGTCGAAGCGATCGTAGCGGGTCTCATCCTTCACCAGGGCGAGCCGCGCGAGGTGGTAGAAGCCTTCGGCATCAACGGGTGCCGCCGGGCTGGCAAGGAGTTCGAGCAGGCTCAGGTACTCGCGGATGGAGACCGGCACGCCGGCGCTGCGCAATTGCTGGAAGAATTCGGCCAGCATGATGACGCGACCCTAGCGGCTGCCCCGCTGGGCCATCAGGGCCAGGCGTTGCAGCAGCTTGAGATCCTGTTCGTTCTTCAGCAGCGCGCCGGCCAGTGGCGGGATATCCTGTTGCGCCGCCAGCGCTTCACGCGAGATGGACTCGGCCAGCAGCAGGCGCAGCCAGTCGAGGAATTCGGACGTGGACGGGCGCTTCTTCAGGCCGGGTACTTCGCGCAGCCTGAAGAAGGCATCCAGGGCCGCGCCCAGGATATCGCTGCGCAGGTCGGGAAAATGCACCGCCACGATCGCCGTCAGGGTATCGCGGTCGGGGAACTCGATGTAGTGAAAGAAGCAGCGCCGCAGGAAAGCGTCCGGCAGGTCTTTTTCATTGTTGGAGGTGATCAGGATCAGGGGCCGGTGCCGGGCGCGAATGGTCTGGCGCGTCTCGTGCACGTGGAATTCCATGCGATCGAGTTCGCGCAGCAGATCGTTGGGGAACTCGATGTCGGCCTTGTCGATCTCGTCGATCAGCACCACGCAGGGCTCGGGTGATTCGAATGCCTGCCACAGCACGCCCTGGATGATGTAGTTCGCGATGTCGTGCACCCGTTCATCGCCCAACTGTGAATCACGCAGGCGCGACACCGCATCGTACTCGTACAGGCCGTGCTGCGCCTTGCTGGTGGACTTGATATGCCATTGGTGCAGCGGCCGCCCCAGCGCCCGGGCCACTTCTTCGGCCAGCAGCGTCTTGCCCGTGCCGGGCTCACCCTTGACCAGCAAGGGGCGCTGCAGGATGAGGGCCGCATTGACCGCCTGCTTGAGGGGTTCGGTGGCCACATAGTGATCGGTGCCGGTGAAACGGGGGGTGGCTGAAGCGTGATTCTCGGACATGGGAAACTGGGGCGCTGTGGACGATGGTGACGGGGGCTCAGGGGATCTCGCGGACCTTGGCTGCGGGCGCTGAGGCATCGGATCCGAAGGCTGAATCGAAAACTGGATCAAGCAGCAGTTGTACCATGATGTGGCATGCTGTGCCGGGGATGGGCCGCAGCCCGTGGTCCGTGGCGGCGCGGATGCCCCACGTGCCACCGCCACCCCGGCTGCCGATTTCCCGGCCTGCGCGCTGCGCCACCCGGCGCGATTCAGTGCTCGCGGGTGGCATGGCGGCGGATCAGCTCGAGGTAGTGCGCATTGTCGAATGGGGTACCCATGCGCTGGGCCTCCCAGACCACCTCGCCCAGGGCCTCCATGATGATGTGTTCGGCCTCGTGCGCGCCCTTGCGGGTACGCAGCAGCGTCCAGGCGGCGCGGATCCCCGGTGGCTGGTCGATGGAGACCTGCTCGCGTATGGCCAGGTGCATCGACAGGTGCAGGAACGGGTTGGTGCGCCCGGCTTCGACGGGGTAGTCACGCGTAGCGGCATCGGGATCCTGCAGGTCGGTGTGGTATTCGGGATGCTGCTCCACCAGATCGGCCGCCATGGTTTCGAGCGGCGTCAGAATTGCGCCCGTACGGCGCTTTTGCCAGGCCTCGGTGAAGAAGCTGCGTACCTGTTCTTTGGAGGGATTGAACATGGAATGGGGCGCACAATTGGGTTAAACTCTTATATAAGACTGAAATGTACCCTTTTTTTCAGAACCCCATCCCCAGCAACACTGGAGCATCCATGGCTTATCAGCATATCAAGGTCCCGGCAGGCGGGCAGAAGATCACGGTCAATGCCGATTTTTCGCTCAATGTGCCCGATGAACCCATCCTTCCATACATCGAGGGCGACGGCACGGGCCAGGATATCACCCCGGTGATGCTCAAGGTGGTGGATGCCGCAGTGGCCAAGGCCTACAACGGCCAGCGCAAGATCCACTGGATGGAAGTCTACGCCGGCGAGAAATCCACCACGATCTACGGCCCGGATGTCTGGCTGCCCGACGAAACCCTCGATGCCGTGCGCGACTATGTCGTGTCCATCAAGGGCCCGCTGACCACGCCGGTGGGCGGGGGCATCCGCTCGCTCAACGTGGCCCTGCGCCAGCAGCTCGACCTGTACGTCTGCCTGCGCCCGGTGCGTTATTTCAAGGGGGTGCCTTCCCCCGTGCGCGAGCCGCAAAAGACCAACATGGTCATTTTCCGCGAAAACTCCGAAGACATCTATGCCGGCATCGAGTTCGAGGCCGAATCCGACAAGGCGCGCAAGCTGATCGATTTTCTCCAGAACGAGCTGGGGGTCGACAAGATCCGCTTCCCGGCCACGTCGGGCATCGGTGTCAAGCCCGTCTCGCGCGAGGGCACCGAGCGCCTGGTGCGCAAGGCCATCCAGTACGCCATCGACAATGACCGCGCCTCGGTCACTTTGGTGCACAAGGGCAACATCATGAAGTTCACCGAAGGGGGCTTCCGCGACTGGGGCTACGCGCTGGCACAGAATGAATTCGGCGCCCAGCCGATCGACGGCGGCCCGTGGTGCAAGTTCAAGAACCCCAAGACGGGGCGCGACATCGTCGTCAAGGATTCGATCGCCGATGCCTTCCTGCAGCAGATCCTGCTGCGCCCGGCCGAATACGACGTGATCGCCACGCTGAACCTGAACGGCGACTACATCTCCGATGCCCTGGCGGCCCAGGTGGGCGGCATCGGCATTGCGCCGGGTGCCAACATGTCCGATTCGGTGGCCATGTTCGAAGCCACCCACGGCACGGCGCCCAAGTACGCCGGCAAGGACTACGTCAACCCGGGCTCCGAAATCCTCTCGGCCGAGATGATGCTGCGCCACATGGGCTGGACCGAGGCCGCCGACCTGATCATCAGCAGCATGGAAAAATCCATCCTGTCCAAGAAGGTCACGTATGACTTCGCCCGCCTGCTCGAAGGCGCCACGCAGGTGTCCTGCTCGGGCTTTGGCCAGGTGATGATCGACAACATGTAATCGGTTTTCGACTGATTCATTCAGGTCTGCAAAGGCCCCGTTTTCATGGGAAGGCGGGGCCTTTCAGTGTCTGGTAGGGTAGGGCTGAATCCGGGGCCATCGGATGTGCTTGGGGCCATCTCCGTCCACAGATCGTCAATTGAACGTACGACCACATACCGGGCCGGGTTTTCACCAACCGCCAGCGCAGTGAAGTGCGCCTTGCCGCATTCGATCTTGGCACTCTCCTTGTCGCGCAGGTCGTCGGTGAACAAGCTGCTTTTGGTTTCCACCACAAAGTACAGGTGCTGGCTGCTGTCTTCTTCCACCAACACGACCCAGTCGGGGTTGTAGTTGCCCAGTGGCGTGGGCACTTTGAACCAGCGTGGCAGCTTGGCGTAGAGTTTGATGGCGTCGTTCTTCTCCAGCCCATCGGCGAAATCCCGCTCGGTGGTCGAGTCGTACACCACGTGCTCGTAGATCGACTTGTGGGTATCCAGCAGCATGTTCTTGAGATAGCCGGTGAGCTCTTCCTTTTCGAACAGCTTCTGAGCATAGACATGCTGGCCGCCGAGCTTCTGGTACTTGATGCCGTCGACCAGGGCCAGGCGCTTGCAGCGGTTGATGGCCTCGGCGGTCAATCCGATGAACTGCTGCGGGTTGCGCTTGAAGTCGTCCAGGCGGCCGCTTTCCGTCAGAATGCTGACGATGGTGCGCCGGGTGAGCTGGGTGCGATCCTGCAGGTCAGTCAGCAAATCCGGTAGCTCGATATCCGCCTCGTCCAGCACCACGGTTGCTGCGCCCGCTTTCTCCGTCGCGGCGACCCCCGCCTTGCCGATAGCGATGTCGGCCTTGCGCCATTGCAGCCGTGCCTTGGCGATCACCGGGGCCTTCCGCAATGCTGCGATGCAATCCGTCACCAGCTTGGCGTTGTCGAACTGCACGCGGTAGGTGGTCTGGTGCTTGATGCGATCCCACAGCGCCTTGAACTCATCGCTCAGATAAACAGCCTTGCCATCCTTGCCCTTGCGCAGCGGCACTGGCCTGCGCTCATCGGCATTCTTGATGTCCAGCCGACCCGACACCTTGCGCGTAACCGGTCAGCCAGAGGCGTCATTCCCTGGCCTTGTTTCACGAGCGAGACTACTCGTCATGATCAACAGGGCGGGAGGTCCGGGCGATGGACAGACAGAGAACAGACAAGCAGCGGCGC